>Ga0302326_10002587_pt1 | contig 43818 bp, 31 predicted proteins | sample Palsa_T0_3_FD_202264 | JGI IMG/M metagenome (GOLD analysis project Ga0302326, IMG submission 202264) | Peat permafrost microbial communities from Stordalen Mire near Abisko, Sweden - Palsa_T0_3 | ecosystem: Environmental > Terrestrial > Soil > Palsa > Peat permafrost | place: Sweden: Abisko...
ACGGGGCTGTGCGCATCCAGAGCGCACAAGCCAGTGATGCGTCTTTGCACGCACTTAACGTTTCCGGATGCGCGCCGCCTAACAGCGGCTCGCAATGACCCCTCCGCCGCGCTCGCCGGCGGCGGCAGGCTGCCAGGAGGTGCCAGATGAGCCATCCCACACCGACCAAGCGACCTTCGCATCCGGCCACAGCGGCCGGCATGCAGTACCTCGGCCCGCACACGGACCCGACCCCACTTGATGTGACGGTGGTGTTGCGCCGCAGGTCAGGGCCGGCGCCGCGTGCCGCGGCCTGGCCTGAGCGCACCCACGCGCGCCGCGCGGACTTCGGGCGGCAGTGGGGCGCAGACCCGAAGGACCTCGAGACGCTGCGCGCGTTCGCGCGCGCGCACGGACTGAACGAGAGCAGCGCGGACGCACAGCGGCGCGTGCTGCACCTGTCGGGCGCGCCGCAGGCCCTCGAGCGCGCCTTCGGTGTGACCCTCGGCCGTTATAAGCTGGCCGACGGACGCGGTCCGTTCGTCGGCTGCAACCATGCACCGACACTGCCGCCCGAGGCGATCGCGGTGCTCGGCCTGGATCGACGGCCGGTCGCGCGTGCGCACTCACGCCGGCCCAAGTCGACTCCGAGCGGGACCTTTACGCCGCTGCAGCTCGGTCAGCTGTACGCCTTCCCCTCCGGGACCGATGGCAGCGGCCAGGCAATCGCGCTCATCGAGCTCGGCGGGGGATTCAAGAGCAGCGATCTCACGACCTACTTCCAGGGTCTTGGTATCCATAGCCCGCCCACGGTGACTGCCGTCGCAGTGGCCGGCGGTGCCAACGAGCCGGGCGGGGCCGCCGATGACGAGGTGCTCTTGGATATCGAGGTGAGCGGTGCGCTTGCGCCCGGCGCGCACATCGTCGTGTATTTCGCTCCCAACACGGATGAGGGTTTTTACGAGGCCATCTCGCAGGCCGCGCACGATGCCCTCAACAAGCCCACCGTCATGTCGATCAGCTGGGGTGGACCGGAGAACGGCTGGAGCAGCCAGTCGGTCGCGGCAATGCAGACGGCACTGGAGGATGCCGCGACGCTTGGCATCACGGTCACCGTGGCCGCCGGAGACGACGGCTCGAGCGATGGCGTCAGTGACGGCCAGCCGCATGTCGATTTCCCGGCCTCGAGTCCATACTCGCTCGCCTGCGGGGGCACGACGCTGCGCGCCAGCGCCGGTGCGATCACGAGCGAAGTGACCTGGAACGAGACGACCAGCGATGACGGCGCGACCGGTGGCGGGGTCAGCGTACTGTTCGCGCTGCCGGCCTGGCAGCAGACGAGCGCGGTACCGGCCGCGCCCAACGGCAGCCAGGGCCGCGGCGTTCCGGATGTCGCCGGCGATGCCGACCCGCTCACCGGCTACCAGGTGCTGGTGGATGGCAAGCAGCAGGTGATCGGCGGCACGAGTGCGGTGGCTCCGTTGTGGGCGGCGCTGATCGCGCGCTGTAACCAGCAGTTGGGCAGCGCCCTGGGTGACGTGCACGCGGCGCTGTACCGGATCGGCGAGCCGGCCTTTCACGACATCACGCAAGGCAACAACGGCGCCTACCGCGCAGGTCCGGGCTGGGACCCCTGTACCGGACTCGGATCACCGAACGGGCAGGCGCTGCTGTCGGCGTTGGCCGCGCTCAAGGCCTGAAAGAGCTGGCGGGCGCGCGCTGGCCCTCAGGCCGAGCGCATGCCGCGCCGCCGCTGCGCGCACAGCACGCGTGCGGCTGCGACAGCGGTAAGTGCCAGCAGCATCACCAGGCCCAGCGCCCCGCCCCCGCCCCCGCCCGAGCTGGGGGCGGGCGGCGCGGCTGCGATGGTGAGCGACAGGCTCTGCGTTTTGCTGAATGACGGCTGCTCGGAGTCGGTGACCTGCAGAACCAGCGTGCTCGCCGATACCGCGCTGGTGGGTACTCCGCTGATCGCCCCGGTCGAGGCGTTGAGCGACAAGCCCGCCGGCAAGGTGCTGTTTGCGAGCGACCAGCTGTATGGGGTGACGCCGCCCGTGGCGGTGAGCGTGGCTGCGTACGCCGTGCCGACCTGCCCCTTCGGAAGCGCACTGCTGGTGATGGCGAGCGTCGGGACGGCCTGCAGGGTGACCGAGCTGCTCTTGGAGCCGGCCGTGCTCAGGCAGGTGAGCGTGTAGCTTAGGTTGCCCACCGCACTTGGCGTGACCTTCTGGCTGCCGCTCGAGGCTTGCGTGCCGCTCCAGCCTCCCGAGGCCGTGCAGGAGCTGGCGCTGAGCGCGACCCAGCTGAGTGTCGTGGTGTTGCCGACGGAGACGGTGTTGCCCGGGAACCAGATGGCGGGGCTGCTGAGTGCAGCCGCCTGGATGAAGCCGTAGCCCGATTCGAAGTTCGGGGTAGTGCCGCTCATCGGCTCGGCGGTGGCGTGCAGCGCCCCGATCAGCAGCGCGGGCGTCAAAGTCGGCATCGCCTGCAGCAACAGGGCCGCAGCACCCGCCGCGTGCGGGGTAGCCGCGGAGGTGCCGAAGAAGTTGTTGAAGCTCACATCGTCCTGGCACGCCGCGACGCTCGAAGTGTCGGAATTGTCCGGACTCGAGTAGTCAGCCAGCGGTGCGCCGAAGAACGAGGTGTTGATTCCGTCGGGGCCGGTGAAGTCCGGCTTCTGCCTCAGCTGCGGGGTCGTGAGTCGCGTGCCCGAGGTGCTGAACAGGATCGGCTCACCACCCTTCGCGGAGAAATTCTCCAGTAGAGCCGGCGAGGTCCCGCACAGCGGGGTGAGGGCGAAGTAGGCTGCCGCAACCGCCGCGGCGCCCGCAGCGCCCGGATGGCCCTGGAGCGTTGCGCTGTGGGTGGCGAAGGCGTCGATGGTGCTGCCGGCCCCATCATCGGCGACGACCAGCTTGATCCTGCCGGGTACCGGGGATCCGTTCACGAGACCGACCTGCAGATTGACTGTGGTGCTCGGGCTGATGCTGGTGGCGTTGGCCGGATTGCCGAGGATGAGTACCTGCACGGGATCGGTTCCCGTGCCGTTCGCGCCCGTACAGCTGACGAAGTTGCCGTCGAGGTCGAACACCGTGTACTCGGAGGCGCCGCTGACGCACAGGTTGAGACGGCTGCTCGCGCCGGGGCTGTCGGGCGCTCCGGTGACGTACGGCTGGTCCCATTCCAGGATGAGGCCGATGAATTCGCCGGGCCCGAGCTCGGGGATCGTGACCGCAAGTGAGGTGGTGGTGCTTGCGCCGGAAGCATCGAAGTTCAGCAGGTTCTGCCCGACAAGCGATCCGGTGCCCGCGGTGGTGAACTGCGGCGCGGTGTTATCGTAAGAGTTGTCGCCGTCGTTTCCGGCGGCCGAGAAATACGCAACGCCTTTCGCGGCGACCGCCTCGATCGACTGCGCGACGATGCCGTCCTGGAAGAATGGCTCGTCGAAGTAGACGGTATCATCCGCAATGACCTTGGCGCCGGCCGTCGCGAGTGCCCCAATGCCGTTGGCGAAGTCGGCCTCACTATTCGAGGCGGTATAGAAGGCGAGCGCCGCAGCGGGGGCCACCGCGTGCACGACCTGCAGCATCGCGCGACCTTCGTCGGCGAAGGGCAGCTCGTACGGCTGCCCGTACTCCAGGCAGGGCGCCTCCTCCAGCACGTTGACGCTGGCGGTCAGGTAGCCGTTGGATTCATCAAAGCTCGCGTTGTCACTGGCGAACCCGAACGGGGCGTAGCCGTTGGCACCGCTCGCCGGCACACCGCTCCCGGGCTGCTCGTAGACGTCGTAGCAGTTGAAGCTGTCGGAGAGAATGCCGACCGTGACACCGCTGCCGGTGAGAGTGGGGAAGGTGGCGCGCAGCGCGCTTGTCCCCTGCGCAAAATCCCCCTGCGTCGCGAGCACCGCGGCGCGCGTGCGTGGCATGGCGGCGCGCATCGACAGCACCTCTGCACGCGCCGCAGCGCTCGTGATCGCCGCCAACGGCAGCCAGCCGCCGACATCGTTCGAGTAGAGCGCGGCGCGCTGCAGCCCGAGCCCAACGAGAGTCTGCTTCAACTGCCGGGGATCCCCGCGCGTGACTGCATCGATGAGCACCATCGGGGCGCCTGCGGCCGAGCGAGTGAAGCGCGCCGCGGGATTCAGCGCGTGCAGGTCCTCGAGCTCGTGCCCGGGGCGCACGCGGTCCATGTGGCGTGACAGGTCCGCGAGCGCCGCGTCCAGCTTGCCGCCGATGCCGTTGCGCACCTGTGTGGCACTGCGGCCGCCGAAGACCGTCAGGTGGTTGCCGCCGGATGTGCCTGCGTGATGCGCGCTCGGGATCGCTGCGGACCCCGCCGCGGACGCTGCGATTATTGCGACGAATAGCATGACGCCTGTGCGCAGACATCCGGATGTCGTCCGCTTCATGGCACTCTCCCTGGGTTCGGTAATGCCCCGCACGCGTATCGCAGCAGGCAGACGCTGCCCTCGTCACAGGCGTTGGAAAGTGAGCCTTCGCCTGTAGCGCTACTCTACCGAATATGCACCGACACGGAGCGATCGACCGATGGGTGAAGTCGTGACGGATTGCGTATTTTGTAACAAATACGCGCAGCGCCCGGGCAAACGCCAGACGCGTGTCTGCTACGGCGTTATGCCGATCTTGGCCGTTGATTCCGCGATCTTGGGGTCCAGTGCGGTCGCCGCAGCAATGTCCGCCTGCCCCGCGGCGGTGCTGCCTTTTCGCAATTTGGCGACACCGCGGGCATAGAGCACCCACGCGTTCCCGGCGTGCTCGCTCAGCGCACGGTCGAAGTCGGCGATGGCCTTGTCGTAGTCGCCGCGCCGCAGCCTGAGCAGTCCGCGACCGACGAGCGCACCCTGAAAGGTTGGTGAGGAGCTGAGCGCGCTGTCGCAGTCGGAGAGTCCCGCATCGAGCTCCTGTCCCCACATTGCTCGTGCCCGGCATCGCAGTGCACGCGCGCCGGGCATGTTCACGTCGGTGCGGCTATGTACGTCGATCCAGAGCGTGAATTGGGCGGCCGCGGCAGCGAACTGACCGCAGCGCAGATACAGCTCGCCGATCTGCATATGCTCTGGCGCCGGCCGGCCGGCCGACCCGCTGGCGGCGTCGAGGTCGGCGATGGCCGCGGGACTGTCGTGGCCGCGCAGGTGCAGCTCGGCACGCGCCAGGAGCGTTTGCAGGTCGTCGGATTTGAGTTTCAGCGCCTGGTTGAAGTCGGCCATCGCCAGCTCGGGCTGATTGTTGCCCTCATGCGCCATGCCGCGCTCATAGAAGCAGCTTGCCTCGGTGGGGGCGAGCTCACAGGCGCGCGTGAAGTCCGCGATCGCGTGCTCGAAATCGTGTCGGGCCGCATATGCGGCGCCGCGCCGGCTGAAGCCTGAGGCATCCGTGGGCTGATCGGCGCTGCCAGCTGCGGGTGCGGTGGATGGTGCCGCGGCGTCCGCAACCGCACCCGGTGCAGCGCTCATCGCAGCGGAGTCCCCGGTTGCCGGAGCTGGCGCTGCGTTGTTCGCTGGTGCGCCCTGCGGGGCTGCCGCCGCGTTTGCCGACAGATTGAACACCGGGCCGCCGTTGTACGTGAAGTACAGCTTCTGCTGACCGTTGGCGACGTAGACGCGGTGCGACAGGAAGAAATCGGCCCCGATCAACATGTCAGTATCGCGCATTCCAGCGCCGAAGCGCAGCCGGGCGTTGCGTATCTCCTCGTCGCCGATCTTGAAGCTTCCGAAGGTCGCGATCCAGGTCGGCACCGTGCGCATGCCGACGCCGGCTATGGACCCAGCGGGCTGCACGCCGTCGCTGCCTGGGGTGATGCCGGCGCGTTTCGCGGCATCCAGCGTCAGCGTGGAGGCCCACGCCCCGGTGTCGAAGGTGACGCGGATCTTCTGGCCGTTGAGATAGGCGACCCCGCGGGTGTGCGGCATCTGCGCCGTGGCGTGCTCGATGTCGAGCACGGAAAAGGGCTGCGACGTGGCCCAGTACGCCAGCGCCGACTTGCCGCAGTCCTTGGTGCTCATGAGGCGGATGATGCCGTTGGCGAGGTCGTACTCAACATCCCCGCCGAGCCTCAACACATTTTGACCCAACACTCCCACCGCGCGCCCAAGGTCATTGCCGGCGACCAGGAATTGCACATCGGACAGGTTCACTGAGAAGATGCCGAATGTCTTGACCGTCGCGACCCACGTTCGCGAGGACTCCCCGCCGACGCCCACGACTGAAAAGCCGAAAGGGGCCTGTTGCATCGGCAGCTTGAACTCTTCGGCTGCCGCGGGGGTCAGCAGGCTGTAGAAGGCGCCGCTGTCGGCGACGAACAGCGCATCGGTACCGTTGATCGTGGCGTGCACCAGCGGGCGCGTGCCGTTCATGGTCACCGCGAGCTCGGCGCGCTTCTGCAGCGTGCAGCCTGCGGCGCCGAGTGTGGGCACCGCCGCGAGACCTGCCCCGATGAGCGCTACCAGCGGCAGCTTGCGCCACATGATCCGATCTCCTCACCCGGGGCGTGAAGATGCTCTCCACCAATCCTGATGACCGGTTTCCCCCTCAGCTGGCGCAGCGCGCCTTCACCTGCAAGCGCCGCTGATGGCGCACGGCGTACAGCCCGATGCCCATCCAGATCATGTTCATGGCCGCAGAGGGGAAGGCGCCGTTCCAACCGCTGTTCACCACGAATCCGGCCGCGCCCACAATGTTCATCAGCTGATAAGTCAGCGACTCCGCCCGCAGTCGTCCGGTGGACAGCAACGCATAAGAGGCGAGAATGAGGATTGCGGCGGCCCAGCCGGTGAACTCGATAGCGAGCTTCATAGTCCTCCAGTGCGACTAAGCGGCGGCGCCGCCGGAAGCCGGGCGCGCGTGCAGGGCCATGAGAATGAGCGCCCAACCGCCGAACAGCATATTGATGCCGACGAGCAGGCCCAGTGCCCACAGTGCCGTGCCCGGCAGACCGAGGAAAAGCAGCACTCCCAGTATCAGGTCCACGATGCCGCTGCCGAGCATCCATCCCCAGCGGCCCGAGAGCCCGCTGCGATGCTCGAGCGCATACATGATCGAGACCGCGCCTTCCACCAGCAGAAACGCTATCAGCACCGCCGTCAGGGACACGGTTCCCTGCAGCGGCCAGCCAAGCAGCAGTACCCCCGCGACGATAGCAACCAGTGCCGAGAGCAGGGACCACACGAAACCCGGCGCCTGCCGCGCCCGCAAGCTGCTGATGAGGCCGATGATGCCGCTCAGCAGCAAGAGCCACCCGAAGAATACGGTGGCCGCGACCGAGGCGATAACGGGCGCGAGCAGCGCCAGTAATCCCAGGATGACAAGCGCGATGCCCTCGCATAGAAACAGTACCCAATGGCGGCGCACTGCGGCGCCCAACTGCGTACGGAGCTGATCCTCGGGGACTTGAACTGCAGTCATGATTGTTATTCCTGTTGGATAAGAGCGGTGACTGGTTGTCTGCAGCAGATTATACCCCCGCGGACTATTCCCGGTGGCCCGGTGCGCGGGCGGGCGATTTGCGCACTTTCAGGCGGCAGGCAGGTCGGTGCGGTGCTGGCTCACGGCGCTGCCGTCGGTGGCTTTGAGGCCGCTGAAGACCACGGTGGAGACGAGGGTGGCCACGCCGAGGACCAGGAATGCCTCGTGGATGCCGTGGATCATCTGCGGCGCGTCGGTATGAAAGCGATCCGGCACGAACAGCGCCGTCACCAGCGAGGCTGCGGCGACACCGAAGCTCATGGACAGCTGCTGCGAGGTGCTGGCGATGGTGCTGGCGCTGCCGGCGTCCTGACTTGCGACGTCAGCGTACACGAGCGTATTCATGCTCGTGAACTGCAGCGACTGGAAGAAGCCGTACAAGAACAGCAGCACGACCACGATCCACAGGGGCGTGGCGGCCCCGATGATCGCGAACAGCGTGATGAGCACTCCGAGCATCGCCGTGTTGGAGACCAGCACGGCCCGGTAGCCGAAGCGCTCCAGGATCCGCGGCATGGTCATCTTCAGGCTCATGGCCGCGAACGCCTGCGGCATCATCAGAAGGCCCGATTGCACCGGCGTGTATCCGAGCCCCACCTGGTACAGGAGCGGAAACAGAAAAGGAATGCCGCCGATGCTGATGCGGGTGAAGAAGCTCCCCGACACCGCAGCGCGGAAGGTGCGGACGTGGAACAACCCCAGTTGCAGCAGCGGCTGCGGCGTGCGCGCCGTATGCAGTCCGTAGCCCAGGAGCAGCAGCACCGACACCGCGAGCAGCCCCAGCACGAGGGCGGCCCCGAGTCGGTGCTCACCGAACACCTCGAGCACGTAGGACAACAGCGCAATCCCGGAGCTGAATAACAACAGCCCGGCGACGTCCAGCGGCGACACACGCTCTGCCCGGAAGTCGGGCAGATAGCGGTACACGAGGTAGAGGCCGGCGAGTCCGATCGGAACGTTGAGGAAAAAGATGACGCTCCAGTGGAGGTAATGCGTGATGAGCCCACCGGCGATCGGCCCGAGCATCGGACCGATGAGGGCCGGCATGGCGACGAAACTCATGGCCCGCACCAGCTCGGATTTCGCGAACGCGCGCACCAGCGTGAGACGCCCTACCGGCACCATCATCGCCCCGCCGCAGCCCTGCAGCACACGGAACGCCACCAGCAGGTGGATGTTGCGAGCCACCCCGCACAACAGCGAGCCGAGCGCGAACAGGCCGATGGCGCCTGCGAACACACGCCGGGTACCGAAGCGGTTCGCCATCCAGCCGCTGATCGGAATGAACACTGCAAGGCTCAGCGTGTAGCTCGCAAGCACCGCTTTCATGCTTAAGGGGGCCACCCCGAGCGCGCTCGCAATGCTCGGTACTGCCGTGTTAAGGATGGTGGTGTCGAGCGACTGCATGAAGAACGCTACCGCGACGAGCCACGGTAACAGCCGGCCGGGCGTGCTCGGGGCGGCCGGATGCTCGTCAGTCGTGCTCATGAGCGGCCTGCGGCACGTTTTTTTGAGAAGCCGCTCACACTCTGAGTATGTGAAATGCCGTGGCTAGGGTTACTTGCGGCCCCCTGTGACGCCGTACCAGGCCGCTGCCGTCGCGGTCGCACCCCCGAAATGTTACATTGATTTGACAAGCTCGTGAGTTCGCCACAACGATAACCGTTCTCCGGCGGCCGACCGGGATATGGCGAGATGCTCGAAAAACAGTACATGCTAGCCCAGATCCAATCACGGCCGGCCCTTGCCACAGCGGCGGGCCGGGTGTTCTGGATCACCGGCCTGTCGGGCGCCGGCAAGACCACCATAGGGATGGAGCTGTGGCGGCGGCTGCGCGCCGCCGGCCGCGCGGTCGTCTTCCTGGACGGGGACGTGATGCGCGCGGTGATTGGCGAGGAGCTGGGGCATACCCTCGCGAACCGCCGCCAGGCAGCGATGCGCAACGCGCGCCTGTGCCAGCTGCTGGCCAGCCAGGGCCAGGACGTGGTGTGCGCAACCATCTCGCTGTTCCACGAAGTGCAGCGCTGGAACCGCGCCAACATTCCCGGCTATCGCGAGATCTACCTGCAGGTGCCGATGGAGGAACTGCGGCGTCGCGATTTCAAGGGCGTGTACGCAGCCGCCTCCCGCGCTGATGCTCCCAATGTCATGGGGCTCGATCTGCAGCCCGAGGTCCCCGAGTCCCCGGACCTGATTCTCGAGAATCACGGCGCGCTCGACAGCGCTGGTGCGGTGGAGCGCATCTGGAGCGAGTGCGTTGAAGGCGAGGGTCGCCGCAGCGTGCGCACTGCCTCGGTGCAGTTCGGCACCAAGGCCGAGACCCTGGAGGTGCTCGCCCCGGTGCTGCGCACCGCTCGTGTGCTGCCGCAGCTGCGCTTCTCGGTCGCCGCATGGCGCGCCGACCCTGCAGAGGTGCTCGCCGCCGTCGCACGCGCGCCCTGGGGCGCAGGGGCGCTGATCGTGCGCAGTAGCGCGCACGCCGAGGACGGCGCCGTCAGCTCGCAGGCCGGCCGCTTCGACTCCGTGCTGGGCGTGCGCGGCGCCGATGCGCTGCGTGAGGCGATTGGCCAGGTTATCGGCTCCTTCGGCGCCGAGGCGCGCAGTGACGATCAGTTCTTCGTGCAGCCGATGCTCGAACACGTGGCCATGGCGGGCGTCGCGTTCTCGCGCCGCCCAAGCGGCGGACCTTATTACGTCGTCAACTACGACGCGCGCTCGGGCCACACCGATCGGGTAACCGGCGGAGTCGGGGCGAGCCTCGAGACCTTCTTCTGTCTGAAGTCGCACGCGGCTGCCTGTCCGTCGACGCTGGCACCGGTGATTGCCCTGGTGAGCGAGCTCGAGGCGTTGCTCGCCTGTGATGCCATCGACGTTGAGTTCGCCGTCGGCGCCGACGGACTCACGTATCTGCTGCAGGTGCGACGACTGGCCGCACAGGGTGGGCGCCCGATCAGCGATGCGCGCATCGATGCCGCGGTCGCCGACATCGCGCGCAAGGTTGAGCTGCTCGGACGTCCGCACCCGTATCTGCACGGCAGCCGCGCTATCTTCGGCGTCATGCCCGACTGGAATCCGGCCGAGATCGTGGGGCTGCGGCCGCGACCGCTGTCGCTGTCGCTGTATCGCGAGCTGGTCACCGATGCGGTATGGGCGTATCAGCGCGACAATTACGGCTATCAGAACCTGCGCAGCTTCCCGCTGCTGGTCAGCTTTCACGGACTACCGTACATCGACGTGCGGGTCAGCTTCAATTCCTTCGTGCCGCGCGAGCTATCGGCCGATCTCGCCGGTCGGCTGGTGAACTACTACATCGACTGTCTGCTTTCGCGGCCGCAGCTGCACGACAAGGTCGAGTTCGAGATCATCTTCTCCTGCTACACGCTCGATCTGCCGCAACGTCTGCGCGCTCTGGAGCAGAACGGCTTCTCGCAGGCGGACACCACCGAGCTCGCCAGTGCCTTGCGCCGTCTCACCAAGCGCATCATTCACGGCGAAACCGCACTGTGGCGGCGCGACCGCGCGCGCATCGACGTGTTGGCGCAGCGCTTGCCGATCATCTGTCAGGCGAAGATCGACAAGATCAGCCGCATCTACTGGCTGCTGGAGGACTGCAAGCGCTACGGCACCCTGCCGTTCGCGGGCCTGGCGCGTGCCGGCTTCATCGCGGTGCAGCTGTTGCAGTCGTTTGTGTCCGTGGGCGTACTCGATGCGACCGAGCACGCGACTTTCCTGGCGAGCGTCGACACGGTGGGCTCGCGCATCGGGCACGATTTTGCCAATCTGCCGCGGGCACAGTTCCTGGAGCGCTACGGTCACCTGCGGCCGGGCACCTACGATATCCTCTCGCCGCGCTACGATGAGGCGCCGGATCTGTATTTCGACTGGTCGGCTGAGCGGACCCCGCAGTCCGAACACCCGCGCTTCGCACTGTCGATCGAGCAGCTGCGGCACATCGAGAGTCTGGTCCGCGAGCACGAGCTCGATATCGACGTGCTGAGCCTGATGGAGTTCATCAAGGCCGGCATCGAGGGGCGCGAGTACGCCAAGTTCGTATTCACGCGCAGCCTGAGCGATGCGTTGTCACTCATCCGCCAGCTCGGTGAGGACTACGGACTGGCCCCGGAGGATTGCGCTTTCCTCGATTACGACGTGATCCGTACGCTCTACAGTGAGAGCGGCTCGGTGCGCGAGACGCTCCAGGAAAGCATCGCGCGCGGCAAGGACCGCCACGCCCTGACGCCGAACCTTGTGCTGCCGCCGCTCATCGCTTCCCCCGAGGACGTGTTCGCGTTTCACCTGCCGCAGAGCCAGCCCAACTTCATCACGCGCAAGAGCGTTACCGCGGCGGTCGCCTCGATCAACGATCCGCCCGAGACCTTCGCCGGACGCATACTGTTTGTCCCGAGCGCGGACCCGGGTTTCGACTGGATCTTCACCCGCGGAATCAGCGGGTTCGTCACCCAGTTCGGCGGCGCCAATTCGCACATGGCGATCCGCGCTGGCGAGTTGAACATACCGGCGGTGATCGGGGCCGGTGAGTCGCTGTACACACAGTGGCAGACGGCGCACAAACTGTGCCTGGACTGCACCAACCAGCAGGTGCTGCTGATCGCGTGAAGACCGTCGCCGTCACGCAGCGCGTTGCCGTGCTTCCCGAGCGTGCTGAGCGCCGCGACTGCCTCGACCAGGCGTGGCCGCGGTTCCTGGCGGCCTGCGGCCTGCTGCCGTTGGCGCTGCCGAATGTCACCGAAGTGGCGCTCGAGCTGTGCGCGCAGGCCGACATCGCGGGTCTGTTGCTGACCGGCGGCAATGACCTCGCGGCACTCGGGGGCGACGCTCCGGAACGCGACACCGTCGAGAATGCGCTGCTCGACATGGCCGAACGGCGCAATCTGCCGGTTCTCGGGGTGTGTCGCGGCATGCAGCTGCTGCAGCAGCGCAGCGGTGTACCGCTGCGCCGTGTGCAGGGCCACGTCACGGCGCACCAGCTGATTGATGTCGAGGGCGAGCCGACACAGGTCAATGCATATCACTGCTTCGCCGCCTTCGAGTCCCGCGAGCCGTTCGATACCTGGGCGGTCGCCCGCGATGGTGTCATCAAGGCAGTCCGCCACAGGTCGCTTCCGGTGACCGGGATCATGTGGCACCCCGAGCGCACCGCGCCGCCGGCAGCGGCGGATATTGCGCTGTTCCGGCGCTTGTTCCTTTCTGCCTGATGCGCGCGCTGATCCTGGCCGCCGGGCGCGGCAGCCGCATGCGGCATCTGGGCGATGAGCGTCCCAAGTGCCTGGTTGAGCTGGCGGGCAGCCCGTTGCTCGAGAGGCAGATGGCGGCACTCAGGCGCGGTGGTTGCGCCGAGATCGGCGTGGTGCGCGGCTATCGCGCGGAGATGCTCGAGCGTCCCGGTCTGCACTACTTCGCCAACGAGCGCTGGGCCGAGACCAACATGGTGATGTCCCTGGCCACCGCGGCCGATTGGCTGCGCACCGGGCCGGTAATCGTCAGTTACGCCGACATCTTCTATCGCGCCGCGCTGGTACGCGGCCTCGCCGCCGCGCCAGGCGAGCTGGTGATCTCTTACGATCGGCTATGGCGCGAGCTGTGGACGCGGCGCTTCGCCGATCCCCTGGCTGACGCCGAGACCTTCCGCATCGACGCAGCCGGACGGCTGCTCGAGATCGGAGGCAAGACGAAGCTCATCGAGGAGATCCAGGGCCAGTACATGGGGCTGCTGAAATTCACCCCGGCCGCATGGCGTGCAGTCGAGGCACTGCTCGCCACACTCGAGCCACCGGTGCGTGATCGTCTGGACATGACAGGATTGCTGCGGCGACTGCTCGGGGCCAATGCCGTGCGCATCGATACCTTCGGCACCGAGGGACAATGGGGCGAAATTGATAACCCTGGGGACGTCGAGCTCTACGAAGCCATGTGCGAGAGGGGAGAGCTTGAGCTTGAAAGCATCCGCCAGTAGAAGCTCACCGTCAGCGTGAGTTTCGCGAAGTCAGGATGTGAGGGACTCAGAGCCCTTTGCTCGCCAGCGTCTGGTAGAGGTTGTTGACGGCGAGATAGATGGCCTCGTCCGGGTGGCTCCGGCACTCATCGACCAGTAGCGATTTGAGCCTTTCGGCGCTGAGAGTTCCCCCGACCGTGCGTGGGGCGTTCTCGTGACCGATGACGTTGCGGGCCGAGAACCACCCCTGTGCCCAGGAGAACATCGCTCCGCTAAGCGCGATCTCCCGGTTATCTTTCTCCCCCGATACATCGACGAATGCCTTGCATGGCTGGGCCCCCATTCCGTACAGCGCCGGTGATTCCTTGGGCGCGGCAGCCTTGGGAGGCGGAGTCGCGGCGGCGCAAGTTGCGAGCAGCACCAGCGCTGCGCTTGCGGCAAGAACGGCCGTCCGGGGAGGGCAGACTGAAGGCATGCGTGTTTCTCGTGCTGCACAGGCGAGCCTGCGTGCAACGCAACTCTATCCTATGTCCGCTCGCAGGTGCGCCTCGCGATCGATGCCAGGGGACTCCACGGCTCGACTAAATGTGCTTGCGCGGCGTGCTGGAGTGCCACTCCCTGCGGAACACCGAGCTCGTTCCCTCAAAGGCTTCGAGCCACGCACGCAGCTCGAACGTCACGGCGCTCGAGGTCATCTCGGCTCCGGCGTCGATCCTGACTTGCCAGGCGCCACGACCCATCTCGTAGCTCTGAGTCATCGAAGCGTGTGCCGAAATGGGATCCTCGGGCCTGATGCGATAGATGCGCTCGAAGACGTGCGCCATTTCAAGATCGATGTCATCGAGCCGGAATTTGCCCCAGTCGCCGAACACGCCGCCGTCAATGAACAGGCGGTGAGTTGCCTCCCCGCTCAACTGGTCGAGGGTGACGGAGCGTTCGACGCGGCCTTTGCGAAGCAGCGTCACGGCAGAGCAGGGGGCGCTGCGCGGCTCGGAGTAGGCACGCAATCCCTCGTCGCTCGCGTCCGCCGACCTGACTGGAAGCACAAGCTGCGAGGTCCCGGTGAAAACCGTGAGCATGACGGGCTGTGGCGAGGGCCACACGATCGGCCAGCAGGCGTTGGAGAGGGCAAGCCGGATACGATGCCCTTTCGGAAAAGCATACGCCGTACCCGTCAGTTGCACGTCGACGCGGTAACGCTGGCCGGGCAGCAGCGGTGTCGGAGCTGCGCGACTGTCGCGGTGCGCGAGGTTGAGGAATCCGCGCGCGACGAGCGCAGCGCTGCCGTCCGCTGCAACATCGATCAAGCGCACGGCGATAAACGCATGCGGACGGTCGGCGGCAATCTCCAGGATCGCGTGGCTGTTGCCGAGGATCTCGAGCGGCTCGGCGAGCGGGGGCAGATCGAACTCCAGCGAGCCAAAGGAATCGAGCCGTTGATCGCCGGGCACGTCTCCAGGAACGGCGAAACTGCCCCAGTCCGCGGCAGCAAGACCGGTCGACTGCGGCGAAGCGAGAGCGAGCGCCGTCTCGGCTGCGGGAATCTCATTGAGACTCGCGGCGTTGATTGCAAAGGCGCGTGAGTGCACCTGCGTGCTGGGCCACTCGTTTTCCGCAATCCAGCGTCCGGGACGTTCCGCATAGCTGGGCCGGGGGCGGACACTGTTCATCATGTAGAAACGCAACGGCGGCTCGCGCATGACCCCGTTGTCCGTGCCTTTCAGCCAGTGATCCCACCACTGCACGGCCTCCTGCAGAAAGCCCGTGGCAGGGTGCGGGGTCGCCTCGTGGGGATACAGATGGGCCCACGGCCCCACCGTGACCTTGTGCGGGATGCGAAGGTTGGCTGCCAGGCGAAAGGGCGTGTCGCGGTACAGATCCGCCCATCCGCCCCAGAACCAGATCGGACATGCGATGGCTGCGTAGTCGAAGCACACCGAGCCGTGCTTCCAGTATGCATCGAGCGTCTGATGCTCCAACCACAGTTGTGGCCAGAAGCGCTCGGCCTCGAGCCGCTCCAGCCACATTGCGCGCCAGCGCTCTCCCACGATCTGCGGATCCGGCGGGCGTGCATTGAACACCTGCATGATGCAGCCCCACCAGAAGTTGTCGTTGAGCAGGCAACCGCCGGAGTAGTGAATGCACTCGGCAAAGCGGTCGTCGGTTCCCATCACCGCGATGATGGCTTTCAGGGAGGGGGGCCTTCTTGCCGCCACCTGCAGCGCACTGTAAGCACCCCAGGACTTGCCCATCATTCCGACCTGTCCCGAGCACCACGGCTGGCGCGCAATCCACTCGATGACCTCGAGCGCATCGTCCTGCTCCTGCGCGAGGTACTCATCGTGCATGATGCCGTCGGACTCTCCCGAGCCGCGCATGTCGACGCGCACGGCTACGTAGCCGTTTTCCGCGAACCAGCGATGGATACTCTCGTCGCGTCGGCGCATGAAATCGCGCTTGCGATAAGGGATGTATTCGAGGATCGCCGGAAGTGGCGTTGCCTCTGCCTCGCGCGGCACCCACAGTCGCGCGCCCAGGCGGCAGCCGTCGGACATCGTGATCCAGGTGTTCTCGATCTCGCGCACGGCATTCGACGGGGCGCTCATAGGCAATGGACGGGTATCGACTGCGCCGCGCGACGTGCCATGATGCAAGCTAGTCTGCCACGGCTGAAAGCGGCTGACGACCCGCGCGACTACACACCCTCATCGGGCCATGACCGTGTCTTCCTCATCACTGCACCTCGAGGCGTTCCGGTTGCTGCGTGCCGGGCGCCTGGATGAGGCGCGCACCACCGCCGAGCGCGCCGTCCAGGAGGCCAGGGTGTGCTTGCCCACTCACGCTCTCTTGGCAACCGTCCTGCTGCAGCTCGGGCGCGCGCGCGACGCCGAGTCGGTGGTATGCCGGGCGCTCGAGCTCGCCGGCGGGATCGCCGACGCGTACGACGGTCTCGCATATGTCTCGGCCGCGCTCGGCCGTCACGAGCGTGCCAGCGCGTTGTACCGCCGCGCCGCGCAGCTGGCACCGCAGACGGCGCGCTTCTCGTACAACCTCGCCTGCAGCGAGCGCAGTCTGGGACGGCTCGAGGAGGCGGAAGCCGCGTGCGACCAGGCCATCGCCGCCGAGGCGGCCCAGTACCCGAGCTATCTCTTGCGCTCGGAAATTCGCGTGCAAACCCCGCAGTCCAACCACGTGGAGGAACTGCAAGCGCAGCTGGCGCGCGCCGGCGCCGACGAGCGTGCCCGCATGTTCCTCGGCTATGCGCTGGGCAAGGAGCTGGACGATCTCGAGCGCTTCGACGAGGCCTTCCACTGGTTTTCGCTCGCGGCCACTACGCGCCGGTCACGCCTGGTTTACGACGTAGCGGTGGACGAACGCAAGATGCGCCGCATCGCACAGGTCTATCCGGCCGCATCGCTCGCGACGCCGCACGAGGCCCCGGACGCCGCGTCTGACATCTTCATCGTTGGGCTGCCGCGTTCGGGAACCACTCTCCTCGAGCGCGTTCTGAGCGGACTGCCCGGGGTCTCATCCAACGGCGAGACCGACAATTTCTCGCGCGCGCTGCTGGCCGCCGCCGGCGAGGCACAAGCGGATGCGGACGTGTTCGCACGCGCCGCGCAGGCAGACGCGCGCCAGGTCGCGGCGAACTACCACGCGCGGGCGAACCCGCTCGCCTCGGACGGCAGCATCATCGAGAAGCTGCCGATGAATTATCTCTACCTCGGCGCCATCCACCGCGCGCTGCCGGATGCACGGATCCTCTGGGTCAGGCGCTCGCCGCTCGACAGCTGCTTTGCCATGTATCGCACGCTTTTTGGCGAGGCCTACCCGTTCAGCTACGACTTCGCGGATCTGGCGTGTTACTTCGCGGCCTACAACGAGCTGATGAGCCACTGGTCAGCCGCGCTCGGCGGGGGGCTGCATGAGGTCCTCTACGAGGACCTGGTGCGCGAGCCGCAACGAGTTGGTGTGGATGCCGCGCGTTATTGCGGCCTGACCTGGACGCCCTCGGCCGTCAACATCGAGAGGAACACCGCAGTGTCGCTGACGGCGAGCGCTGCCCAGGTGCGCCGCCCGATCTACGGGACATCGTCCGGTCGCTGGCGTCATTACCGCAGGCATCTGCAGCCGCTCATAGCGGAGTTGCGCCGCCGCGGGGTCGCGCTTCCCGAGGACGCCTGAGGCGAGCTCAGGCGAGGTCGCGGGCGATGCGCTGCCTCCAGCTGCGGAAGAATATGCGCCGCTCGCCTTCGAAGGCCTCGAGGTCGGCCTCCAGGATGTATTCCGACGCCGTGCATCCGATTGCCGAGTGGGTCCTGATGGTTGTGTCCCAGCCTTGCGCATGGCGGTGCACGAGCTCGTAGTCCGCCTCGGCACGTGCGCTCGTCGGGTCACAGGGGTGAATCCGAAAGCGCAACGCCTTGCGAAATTCGGTCTCGACGCCGATGTCGTCGATTACCGAGCAACCGTCGTCGCGCTTCACGTGGATGCGCTGGATCGCGCTCGCGAGATCGTACTCCACCGTTCTTGAGACCTCGCCGGCGCGCCGATACGTACGTCGCGTTTGTGGCAGCGATTCCGGAGGCCCGAAAATCACTGGCGGCTCGGCCGGAGGCGCACGGCGCACGGGGAGCTCGAGGTGGCTCGATCCGGGAAGAATTTCCAGCACTCCGCGCTCGGGAGCGGGCCAAACCATGGGCCAATACGACGTCGAGATCGCGATGCGCAGCCGATGCGCCGCTGCCAACCGATGGCCGGCGTCGTTCAGTTGCACGCGCGCCGAGCACTCCTGTCCCGGCACCAGTGGCTCAGGATGCTCATGGCCGTTACGGTGAGTGAGATTGAGAACTCCGAAGGTCACCCGCGCCACTTCGCCCTCGGGGGAGACATCGTTCAAGCGAACCACGATCTGCATGACCGGTCGGTCGGCGCGAAACACGACATGCAGCACCGGCGCGCCCAACAGCTCGAGCGGCACTTCCAGGGGCGCGGTGTCGAAGCAGAGCGAGTAGCTGTCGTCGTGGCGCTGATCCACGGGCAATTCCGGCCCGACACCCCCGAGCGAGTAAGCGCACCACTCCCCGCCTGCCGCCCCGACGGTCAGCGGAGAGCTGATCGCGAGGGCATCGCCGCGCACTGCAGTGCTGCCGAGGCCCTCGCGGTTGAGATACAGGCGCCGCGGTTGCACCGTCGCGCTCGGCCAGGAATCCTCCGCGACCCATCGACCCGGACGGGTGGCGTGATGACTGCATGGCGCGATCCAGTCCTGGATGTACACGCGCAGCATCGGCTCGTGCATGATGCCGGTGTCGAGGCCCTTCAGCCAGTGATCCCACCAGCGTAGCGTCTCGCTCAGGAATCCGATCGCAGGTCCCGGCACGCCCAGATGCGGGTACTTGTGTCCCCAGGGGCCGATGATCCCGAGGCGCGGCGATTTCAGATCGCGCAGCAGCCGAAAGACGGCGTTGCTGTAGCCGTCGGCCCAGCCGCCAACGGCCATGACCGGGCAGGCAACGGCGCCGATGTCCTCGCACACCGAGCCGTGCTGCCAATAGGCATCGCGCCGCTGATGGATGAGTGAAGTCGCGAGCATCGGCGTGATCGCCTCCAGGCGCTGCATCCACAGCGAACGCCACTCGCTGCCGACGATCACGGGATCCGGCGAGCGCGCCATGATGGAGAAGAAAGTCGATCCCCACTCGAGATTGCCGGTCAGTTGCGCCCCGCCCATGTAGTGCATGTCATCGGCATAGCGATCGTCGGTCGAGCACAGGCTCACAATGGCCTTCAGCGCTGGCGGCTGTCGCGCCGCCACCTGCAGCGCATTGAAGCCGCCCCAGGAGATGCCCATCATGCCGACCACGCCGCTGCACCAGGGCTGGCGCGCGATCCATGCAATGGCTTCCACCGCGTCATCCTGCTCCTGAGGCAGATATTCATCGCGGATCAGGCCCTCGGAGTCGCCGGTACCTCTGATATCAAGGCGCACGCAGGCATACCGGCGGCATGCAAGCCAGGGATGGATCTGTTCGTCCCGATCGCGCGAGCCGTCGCGTCGCCGATAGGGCGTGTACTCCAGTATCGCGGGCACCGGTGTTGCCCCGGCCGAGGCCGGGATCCACAGGCGCGCAGCCAACCGGACCCCATCCGCCATCGGAATCCAGACGATCTCGACCGCGGTGATCGCGTCGCAGGCTTCGTTGTTGCGCACCTGTATTGCTTCCTCTATAAATAACTGATCTCGCAGCGCAATCTTGCACCAAGATCGTGCCGCGAGCGCAGTCGATCCGAGAGCTCTCGCGGTCTTCGGCCCAAAAAAAGATACAGGGGATGTCAGAGATGAGGAATAACCGTCGGCTGGGCTTGCGCCACTTCGATAATCGCACACCGCCACGTGCAGTCCGCCGGCGCCGTGCGGGGACTCCGGTCGGCGCAGCGGTCTTCTTCGCGATCTATGGCACCCCGCACGGCGCACTCGCGCAGGAAGCCGCCGCAGCCTCCGACCAGCTTGCCGAGGTCACCGTGACGGCGACCCGGCGCACGCAGACGCTGGAGGCGGTGCCCTACAGCATCTCGGTGGTGAGTGCGGAGCAGCTCGAGCAGGCCGGTGTCACAGACCTCGCCTCGCTTTCCTACCAGGTGCCGGGATTGAGCATGTACGACTACGGCGCGCGACTGGTGGGCGCCACCGTGCCGATCATCCGCGGCATTAATGCCGACAGCGAGCCCAGGGGGTTTCGCACTTTCGAGCAGGCACCGGTCGGCACCTACATCGGTAACTCGCCGATCGATGGCTACTTCGACCTTCAGGACCTGAAGCAGGTGGAGGTGCTGCGCGGCCCGCAAGGCACACTGTATGGCGCGGGAGCGCTTGGCGGAGCGCTGCGGCTTATTCCAAACTCTCCCGAGCTCAATACCTGGGCCGGAAAAGTCGAGATCGGCGGGGCGCGGACCGAGCACTCGAGCGGCAACGGTTACACCCTCGACGGGCTCGTCAACGTCCCGCTCGGGGACGTCATGGCATTCCGCGCCTCCGCAAAGTACGTTTACGAGCCGGGCTTCATCGATGCCTACGGACTCTTCAAGCGCACCAATTCCAGCTATCTCGGTACTCCGCTGCCTGCCAATCCCGCCGACCCGGTGAGCAGCCCTGCGATCTACTCCGACCGGCCCGACTGGAACTGGGAGAAGACCTTCACCGGGCGCGCCGCTTTACTGTGGAAGCCGGTCGAGGCGTTCAGCGCGGAGCTGGCGATCCTGCATTCGGGTGTCCAGGGCGATGGCGGTCCGCAGGTCAACATGACTTTCCCGGGCGGCATATCGCCGCTGGATCCGGCCACGACGTTGCCGCCAGGCGGACCTTACCGGGAGTTCACGCAGATCGATCAGCCGTTCTCGCGCTACACGAACCTGAGCAGCCTCGATCTGAGCTTCGATGCCGGCTTCGCCACGCTCTCCTCGACCAGCTCCTACTACACGACCTCCGGCGTCACGGTCGAGGATCAGAGCTACAATCTCGCCGGCGTAGACGGCGGCGCATTCCTGCCGTACTACGCCGGGATTCCTACCAACCCGCGCTTCGTGTTCGCGCAGCAGTTCGCGGATTCGGCCCACACGTTCACCCAGGAAGTTCGCCTGGTGTCCAAGACCAACCCGGCCAACATCTTCGACTACGTGCTCGGGGTGTTCTACGAGAACCAGGTGCGCAACGGCAGCTGGTACATCGCGACACCCGGTTCGGCGCAGCGCGCCGTGGAGCAGGGCTGCACCGGGCCAGCGTTCTACGGTGCGACCTTTCCGGACTGCCTGCTCACGGTCGGACCCAATGATCTGACGTTCGTGCAGATCGACCGGCAGACTTTCCAGGATCGCTCGGTGTTTGGTGAGCTGACGTGGCATTTTGTGCCTCACGGACAGATCACCTTCGGCGCGCGCCACTTCTCGCAGCAGTTCACCGATGCACAGTCGTATCTCGACTACACGTTCGCGACCAACCTGCCGGCGATACCCCGCAGCGAGCCGGCGTCCAAGACGGTTGGCAAGGTGAATCCGTCGTACGAATACGCCCGCAATCAGTATGTCTACGCCCTGTGGTCACAGGGCTTTCGTCGCGGCGGCGCCAACGCCGTGCCCGAGACCGGCGTTTTCCAGGAGAGCCCGCTGCTGCGGACCTACCAGCCCGACACAACCAACAACTACGAGGCGGGGCTTAAGGGGCGCTTCGATAATGGCCTCAGCTACACGTTCGCAGTCTTCGACATCCACTGGAACAAGCCGCAGATCTTTGCGAGCCTGCCTTCTGGAAATCTCGCCGTCTACAACGCCAACACCGCCGAATCGAAAGGCTTCGAGGTGCAGTCCAGCGGTCCGCTGTTCATCCCCGGGCTCGGCTACACCATCGGTTTCTCCTACGCCGATGCCAAGCTGACCAGCGACTTCTCGCTGCCCGCGAACAACGGTGCCGGTGTGATCACGCCCGGTGAGCTCACCGGGACCACAGGCGAGCAGCTGCCCGGCAGCCCCAAGACCAGTTTGGACGGGGCGCTCACCTACGCGCTGGCCGCCGCGCCCTCCTACGATCTGCTGCTGGCACTGAACGGCAGCTATCGGACCGCAGTCAAGTTCGCACTGGCTCCGACCCTCGGATCCTCGACGGTCAGCCAGAGCAGCTCCTACGAGGTCTTCAACTTCTCGGCCACGCTCACCCACAACCGCTGGCGCACTATCGCTTACGTGAAGAACCTGTTCGACAAGGAGGAGATCCTCGTGCCGCCCGCCCAGCCCAACGAGCTGGACAACCTCACCAACGATGTGGTGGTTAATCGTCCTCGCGAGATCGGGATTCTCATCTCTTATGCCTTCTGATGGCGATGCCCGGGGCTGATTGCCAGATCAGCGCCGAGCGGCTGCAGCGCGTGCTCCAGCCGATCGGTGAGGCGAGCGGCCTGCCGAATGCCGCCTATACCAGCGTGGAGCATTTCCGCTACGAGCGTGATGCGGTCATTGCCCGCACCTGGGCGGGGCTCGCCTTCACCGACACGATACCGGAGCGGCCCTTTGCGCAGCCGCTGGACTTCATGGGCCTGCCACTGCTCATCACGCGCGACCGCGAGGGGGAGCTACGCGTCTTTCACAACGTCTGCAGTCATCGCGGCATGAAACTCGTCGCAGAGCCGACCGAAGTGCCGGCGCTCATCTGCTGCCGCTATCACTGCTGGTCGTATACCCCCGGCGGGGAGCTCAAGCGCACCCCGCATATCGGCGGAGTCGATCGGCATACCACCCCCGGTTTCGACAGTTCGCGCCACGGGCTGAAGGCCGTGCGCAGCGCCGAGTTCATGGGCATGCTGTTCGTCAATCTGAGCGGGGAGGCCCCTGCGTTCGAGCAATACATCGCACCGCTGCGCAGCCGTGCCGGCGCACTGATGGGAGAGGGCGGCTGGTCAGGCCTGCGAGCGGGGGTCGACCACGCGCACCTCAGCCTCGAGGTGCGCTGCAACTGGAAACTGGCGGTCGAGAACTATTGCGAGGCCTATCATCTGCCCTGGGTACATCCTGGGCTCAACAGCTACTCACGGCTCGAGGATCACCACTGCTTCCTGGACGCTGAAGGGTTTTCCGGACAGCAGTCCCTCGCCTACCGACTGAGTGAGGCGGCGGGCACGAAACTGCCGCGTCTATCTGAATGGCCGGCCGAGCGCATGCACGTCGCCGAGTATCCCTCGCTGTATCCCAACGTGCTGCTCGGCTTTCACGCGGACCATGCATTCGCCGTCATTCTGACTCCGCTCGAGGTCGGTCTGACTCGCGAGGAAATGCGCATATTCTACGTGGGGGAGGGGGCGAGCACGGAGACCTACGGCAACTGCCGCGCGGCTACCCTGGCCGCCTGGCGCGGCGTGTTCGCCGAGGACATATTCGCCGTGGAGGGCATGCAGCAGGGGCGCGCATCGCCGGGCTACGAGGGTGGCGTGTTCTCGCCGGTGATGGACCAGCCGAGCCACCACTTTCACCGCTGGATGGCGGCCCGGCTGCTCGGATAGGCGGCGGCCGCAACAAGAGGCGCACGCAGCCGGGTGCAGCTAGCTGACGCCGGCCATCAATCGCTTGAGCGGCCGTGAGAGCAGCAGCATCAGCACGCCGCCGATCATGCACCAGCCGACGGTTCGCAGCAGCAGGGCCGGCATGGAGGCTATGTTGCTGGCGTCGTATCCGGCGGCAAACTGGCCTGCGAGATCGTTGCCGAGGGCGAGCGACAGGAACCATATCCCCATGACCTGACCGGCCACCCGGGGAGCGGCGAGCTTGGTCATGGAGGACAATCCCACCGGACCTAGGCACAGGTCCCCGCACATCTGCACACCGTACGAGAGTACCAGCCAGGTCGGCAGCACCTTGTGACCGGCGAGGACGCGGGTCGAGGCGGCGTACATCACGAGGAAGCCGAGTCCCATCAGTATGAGGCCCAGGGCGAACTTGACCGGCGTGGACGGATTCTTGCCGCGCCGGTCGAGCGCGATCCACAACGCACTGAAGAGCGGGGCGAGCAACAGAATGTAGACCGAGCTCACGCTCTGGAACACGCCTGCGGGTATGCGCCACCCCAGCACCTCGCGGTCCGTGTAGCGCTCCGCGAACAGGGTGAGTGAAGTCGCGGTCTGCTCCTGGGCCGCGTAATACATGGTGCCGGCGACGAACAGCGCAATCATCACGCACACGCGCCCGCGCTCGCTCACCGTCAGGCCGGCGAAGAACAACAGATAGACGAAGTACGCAGTGGCGAGCAACCCGATGAGCCAGGAGCTCGCGAGTGCCATTGCTTGCGCGTCGATCGTGATGCTGCCGGTAACGGCCAGCGCCGCAACGAGGCTTACCGCCGCGGCGAGAGCGATGACCGGCAGCCAGGAGTGCAGACCGGAGCGCGGTCCTGCGCTCGGCCCCAGGGCGCCCAGTCTGCGGCGCGTCATCAGGAACTGCGCCAGTCCGAGGAGCATCCCGACGGTCGGCAGCGCGAAGCCCCAGTGCCAGCCGTAGCGCGCGGCGCAGATGGGCACCAGGAAGGCACCGAGCAGCGCCCCGACGTTGATGCCCATATAGAAGAGCGAGAACCCCGCGTCGCGACGGGCTCCCCCCTCGGGATACAGGTAGCCCACGAGTACGCTGATGTTCGGTTTCAGGAGGCCCACGCCAAAGGCGATCGTAGTGAGGCCCAGGAAGAACACGCGCGTACTTCCGGACGCGAGCATGGCGTTACCGATCGCAATGAGTGCCGCACCGCCGATCACCGCGCGCTGCGCACCGAGCAGCCGGTCGGCCATCCAACCGCCCAGGAGCGACAGCAGATAGCACGAGGCGACGAACAGGCCGTAGATGGAGCTCGCCTCCTGATCGCTGATGCCGAGGCCTCCGTCGGCTGCCCCGGTGACCATGAACAGGACGAGAATGGCCCGCATCCCATAGTGCGTGAAGCGCTCCCACATCTCGGTGAGAAATAGCGTCGCGAGCCCGAGCGGATGCCCGAGGAGCGAGTTCGGTGAGCTCATGACCCGAAGCTTACTGGCGCAAGGTGCGCGCTGAGCGATTGCGGAGGCGGCTGGTGTGCGGGACGGACCGGTGCGGACGCTCTAGTCGACGGTCTGTGAGACGATGTCGGACATGGCACTCTCGACATCGGTGTTAGTGAATGCGGTGACGCCGAAGTACCAGATCCCGGGCGCGAGGTTGGTGACGAGATAGCTGGTCGCACCTGGACTCGCCAGCACCACCACGTTGTTGAGATTGCCTGGGGACGTCCCGTAGTAGATCTTGTATCCCGCGAGATTGGTGAGTGCCGCGTCCGTAGTAGTCTCGGTCACTGGGCTCCAGTTGAGTGCGGCGGTGCCCGCCGACGCTGATGCAGCCGAAGCGCCTGCCGAGCCCCCACCGCTGCCAACACTGCCGCACGCACTCAGACCCAGCGCAAGCGCTGCGATCAACACGCCGACAAGCACGCGGCGCAGACGGTTCAAGTCCGCACGAGTCATCCTGAAGTGGGGGTCCAATCATTTTTATTGGATGCGTACAGTAGCCGAGATGCGCGCCAAATGCATAGCCGCTCGCAGGCGCATCGCGGCGCAACATGCGGGCGCACGCGCGGTGAAATGGAATTTCCATGCGCATGAGCATGTGGCGTCGCCAAATCCCGACACTTTTCGAGTCGCTGATGTTTCGCGAAACGCGCTTCTGATCGTAAACAACGCAGCGACCACCGGGGGCTCACTCGCGAGGCGAGATCACCCCCGTGGCCGCGTGACCCGTCAGTCCCGCTAACTATTTCAGAATGAGTTGACGAATCTGCTGACTGCCGACGTCCTTGCGCAGCTTTTCGCGATCGGCGGAAGCTGTGGCCGCTTTCGGAAGCGAGCCGAATAGCTGCTTGGCCAACGGATCCATGCGCGACTGCAGGTCATCGAACACCGCCATGTTCTTGTATTTCACGCTCAGGATCAGATCCGCGCCCTGCGCGTCACGCGGGAGGGTCTGGTAAACGGCATAATCAACGATGATTCCCTGCTTCTTGGCTTCTTCCATGATCCGCTTGTACGTGGTCGAGAGATAACGCATGTATTCCTCGAACATACCCGGCTGAGTGCGGATGTAGCTAAGGATGATGACAGGCCCCATCGTGTAGGCATGGTCCTCTTCGGCCGCCCGGGTCACGGAACTCGAAATGGTCAGAATGGCTGCCAGAAGCAGCAGAACGGTCTTCTTCATCTTGGTCTCCCCAATATCAGGTTGACGAAAGGCACGGTGCCTCTCGCGCGGCAAACTATACGCGCAGTGCACTGCTCTGGGGTTAGCTGTGGTGCGCTCGTCCCATCAACATCCCCGGACGGTGACTCAGGCGCGGTTTGCCGGCTCGCCGCGTGAGGCGTGTTGCCGCTCTGGAGGCGTGCGGCGCATGCTTCCCGAGCCGTGCGTTAATTTCTGGCTGTGGGAGGCTGAGGATGCTTGTCCTGAGTGCTGAGGAGACCCGGGCGCGCGCTCCCATGCCCCGGCTCATCGAATCCCTGCGGCAGGCATTTCTGAGCGACTGTGTCGCGCCGTTGCGGCAGGTGGTGAAGGTCCCGGGTGGGTCGCCGGAGCGGCTCCTCATCGCGATGCCCGCGTTCGATGCGAGCGGTGCGGGAGCGATCAAGCTGCTCACGGTATTTCCGGACAATCCCGCAAACGGACTTCCGACCGTTCAGGCGCTCGTCGTGGTTTTCTCGCAGAGCGGCACGCCAGATGCGGTGCTGGACGGCACTGTGGTCACGCGGCTGAGAACCGGCGCGGCCTCCGCGCTGGCCTCTTCCTACCTGTCACGCGAGGACAGTGCTCATCTTGTGATCGTCGGTACCGGCGCGCTCGCGCCCTACATGGCCATCGCCCACTGCGCGGTGCGTCCCATCAGACGCATCAGCCTCTGTGGGCGGCGCCCGGAGCGCGCGTCCGCGACCGCCGCAGCCATCCGCTCATTGGTCGACCACGCCGTCACGGTCGTTGTGTGTGATTCGATCGAGTCCGCGGTCGCAGCGGCGGACATCGTGTCCTGCGCCACGAGCAGTCCCACTCCGGTACTTTGCGGAAGCTGGCTGGCTCCAGGCACGTTCGTCGACCTGGTGGGCAGCTTCTCGCCCGCAACGCGCGAGGCGGACGATGCGGTCGTGCTGCGGTCGCGCATATTCGTGGACACCTATGCGGGTGCGATGGCGGAGGCGGGGGACATCCTCGACCCGCTGGCGCGCGGTGTCATCGATCGCCAGCGCGTCGAGGGCGAGCTTTCGGATCTGGTGCGCGAGCGCGTAGCAGGACGCACAAACCGGGAAGAGATCACGCTGTTCAAGTCAGTCGGCACCGCGATCGAGGATCTCGCTGCGGCGAAATTGATCGTGGCAGGGGCAGCAGACAATAAATGACATCCGTCCCGGGCGGCGCGTACCGCGGAATTGCGAGCGCTCGAATGCGAGTCACAGTCGCCGACGATGTGCTGGCTGGTGCCGTGATCGGTCTCACGCGCAGCGAGATGCGCCAGTATCTGGAATACGTGGCCCCTCAGCGGCTCGCCATGCTAGGGTTGCCGCAGCTTGAGCGACGGGTATCCGCGTCTCAGGTCGCAGTGCGGGGCGAGATCTGCTTCGAGGCGGCTTTTTGAGATCCCAGAACTGCTGAAGCAGCACTGGCTGGGAGGACGGGTGGCGATTTGGTATTGGCCCTTTCTGGGGATTCCGGTCGCTTACGTGGCCCTAGCAATCCTATTCAATGCGTTGCTCCTGCAGCTGCGTGCGTTCGTGCCAACAGGTGTCGACCTCGAGACCTGAGAGCCGATCGCAGGGCCTTCGAATAGCTCAGCCATGTTTATCGTTCGGACGAGCGAGTATGTGCCTGCGCGGATCGTCGACAACGAATACTTTAGTAAGATTCTCGACAAGCCCGCGAAATGGTTTATCGAGCGCACTGGAATAAATGAACGGCGCCGCTGCGCGCCGGATGAGAATCTGCACACCTTGGCGATCGCGGCCGTCAAAGCCTTACAGGCGCAGGATGTGCCGCTCGCTGAGATCGATCTGATCATCGGCGCTTCCTATACTCCCCTCGACACCATCGGCACGCTGGCGCACGTGATCCAGCGCGAATTCCGCCTTGGGGGAGCGAGAGCGATATACCTGTCGACCGCCTGCTCTTCCTTCATGGACGCGCTCGACATTGCCCACATGTATTTCAAGGCCGGAGGAGTGCGGCAGGCACTAATCGTAGCCGCCGAGCACAACAGCGCGTATGCACGCGATGACGATGTTGCCTCCGGGCATCTGTGGGGAGATGGAGCTTCTGCAGTCTTATTGAGTGCTGCCCAGAGGGGTTCTCAGTTCGAGATCGTTCAGATTGAAACCAAGGGCCTCGCCGATCTGGGGCATGGACCCGATGCCGTCTCGCTCAGAATGGAATCCGGTCTGAGGATGCCTTTTGGACCTGAAGTCTTTGCACAAGCCTGCCAGGAAATGACGCGGGCGATCCGGAACATCCTGGCGGGCCACGGACTGAGCAGCGAGGACGTACGGCTCATGGTGGCGCATCAGGCCAATAAGCGGATCATCGATTGGGTCGCGAGTGAACTAAGGTTTCCTCCCGAACGCGTCGCTGTGACGATCGACTCTCTGGGCAATACAGGCTGTGCCAGCGTCGCTATCACATTGCATCGATTCGCAAGTCAGGTCTTGCCGGGAGAGTTCGCAGTTCTGGTGACCTTTGGCGGCGGCTACTCGGTGGGAGCTGCGCTTTTGCGCAGGACCGCTGAAGGCGTTGAGGCCTGAAGATGATGCTGCGGGTCACCGGATGATTTCCCGGCATATCTTGGGAGTTCGACTCTAGGCGTGGTTGCAGCTCGCGTCTTAGGCTCTGTATCGCAGTTGTCCTTAGAAGACCGGGAGGCAAGCATGCTCCCGGTCCTTTTATGCCAGTTGCCAAGAACCGTCGGACTGCGTGTGGTGCCAACCATTCCGCCATGCGGATGGCAAAATCGATCAACCGATTGGGATGAGAGTCGCGGCAGGACGTCGCCTAGTCGTTTTGCACAGCGGGCGATCCTAACCCCAATTGAGTGGCCTTCTTGAATAGCTGAATCGCCGTGTCGGCTCCCAGTTTGTGTTTGATCGCGGATTGATGGTTCGCAACGGTCTTGGCGTTAAGGCCCATCGTATGCGCTATCTCTTTGATAGACCGTCCTTGTGCAAGCAGGCACAGCACTTCGAATTCGCGCGCAGAGAGTCCGCCCGCCGCCGTTTGGTCAATGAAGAGGTCGCGCAGCGCAAGCTCTTGGGCCATCTCCTGACTGAGATACTTCTTCTCCGATGCGACCGAATTTATTGCTTCAACTAGTACGTTCGGGGCGCTCGCCTTGGTGACGTAGCCAAACGCGCCGGCTTCGAGCGCGCGCCGCGCAAAGATTGCATCCTCGTGCATGCTGAAAATCAGAACGCGGGCGTTAGGCTTGTGGTGCAACATACGCCTCATGCACTCAATGCCGCTGCTCCCGGGCAGCGTGATATCCATGACGACGATCTGCGGATTAAGGCGGCAGAACAGCGCGTAAGCCTTGTCCGCGTCGGCGGCCTCGCCTATTACGAGGATATCTCCGTGTCGCTCAAGCAGTCGCCGATAACCCTCACGCACCACAGCATGATCGTCCACGAGCAACACGCTGACCTGCTGAGTATCAGACCTGACCATTACTATCCCGAGTTACGGGCAACTGGACGGCGAACCTCAACCCGCAGCCTAGCGCACTCTTCAGCACGAAGCTGCCGCCGGCCATTTCCACTCGTTCGCGCATGCCGCTCAACCCGAAGCGGGAGGTTCGTACACCCGATTCCATCCCGCAGCCATCGTCGGCAACGGTCAGGCAGAGCTCGTCCATCTCACCGCCGGCGGATTTGACGCGTTTGAGGGCAACTTCCACTCGATGTGCCTTTGCATGCTTGTAGACGTTGGTCAGCCCTTCCTGAACCAATCGGTACAACGTCAGGCTCAGCGACTCACTGAGGTCATCGAAGTTGCCGTCCACCGACAATTCAAATCGGGTATCCGGAAGCCGTTTCGCCCATTGATCGACGCAGTGCTCGACCGCGGCTGCCAAGCCTAACTCATCGAGCCCCACCGGCCTCAAGCGCGCAATCATGTCGCCAACAACGCCGTGTACATGGTCGACGGCGCGAATGATCGCAAGCGAGGCGTCGATCGATGTTTGCGGATCCTGGCCACCGCTGTCGCTGATAGCCACCGCGTCGAGCTTAATCGCGTTCAGATATTGCCCGAGTTCATCGTGCAGCTCTCGCGCCAGATATTTGCGCTCGCTTTCCTGGATGCGCAGGGCCTCCCGCGCAAGTCCACGGTTCTCGGCAAGGGCGCCCGCGAGACGCGCCTCGGCGACCCGCCGGGCGTGCAGCTCAAGGCGCGCGTGCCGATGGCGCTTCCATGAAAGCCAGATCAAACACATCGACATTACCAGTAGCCCGATTGGCAATTCATCAATCTGCACGCGCTCCCAACGGCGCGTGAGCGTGTAAAGGGTTTCACTAAGCTGAAAATGGGCCGACAGAATGACGGACAGGACGGTGACGCCGAGCACTGCACCTATGTCGCGCCACGGCAACTCCAGGCTCCGACGTGCCGGCTGCGAGTGCAATTGCGATTCGTGCATGACTGACCTTGTGCCCGATGCGCTCACCAAGTCTAGCAAGATCCGGGAATTATTCCCGGTCATCGCGGGAATTACGCTCTGGTTTCGACGATTGCGCTCATGGACACTGCGGCACGCATAACAAATCCTCCAACAGAGTTCTTCCGGTGCCTCAACTTCGCTTTGTCGCGATTCTGCCACGCTTTTTCATTATTACGCACAAAGAGCGTCGACTTCAGATCAAGTCGGCCTTGAGAGCGGTGGTTGCCATCGGGGGTGCTGCATGGGGAGTAGGTGCCCTGGCGGCAGATGCTTCCGATTCACAGACTCCCCTGCTGCAGGTTGTTGTCACCGCGACGCCTATTCCCGGTACCTCGATCGACATCGATAAGGTCCCCGGAAATGTTCAGGTCCTGACCTCGTCCGACCTATCGCGCGAGGGGTCGCCGAGTCTGACCGGCGCACTGAATTCGAATCTCAGCAGCGTCAGCATCAATGACGACGAGGACGACCCGTTTCAGCCGGATATTCTTTACCGGGGCTTCGAGGCCTCTCCGGTGCTGGGCACGCCGGAAGGTTTGGCTGTCTATCAGAACGGAGTTCGGATAAACGAGGCTTTCGGGAATACCGTCAACTGGGACCTGTTTCCCGACGTCGCGATCGATCAGGTCGAGCTTGTGAGTTCGAGTCCACTGTACGGCCTGAACGCTCTCGGCGGCGCGCTTTCCGTGACCATGAAGAACGGCTTCACCTACCAGGGCGACGAGCTGGAGCTGTCGGGCGGCTCCTTTGGACAGCACTCGGCGCTGGCGCAATTCGGAATGAACTCCGGTCCGTGGGGCGTGTATGTCGCCGGGCGTGCGCTCAACTGGGACGGCTGGCGATGGTTCTCAACTGACCGGATACGCACCCTGTACGCGGCGCTCAGCTATCACACCGAGGATGCCGTGATTGATTTCGGTTACACACGCGCGCAGAACGTAATGGAGGGTCAGGGCCCAGCCCCCGTACAGGAGCTCGCGGTAATTCGGTCGTCGGTGTTCACGAGTCCGCAGGACAACGTCAACGACCTGAATTTCTTCTCACTGAACGCTGCGTTCCGACTCGGCGGCGGCTGGTCGCTGCAGGGCACGGGGTACTACCGCGAGTACGCCCAGAGCGTTTCAAACGGCAACACCACCAGTTACGGGGCATGCACCAATGTCCCCGGAATCCTCTGCCAGCCGGACGGTGTCACACCGCTGATGAACGCGGCGGGACAGACCCTGCCAGACATTTCGGACGGTGGCACGAAGTATATCGGGGAGAACGACTATGAAGAGATTCAGGCCTGGGGGCGCGGGGTAACACTGCAGCTTACCAACAACGAGCCGATCTTCGGTCTCGCCAATCAGATCAGCCTCGGCGGGGCATTCGACTTCGCATCGAGCAGCTATTTTACCGGGGCTCAGATCGGGCTAATCAATAATCTGCTGGTCGTCTTGCCGTCAAACCTGATTGTTGATACCCCCGAGAATTCTCCCGCGGCGATTGCCAACGGCGATCCGGTACCGGTGAGTGTCGATTCGGTCACCCAGAATGTTGGCCTCTACCTGACCGATACGCTGAATCTCAGTCCGGATTTCGCGGTGACGGCGAGCGGCCGGTACAACATCTCTCATATTGATCTCTACGATCAACTCGGCACCAATCTCAGCGGCGACAATCGCTTCGTTCATTTCAATCCCGCAATTGGCGGGACGTACAAATTGTCGCCGAACACGACTCTCTACGGTGGCTGGTCAACCAATACGCGCACGCCGACCCCAAGTGAGATCGAATGCTCAAATCCGGCCGACTTGTGCCTCCTGCCAACCAATCTCGCCGGAGATCCTCCGATTCTGCGGCAGGTCGTATCCCGCACCTCTGAACTGGGCCTGCGCGGTAAGGTCCGAGATGCGCCGAATTCCGACGGGCAAGTGACTTGGAACCTGAGTGTGTTCCGAACGCTGCTGCATGATGATATTTACGGGATCTCACCCACGGTCACTCAGGGCTACTTCGCGAACGTTGGGGATACCCGGCGGCAGGGGATAGAGGTGGGCCTCGCCTACCACAGCTCGCGCTTCTCAGCGTACGCGAACTACAGCCTGGTACAGGCGACCTTCCAGTCGGCCTTTGTTGAGCCTTCACCGTCGAACCCGTTTCAGAACGCGGCGGGCCAAACACAGGTGGAACCCGGTGACGAACTGCCTGGGATCCCGAAGCACCGGGTGAAACTTGGGGCGGACCTCAAAGTCATTCCGGCGTGGACAGTCGGCGCTACGGTGAACTTCGTTAGCGATTTCTACTACGTGGGTGATGAGTCCAATCAGCTGGCGCCAATCGGCGGTTACACGGTCGTGAATCTGCATTCCTCGTTCAGACCGACGTCGCATGTGGAGTTTTTCGCTTCAGTAAACAACCTGCTCAATCGCAAGTACGCAACCTGGGGGATCCTGAGCGATCCGACAGGTATCGCTGCCCCGGGAATCCCGGTTAACGCGGAAACCAACGGTCCGGGGGTCAACAATCGCTTCCTGAGCCCTGCTGCGCCCTTGGAGGCATTTGTAGGTCTGAGAATCATGTTTTGAGCCTCGGCGTGGGCTGCGCCATGTTCCCGCCGCTCTGCGGCCGATGGAGGGGTTGCACGGCGAGCCGTAACCCCATCGCCTTCGGCATGGAATTCATGCTTCGCAGACTTCGGCGGATGACGCCGCGCACCGCCCGGATGATTTCCCGGCGTGTTTCGGGATTTTGACTCTAGGCGCCACCACGATTCGCTTCCTAGACTCTGCCTTGAGTTGTCCCCCCTAGATGACCGGGAGGTGAGCACCTCCCGATCCGCTTTTTTGTCGGTTGCCCGAGGATCGCCGGATGCGCATGTGCTGACGCGCACGTTTGTTGGCACAGCGACCCTCTTGCTGCTATGCGCGCTGGCCGCGCTCGCGCGCGGCTTTCTCCATATGTCATCGACAACAACTACCCCACCTGATCCCGACGATGCGAAAGCCTGGGTCTGGGTGGGTGCCAGCCCGGGGATGAGTATCTATTTCAGCCCCCGGGGCAAGCCACGCCGTGACGCTCTCGTGTCTGGCTGGGTCGAGCGTCGGTTCGCCCGCACATCTAGCAGCATAGACAAGAGTCTCATTGAGCTTCGGGACTTTGACTGTCTGAGGGGACTGAGCCGCCGTACGTCGGGCGTCAACCGCTATCGTGATATGGACGGACGCGAGCAGCTCACGACCTTCAAGATCAGTTCCGAGTGGGTTGCGGCTCGCCACGGAAGTATTGACGAGCGCATCTTGCTCGCAGCCTGCAACCGCTAGGGAGATCGCCCTGGCCACTTGTGTAGCAGGTGGTTGGCACGACTGTTCGTCCGATCAGGCTCGTGCGAAATCCGATGTCATGCCGAAATTGTTGCAGCCAGATAAAGCTACCAGCGGGGCGCCTTTTTGGGTTCTGACCCGACGCGTCGATCAAACGCGCATCCCCGCGCCTCGCTGCCTAATACGTCAAGAAGTCGTTCACCGGTGTTCACCGGACCGGACGCTTACGTCTGGCTCAAGTATGCTGCGAACTAACTCACCTTTTGCCGCTGGGCGAGCAGGACGAGTTCCACATCCGTGGTGATTCCCAGTTTCTGTTTGATCAAGGAGTGGTAGTTCGCAACCGTCTTACTGCTCAAGCTCAAGAGTGAGGCGATCGCGACGACGGACTCTCCGGTCGCCAGGAGTCGGAAGATTTCGAATTCCCGCGCGCTGAGCACGTTCATGGGATTCACCTCTCCGGTTACCTTCAATATCGCCAGCGTTTGAGCAATGTCCGGGCTGAGCGCCAGTCCGCCGGCTACGACCTCCGCAACCGCAGCGGCGAGAGTCTCAGGCGCGCTGCTCTTGGTTACATACCCGCGCGCGCCAAGCTGAATTGCGCGCTCCGCAAGCGAGGCATCTTCGTGCATGCTGAATACCAAAATTCGCGCAGCCGGCTGCCGCACGATGATACGGCGGATCGTTTCCAGACCACTTGCTCCCGGCATCGATAGATCCAGCACAACGATGTCGGGCTCGTGCTCGACGAACAGCGCGTAGGCGCGTTCCGCGTCCGCCGCTTCCGCCACCACGTGATAGTCAGGTTGCTGCTCCAGCAGGCGTCGAAACCCTGCACGCACGATGGCATGATCGTCGACAAGCATGATCCGAATCCGCGCCGCGTTCACGTGTGACTCTCGGGCGCAGGGATGCGCGGCAACAAGACTGAAATGCGGGTGCCGCGACCGGGGTGAGTATCGATGCTGCAACTGCCTCCGAACGCCTTCACGCGCTCGCGGATTCCAGTGAGTCCAAAACCCTGATTGGCCGACATCAGGAAAAATCCCGCGCCGTCGTCTGCCACCGTTATTCGGACCGAACCGACCGTCGGAACACCCCGTACTTGTCTGTGGTTCGGCTCATTGTCCGATGCCGTGACCTCGATGATTGCGTTGCGCGCGTTGGCGTGAACTGCAATGTTGGTGAGGGACTCCTGCACTAGCCGGTAAATCGCAATACCCACTTCGCCGTTGAGGTCTGCAAGCTCGGGGCTGATGTTAAGCGTGCAAGCAACCTCAGGATTGCGCTGGCGGAATCCGGCGACCTGCTCGCACAACGCAGCTTCGAGTGCCAGCCCTTCGAGATACGCCGGGCGCAGGCGCCTTAGCATGCTTCGGACGATATCCTTGATGTGACCCGCCACCTGAACGATCGCCTCCGCACTCTCGCGTACCGTCTCGCCTCCCCGATTGCGGACGGCAACGGCATCGGCGTGGATCGCACTGACACACTGTCCGATCTCGTCATGAAGCTCGCGTGCGAGACTGCTGCGTTCGTTCTCCTGGGCATTAAGGAGCTGCCGCGTTAGACGCTGATTTTCTGTGATGCTCTGTTCGAACGTTGCCGCCATGTGGTTGAAGGCAACGCTGATGCGTGACATCTCGGGCAGCCCGAAATTCGGTAGGCGGGCAGACAAATTGCCCCGCCGTAGCTGCCCCAGCGCCTTCTGGATGTGTTGAACTGGACGCAGCGCTCGCGATACAGCCCACCATACCAGGCCGTTTACGAGGACAAAGAATACGAGCAACAGCTCAAGAAGGCCGCGAGAAGTACTCCAGATCTCATCGATTTCGTAAGTCGGATCCGGAGCGATCACGAGCCGCCCGACTGTTGCGCCGCCGAAGGATACTGCGCGGGTTTCCGAGGCTGCCGAGGCAGACTTCATATGCACCAGCGCGATGAACCAACCGGGTGCCTGTGGCCTGCTTCCGCTCGTGTCCTCATTACTGTCCAGCAGCTGATTGTGGTTGTCATAGAATTTCACGCTCAGATGCCGGATGTCTCTGAGTTCACGCAGCTGAAACAGAGGCATCGTGTATCCGTAAGCAGACCAGTGATCGTGCAGAACGTCCAGTTGCGCGTCTAAAAAGTGGCCGGTCAGGTTGAGCGTTGAACGCACTTCTTCGCGGACATCATCGCGAGCCTTACGCACAACGTACACTCCTCCCGTAACTGTCAACAGTGCTAGGAGTACTGTAATGATGACGGACAGGCGTAGCTTGAGAGTAGTGCCCGGACTTGCGATCGCCTCGTCGCTCAGCGCGTCGCGGGCCTGCAAACCATCCGCGACAGTTGGTGGCAGTAACGTCACCGCGGCGGACAAAGACTGGTTGGCGAGAGTCACGTGGGCAGCCTTTTCGATCGCTCAAACATAAAGTGCGTCCGACCACGTGCCCGGGACTTGGCCCGCAAAGGGTAAGGTGTTGGCACGCGCGCATTATCTGTCACGAAGACTTGGGAGTTTTTCCCGACGCATGCAGGAGTTTTTCACGGCCAGGACGGCTTGGCCTGCGGGCGCTGCGTGTAGATAACTCGTATCTGCCCGACAAAACCTCCGTTTTGGAGCGCTCCCTTGAGTGGCGCAGTTAGTCATGATTCATCACGCGACGGCGCGCACGGGTTCGCTCAACGTCGTCCGGGCGGGAGCGTGCCCGAAGCACGCTATATCCAAGATGGCAAAGGACGCCAGCGGGGAAGACGCAGTCAGCAGCCACTTCGTTCGGCCAGGGGGTCTCGAAGGACCGGGTAGGGGCGGTTTGCTGCGAAAGGCCACCCGCCTTTTGGGGTGCCCCTGTCAGCGACTGTCTATTGAAACTACCCCGCCGACGGTCGCTTCGTGCCCCTGAGCTGTCTGTGGCGAGTGTCCGCTTCCCGGAGACAGTTCGCTCGAATCCTTTCGAGGGCCTCTTACCTGCTGCAGTCCTGTTCGTGATGTTCCAAACGCCATGAGCACCGGTGACCGTCCGGTCCAACGGCATCCAGCCGACAGGATGGTAATCGCGGGAGTCATGAGGGCAGGTTCAACCGTCGTAGCAATGCCGCGTAGCGCGGATCGCGCGTGAGGTTGCGCAGCAGGGGATCGCCGCGCAACCACTGGATCCCGGGATCGCGCAACGCGACTGCGCGATCGAGCCAGGCAAATGCCTGGTCAACGTTGCCGAAGTAGGCGTACGCCTCGGCGACCTGAAATTCGGAGCCAGCGGAGTTATTCACCATTTTCTGCAGAGCAGCGTTGGCGTCGGCCGTGCGACCCTGCGCACGGTAGCCGAGCGGCAGGCCCAGAAGGGTCCAGCTGCCGCTCTTCTCGCTCTCGAACTCCCGCACGGCCTGCGGCACCTGGCCGCGCATTAACAATATGCGGCCGAGCTCGTAGTGCGCTGCCGGAAAACTCGGGTCGACTTGGAGCACGACGTGGATGGCCGCCTCGGCCTCATCGAGCCGTCCGGCGTAGTACAGCACCCGCGCGATGTAGCGCCGCTCCACCAGGTTGAGGGGATCGCGCTGCAGGAGCTGCTGGAAGCGGTGCAAGCCGTCGTCCGTGCCGCCCGTTGACACGCTGAGATGCGCCACCGAGAACTGCGCGTTGCTATTGCTGGGATCGAGCTGCAGCGCGTGCTCGAAGGCTTCGCGCGCGCCATTCCAATCGAAGTTGCTCATCAAGCGCGACCTCCCCAGTGCAACGAAGCCATCGGCGTAGGTCGGATCGAGCTGCACGGCCTTTTGCGCCGCGGTGTCCTCGCGTGCAATGGTGTCGGCGACCGGTGCATAGCCGTTGGATACCTGACGCATCGCTACCTGTGCAACACCCGCCCAGGCGGGCGCGTAACCAGGATCGAGCTGCAGCGCCTTCTGGAAGCACTCGTTTGCCTTCACGAGATCCTCGGCGGTATCGGAAATCACGAGGTAGCGACCCTGCAGATACAGGTTGTACACCTGCGGATTAACAACCGCAGTGTCCGAGCGCGGCACCTCGCCACCCAGGAGCGTCAGGCGCAGCTTGTCGACGACCGCACGAGCGATGTCGTCCTGGATCTTGAAGACATCCTCCTGCTCGCGGTCGTAGGTTTCGGACCAGAGGTGCTCGCCCTTGTCGGCACGAATGAGCTGCGTGGTCACACGCACGCGATTACCCGATTTTCGCACGCTGCCTTCGAGGATGTTCGCCACAGCGAGCGTCCGCGCGATCTCGGGAACCGTCGCCTGCTTGCCCTTGAAATAAAAGGATGAGGTACGCGCAATCACGTGCAGTCCGGGTGTCTTTGCGAGGAGATCGAGCAACTCCTCAGCCATCCCATCAGCGAAATATTCCTGATCCTTCTTCTCACTCATATCGACAAATGGCAGCACCGCAATTGATTTGTCGGAGATCGCCACTGCGGAAGCTGTTGGCACACCCTGGTGAATCCGTGACCAAAAGTGCACACCGAAAGCGGCCGCGACTCCAAGGCTTAGGACTACGGCTGCGCCCGCGATCAGCTTCGCCCGCCCGCCGGTTCGCGGAAGCGGGTTCGCCCGAGTCACAGGATCCACGGCTACCGGCGGTCCCGACTCCTGTCCCACCGCCTCCGCCAATTTCGCCAACGCCGCCGGCAGTCCCATCGCCGGCACATCGATCCACTGCGAGTTCGACAGGAAGTACTCGAGCTCCGGACTCAAGGGGGCGGCATCGATCCGGAACCCGATGATCGGCTTGTGCTTGGACGCCGCTCGCTCGACTTCCCGGCCCACATGCGCTGATACCACCGCACTGGCCGAGAGCACCAGTACCATCGCGTTCGCCTCGTTGATCGCCCGGACTATGGCATCTGCGTACAGAGCTCCCGGCTTCACGTCGCGTGGCGCAAGCCAACACCCAAGTCCCTCCTGCTCGAGACTCTCGACAATCGAATTGGCCACAGCGGCATCCTGCGATGCATAGCTGATGAAAACGGTCAGCGCACCACCGCTTGCCATCTCGTCGCCGCCGCCTTCGACCATTTTATGGTGCCCCCGCCACTTGTGCGGCATCGTCGCGGATGTTCCGGGGGTTGGCAACCGGCGCCGATGGGAGACGCGGAACGACCGCTATCGGGAAGCTAATCCGCGTCGACCGAGGGCCGGTTGTGGTCGAGACTGTGTGAAAACTCCCGCGACCACTTTTTACCTGTCAATCTCAGCCACGTAGAGGCAGTTTCAGGCGACTTATCAGCTCTAGTTCGCCTGTTGGTGATCCTACGCGGCGGGCGAAATGAGTTTTCACACAGGCTCGGCCGAGAGGCGCCTGTTGACCTAGGCCGTGTGAAAACGCCGATCCGCGTGAGGCGCGGGATGGCCATAGGTAGTGTCGCGGTGACGGGATGGGCTCATGCCCTCATTATTTTCATCAGCGGCATCACACCGAAGATCTGCATCGCACGTTTCAGATTGTAGGCCAGCACATGCAGGCTCATCTCCGTCTTCACGTTCGGTAAGCTCTTCATCAGGAAGTGCGACGCCCCCATCCAGCTTTTGAGCGTGCCGAAGACGTGTTCGGCGGTTTGCCGGCGGATGCGTGCTGCATTCGGCATCTTCTCCAGACGCCCCTGCATCGCCTCAAGCACTGCTTCATGTTCCAAACATCCACGGTAGTTCTTCGGACCGAGCGGCACGCGGTCGCTTATAATGGGCAAAGCACCTCTACGTAAATTGACAGGTAGTCGGCATGGATGCGATACGGATTCGGCCGGGGATTGTCACGTTGGGCATGTTTTTCGGAGCCGGCTCATGTCTGGCTCAGCAGCTCGATCCGGAAATCATGCAGCAGATCGCGAAAATCCAGGCCATCGATAACCACGCCCACCCGGTACTTGCGCCACCGCTCGACGCGTCGGACCGGGAGTTTGACGCGCTACCGGTGGAATCCCTGGAAGCCGAGACGGACGCAATCGCCTTGCGCCCAGATTTTCCACTGCTTGGCGACGCTTGGCGGGCACTGTACGGATTCAACACGCCACCCCCTCTCGATGAGCAAGCGATGAAGCAACTCGACGCGGCGCGGAAGAGGGTTACAGCGCAGCAAGGCGGGCACTTCCCGATTTGGGTACTGGAACAGGCCGGAATTTCCACGATGCTGGCCAACCGCGTGGCCATGGGAAGGGGCGTAGAACCACCGCGGTTCCTCTGGGTTCCCTATATCGACGCCCTGCTATTTCCGCTGGACAACAATGCCCTGTCGGCGGCATCGCCGGATCGTACGGAGTTCTTTGCCCTCGAGGATAAGGTTCGCGATCGCTACCTGAAGGAAAGCGGCCTGAGCGCTCTGCCGGCCCGGCTGGACGATTACTTGAAGTTGGTGGTGACGGCCACGCTCGAACAACACAAGTCCGGCGGAGCCGTTGCCGAGAAATTCGAGGTCGCTTATCTGCGCTCGTTTGACTTTAGCGACGCGCCGCGGTCGTCGGCGGAGAAGATTTTTGCTCGTTGGGCGAGAGGTGGTAGGCCAGACAATGACCAGTACAAGTTGCTGCAGGATTTCCTGTTCCACTACATCGCGATGGAGTGCGGGCGGTTGGGTATGGCGGTGCACTTGCACGCGATGGCCGGAGCCGGCGGCTATTTCTCGATCACGGGGGTCAATCCCTTGCTCCTTGAGCCGCTTTTCAATGATCGGCGCTTGCGCAAGACGAACTTCGTCCTGTTGCACGGCGGCTGGCCGTACGTGCGGGAAATTGGCGCGCTCCTGCAGAAGCCGAACGTCTACTTGGACATATCGTCCCAGTCGATCACCAGTACGCCGCACACTCAGGCCGAATGGCTACGGGAGTGGCTGGAGCTCGTACCGGAGAAAGTGCTGTTTGGCACAGACGCCTATCCCTACGGCGACGCGCTTGGCTGGCCGGAATCCGCATGGATCGCCAGTCGTGATGCACGCCAGGCTCTAGGCATCGCGTTGACGGGGATGGTCGCGGACGGCGAGATCAGCAAGCTGCGCGCGGTCGAGCTGGCGCGCATGGTGTTGCGGGGAAATGCAGAAGCTCTTTATAAGCTCGATGACGCCGCAGCGAAGTGAACGGGGGGACGGCCAGAACCAACCGCCGTAACCAGATCGACGGACTGCCTGCCGAATTTCGACCGGCCGGGGGGCACGATGACGTAATTCCCGAGCTGGCGCATTTGACCTGACCGGTGCGGCCCCCCATATTCAAAGCCATGGACGGCCGCCCGATTTCGCGACGGGAAACACTCGCTGGCCTCTCAGGTGCGTGTGTGCTTGCCGCCGCGCCAGCCTGCCTTGCTGACGTGCCCGCCCGCGATCGCACGGCCGCGAAGCTCCTGGATGAGTTCGCGTGGCAACTGCTCGAACTGGACCCGACTCAAGCGACCGCTTTGGGGGTCGATACCGGCACCCATGCGGCGCTACGCCGCCGGCTCGACGATCGCTCCCAGCGGGGGTTGGACGCCTCGCGGCGTTTTCTCACCGATGCGCTTGAGAGGATAAGTCGCGTCCAGCGCGACGAACTCGAACCATCCGTGTTGACCAGTCTTGCGGTAGCGCAGAACGCGTTTCGAACGGCGCTCGACGGTATGGACTTGCCGTACGGCGTCGCTACCATTGGCAGCTGGCGCAACACGCCGTATGGCGTGATACAGAATGTTGGCGGCTATCTCGACATCCCGCAGCTGCTGGACGGCGATCAACCGGTTCGGAACCACTCCGACGCCGAGGACTATGTAGCCCGACTGGCGGCAACCCCGGCGCTGCTGGATGGTGAGCTCGAGCGGATCCGTGCTGCGCGCAGCGGAGGGCTCGTTCCGCCGGACTTCCTGCTCGACAAGACCATTCGTGCCCTGACGCAGAGCCTGGCCGCGGCGGCGAGCCCCGACGGCCCTTTCATCGGTCCGCTCGCCAAGAAGACAAACGAACCCGGTGCACAAATCGCCGGCGACTGGGTCCCGCGCGCCGCGCGCCTCACGAGCACGCGGATCGTGCCCGCGCTCGAACGACAGCTGGCAGAGATTCGCATCCAGCGGGCGGCCGCCCGCTCCGAAGCGGGACTAATGACCCGTCCCCACGGACCGGAGTGGTACGCGTGGGGGCTGCGGGCGAGCACCACGACGCGGCGTGCGCCCGATGACCTGCATGCCATGGGAGTCTCGCAGTTGAAGGAACTGCAGGGACGGATGGACGTCATTCTCAAGAACTTCGGTCTGACCCAAGGATCGGTGGGTGACCGCGCCACGGCCCTGCAGCGTCGTCCGGAATTCGTATTTCCCAACGACGATCAGGGTCGGCAGCAGATCGTCGCGTACATGCATGCGAAGCTCGACGCGATCCGTCCGCGATTGCCGAACGCATTCCGCCGGCTCGTCCGCGGGAACCTTGAGATCCGTCGCATGCCGCTAGCTCAGGAGCCCGGCGCGCCGGCCGCCTATGGTGGACCTGGCTCGATCGACGGCAAGATCCCGGGCAAGGTCTGGGTGAACCTTGGCGACCCCGCGATCCACAACAAGGTCACGATCCCCGACCTCGTTTTCCATGAAGGCATACCCGGCCACGTCTGGCAGGGAGAGTACGCACAGCGCTTGCCACTGCTGCGTTCGATTCTCGCCTTCAACGCATACTCCGAGGGTTGGGCACTGTATGCGGAGCAGCTGGCTGACGAGCTCGGGATGTACGACGACGATCCAGCTGGTCGACTTGGATTTCTGATGGGCCTCTCTTGGCGGGCGGTCCGCCTGGTGGTCGACACTGGACTTCATGCCCAGGGCTGGACGCGGGAGCGCGCATTGAGCGAATTCGTTGCAGCTACCGGTCTACCGCGTAGCAACGCCGAGAGCGAGATCGATCGCTATTGTGCATGGCCCGGTCAGGCGTGCGGTTACAAGGTGGGACATACCGAGATACTGCAGCAGCGCACGCGCGCGCAGACCGCTTTGGGTTCCAAGTACGACTTGCGTGACTTTGATCAGGCGGTCGTCGACGGCGGGAACGTGCCCCTGGACGTGCTTGGCGGGAATGTTTCGCGGTATATCGCCGCCGCTCGGCAACCCTGAAGAGTTGATACCGGTACCGGATTGTGTCTGGGCTTAAGGACCGACGAACATTGGAGTCGCCCAGAGTAGCGACAGGTGTCCTTCCTGATTCATAGGTGGCATTTTATTCCGCCGGTTTAGAACGACACCTATGTGTCCGGAATTGACCAGGGAATAGTGGTAGCGGGGGCACGGTTTGTGATGTCCCGGTCATACCCCAAAGCGCTCGATTGAGGTAGTTAGCGGGGGCAGGATTGCCATCCTGCGACAGCGTCGCGTCGCATCCAAGCAGGCGAGGTGACTGACAGTCGCGGCGGCTTCCGGGGATAGCGGGGACCGAGCTTCAAGGGTACGCGGTCCCCATTCAGGGCGTGGTCGCATGGCAGGAGTCATTCGACAACTTTTCGCGTGCAATCGAGCGTGACGGGACAAATGCCACGGCCTATCTATTGCGCGGCGAAAACTACGCCGCATTGGGATATCTCGACCGCGCAATTCAAGATTACCAGCGATGTCTCGAAATCGATCCCGCATATGAAGTGGGTCGGCGCCACCTTGCGATAGCGTACCTTTATTCTGGACGCAAAGACGACGCGCTTCTTCAACTCGAAAAGGGGTTGGAAAATGGCTACATCTTCAACGATTTGCAATTGACGCCCGCAGTTGCCGCGCGCGGCGACCGTGTCGGCGCCCTCAGCATCTTGGCAGAGGTATACCGGGACGATCCGGAGCTGATTCGTCCGCTGTTCCGAGCGCTAACCGACCGGAAATTCAGCGATAGCGACCGGCAGGACGCAATTGCGCTCGTCGAAGGCGCGAAGAACAGCG
>Ga0302326_10002590_pt1 | contig 43794 bp, 56 predicted proteins | sample Palsa_T0_3_FD_202264 | JGI IMG/M metagenome (GOLD analysis project Ga0302326, IMG submission 202264) | Peat permafrost microbial communities from Stordalen Mire near Abisko, Sweden - Palsa_T0_3 | ecosystem: Environmental > Terrestrial > Soil > Palsa > Peat permafrost | place: Sweden: Abisko...
TTGCAGGAAGCTGCACAAGGTAAGCTGCACCTTCGGTCATCTGATGATTTCGGCTGACATGGCGATTCCGCTGGGCCTTCTGATCAACGAGCTTGTGACGAACTCTGCCAAGCATGCCTACCCCGATGGATCCGGCGAAATCAGGGTATCAGGCGAACGGCGCGGGGCCGACTTGCATGTGGAGGTATCGGATCTTGGAATCGGTCTTCCGAAGGATTTCGATATCGACCAGCCACGGGCGAGCCTGGGCTTCAAGGTGATCAAGAGCCTACTCGCTCAACTCGATGGCCACATCGCAGTGGCCTCCAACGCGCCAAAAGGCGTAACTGTCCAGCTTGATGTACCATTGGAGGCCAAAGAGGCATGACGACGCACGCCCTGGCTCGTCGATGACGCCTCTCGGTCAATTTGCCTACGACGTAGGTGATGCTGTTCTTGAGACGGTGGCTCCGTTTCACGTGTCAGCAGGGTCTGGTGCTCCAGACCTCCATGATTTTGGCGTCTGCGTGCTGACGCTCGATCGCCATGTCTTGAGCAAGACAGATCAACCCTCCAGAAAAGCTCCAACCGGTCCCAGAGCCATCTATTGAATTTGCTTTGTGGCGTGGACCACCGACGGGCAAAGCACCGGCGTGCGACTACTCCCGAAGGAGATAGCCCATGTCCGATTCGGAAAACGATATTAAATTCGAGCTCGAGTGCCTGCGTTTGGCCTCGGACCTCATGCAACTTTCCAATGATACCCTTAACCCGGATTTGAAGGCGCATTGCCTTCGGATGGCGAAGCAATGGTCTGGCGAGGCGGATGCGCCGGCCAAGACCACTGAGGCCAGGGCCACGGGGATCGAATACATCGGAGCCGATAGGGTTTTGCATTGATGAGCACACCAGGCGGCAAACCTCCAGTCGTCCTTGTCGTGGAGGATGAACCTCTACTGCGGATGCTTGCCGTCGAAGTCGTCGAGGAGGCGGGGTTCATTGCGATCGAGGCCCGGGATGCGGACGAAGCGGTTGTGCTGCTGGAATCGCGTACCGATATCACTCTGCTTTTCACCGACATCAATATGCCCGGCAGCATGGACGGGCTGAAGTTGGCCCATGCGGTGCGCGACCGCTGGCCCCCGATCAAGATACTGGTTGTGTCGGGCAAACAGCGGCTCCAGTCCTCCGATCTCCCGTCGAACAGTTACTTTGTCGGAAAGCCTTACCAGGCGTCGGCGTTGGTCGAGGAACTTCGTTCGCTCGTCGGTTCCCCTAAAATTCAACACCGGTGATTGAGCTCTTTTGCTCAGACTCGCCAGAAGAAAGAGTGCGAGAATGACTGTCGCGATCCCACGCGCTTCCATCGACATGTCCGCTGTCCAGATTACGCAGGAAGCGGAACCGAAGCGACGTAACGCAATGCCGAAGGTGCAGACGGACCATGATCTGCGGAGCAATCGACTGCTTGGCGCGTTGGAGCCAGACAGCCGCAAGCGGTTAGATCCCCATCTCGAGCCCGTTGATTTTAAGCTCGGTGATATGGTCTGCGACGCCGGCGGCCTGCTGAAGCACGCGTATTTTCCGCAAGGGTCCGTGCTGTCGCTGCTGACCGTCCTGGAAAATGGCGCGGCGATCGAGACCGCGAATATCGGTCGTGAAGGCGCTTTCGGACTCTTTGCTGCCATGTACAGCCGCGTCTCGTTCAATCGATGCATCGTGCAGCTCGAGGGCCACATGGTCCGGTGCCCCATCCAGCTGCTGCAATATGAATTCAAGAACAGCGAGCACGTGCGCGATCTGTTCGTCAGCTACTCGGAAACGCTGCTCTCACAGGTCCAGCAGACTGTCGCATGCAATGCGATGCACACGACGGAAGAGAGAATGTGCCGCTGGCTGCTGATGATGCACGACCGCGCCGGCGGCGAAGCGCTTCCGTACACGCATGAGTTTCTCTCGCACATCCTGGGCGCCAACCGGAAATCCGTGACGCTTGCGGCGCAGGCCATGCAGAACGCCGGTCTCATCAGCTACCGTCGGGGAACGATTCAGGTCATGGATCGTCCGGGCTTGGAGAATGCGTCGTGCGAATGCTACGCCATCGTCAAGGAGCGCTTCGACGCGTTCCTGAAGCCGCCGTCGACCGCGGTACCCGGCCATAACAAAAGCCGAAGCGATCAAGCCGAAAAAGACTGAGTGCTACGCCGCCATGTGGGTCCGAGCGGCGAGGGCATTATGTCAGCCCCGATATTCGCATCTGACAGTAAGGCCGCACATATGGTGCAGGGTTATCCATCCCAATAATTTTTGCTGAGAGACGTTCACAAAGGAACAATCTATGCACATTGAATCGCGTACAACGCCGAAGCCTGCACAAGGACCGCAGACGGTGCTTTTTGAGATCGCAAACGGGAATGCGCGCCAGCCTTGCAGTCTTAAGACCAAATTTCTCACCCAGAATCAGGCTTCCCGCTATCTCCGTCAGAACTGGAACAGGATCGAGCAGATGGCTCGGGATTGTCTGGCAAGGGAATGCATGGAAGACGGCCGGATTAATCTAGTGATGATCTGAGCCATGAGAGCCTCCACCGATATCCGCGCCAGGCCGACGCCCCGCTGATGACTTTCCATCATAGCATCGCCGCTAACTCATAACCCAACACACCCGCCCCGAGGCAGCGCCGCCACGGGTTGACGCCGCGCCAGACCTCATCGATCGCCCAGACAAAAATGGCGGTTCTGACAACAATTTCCAAAGCGGCGCCCAAGTGGCCTGCTGGACGCCAAGCCCAGATCAGGACGCTCCCAACGATCACAATCCACAGAACCAGGTTCGGCGCTTGAGCAACCGTAATGGCGCCAGTCTCGCGATTTCGGAAGAACCAGTACAAAAACCCAGGCATCCGGAAAATCATACGCAGCCTGGTCCGAGGATGTCGATGGTGTATGGCTCGCTGAGAAAGCGCACGCCTCTCAAGCATTCCCTGGTGGACCACCGCGTTGCGCGTGCAGCCGGTCATGAAAAAGCGGTGACGGCGCTACGCTTCGTTCGCTCGCGAAAACACCGACAACGGGAACGTTTAGGCCAAGATTTTCTGACCCGCGCCAAAACCCTGTTTGGAGGAGGGCAGATCCTGCGGCCGGCTGCTTTGGCTGAGAGACCGCCGGTCCGTCAGCGCTGAGCGACGGCGGTCGGAAAAATGCGTGAGCGCTAGATTTTCCGCGCTAGATCGGCGCGGTCGAAGACTGGTGTTTTCTCGATCTTTCCGGGACCGTCTCCAGAAGGCGTATCCTCGGTAGCGTGCCGGAGCTCCTCTGTCGTAGCGTCCAATCCATCAACCGTCTCATTGGCCCCGCTGCCCGTATCGTGGCGACGCGGGGGAACCTGCTCGCCTGCTTCGGGTACGGCCGGGTCGCGATCTTTGTCTGACATTGTCTACTCCTTTGGTTGGGCCAATTCGTTGGCGAGCCTTCCGTTCCCTCGCCGTTATTTACCAAGGAACGAAACCTGATCCATCGGATTGACTCACATGGTGCGCCGGGCCACCCGATTGGATACAGGAAAAATGGCGAAGCAAGAACACGGACACATAGTCGAGACCGCAATCGAAGCGCGGGGCGCGGAGCGCGGACCCACGGTGCGCAACGTGCTGGTCTGGAGTATTGGCCTGGTGGTGGCAGCGTTCGCGGTGATCTATTTCTTGTATTTCAAAACCTGATCAACTTGATTCGACATATTGCGGCAAGTGATTCAGCGTACACAATCGAGGGGACTAACGTGGCAGGTCAGCCCCGCGACCGAGCTTTGGATCGACGAAGATCGGCAACCGCTGCCGCACCCGTCGTGCGATCGGGCGCAGTAGCTCTGCATTTGAAAAATGGTGAAGGCGACGGATATGGGATTTCGCTGGGGGGGGCTTCATCCGTCGCCTTCAACTCAGAGTCCGGCTCGGGGTAACGGGAGGACTCTAAGCTCGCGGTGTGTTGAATTTCTGCGCCAGCGCGGCGATCATGCCGCCCGTCATTATGCGCGCATTACCCTGATCGATCTCGTCATCGGTGGCGTCAAATTCGCCGGCATCGACACGCCACAGCAGAGCGTCGGCGAGCGACGAATGCGCGTCCAAGAGGTCGCGGCGCAGCACCATTTCGGGCAGCGCATGCAACGACAGCCCGTTACTGTAGACACCGTCGGCGGCCCTTTTCGCCATCAGCGGCAGGCCAGCCTTGCGCAACTCTTCGGCCAAAATGTCTTTGGTGTGCATAAGACCCTCCTAAGTCGGAAAACATGATCTGAGCTAAACAGCTCACGCGGCACTGTACAAAATTGCTCATCATCACAGGTTTTTTGATGCCTGTGGACATCGCGGATGATAACGCGCTCTCAATTTAATCGATGCCGTAGTTACCTTGGCGGTCGCAATCCTCTGGAATTAATCCAGGTGACCATTGTTGTCCCAGTCGCAACCTTCTCGACATAGTCGCACGCTATGCACTCGAACGTGCGTATGTCGACGCCCGGCGGCCCCGATACCATGCCGGTAAACATCATTTGCCCGTCGCACTTTGGGCAAGGCGGGCGCTCTATCGCCGTAAGGCTGGGGTCAATTGAAAGGTCAGTGTGTGGCATGATGCTTCCCTTGCGTTAAGAGGGGACGCGACACTCGGCCACCGATGTGTTCATTCGAACGGTGATGGGATTAGATGAATCTTCAGACGACTGAATCGCTGCCCAATATTGATCAGTTTTCGAAATAAAAAGAGAGCCGCCGAACCACCAGAGTCAATCGGCGCGCGAAGCGTCGCCTGACAGGACGGTGGCTTGATCCGCCATCGAATGCCACTGCGCCGCGAGTTCTCGCCATTCCTGTTCGGTGGTTTGGTCGGTTGCGTGTTCGGCCTGTCGCTCACACCCAACTGCTCTCAGGTGATATTTCGCAGACAAGTCAAACTCGGGGGTGCTCTGAAATGCGGGCATTCTACCACTCCCTGTCAGGGCGGGAGCACAACACTCTCAGTCACCGGCAAATACCCGAGGACGGGCGCGGCGATAATATACCTTATCCACCTCGATAACGGACCGCTGTTCAGATTTGCTCGATCACACAGGTTTTTAAGCGAACGCGCTAGGCGCCGCTTTCATCCAATTTTTAGCTGTGGCTTGTCGTGCAATACCGCGCTCAAAAGCGAATTGTGAACCTCGATGTGTCCGTTGTAGTCGATGAGGCCAACCTCCAGCTTAGCAAGCTCCGCTGGACCACAACGTTCCGAAAGGGCCGCCTCAGTTAGCCGCCGGTCGGCGCCAGCGCAGCGCACGCCAGGTGCTGGTTGCTCCGAGGCCTCTTTTGCGGTGAATCAAAATGGTCTGTTCGAATCAGGCTAGGTGTTGCTGACGCCGAACGGTCCCGCCCCTTCTTGACAGGGGATGCTGCTACGGTTGGCGAGGCTCCCCGGACTCCTAGGCACACTGGGCCTCGTCTAGAGGCCGCCCGGTTGGCGGCCTCTTTCATGCGAGCGGCGTCGCACCTCCCGGCTGCGATGGTCTTCTGGTACTGGGCCGACTGGCGCCAGTAGGTCAGGGTCCCGTCCCTGTTTTGCTGCGCGGAATTGACTCGCTATGGTTTGCACGAACGGCGCACAATAAGTCATCACCCGCCCCATCCTCGGCAGTACCCGGTGACTGAGAGTGTTGCGCTCCTGCCTTTCCATGCGGACTATCGCGCCTACATCGTCGGCATCGGCGGGCCCTTCAATTTCATTAGAACCGAATTCCTGCACAATCACCCTGACGATGCCACCGCCATTGAAGCGGTCAAACAACTCGTTGGCCGACACGACATTGAACTTTGGGACCGCGACAGATTCGTGGGCCGGTTCACCCCGGTAGCGAAGTTAAGGCCGCCTCGGTTGGCGCCTCTTTCGTTAAACGCCTCGCCATGACTCTAGGAAGCTCGCCGGTGAGTCCGGGATTCGCGGGCTGTCTTTGGGTCGGCCGATAGCGACAGTGCAGGACCTCGCCACGCTGCTTCTGGCACTGGCCTGTTTCGACCCTCAGGGGCCCTAATTTGGAATATTGAAACAAAATAGCCACCTCGGCGTCGTCTAAGCGGCAGCTATTGGGCCGCCCCCGCACAAATGTGACACTCCGATGTGTGATAAGTGCGTCGAAATTGATAGCAAGATCGAGCATTACCAGCGCATGGCGTCCAGAATAACCGATCAGGCTATGCTTGATGGGATCAAGGAATTGATCGAGCGGATGAAGGCCCAGAAGGCCGTTCTTCACCCCGAGAAAGACCAGTAAGACCCCCTATGAGGGTCGCGCCTCAAGGATTTTGCGAATTAATGTTTCTTAAGTCGACTCCCGAACATAACGGGAGTTTACTTTCCATTTCACCGCCCAGCCCTCGGCAGTATTCGGTGACTGAGAGTCCAGTAGGCTCCCGCCTAATCCAAGGTGGCGCCATGGCGCATATCAAAACCGTCCCCTAGTTCTATACCCTCACTGAGCTTATTGAGTTGCGCCGCCAGATGCTTCGGTATGCCCGGTCGATACCGCGCGGGTCCGAACGGAACGAACGCCGCCACATCGCCGATTCATTGCGCAGGCTCTCTAAAAACACGGACTGGTTAAAGGCCCATCTCGTAAAGAACTCAGCGACGGAGTACCGCGTTAACACCGTGGACCCTGACGGCAGCTCGCATCAGAAAATCAAGCTGAATAGCCCCGATGACGCTACGGCCGCTGAATCCGCAAAACAGTTTATCGACGGCAAAGATGTCGAACTCTGGCAGAACGACCGAAAGGTTGTCACGTTCGGCCACAAGCAGCACGACACTCCAGGAAGGCCGATGATCAATTTAGCGAGCTAGTTGGGTCCCTAGGGCGTTTGGGGGTCATTTTGCGTAACCCTGCGATCTTAGCCAAGCCACCTTTCGGTCGCCATTCATCCAATCGTCGACATCAGCTTTGCTGGTAAGGCCGCTGATGATCCTGACGTCAGCGCCCGCGATAGAGGCCTCAATTTGCCAATCGGTTTCAGTGATCCGCTTTGGCTGGAATACGACGCGGGGAGATTTTCTCATCCCGCCAATATGACCCCGAACCGGGCAGATTCCTAGGCTTCCGGGAAGGCTTACCAACCTGACGGTGGGGCCTTGACCGAATAACATCGGTCAATCTCCGCCCGAGACGCTGAGAAGGCCGTGGGACCAAGGTGTCTCCGAACCGAAAGGAGAAGGTGTCATTGGCGGTTGTTTCAGTAGGGGTATAATATCGCCCTTCACGGCCGCCGATCCTCTCTCGACAGTCCTCAAGAGGTGGGCCCGTGTTACAAATTGAAAGCAAAACGTATGGAAGACTCCATGAAAGAAAAAATCCGAGTGCGCGCCCATGAGCTTTGGGAGCTGGCCGGAAAGCCCGATGGGCGCCACGATGAGTTCTGGCACGAAGCTGAAAAAGAGATAAAGCGGGAATTAGAAGATATCAGCGTTATTGCGCAAAAACCCGAGCCCCTAAGTTTCCCATAGTAAGACCAGCTGCGGTTAAGGCGCCCTGATGACAGAATACAAAGGCTATCGAATTGAGCCGTTCGAGCCCGAGCCCGGTCGTTGGCGCGCACGGATCAGCCGCCTAGACGGCCAAAGCTTAAAGACAACCGTTACCCCGACGGTGCAAGCGTCCCTCGATACCATGGATACGGTGTCATATGGACATGCGGTGGAGCTCGCAAAGCAAGCGATCGACGGCGGCGGAATAGACTGAAAACTAAAGGGAGCGCGACCTGGGCCCGCGCCATCGATAGCCTTTCCCCGACTCTAGGAAGGCCGCAAGCGCGTTTTGGCGTTGGACGCGGCGATGCCGTCTTGCTGCCAGTCCTCGAGATCGGCGAGCCGTTCCCAGTAGACCGCGATACTCATCAGGCGCAGCACTTCCCTGTCGTCGCGCTCGCTGGCGGCCTGATCCGCCACCCGGGCGGCCCAGCTTCTGAAATCCGGTGACGCAGGCATGTTGCCCCTCCAAATCCCGACCAGTAGGTTAGGACTCGCGGCGGGACGCTAGGTTCAAATATTTTTTTCCAAAAGCTAGGGATCGGTACCATGTCGGACGAAGACGATTGCGATTTTGCCGGCGACGATGATGCAAGGGTGACGATCCGCGCGGCAATTCGGTATTTACTCAAGGGTGCGACCGGCGGCGCCCGTGGCGATATTGTGCAAGAAATCATTACGATCGTGCGCCAGGTCTCGAGCGAGCCACCGGGTCCGCCGGATCCCTTGGACGATTTGCCGGGTGGATGAGTGTTCCGAGGGGCGCCGGCATAGCTGGCAACTCAAGCCGATTGGCCTAAGCCATTGGGATCGGCGGCGGACGGTCGCTCCTAGCGATACCCCTTCGCTGGCCCTTGTGAATTTTTCATGACTGAGCTGGATTGACCAGTATGGCGGTTAGCGGACGTGCCACAAAGTTCCATGGAAACAATCTGCCGCACCTTTCACATGCCGGATGAAGTCCGCAGTCGGCGAGTGTCTCCTCGCCTTTGTTGAGTCGGACAATTGAAGAGAAAACTGACAGCCGCGCCCGTTCTTCTGCACTGAGAAACTGACCCATTTTCCCCGCTGAGGGAGCCCATAGACTGACAATTTCCTTATCTTTTAAAACTTGCGATCGACTGGCGCAGATACGAACAAGGGTGGGGGACGTTTCCAGGCGATTTTGTCTGTTTCCCTCCGTGGCGTAGACCACCGACAGGTCAACCGATGCCGTGCAATGATTCGACATCGGTTGTTCAAGGTGGTGCACGATGCCGGATTCAGAATATACGCGAAAGCATGATCTCGAATGCCTGCGTCTGGCATCAGATTTGCGGCAGTGGGCGAACAGCAGAGTGAGCCCCGGTCTCCGACCGCAGTTCCTGCGGATGGTCAAAGTATGGACCGGTCTGGCGGAATCGGGGTTTGACGCGTACTCCGCGAAAATGCTTTGAAAAGCGGTGGCAAGCCCGGTTTTCGTTCCGGCGGGGCCGCGCTGTTTCATGCCGGTGCCATTTGCATCGTTCTTCCAGCTATGATGGCTGCGGTCGGTGCTCCCACTTATGGCGCTACCGTGCACGAAGAGCGTAATGCGCCGATGCAATTTACATGGGTAGCATGCGAGCCGAACTGCCGGGGCTGGATCGGCGCGGTCGGAATTGTCACCGGCGACACCCCGAAGAACTTCGAAGAATTCGCCCACGGCCGCGACCTTGACGGAGCCACCGTCGTACTGGATTCCTACGGCGGCTCGGTCAACGGCGCCATCACGCTCGGACGGCGCTGGCGCCAGATAGGTCTTCGCACAACGGTCGGCTCCGTCACCGCCATGGGCGAACGCGCCAGCGTGGCGCCGCGAGCTTGGTGCGAATCCATGTGCGTGTTTCTGCTGCTGTCGGGCAAGGTTCGGTACGTGCCGGAAGAAGCGCACGTCCGGGTCCATCAGATCTGGATGAGCGACCGCGCTGAGGATGCCAAGGCTTCGACTTATACAGCGCAGGACATGACGATCGTCGAACGCGATATCGGCCAGCTCGCTAAATACACATTCGATATGGGCGGGACCGGCGAGCTGCTGTCGCTGTCGCTGAATGTGCCGCCGTGGGACGAACTGCATGAATTTTCGCCGCAGGAATTGCACCTCACCGGTCTCGTCACCACCGATGCTGTCGCCGACGTGCTTACTGAGCGCCGCGAGACCGATCCGGCGGTAGCGTCACTGACGCCGAAGTCGGTGCACGATCGCTTTGTCAGCAGTGCGGACGACGGGAAGATTCCGCCCGCGCCCAAATCCACCAAGACGGCCGAAGCCGCGTTGCCGGCCGGCGGAGTTGCGGCCGCGGTTCCTTCACCAAAATAGCGGTTCCGGGCGTTCTACTTTGTGTTTCAGCATCGGACCGGTACCCCCGGTCGAAATCGAACTATCAAGCTGATTTCTAATCCGAACTAAAGTAGTGGTGGGGCCCCGATCGGCGCGGTCGGGACCCCCACCAGACTTGGTGTCCGCCAACAAAGTCCAAGGGATAGCAGAAACGTTTAAGGGGTCCTGGTTCGGCACCCCTCTGTCCGATGTGCCACAAGGCAACGCGTCTTATGCTCTTGAAAGAGTCGGCTGGCTGCAAGTTGCGCTGTTGATTTCGGTCAACCCGATCTCATGAAATCGCTTGAAACAAGCGCTTGGCTTCGCGGATTAAGCGAACCGACGTAAGGGCAACGCCGTCACTCCGGCTTGGAATATACTGGTACCGAGGAAATTTCCGCCTTATCCGCATTAAGAACAGAAATGCGCGGGTTCGCGACGGCGTCCACTATGCCGACACCGCAGACATGATGCGCCGGCTGACCAAGGAAGAACTGTTCAAATTCGACGGCCGGCCGCTCTTTCCTGAGCGTCGTGCCCGCACGGTCAAATATCAGCTCTCGGAAGGCGAGGCCGCGCTCTATGCCGCCGTTACCGAATATGTCCGCACCGAGATGAACCGCGTGCAGCGTTTCGCCGAAGGGGACGGCAAGAAGCGCAACAATATCGGCTTCGCTTTGCAGATCCTTCAGCGGCGTCTCCACAAGCCGATGACCGTCGCGCGGCCCGCAAGGTCAGGTGGCCTCACTGGATTGCCTAAGAATTTAGGTCACGCGGTTTTCTAAGCTCACGGTCAATCTTCTTTTGAACCCTGTGGGCGGCAATGCCCATGAGGCGCGCCTGAGTATTACCGGTCTTGACAGTTTCGCCGATTTGGAATCGCCATTTCCACCGGTCCTCGTCAACCTGCATAAGGGTAAATTCAACGCCTTTGCGCTTCATTTGCGGCCCCTCGCTACGTCCCGCCCCACCATGGACTTGGGGGACTGGTCTTCTACCGGTCGGCGATTGGTAAGCAACACAAGATGATCATGCCGCAACGCCGTTCGAGTCGGCTGCTCAATATTGCTCAATCTTTGGAAAAAGGATGCCTTCGACCCGTCGCCTTCCAGTGCGTCGGCTCTAGCACGCGCGTTCTGCGACCCTACGCCTGATACTTGACGAAAAGAGCAGCCCCAGCGCGGCGCTAACGCACTGAGGCTGTGAAGGTGGGGAGGAGTCTACAGAACGTCTGTATGGTCCATCGCCAGACAAACATATGCCAGAGCAAACCGCTGTTCAGTTTCGACCGCTTTCAAAAGTTATTTGGGTTCCTGCGCGCGCCCGATCCTGCAATCGCGTCTGAACTGCGCTGAACTGCTTTGCTACGGTTGCATGAGTCTCTTGTTGGGATTTAACTCGGACATCGGGCAGCTTCTCGGTGTCTCCACGAGTGAGGACACCGGGGCGTCATTGAAAGTGACGCGTGGCCGGCGATCTCGCTGATCAGGGTTGGTTACCGCCCAACCATCGTCTCCACCCAAGACCGGATGATCAATCCCGACTTGGACGCTCTCCGTCTCGGCCCCGGATTAAGCGATCAATGCGGCCGAAACCGGACTCCGTCGTTAAGGTTCGGGGTGCCCTTCCTTCCATCGGAAAGCGGCGGCCGTTTCTCTCGCCGAGTAACCGATGCCGCGTCACAAAATCGAGCGATGGCGCGGCGTCATCAAGTTCACCAAGTGCCGGCCTTCCACTGCCGATGACGATGACCTAACGTATCGACGCGATCGACGTTTTCCGGCCTACGTGGCCTTTTTTAACCGGTCTCAGGATAGCAGTCGGTCCCGCGTCACGGCTTCGTCGTCGCTATGCTGACGCTCCTGCGGCTGCATTTTTGTTTTCGGTTTTGTCAGTGCCAGCCGTTCGGCTGAATTTTTTTATTTGAAGTAGGGGCCTGCGGCCCCCAGGCCGTCAAGGCCAAGCCCCTATGAAGAATGAGGGGCGGATATGGGCGGACCTCAGGTCGGGTAGAGGCCGCCCGCCTTTTTAAATGCTTTAAGCAGGGCTTCCGACCACTGTTCCATTGCTCGCGTCTTCTCGGGAATGCGCTGGGCCTGAAAATACCAACGCTTGCCGGTCTGACCGACACGGTCGAGCTCGGATTTGCGGTCTCCGGCGATTTCGTGGCCAATCATTAACGAGGCGGTTCCAGCCGGCAAACTGCTTTCCTCCAGGATGAAGTCTCCCATCGTGGAGCGGATGATATGCATGCTGAACGCCGGGATTTTGCTAATGGCGTCGCGGTGGTTTCCCGTCCGCAGTCCGCGCAGGTTGCGGATATGGTTCGCCATGGCGCTACCGGTGACGGCGATATCGCCGGCCATCGACTGGACGACACGCGAGGCGAACACCCATCTGCTTGTGCGCGCCTTCACCCAAGGATTGCTGGCAACCCTGGTGGCCGATACGTCGCCGCCGGAACTCCGCGGCACGGCCTATGGATTTTTCAATCTCCTCGGCGGCTTCGCGATGCTGGCTGCAAGCGTGATTGCCGGGTCGCTATGGGATGTCGGCGGTGCAAGGATGACATTCCTGACCGGAGCAGGCTTTTCACTTGCAGCGCTGATTGGGCTTCTCGCGGTTAAGGGACGGATCGGTGAAAGAGTTGCGACAGCGGTGACCTGATCGAGGTTTTGGCAACTCGCAGCGAATAAAAATCAGGAAAGCATGGTTCGTAAGCCACGGATAGATCGCGCCAGCGAGGCAGATATAGCCTTTGGGATACTCGTGGTCGCTGCATTCCAGGCCGGACGGAATCGCCAGCTTCTATCGATTAAAGATAGAAGTCCCAAATCACGTCCGGCTGTCAAACTTCGATACTGCGGAATCGATCATGCGGCCGAACGAAGAAATGTGGGTTCAGCAGATCCGGAACCTGATTGCTCACCGTGGCATACCCGGAAATTTTATCCACGATGGCTATCTGGCTCACATTCCTCGCGTTGGATTTCGGATAACGCCGTCCAGTCTTCGCCGACGCATGCGGGGACGAGCTGATCGCCAATGCAGTCAGGAACACAGGTAGCGTTTTAAACAGAGGAAATTGGATGCAGTCGGCTTTGCTAGTAAACAGCTACGCAGCGAGTTCGCCGGCCCGTTCGAGCTCAACCTGGGCGGCGGGACGTGCGCTGCAATCACCGGCCCGTCCGGATCGGGAAAAAGCCTCTTTCTTCGCATGATCGCCGACCTCAGATAACGACGCCGCGAGAAAAAGGGCGCAGAAAGTGGTGGATGGTCATGACGTTGAGCTTTGGCAGCATGCCCGCAGGATTGCAAAGTTTGAACACGGGTCCAAATAGCCATATCTTGTCCGAACACATTTCGCCGCTAGCGTTTCGTTGATATGTACGGGATTTGGTCGGAGACGCGGGTTAAGTCAGGGTTATTCGGACCGCCGTCTATCCATTTAACAACCGCAGTGGCTGGTACTAAGGCAGAATTCTCTTCAATACGCCACGCCGCCACGATTGCGACTAGCACTCCCAAAACCCCGATAATCCAATTGGTTCGGGTCATGCCTTACGCCTTACCGGATGGCATGCGAGACCCACGCGCCTCTGCTTTGGGAAAGTGAGTTGCCGTCGACATTCGCCCAGACGCCGCCCCCGAAGAGCAGCAGAGCGACGGTTAGTACAAGTATCTGTGTCATTCCCAAACTCCATGTTGGACACACAAGTCCCCACCACTGAACTGCTGAGGCGGCCTTACTCTGCGGCTTCGGAATCATGCGCCCGTCGTGAACTTCGTGAGTGATTGAAGGGCGTTGCAGACTGTTGACAATAATATAACTTTCAAGCCCGTGCTTTCGGTCCCGGCCGCTGCGACCGGCAAGACCAATTTACTGGCCCACCGCTGCTCAAACTTCCTTTGAAGTTGAAGAGGAATCTCGCTCATAGCCAAGCTCCTGGCACCGGATCCGCTCCCCGGTTAAGACCTCAACTCACACCGTCGTTTAAAGGTCCGCCAAGGTGAGGTTTAGTTCGAAGATTCAGTCGTAAAGTGGCTCGGACAAGCAGAACGCTGGCGTAAGCTCGGCCGCAGTCAGCCCCAACAGGGACTGTTCGCAGGCCCGATGAGCATGGTTAGCATCCGGTGAGCACCGCGGCGAGTTCACTCGCGCGGTTTAGTGTTGCTGTTCCGAGGCTGAGTCGCGCGGCAGCGTAGCGTGCCACCTCTAGGCGATTACCGCAGCTGGGCGACGAGGGTCCGGCACCTGGGGATTTCGGCGCACGCCCAAGGCGGCGATGACCGCCGCGCAGGAGGAAAATTAGATCGCCCGCCGTACATGGGACGGCCGTTGAACCCGCTCGCCCTATCGCTGAGGCTCGGTGGGAGGAGACGCACGAAAAGGACTGTGTTCTTTCGCCTTCCTGCCTGGTGCACTTGATCGTTCACTTCGCGAGCTGCTTGCGGATCGACTGCAGTTCCCGGCGGCGCTTTGCGCTCGTCCTGGGGTAAGCCATTTTGAGCTTGTCCAACGTATCGAGGACAATCCGGGACACGATCAGTCGGGCATTCTCCTTGTCGTCAGCGGGAACGACATACCAGGGTGAATCGCCTGTGCTTGTTGCACCGAGGCATTGTTCATAAACCTCCATGTACTGCTTCCAGAACTTCCTTTCCTCAATATCCGCGGTACTGAACTTCCAGTTCTTCTGCGGCTCGTCGATACGCGCCAGGAAGCGCTTCCGCTGCTCCTCTTCCGAGAGGTGGAGGAAGAACTTGACGATACGAGTGCCGTTGGCGTGAAGGTGCTTCTCGAGATTTGCAATCGATCGATACCGATCGTGCCAGATCGTCTTTTGGTTGTGGGGGGCTTCAGGGATCCCTTCGCTGAGCAGGATTTTGGGATGCACACGGGCAATCAGAACCTCCTCGTAATAGGATCGGTTGAAGATGCCGATGCGCCCGCGTTCGGGGAGGTCGCGGGTGGTGCGCCAGAGAAAATCGTGCTGCAGTTCACCGGCGCTGGGATGCTTGAAGCTGAAGACCTGACAGCCTTGCGGATTGACCCCGGACATCACGTGTCTGATGGCGCCGTCTTTTCCTGCCGCGTCCATGGCCTGAAAAATCAGCAGCACGGCATGGCGATTGGACGCGTAGAGAAGCTGCTGCTGCGCGCTCAATTCCGCGACGTGATCTTCGAGCAGCTTTTGATACTGTTCCTTCGATTTGTATACGGGATCGACCTTCGTCGGCCACTTTTTGAGATTGACCCGGTCTCCTTCCCGCACCCGGAAATCCTTTGGATTGATCTTCATCTTCATCCTTTTGTTCGGTGTCGGCCGCATAGGTCCCGTTCGATCGTCTGGCCAGCGGAATAAATCCGGGTGCCATTGGCGATAGCCCCGGCTCGCTTGTTCATCAGAGATGATGAGATCTTTTGCTTTAGGAAATCCTGAGGCGAGCGAATACTGGAATCTTCACCAGGTCCAAAACGAACGTCAAAGCCACCGCTGCGGCAAGCGTGCAAGCAACCGTCAAGGCCGGCAGGGGTGTCATTGCGATTCCGCCGAGGGCCAATATCGAGGCGATTAGAATGTCAGCGACAGACGACACGGCGAGCCACAGGCTTGGGCGGGAGCCCCACAGGTGCCGGCGCTGACGAATAGCATAGATGATCGCTTGACTCCCGAACACCAGGGCTACGAAGGCGAGCGTTCTTAACTCCTCGATTCCAAGGCTCATTTCAAATTTGCCAATGGCCAGCGCCGCGCTGCAGAAGGCCAGGAGACAGATACCCATGACGACGCCCGCCATCGTCAAGCTGCCGATCCGCCACGCGTTCGGCATCGGGGACGGTCGCACATTGTCTGTCGTCAATGACATTGCCAGGAAATCGCCAGCGATCATCACAATGACCATCAGCAGCGGGGTCAAAATTGCGTGCCCCGTCATGATCAGCCCAACGATCAGGAAGAGCACCGTCACGATCTTCTTGATGATGGAATTCAGCGTGTACGTCAGGATGCGCTGGAACGTGACTCGCCCTTCCTTGACTGCGGCAACGATTCCGGCGAGTCCGGGCTCGGTTAGTACCATGCCGGCGGCGGATTTTGCGACGTCGGTCGCCGTCGAGACCGCAATCCCGATCTGCGCCTGGCGTAGTGCAGGCGCGTCGTTGGCGCCGTCGCCGCACATCCCGACGGTATCGCCGCCCTTCTGGAACGCCTTGACCAATTTGTACTTGTCCTCCGGCAGTACACCGGCGAAGACAGCGAATTGTTCGGGCCGGACGTTATCCGGGATCGGCCCTGGCGGACAAACGGCCCCATCGAGCCCTACGGCATGGGCGACAATGGCAGCCGTGGCTGGCGCGTCACCCGTGACCATCACGGTGCGTACCCCGAGGCCATGCAATTCGGTAACGAGCGCCGTCGAGTCCTTGCGAGGCGGGTCGCTCAGCGCGATGAGTCCGGCGAGCTTCATCGCATTCGGCGGTCCAGCCGCGACCGCCAGCACTCTGAAGCCTTTCGCCTCGAGTTCCTTTGACGCGGCTGTCGCGGTCGCCGACGCCTCGGTGAGGCCGATCACCGCGGCGAAGGCGCCTTTCACGATGCGTTGCGTCCCGCCGTCCGGATCCTCCACCGTCGCTTCGGACATCTTCGTTCCCGGATCGAACGGCACGAATTTGACGATCCTGGGCGCGTTGGAAGCGGCCTTTGCCAGGGCGGCAGACCGAATGGCCCCATCTACCGGGTCCTGCCCCCCGTCGGAACTCGCCAGCGCGGCCAGCGCCAGAATGTGCGCCTCGTCGAATCCGGGCATGGGACGAACGGTCGTCACCGTCAGCGAGTTCTCGGTCAGCGTGCCTGTCTTGTCGGCGCACAAGACATTCATCGTCGCCGCTTCATCTACCGCGGAGAGGCGGGTCGGCAGAACGCCGAGCTTGGCCAGGGCCCGCGCCCCGAGTGCCGATGCGAGGGTAAAGGTGGCGGGCAGCGCCACCGGGATCGACGCGAGGACCGCCGTCAGGACCAGGGGAATGATCTCATCGAGCGGCATCTTCAGGAAGTAGGCATAGGCCACGAGCAGTGCGACGACGACGCCGTTGAACGCGGCGAGATTGCGCACCACGCGCAATACCGCCTTCTGCTGAGAACTTACGACATGGGCGGTGCGCACGAGCTCCGCGGTGCGGCCGAACTTGGTGCGCACCCCGGTCGCCGTGACCTCGGCCACCGCCTCGCCGCGCCGTACCAGCGCCCCCGCATAGGTCTGGACACCCGCGCCGGCTTCGATCGGCACCGATTCGCCGGTGAGCATGGATTGGTCAAGCAGAACTTTTCCCCCGGTTAGATGCACATCCGCAGAGACCACGGCGCCCAGTGAAAGCTTCACCACGTCGCCCGGTACTAAATCAACGGCGGGTAGGGTTTTCCATGCGCCATCACGCCGGACCGATGCGTTCAGCGCGAGCCGTGACTTCAGCGCGGCAAGGGTTGCCTGTGCGCGGCTTTCCTGGAACAGCCCGAGTGCCGCATTGAATATCAAAAGAGCGGCAATGATCGCGGCTTCGATATACTTGCCGAGCACCACTTCAAGTACAATTGCGGCCTCCAGCATCCACGGAACCGGCGCCCAGAATTTTTCGATCGCCATCCGCAACGGATGCAGGCTGGTATCCGGCATCGCGTTTGCGCCGAATTTCTCCAGCCGGCGACGGGCCTCGCTACCGGTCAGGCCACTTTGCAAGCCGACATCGGCTGCGCCTGCTGATTTTGAGGGTACCGCAGCGTCAGTGGACAACCGGGTGGTCGCGACCATGGGCAAGATCCGAATGCGGCAACTGCTGCCGGCTCGTCACGTTCGACCTATTTGTTCTCCGGGTCAATTTTGCGCCACGCCAGGTCAAGCTTGTGGGACGCCGACTGGAAGGATGCTTTGGCGCGGCTCCAATCTCTCTCGCCGGCGGTGTTCAGCCGGTCGGACGCATTCTTGGCCTCGGTCCAGGCACTATCCAAATCCTTTGAGGCTCTTGTTTGCGTATCCATGGCCTTGGCCTGCGCCTTGGCATCGAAGTCGTGCAGCTTTTGTTGCCAAAGTTGCATCTCGTCCCGCGCCTTCTGGGTGTATGTTTCTCGATCGGCTGTCGCATCGTGGGTGGCGACCAATCGGACCGAAGCGCCCGTGCCGGGATCCGACTGACTTGCCGCGGGCAGGATGCCGAACATCATAAGCGGTGCCATGACGACCGCGGTGGCCAGAATTTTCATAACAAGGTCCTTTTGTAAAGTTTCTTTGAGAATGAGTGCGACGGCCTTGTCAGCTGCCCGCGGGGACGAGAGACGCCGGCGCTTTGACGCCTGCAATCATGTCGAGGCGCGACGGATTGGTTGCACCGAGGATCGTCTTGGCGCGGGCCATTTCCTCCGGCGAACCGTGCGCCATCACCAGAAAACCATCGGCTTTCACGGCGGTTTCGTATTGAAGCACGCTGTCTTTCGGCACACCAATGCTATAGAGCGCCGCGCCAAGCGCACTCAGGCCGCCAACAATGACGGCGTTCTCGATGCCGGCGATCACAATGGTAGTGAGATATCCAAGCACGACAACATGTCCGACGAATGGAATCGCCATGAACAGCCCGCCGAAGAACAATCCCCAAAATCCGCCCCAGAATGCACCCCGCGTGCCCCAGAATTTGATCCGATCGCCGGTATTGTAAAAGCCGACGACTTTTTCGTCCGTATGGTATCCCTTGCCGACGACGCTGAGATTCTTCATCTCAAATCCGGCCGCGGTCAGCTTTTTTACGGCCGCTTCCGCCGCGGGATGGTCACCGAAGACGGCGATGACTGAGTCAATCTTTTCCATTTGATCCTCCTTCAGGACAAGTCGGCATGAGCGAATGGCTTTGGCGGGGTTATGCGCGGTGCCTGCGCAGGATCGCATTCGGGGATATACCGGCAGTGCACGATAGCCGGTATCGGACCAACGAAGGTAGACTCGGAAACTACTCAGGAGCATCGCCCTCATGGGCCAGGGATCGTCCGGGTTCGCAAGAGCCTCCAGGGATCGGGACGCCCCCCAACACCGACGCACTTTGCGTCGAAAGTTGGGTTCACAAATCCACAACGATGGCAGTGTGCCTGAGTAGTTTCCGAGTCTGTCGTCGCAGGATCGACGGCGGGTATTGTCGGCTCATGCGGGTGACGCTGAAAACGATCAAACGGAATTCACCGACGAAATTAGCCGGTTTGCAGACCGCTGTGCACCCGCGCCAACGCGGGGCCCGGTGCGGAAGTCTCACGCCCGATGCGTCAAACGATTGGAGCGGGTGGATTACATCGGCCGTGAGCCAGTGCGCCAGAGGAGCGAAACCAATGTTTGAAGCACACAAATGGACCTGCGTTTTTTGGGCGGCGGCGGACCAGGAACCGGCGGTTCACATTTACGACCCGGCCAGGGCATGAAGATTGCCCAAATCGCGCCATTAATGGAAAGCGTTCCGCCCCGGCTCTACGGTGGAACCGAACGCGTGGTCTCTCACCTTACCGAGGAACTTGTCAAACTCGGTCACGACGTTTCGCTGTTCGCGAGTGGCGATTCAACAACGTCCGCGAATCTCGTGAGTTGTGCACCCCTCGCATTGCGTCTCGACCCCCACGTCATTGATCCAATTCCATATTATATGCTGATGCTCGACCGTGTCCGCCGGCGAGCCGTCGAGTTCGACATTCTGCACTTTCACATCGACTACCTGCACTTCCCGCTGTTCCGGCATTTGGCCGGACGCACCGTGACGACGCTTCATGGTCGCCAAGACCTGCCGGACATCAAGCCGATATTTCTTGGGTTTGACGATATGCCGCTGGTGTCGATCTCTTCGGACCAGCGAAAGCCGGTAGCAAACGCCAATTTCGCGGCGACGATCCACCACGGTCTACCGCTGAATTTGATGCAGCCGGTGTTTCAGCCGCGCGGCGGATACCTCGCCTTTATCGGGCGGATCTCTCCCGAGAAGCGGCCGGACCGGGCGATCGCGATCGCCCGCAGTTGTGGCATTCCTCTGAAGATTGCGGCGAAGGTGGACCGTGTTGATGAGCCATATTTCCGCGAGACCATAGCGCCGTTGCTCGATGGCCCGGACGTTCAATTCATCGGCGAGATCAACGAGCAAAGCAAAAATGCCTTTCTGGGGGAGGCTTCGGGGCTGTTGTTTCCGATCGACTGGCCCGAGCCCTTTGGCCTCGTCATGATTGAGGCAATGGCCTGCGGCACGCCCGTGCTGGCATTTCGCTGCGGTGCCGTTCCCGAAATCGTTGAAGAGGGCATCACCGGCACGATTGTTGAGACTGTTGAAGAAGCCATCGCCGCTATACCGAGGTTATTGGCGCTGGACCGCCGCATCGTTCGACTGCGTTTCGAGGAGCGTTTCTCGTCGGCGCGGATGTCGCGCGATTATGTTCGCCTTTATCGCCACCTGTTGCAAAATTTGCATGGGGACACGACGGAAGAAGGGGTCACGAAATTACCAGTACTGGGCGCGGTCGATACCGGGACAATGAATTGACGGCAGCATCCAGCCACGCAACCCAGTCCATGGATCGACATGCGATCCACTGTTTCACGTTGCCGGGTTAGGTTTTCGAATCCCGCCAATCGACTTTCCCGCATGCGAACGCGCCATGCCGGTCATGTTCCGATGAGCGGACACAGTCCGGCGTTCCACCACGTCCCGCTTTCCCTTGAGTACCTTGAAGACGGTATCCTTGCCGTCTCGCCAGAAGCGGATATCGAAGCTTCGCTTTCCCAATCTCAAGTCGATCAGTGTCACATCCGGCAGCCAGTCAGGCAGCGCGGGATCGACATATAACTTGCCCCGCGGCGCGTCCTGGTCGAGGCCCAGCATGGCCTGCAAGAGCATGAACGAAGATCCGGCTGCCCAGGCCTGCGGCACGTTGGCGCCGAGATACTGCACCGGGAAGCTCGTGGGATCGCGCTGCAAACCGGCATACAGTTCCGGCAACTGGTTCTGGAGGAAATGGCTTGCGGCGCCGCTGATGACGCGCGCAACGGCTGCCGCTTCTGCCGCGAAACCGTAGCGCCGCATGCCCAGTGCAATCAGCGAGTTGTCATGCGGCCAGACTGCTCCAGTCTGGTAATTGTACGGATTGAACGACGGATGATCCGCCGACAGCGTTCGGATCCCCCAGCCACTCCACATGTCCTTTTGCATCAGCCGTTTCACCACGATGGCGGCACGTTCCGGCGCGATGATGCCGGACCACAGGCATTGTCCGACATTTGAGGCCACCGATAACACCTTCTTCTTGTCGCCATCCAGTGCGTAGGCATAGAAGCCCGATGTTTCATCCCAGAATACCTCGTTGAACTTCTTGAACAGGATCGCCGCCTTCTTTCGCAGCCTGTTGGCGCGTCGCTTTTCGCCGAGTTCATCGTAAATGTCGGCCATGCGCAGCCACGCGTCGTAGACATATCCTTGCAATTCACACAGCGCCTTGGGCCCGCGCACCAGCGTGCCGTCGGGATACATGACGGCATCGCCGGAATCCTTCCACGCCATGTTCTCGTAGCCGGCTGTCGACCGCGTCTGATATTCCTGGAATCCGTCGCCGTCCCGATCGCCGTATTTGTCGATCCAGGTCAGGCAGGCTTCGGCATTCGGCAAATGCCGCTCGATCAGGGTGCGGTCGCCGGTTGCCTTCCACCCCGCATGCAGCGCTATCAAATAGAGCGGCGTCGCGTCCGCCGTGCCGTAATACGGCGTATGCGGAATCAATTTGAAATGCGCCAGCTCGCCATAGCGAAGTTCGTGCAGAATCTTGCCCGGCTCGGCGTCACGGTAGTCATCGCGCTTCGTTGCCTGATAATGCGCCAAAACCTCCAGCGTACCCGCGGCGAATTCGGGGTAGACAATCATCGTCTGCAACGAAACGATCAAGGTATCACGGCCGAACAGAGCCACGAACCACGGCAATCCCGCGGCCGGCACGAACACCATGCGATCCGTACCCTGCAACGGAAGCCGCAAGGCCGCCATGTCCTGGACGCCCTGATTATAGCAGCGATAGAATTCCTCGTTGCTGGTCTCGATTTTCAGGACCGTTCGCTGCCATTTCTCTATATTGCGGGAGTAGCCCGACGTGACGCTGGAATGAATACACTCCTTCGACGCGCGAAAGCGTTTCGGGCCGTCCACCAGATCGTAGATCAGGCAGCGATGCCAGGCCTGCCCGGGCTTCAGTGCAATGTCGAAGCTCAGGCGCCCGTTGGCGTATACCGTCGGCTCGCCATCGCCGTCGCCGGTGCGGACCACTACTTCCCGGCAAAAATCGCGGTTGCGGTAGGTAATCCGCAGTGTCTCCCGCCTGGCGAACCATGAGCTGTTGATATGGCCACGCCGCACGATGCTGTCGCCCTTCACCTCGAAAATGTCGGCAAAATCCGCGCGGATCGCGACCTCCAGGTTAAAGCGAACCGGCTTCTGGCTGTTGTTGGTGATGTCGAAATCTTCGTGCACTCCGCCATCGACATCGCGGCCGATGACCAGGCCCAGCGTGCGCGCCGCGATCGGGCCGTCTTCGGTTATAAAGGCGCGGTTGGTCAGGAAGATGCGCGCGGCGTGGGGAGCAACGGCGCCGCCGTTCAGCAAATCCCACGATTCGCCGTTGGCATAGATCGCCCAAGCGCTGATCACTCTCGTATCACGGAAATATAGCCCGCGGTTGCTGGGCCAGTTTATCTGGCCGTCGGGCTCGGTAACCAAAACCGTTTGCCCCTGATGGATGGCGATCTGGTCCGGGCCGACCTGAACCTTGACCGCCATGCGCACGATCCTTTCCGAAACCACCGATTTACCGGCGCTGAACACCGGTGCGCCCGATGATACAAGTTCCCATCGAGGCCTCCGTTCCGCCTGACGGCGCAGGGGAGTGCAGGGTTGCTGACCACGTGTTCCGATCGCTTCCGATTGGCGGATCGATCCATTCGCGTCGTTTAAATGCAACAATTCACAAATAACACCCCGGCCGGTTTAGTTTCCGGGTCTACTGCTGTCGAGCTCCCACCGCTTATCATAGTTCCGTCGCTCCGGCCGTCATTTAGGACGTTGGCGGCGGTTCAATGGCCGGTATCAGGAACGAAGCATGTCGATTCGCGATAACGCCTCCGCTTTCGATAGCGCCGAGGACAGCGCCCGCCGGCCGGAGAAAGCGCTTCATCAGTCATCGCAGAGCGTTCGCTCTATTGATGATCTTTGCATCAATGCGATCCGCACTCTGTCGATGGACGCCGTACAACGGGCGAACTCCGGCCACCCCAATATCTCGTTCACTAGGTATTTTCCGAGCCTTAGCGGGCGCAACGATTTCGTTCACGCTGAGTTTTGTGCGTGGTCGTCGTGATCCTCGATCCGAGGTTTGCGCCGTGACCAAACTCCCGAAAATAGGAGACTGACATGTTTATGACCAGGCCACTGGCCGTCGCTCTCGCCACTACGGCGATATTAGCATCGTCTGCTGCTTTAGCCGCAGACCAGCCAAACAAGAGCTCGGCAGCAACCGCCACTCAACCCACAGCAGCGACACAAGCGACCGCCAAGGAACTCGGCAAGCTTTCCGCCGATGGACTGAAGGCTTTCCGGGATGTGCGTTTGGCGCGTCTTGCCATCTTTGATGGTCAAGCGGATCAAGCGAAGAAGTACGTCGATGAGGCGAAGGCGGCCATCACCAAGGCCAAGACAGATGACACCGCCTTCATAAAGGCCGAGGCCTCCCTTAAGCCGCCGGCCGGGGTGAGCCAGCGGGGTACGGCGCAAGGCGGGGCTGACAAGGCGACGCAAAGCACGACGCCGACCGCATGGCTCCCTGTAGACGGTGGTCTCACGTTAGGCGAAGATTTCGTCGCGACGCCGGCCAAGGCGGCCGGTGTTGCGAAAGCAAATGAGCAACTAAAGAAGGGGGATCACAAACAGGCAATGGAAACGCTGAAGCTCTCCGAAGTCGACGTGGCATTCGTGATGGAGGTAGCTCCCCTCGACAAGACTCTCAGCGGGATCGATAACGCGGCGCAACTGATCGATTCTGGAAAATATTATGAGGGAAACCAGGCGTTAAAGGGCGTCGAGGACGGAGTTCGCTTCGACGTTGCTGACGTCAATTCAGGCCCGGAAAAGGCGAGCAATGCCGGAAACAAGGCCAGCCCGACCGTCGGTTCTGCCGGTGCAGCTGCTCAGCCCGCGGCTCCAACTAACTCGCAAGAGAATAAGTAGGTCGCCTCACGTAGACAACTTGTATCAAACAGACCATCCGTGCACTTCAATTCAAGTAAGGTCGATCGAAAGACCGACCTTACTTGTCCTTTGATCGTTGTGATGTGTGCTGCTCATTTTGCGTCTGTTTCAAAATCGCAAAATGTACGGTTCCGACCTGTCTTAATAGCGTTGGGAACGTTTGGAGCTGGGGGGCTGCCATTGTCAGGGTAAAGATGTCGCGGCTGTGATCTGGTTCTCCGCCGGTCGATTACCGGCTTTTCGCACCATGGCCAGTGCCGTTCTCTCGGTCGTAATCGTCGGCACGGGTGAGGCAGCTCCAAAGCGGGCGGGTGCCGGGATCGCATGTCCGATAGCGTGCGCCTGTCCGATGAAAAGAGCGGCGGCTGCTTCTCGCCTGCGGCGCTGGAGCTGGCGGCGGCCGCGGCGAATCCGCGATTGACTGAGGAACCTCTCGTCTTTGCGTTCGTTGCTTCAAGCGCGGCTGGTGAAACCGCGCGATGGTGAAAGTCCTCAATTCGTTGGTCACTCATGCGGTGAGGCCTTTCTTGTCAAGCACGGGAGTACGAGATGAAAAGCATTGTGTTCGCCTTTGCGGTCGGTGGACTGATAAGCGCGGCTCACGCGCGCGATCTCGGACAGTGGGACGAAATGGATCGTGCGGTCCGTGAATGGTATCAAGCCCTGATGCAGCCTGATATGCCCACAGCGAGTTGTTGTGGTGAAGCAGATGCCTATTGGGCAGATGAGATTCACGTCAAGGAAGGGAAAACCTACGCTACCATAACGGACGATCGACCGGACGAACCACGCCGCCGTCCACATGTTGACATTGGAAAGCAGATCGAAATACCGAATAAAAAACTAAAATGGGACAAGGCAAACCCGACCGGCCACGGAATTGTTTTTCTAAGTCGGAACGGCGAGGTTTTTTGTTTCGTCCAGCCGGGTGGCGTGTGAGCGTGAAAGCGCGTCCAAGATAGCCCTTCCACTGCCGGGATCAATAGCTGAGCGTGCCGATCGGCGGCAGGACCCCTTAGGCATTCAAATCGCCATGGGCGCCAGCGGAAACGCAGTGTACCCAAAGCGGGCGTAAAAACTTCACCGATCGCAATTGCAGAAAATCCAGCGCTGCCGCCTGGCGGCGCCTCGTTTCATTTAAAGTTTGCGATTTCCGCCTTATGATCCCAGCCGCATAAAGGTTGAAGTGACTCCGGTGCTGCTTTCAACGAAGAGCTCATTCGGTTTGAGTGCTTCGATCGTAGCTGTGGCAACGCCATTTAAGACGTGCTCATGTTCGGTGCTGCTGATATTCAACGTTATAGACTTTCCCTTGATCAGCCACGTTCCGCGAACGGTGCCTGTAACGCCCTGGCCAAGGGTCGTATTGATGAACCCTCCAGGTCGCACCAGGGATACAAATTCTCCGTTGGCACCAAATGAGATGGTCTCGTTTGTGCCGCCCACCTTGCCCTGCCAATCTCCTACGATTTTTGACGAGTATTCCCTCTCCGTGACAGCGGCGTCGTTGGGGGAGCATGCCGCAAGCCCGCAGGCAAACGGTAGTCCTAACAGAAACAAGCGGGTGAGCTTCACCGGTTTAAAGCAGGCTGTCATGCGAGGCCGCCTTGCGTGCGTCCAGGGCTATCGCGATGAGCGACGCGCCGCCGAACATCATATCGATGCCCACAAGAAGGCCAAAAGCCCATACGAGCGTACCCGGAAAGCCGAAGATGATTATGCAAGCGAGGATGAGGTCGATCACGCCGTTCACCATCATCCATTCCCATTTTCCCGATAGCTCACGGCGATGGACGATGGCCAGGATGATGACAAAAATGCCGTCGACAATAAAAAATGCGGTCAGAACATAGGTCAGGGTGACCAGGCCTTGAAGTGGATTCCACAGCAAAAGGCCGCCGGCAATTATCGCCACGGCTGCCGAGAGCAGCGACCATCCAAAGCCGGGAGCCTTCCGTGCTCCCAGTGTGGCGACAAGGCTAACGATTCCTGCAATTAGAAATAGCCACCCAAACACGACCGTAGCGAACAGACCAGCAATGGGCGGAACGATAATTGCAGCAAGTCCAAGGATAGTTACGACTACTCCCTCTGCCAGAAACAGGCCCCAATACTCGCGCATTGATTTGGTCACGGCGGTTGACACGTTGGGTTTGGAAAATGCTGGTGTCGAGGACACGGCTCACGATCCTTGGTGTTGGAATAGTTTTGCGGGCAGCGCGCGATCGAAGTTTCTTATCGATCCAGGACGCCCGTGATCAATAGACGTTAGACAGGGCCAGCGAAGGATCCTACGTCGGCGGGCTGGCCAAAAGGTGCTTTAGGGCCTCCATGGATTTGCCAAATTTGTCCCAATCTCCCTGCTGCATTGCCTTCTGAGCCTCCTCAAATTGCGCTCGCGCCGGTCCGGAATCCGACTGGCGAGGAATAACCCCGGTCGCCGCCCCAGTCGTTTCTGCTGCCCTCCCTTGTGCGGTGGCCGGCTGAGTACCGAAAAGAGCGTTCAGCGCCTCGTCGAGCGTGGGCTCCATGACGACCTTATCGCCGGCGACAGCGATCACGCGCTTCAACTGCGGAAAGTTGGTGCCTTCGGCTCGCAGATACAACGGCACCACGTACAGGAACGAGTTCTCAATCGGCGTCACGATTTGTTTGCCACGAATAACGCGCGATCCTTGTTGGTTCCAGAGGGTGAGCTGCTGGGAGATTGTGGTGTTTTGATCGATCATCGCCTCGATCTGGTTTGGTCCGTAGGTGAGCTTTTCTTTTGGAAGCTGATAAAAGACCATTTCTCCATATCCAGGAAAGTCGGACCTGGCTGCCATCCAGGAGATCATGTTGTCCCGGCTTTGCGGCGTAAAGGGTGTCATGAGCAGGTACTCTAGCTGCTCGCTTCCTGGAAGTTTCGCCAGGATATAATAGGGCTCCATGGGCTGAGCTTGGCCTGCGTACTTTTCCATCGGGGCGGTCCACAGATCCTCCCGGTTGTAGAACACCTGGGGATCCGTCATGTGGAAGGTTCTGTATTGATCGGCCTGGACACTGAAGAGATCCTCCGGATAGCGAAGGTGCGTCTTGAGATCAGGGGACATCGTACTCAGGTCGCTGAATACGCCGGGAAACGCCAGCCGATAGGCGGCGAGAACGGGGTCTTTGGGATCCATCACGTAGAACCGGACAGTTCCGTCGTACATATCCACGACGGCCTTCACCGAGTTTCGGATATAGTTCAGTCCGTCGAAGGCAGACCTGGAGCGGGCCTCGCTGCCTCCTGCGTCGGGGTCTTGGGCGTTGCCCCTTGGCTCGACACCGGATCCGGGCTCCAATGCTGTTTGATATTGCGTAGTCCGCTGTGGATTTGCATACGGAAAGTAATTCGAAACCGTATAGGCATCCTGGATCCAATACAGCTTGCCTTCGCTCAATACAGCGTAGGGATCATTATCCAGACGCAGGAAGGGAGCGATTTCGGCGACCCGCTCGCGGACGTCTCGATGAATCTGAATTCGGCTCTCGGGCTTGAGATAGGAGGTCAACAGAATGTTGATGTCAGCTTTATTCCAGGCGAACAATAACCTCTTCCAGATATTGTCTAGTGGGATTCCTCCCTTTCCGGCGTAGCTGGTGTAAACATTGTTGTTGCCCTTGGGGTAATCGAACTCCTTGATATCAGTCGCGACGATCCTGTACCCCAACATCGATTGCCCGAAATAGATGGCTGGCTGGTCTATGGTCAGTCCGAAGCTGGATTCGGCTGGCACGTTCTCGAGAGTGTATTGCGGAAATCCCCCACCGACTTTCTTCGAGACAAAGTTCATGACCACGCCGTAGCCGTGCGTGAATTGCAGATACTGGTTGACCCATGTTTGCGCCTTCTCAGGGAGCTCCGGTGAGAGCTCGCGGGCTGAAAGCATGACCTGATGATAACCATCCGCCAGATGATAACGGTCTGTATCGACGTTATAGAATTGATAATACAAGCGTATCGCCTGGGTCTGTTGATAGGTCTGAAGCAGCGGCCGGGCGTCCCACAAGCGAATGTTCTGGATCGTATCCTGGTTCCTCGCGATCACGGCCGGCGTTACATCCGCTAAAGCCGGATAGGACGTTTCCTTGATCCCATCCAGCTGGAAGGCCTTTCGCGTGAAGTCGATGTAATTTTTTAGATAAGGAGTCTCCAGTGCCAGCTCACTTGGCTGCACAAAGAACTTCTGAAAGAAGTAGGGGGCCAACGATACTCCGAAGATCCACAGGGTCACGTACACGCCGGCTCCCGCCGCCAGCGTCATGAACCGCGGGCGAAAAACATTGAGCGCGAGCAGCACGCACGCAACTGCCGAGACGCCGACCATTCCCCAGAGGGCGATTCGCGTCACATGATCGGCTGTATAGCCAGCTCCATAAACGACGCCCTGCGTGGAGTAGAGCAGTTCATAATGATCGAGGTAAAAGCCCCATCCAAAATTTGCAGCCAGAATAAGAAGCAGCAGGGACAAGTGTGCTGTGACAGTGCCGCCAGCGGCGATCAACCCGCTGCCGGGCATCCGCCAAGATCCAAACAGTCCGTAAGCCAGAACAACGACCGCCAGCGTCAACGCGGTAAGCAGCGTCAGGCTGCTTTGCAGCAACTCGTAGAAGGGCAGGCGAAACAGGTAAAACCCGACATCAACCCCGAAAAGCGGGTCGGACACTCCGAAGGAGCCGCCATAGCGAAAACGCAGGTAAGTATCCCATTCGGCGTAGAAACCAAGAGCAAAAAATAGGGCAACCGCGGCGCTGACAAGGACGACCGCGGATCTAATCAGTCTGGGAGGTAGTTCATCGCCGGTCTGGGGATCGGCATTGGTTTTGGATAAAGCAGCCGCGCTCCATGGTCGATTGCCTCCGCTGATCGGGCCGCTGTCTTTGGTGGCCTGGCGCAGATTGATCCACAGATACAAAAAAGCAAATACGAAAGCAGCGCAAAACATCCCAAACCGCACCGACAGGAGCGTCCAGAAGATGCCGCTATAGTCGAGCTGTCTCATCCACAGCCATTTCTCGATATAGCCCGTGATCCCAGCGAGAACGAGCATGAGAAAAACGGCCGCGAATGCCAGGGAGATCAATCGGTGTCCGGAGGGACGGTACGTTCCGGCCGCGGAACTCTGTCCGCGCTTTACGACGCCCGCCTGATTTTCGTTCATGTCTGCTGCTCCGGTTTGGCGCGGCATCGCGTGATAGCATTTGGCCGACAAGGCTATGGATAAGCCGCGACCAGCGTCTAGACTCGGAAACTACTCAGGTCCAATCGCCGTGAGGTTCCGAAGCTGGTCGCCCAGTTCCTGCTCAGCGCCATTGTTGATAGTAACCCTCCGGTCGGCGTTTTTCAGTTTTGTTGGGAGCGGTGGACCAACCTCGGACCGAGCATGCTTGTATGATTATGCACGGGCGGCGCTAGGCGCCAGCAGTCGTCCAGTGACCCGTCAGGTCCGCGTCGCGAAGGAGCGGAACGAAGGTCACATCAGGCTGTTGTTGCAGTCCAAGGCTGCTGGGCAGCCGCGCATCTATGAAGGAGTTCTGCAAATGAATACGAAGAAATTGTTGGTGGCGGCCGCAGCCATCGCTCTTATGGCCGGAACTGGGGGCGCCTTCGCCCAACAGGAGCCGGCGCACGGCGCAGCCGGTGAGAAGTTGGCTCCGAAGACCATGGATTCCACGAATGGCCGCGACGCGAACCTGACGTTCGATACCACACCCAGCGATCACGCCCGTCTTCGCGAAATCTTCGGCAAGGATCGTTCAGTACGCAGGGTCGACCATGTCAGGTTCAGTCTGGCGCTCGGTGCGGTCGTGCCACGCTCGGTTCGTCTCGCTGCGCTTCCTCAAACCATAATTGATATCCAGCCGACATGGCGAGGAAATGAATTCTTCAGGGTCGGGCATCAAATTCTGATCGTGGACCCGCAGTCAAAGGAAATCGTCGGCGTCCTTTCGGTATAAATATATGCAAGAGCTCGGTACGGCGGCGTGCAATATGGGCGGCGCTTGCGGCAAGTGATGCGCAACGAACTGCGGCGGCTTCAGAGCGACGCGCCGCCGTTGTTTCGTTGCCCGATATTGCATCGGCGTTAGCTCAAAGGACAACTCGGCCAGAGCCAAGGCCGCCAGTGTCGAGCATAGCGCTGTCCGCAAGCCCAATTGCGAGCGTGGCGGCGGCGAAGGAGACATGGTATGGCGCCGATGGCCGGAAAGGTGCTGTTGCGGCGGGGTCACAGAAATGATGGCCCCGGGATACGTGCCTTGCCGGTGCTGGCTAAACACGATGATTCCAGCCGCGATGCACGGAGAGCTTGGGGCAGTGAAATCGCTTTTATCGAGACGCTCCGGCTCGCGAGCCTCGAATACCGATAGTGGCGGTCGGGGACCTCGGCTTCGTGTCCTGTTCGTAGTGATTTCCGGTCCCCTTTAATTTTAGGAGTGGTTCCCTTTTAGTCCGGGACCGAACCGACAAACAGGCAGAAAGCTCGTATTCTCTTTGTCCATGTCCGATGAGTGGAACGAAGAACTGCGGTGTCCCGAATGCGGCAAGACGGGTGTGGCTAGTCTGTCTCAAAGTGACGACGCGGAAATACCTACTATTAACCGCGTTCCAGATGGCTTCAAGGTCATCACCACCGAGTATGGTCCCGACTTTCATTGCGGGACGTGCAACATCGCGGTGTCACCATAAGGCCGTCTCATTTGGCGAGCCTTTTCATTAGCGATCCCGCTTCCGGAAATCGCCAGAGTGGTCCCTTTCGCCGGGACGGCAGGGGGCCAGTACCCCGATACTGGCATGTTTTGATGGTTAGTGGTCAATTTCGAAAACGTGAGTGGCCCAATCGTGAATTAAGTCGCTTTCCGTACATAACATAGGATACGGTTCCAGCTATCGCCGCCCAGCCCTCGGCTTTTATCGGTGACTGAGAGCGTTGCGCTCCCGCCGAATCGAGGGGCTTGCAATGGCTGAAACTAAACCACTACCGCACCAAAGCGTCGCCGCGTGAAAAGGCGCTGCACCGTTGCCCAAAATGCCAAGGCTTGATGGAGCTAGCTCACCTACCGCCGGGTATGGGCCATCTTGCTCATCGCATTTTCGAATGCAGCAAGTGCGGATAGAGGGACATTATGCCGGAGTAAGGCCGCAGCGAGGGTTAAAGAACGGCCTCAACTCGGGGGAAGCTGAGGCCGCTATTCCGTCGGATGCTAAGGGACTAATTTCGCAACCGGCATTGTCTCACCAAGTTACGCCGACGGCAATCGTTCCAGGCACGGTGTCCTAATCTGCCGGACCGCACGCACTCACATGCTTCAAATCGCTCTCGCACCGCTAAGCGGTTCGACCAAAGCGACGCCAGAGCAGGTGCGCCTGTCTCACCAACGCCGTCCTACTGTACGCGAGGCCATAACTTTGGAGGCGACACGTGCGCACGTTCAAAGATCTTGCGAAGTTCCTGCTGCCGATTTGGCCACGTGGGACCTTGGTTGAACTCGTCGAAGTCCTGATTTGTTAAATTTTCTTGTATGACCAATATTGACCAGTCAGCCATAATTCCGATCCCGCATGATGAATCCATCGCTGTGGCGACCCTGATAGTCCATGGGTCAATCGGTCCTACCTTGCGCCGGGTCGTTGCCAGCCAGGATCGCAAAGGCATCGTCACGGTGCCCAACGCGGAAGGTATTCGGACATGCGCCCATTCTCGCATTTGGGGTCCATCCAATATAAAGAGGCTCGCAAGTGCCTAAAGTGTCACTCATCGATGAAGTTGGCAAACGTCAGACCTGCGAGCCTGGGTTTCGACACGCGGACCTATCAATGCAAGACATGCGCTCACATCGAGAGCGTCATTCTTGAGTCGAAATCGAAGAGCTGGCCTTCCGGTGGATTGCGGGCCCCCAGGTGAATCGAATGTTGGAAAACGAAAAATTTCGTGAACAGGCGGCAGAATGCCGGCGGTTGGCCGCCGCTGGCGTCGATGCCGAAATCGTGCGAAAGCTAGAGGCGCTTGCCAACGAATATGAATCCAAAGCCGTCAAGGCAGAGGCAAACGCCCACCGCAAGGATAAGGCGAGGCGGCTCGGCGAGTGATCTCGGTTTTTTGCCTGCTCTTGTCCGGGGAAGTGCAATGGCGTATCCGCCATCGAGCCCGCAAAGAAATGTCTGAGCGATCTACACGCCTTCGACAGTCAGATGGAGAAAGACGGACATTGGCTGGTCGGATCCGGCTATGGCTACGGCTATCCGGTGGGCGGATCCGGCCTTGGATATGGCTTTCCGATGAGCGGATACCTGCCGGCGACCGCGACCGGCTATCAGAACGCACGACCGGGTTACGAGATCCGTATCCTCGTTGCTTCCGCCCATGTTCTCGCCCGCCACGGCCAGCAGCAGCCGTGTGAGGACGTGCTCGCCACGACCCGGACGATCTACAATCTCTATGTTACGGATTTGCGTGGCGAAGGAGCCCGAACCGTCGACATGCCGGGTTGGCGGCAGCAACAGATCGCTGCCGCGCAACCGGTCATAAGCAACGCTGCGTCATTCCGGTCCGACGAATTGCTCGGTACTGAGGTGCTAACGCCGCGGAACGAGAAACTCGGCAGCGTCGATGACATCGTGATGAGTCCGCAGACGGGCAGGATTGCTTATCTGGTGATCGCCCGGGGCGGGATTTTCGGGATCGATGAAAAGTACGTCCCGGTTCCCTGGGATGATTTCAAGGCGAGCCCGAATGCGAGCTTGTTCGTGCTCGACACCACCAAGGTCGCCATGAACGAAGCTCCACAGGTCAGCCACGATCAATTCACGGCAGCTGGACATTTTGAGCAAGAGCGCCAGAAGGTCGATGTCTACTGGAAGGCGCATCTGTCGGACAAAGGCAACGAATGATTGGCTGGCCGTATTTTCACTCCCATTGGCGCGCCGCAGAGAATTGAAGGAGATCGCAATGCTGCGAAATGCATCTACTATCGACGGCTACTTCATCGCCGCAAGTGACGGTCACCTCGGCACCGTGAGCGACTTCCTGTTTGACGACGTGAGCTGGTTGATTCGCTGGTTGGTGGTCGATACCGGCAATTGGCTCTCCGGTCGCAAGGTTCTGCTACCTGCCTTCGCCTTGGGGCACCTCGATGTGGAGCGGCGCGAATTTGCGGTTCGATTGACCAGGCAGCAAGTCAAGGAAAGTCCAGATATCGATACCGAGCGCCCTGTGTCGCGGCAGATAGAGGCCAATATTTACGACTATTATGGCTGGAGCCCGTATTGGAGTTCAGGCCCGTATATGGGGGGCTACGGCTATGGCTATGGGGGAGGCGCAATGGCGCCACTGCCTTTGCAGGGGTCCAGTCGTCGCGATGAGGATGTTGCCGCTGCTCAGCGAGATAACGACGATCCGCACCTTCGCAGCATCGAAGCGATCACCGGGTATCATATCCACGCGAGCGACGGCGAGGTTGGCCATGTCGATGACTTCCTCGTTGAGGAGTCCGACTGGAGCATTCATTACCTGGTGGTCGATACGAGGAACTGGTGGCCGGGGAAAAAGGTCCTCGTTTCCCCACGATCGATACAGGAAATCGATTGGACGGATAACCTGGTGAACATCAACGTCGATCGCCAGAAGGTAAAGGACAGTCCGGCATATAATGCGTCGGCAACGGTCGATCGGGATTATGAGAAAAAATTCCATAATTACTATGATGGACTTCGATCGGGTACCTTGCCATAGCTGCGGAGATCATCAACAGCCGATCGATCTGGTACTCTGATGGTCCGCGGGGATCGCTGTTCGCTAACAGCGCAAAGGGTCCTGAGCTGAATTGCGGCTGATTCGACGGATGATCAGCTGCTGAACAGATACCCTAGCTTTCCTGAGCCAAGACGTAGGTTCGGAGTGCGATGGCGTCGTGGCGCGCGTTATGGGGCACGCTACTCAGCAGCGATGAATCGAAGAGCGGCGGATCGAGCAGTTCGTTCTTACGGCGCTCGTGACCGGGCGCGCAGCAACTCGATGCCGATGCGCTAACGTCATTCGCCGAGGCGCCGCAGGATCTGTTTCAATCGATCGTTGGACCGTCCGTGCTGACCCCACACGCCGGCGAATTCAAGCGGCCATTTCGAGGGCGACAAGCTGCAACGGGCCCGCAGCGCGGCGAAACAATCCAGCGCCGTGGTCGTGCTCAAAGGGCTCGACACCGTCATCGCGGCCCCGGATGGACGCGCGATCATCAATTCCAACGCCCCCGCGCAACTCGCGACCGGCGGTAGCGGTGACGTTTTGACGGGCTTTGTCGCAGCGCTGCTCGCCCAGGGTATACATGGCGCGGCGGCTACAGAATATGGATTGGGCCTTGTCGCGGAAGACCTGCCGAACGCTCTCCCGCGCGTACTGCAGAAGCACAAAAAGATGTCGAGCAGTTAGAGCCTTTCCGCCCGTTTGTCTTCGGCATTCCGAATCCGTTTCTGCCTGCTGTAACGCAGCATCCACCAGAAGGACGCGACCATAAAAGCGATGGTACTGAACAAGCCAGGACTCGGCTGGTGTGGACCGACCTGCCTGACCGCCAGCCAGCAGCGGGCGAGATCCGGGTCAAGGTGCTGGCTTCTGGCGTCTGTCGCACCGATCTGCACGTGCTAGACGGCGAGCTGCCCGATCCAAAGTCTCCGATCATACCCGGTCATGAGATCGTCGGCCGTATCGATGCGATCGGTGCCGGTGTCAAAGGGCTGAGTATCGGTGAGCGGGTCGGTATTCCCTGGCTCGGCCGCACTTGCGGGGTCTGTCCGTTTTGTCGCCGGCACCAGGAAAACATCTGCGACGATCCGCTCTTCACGGGATATACCCGTGACGGCGGCTTTGCGACCGAGACGATCGCGGTTGCCCGTTTTGCTTTCCCGCTCGGCGAGCTTGGCAGCGACGTCTCGCTGGCACCTTTGCTGTGTGCTGGTCTCATCGGCTGGCGCTCGCTCGTGATTGCCGGCGAGGGGAAAAAGGTCGGGCTCTACGGATTCGGCGCAGCGGCCCATATCATAGCGCAGGTCGCGAAGTGGCGGGGTCGCTCGGTTTACGGATTTAGGCGGCCGGGAGACATTGCCACACAAGCCTTTGCGCGGAGTCTCGGCGCGACATGGGCCGGCGGCTCGGATGAAATGCCACCCGAGCCTCTTGATGCCGCAATTATCTTTTCGACCGTGGGCGACCTGGTGCCATCGGCGCTGAAGGCGGTGCGCAAGGGCGGTCGCGTCGTTTGCGCGGGCATTCATATGAGCAAGATCCCAAGCTTTGCCTATGAGCTGTTATGGGAAGAGCGGCAATTCGTATCGGTCGCCAATCTCACACGTCAGGACGGTATTGATTTCCTGCGACAGGTGCCAAAGATGGGTATCGTAACCAGGACGACGAGCTATCCGCTCGAGCAGGCCAACAAGGCCCTTGCCGATCTCCGCGCCGGCCGCTTTGAAGGCGCCGCTGTTCTTGTTCCCGGAAGGCTGCCAGTCGCAGAGCAAGGACGCAACGTGGCGGTTTGGGGAGCGCTGCTTTGGTACGCGGATGTAGTTCCGTCGGGACGTGCGGGGCGAGAAAAGTTCGCAGCGCTCAAGGTCCAGCAGATCATCGTTCTCAGGAAGGCGGCGTAACGCGGACCAGTTCCGATAGCGGAACCACAGAGCTTTTTACTCGTTTACAAACGTTCAGGAAGGGTGCTTCGCCTGTTCACACTTCTGATTGAGCGCATCGACAAGATTGAAACCGTTGGGTCGCATCATGTCGAGGTTCAATCCCGGATAGATAGGCTCGGGACCGCTGACTGATCCTGTAATTTCGGAATGCTGTGTTGCGATCCACTTGCCATCCGGCTCCTTTTTGAAGGCAGAGCAGTCGGGATTGATGCTCTGCTTCTCTATCACCCCCGCGGCCTCCGCAGACTGCAGACCCGGAATGAAGCCAAGGGAGAAAACCAGGAACCATTTCAGGAATGAGCTTGGGGCGCTTTTTTGCAAATTTCCCGGTGCCACGTTAAACAACCTCATCAATTGATTTGCTAAATCTGGATACCGTTGGCCCGCTTCAATTAGCAACTGGGAGAGAGCTTGCCGTGGTAGAATACGCGGCGCGATATATTTCCGTTCCGGACTTTTCGTGAGTCGACCGGATATTCATTCAGGCGGTGTGCCCAGGATCGTCGTTCTTCGGCATCTTCTTCTCGCGCTGAGGCGTCATCTTCGCGGGATCTGGAGCGCCAGGCACGCCTCGCGGTCCCAGTTCTTCGCGCTGACGGTCATCCTCGGATTTCGCGGGCTCAATTCCGTTCAGCGGCAGATCTCTGTTCATGACACATTCTCCCCACTGACGCGTTTTGAATCTTCGGGTTTACTTCACAGCCAAGTAACTCGCGACGCTGCCCCAACGATAGAGTAGGTCCAACGATGGCGGGTAAGGTTATGGCTCATGGGCTCACGCCGTCGATACGTGATTACCAGTCAACTGTTTGCGGCGGTGTTGGTTCCATCACCTTATCCATGCATGTGCCAGCCTTGCCCTGGCGTCCTGGGTTGCCTTTCATCGAGCCGCGCGATCGTCCGAGAGTTCGGTTTGGAAGCGCCGCTGGAACATTGGCGAACGATCCGCGACACGATTCATCAGGAGTTTGCGACAGCGGATTTGACGTGAAACAGAATTCCTTCGTGCAATCCTTTGGCGTCGCCGCCCTCGATGCGAGCTTGTTATTGATGCCCATCGCCGCGTTCCTGCCAGCATCCGATCCACGCGTGCAGGGTACCGTAACTGCAATCGAACGGAACCTGGTTCGCAATGGTTTTGTGTTGAGGTATCAAACCAGCGAAGGAACTGACGGACTGCCGCCAGGCGAGGGAGCCTTTCTGGCCTGCAGCTTCTGGCTCGCTGACAACTACGTGTTGCAGGGAAGGTTTGATGAAGCGCGGCAGCTGTTCGTCAGGCTTTTGTCGCTGCGTAACGATGTGGGCCTGCTGGCGGAGGAGTATGATCCCTTGTCAAAACGTCAGCTGGGTAATTTCCCTCAGGCGTTCTCGCATCTCGCACTAATCAATACAGCCTGCAATCTGGTGGGTTCTCGCGGTCCCGCCCATCAGTGGTCCGCAGGAAGCAGCACCACCCAGGTTCAGCCGAATGACGTGGCGCAATAGCTATTTGACACCTTATCTGTGAGCCATTGAACTCAGGTCGGTGGCTGTCTGAATCGGCGTATCTTTCAGACAACGCCGCGCCAATACAATTTCGGCCTCCGTGGCACCCTTGCTCCGCGCCCACGTTTCAGCGGCGGGCGCCGAATATCTCGCGACATAAAACCGCACAACCGTGCAAGACAGATGATGAAGCTCACCGGCTTCGGCAGGAGGAATCAGCCCCGAACAAACCGCCATCAATATCCAGCGTGTCCACATAGTCCCTTTACCTCTATTTCAGGAGCTAACAGACCAGACTGTTGAAGGTTCCGGGGCCAAGGAGCTGAGCGACGGATAGTTCCTTCGATTTCGGAACACATGTTGTATTGATCAGTTGGTGACGAATAACAGCCTTCGCGGAGCTTCAAATGAAGTTACTCACCTTGGAAACTGCAATTGCGATATCTGTATTGGTTGGAGTTTCCGCTCCTGGCCATGCCGGTCAGGCAATCCAGCCTGGTTCGAAGAACTCACCCACCGCTGCGACATCGTGCTCCCGGACATCCGATCCTTGCACGACCGGCAGGGCTTCGGATTCGGTGCGCGTTCAACCGGGCTCCAGGGAGGGCTTGGTGCGCGTTCAACCAACTCGTGGTAGCACGGCTTCGTTGCAAGGCCTGGTGCATGTCCAACCGACCCGCGATAGCACAGCGTCGATTTCGGATACTTCTCCGGTACCAAACGCCGAATATGCAAGAGTGGATCATGCGATCAGCGGCATTTGCCGGGGATGTTGATCGCCTCGATATGAATCTGACCACGAGACCACGTGGCCGCACGCGATGCTGGGCCGTGATTGGCGCCTGAATTCGGCGACTAATGCGCCGCGGGACGATGATCGGTAGCGAGGTGCGAATCAAGACGCGGAATAGTCACCGTGACTGCGTAGCTCGCATCCGATCTCTGTGTTGTAATCGTCGCTCTGATCTGTTGAGTTAGCGCCTTTACAAGGCGAGTACCAAGTCCGGATTTGGCTTGTGCTGGATCTGGGCCGGTGCCGGGATCGGAAACGCTTACTGAAAAATCCTCCGGGCGACTGCTAATGATTACGTGGAGAGTTCTTCCTTCGCCAATGGGATGCGAATGCTGAATGGCATTCGTGAGCAGTTCGTTTACGATGAGCGCAAGCGGTACAGCGATGTCATTCGATATGGTGAGCGGAGCGGCGTCAACGACCAGGTCCCATGCGAGATCAGGGCCACATGATGCGGCTGCAATCTCGCGACAAAGATTGGTGAGGTATTGGTCGATCTGCACCGTTCCAACGTAGTCGGATTTATGAAGCTGTTGATGAACCGAGGCGATCGCGGATATACGGGCGGCGGCCTTTTGGAACTGGAATTCCGCTGCGCCCGCTGTTTTGGCTTGCAGGTGCAGGAGGGACGATACAATCAGAAGGCTGTTTTTGATGCGATGATCGACTTCCTTCAGCATCAGATCTTTCTGTCGGTCCTTTAGTTCAAGGGCTTGTCGTGCCTTTTCGAGCGCCTGACGCTCGTGAAGATCTCGCAATGATTCGAGTTCCTCGAACAGCCGTGTTCCCATTTCAAGATGGCCCGCTTCTTTATCCTCGGAAAGGAGAGATGCGAGTTCTTCATTTTGGCGCAACATCTCTGTCAGATCGTCTTCCAGTCCGAGATCAGGATGCATCAAGGTCCAATAATGTGCTGACCGTATGAACGTCAGAAATCCCACCAACAACTCGAACTTGTCACCCCCGACGGCCATACGAAGAGCTCGCTTCGCGCCCCTGGCTCTCGCGGGCTGGAGGAAGAGTATCGTAACCAAAGTAAACAGGTCGTCGTCGTTGGATGTCTCGGATGAAGGCCAATCGATTGGCTGCGCAAAAGCCTCAAATCTGCTGAGAGCGGCGTTGACAGCCTCATCGCTGGGGACGGGTCGCTTAAGCAAACGGATGACTTGCGTGACCGTCATTGCCTGCGCGTTGGGATCGCCGGCTGCTCGCCCAAGCCCCAACAGGAAGCCGCAGTGTCGCGTGACGCAATAGCGCATCTCGCAGAACCGCGAGAGGTACACAAAAAGTCGTTCCTTGAAGAGGGTCGGAATAGGGTTGTCCAAATAAGCGGCCTTCGCGAACTGCCACAACTCGTGGACGACGAACGGGGCATCAGGAGCGGAACGAAAGAAATTCGGAACGAGACCAAATCGCGCGGCTATCTCACGCTCAAACGTGTCTTGAGCGAGCTTTTGCGAATCCGGAGCAACCGGAAATAGAGGGGTTATCGACATCGTGCCCAGTTGGTATGCGCAGAGTATGAGAACGTGGAGCTGACAACGTAGGCGGTCGGTTTGCCAGAGTCTGTGCGATATTGCTCAGTCCGGAAGTGGGCGGCGTCTGGGTAACGTCGAGTTACCGGAGCACGGTGTGCGCCCGGAAGCGGGCAAATCGAGACCAAGGTAGGGTAGCCATCCGAGTCCTTTGAGGTGGCCTGGGATAGATCGGGCTCCATTGCGCCTGTGCAGCGCAAGGACGGTGCCGTCCGGAATGCGGTAGGAATTCAGTGGCGCGTTCTCCGGTAACATGAAGGTATCGTTTCAGGCGGCAAGGTCAATCGGCTGATCAATGGGTTTTGTGGAGAGCGTCTGCCAACCATCCACCTTGCGCATGTTGATCTGTCCTGAAGCCAGCAGCGCCCAGAACAACATCGCGGCGGTGTCGGCGGATGGCAGAACAGTTTGGGTTTTGATCCGTCGCTTAAATTCTTCGTGCAAACGCTCGATTGCATTTGTTGTGCGTACACTGCGCCATTGGCTCGGCGGCAGACGAGTGAAGGTGAACAAGCGTTCTCCAGCCTCTTCCAGGCTGTCGGCGACAGCGCGGTGTTTGAGCCTCCATTTGCGGATGAAGGCCTTGCGGCGGACCTCTATCTCCTCGGATGTCGTCGCGTAAATCATGTCGTTGTAATCCGCGGTGATCTCGTCATGCAGGCGCTCGGGGGCATGCGCGAACAGGTTTCTGTGCTTGTGAACCGTGCAGCGTTGCACCGGCACTCCGTCCCAGACGGAGGCAATGGCCTTGTCGAGCCCCGGCGCGCCGTCGACGATGAGAAACTCCGGCCGCCGCAGCCCGCGCTTGATGAGATCGTCGAGGACAGTGCGCCATGCTTCGGCGCTCTCCCCGCCCATGCTCTTGATCGCGAGCAGCACCTTCTGGCCGTCCGCGCGCACGCCCAGGACAACGAGGAGCGAGATCGAGGTCGCCTTGCGGTCGAGCCGCACGCGAACGACGGTGCCGTCGAGGATCAGGCGCACGATCGGATCCTCGGCCAGCGAGCGGGTGTTCCAGGTATCCCAATCGCTCTTCACTTTGCGCCACGTCCGGCTCACGGTGTCCTTGCCGACTGTCCCGCCAAACAGCGCCGCCAGCGCGCGACGCACCCGCCTTGTATTGGTGCCGGCGAGATAGGTGCTCGCGATCAGCGCGTCAGCAGCAAGCGTGCGCCGCTGATAGGCCCGCAGCGCCTGGCTCTTCCATTCCGTCGTCCCGCCCTCGGACGTGGTCAGCCGGGCGCGCGGCACCGCAATCTCGATCGGCCCGAACGTGCCTGTCAGCGATCGCGTGCGGCTGCCGTGCCGGTGGCCCGTAACCTCGGCTCTTGCTTCATTGCAAGCCATCTTGCTGCGTTCGTAACGCGGCCGTGCCAGCGCAGCGTCGAGCTCGCCGCGAAGCAGCTCTTCAATGAATTGACGCGATCGAGCCCGAACCTCAGTCTCGATCGGATCAAACCAATTGTCGAAAAGATCAACAGCCTTATCGGCTGCAGGCTGCAAAGAATCAGGCTTCGTGGTATTGTTCGTCATGGCGTGGTCTCCAGTCCGACGCTTCAACGCCGGATGATTCGAGGTTGAACACCCCGGAGACTACGCCACCCTCAATTCCTACCAACCCCGCGACGGGACCTGGCAGCAGTGGCTCCATCACAAACCACTCTGCATCAGTCGTATCGCTTCCATATCGCAAGCCCTCGCGCCTATAATGTCGGCGAGTGATTTCAGTCCAGGCCATCGTGCTCTCCCTCGAATCTTTGCAAATCCGAAGGAATCACAACTAGCTGAAATCACTCAGCTTCTTTTTCAGTCCGGCTCTTAGATCAGCAGCATAAATGTTTACTTCATCAAAAGACAGTTTGCATTTTATCCGTCATCATAATGAAATACGGCGTTGAGCGATCGACTACGGAAGAGTTCAGAAGCATCCGAAATCCAAAGACCGAATCTTGCCGCAATCTTGTTGCTGTTGGGTCGTGTTGGTAATCGCGGGTGGGGACTCAAAATGCGAATACCCTTGGTGGGGTTAGTTCTATTGGCGGTTGTTCAACCGTCATTTGCTCAAAAGCTTCTTCGGACCGAACCGTTGCTGCTCGATCCTTATGCGGTCGTTTACATCGACTACGGCTCTTGTTCGGTTGGAAAAATCCTCAAGGTCACAGGTGCAGCTCGCGGCTTACACCGCAAGAAAGCCTGTGTATCCGCAAGCGACGTGTCAGGTTAACAAATCGGCGAATTCTCAAAAGAAGCCGAAGTCTAGGGCAACAACCAAGTCTTGGGAAACAAGAATTCGGGCGGAGCGTTACCTCGCGCGATTGGGCGGCCTCATTGCGATGATCGTAATAGGTGGTTTTGTTATCTGGCATCAGGGTGCCCGCGCACTTGGCGCTCATGTCGTGGATCAACCCTCGTCGATGATATCAAAGTTGCTTCGCAACCGGACAGCAATTTCCTGAACGCGCTCACGCCATCCCTGAGCATCTCTTACGGCGCCCGCTTCGGTGCCGATTGTAAGCATTGCGTTCCAGGGATTTGCTCCATAAACGGTGATTATAAAACCGCGCTCCGGAACACCATCGAGACCTTTTAGCGCGTTGAAGATTATCTTGGCCATTTCGGCGGCGGATCGCAATTGCCGCCCTTGCTTGTAGACGTTTGGCGGTTTCGCTGCGGATGCCGTCTCTCGTACTATTGAGGTCGAAGTCTCCCGCGTTTCAGCACCTGGATTCTGGATGTTCGCTGCTGCGTCGTTATCCGAAGCTGAAATGCTTTTCTCAACGGTGGCAATCTGTTCCGACTCCCCGAGCCCGTGTGCTTTCAGTTCTTCGACGGTTGCAGGCTCGAGGAGGTTCGAATCTGACTCGGCAGAATTTTGATGTGCGCCGAACACCTTCTTGGTAAAATCCGATAGGCCCCAGTCCGAATGTTCTGCAGCTGTCACTTTTTTCTCCGTAGCGTCTGTGGCCGATAACTAAGCCAATTGTTTCGGGCACGACATTCGAGCAAAGCTGGCGCGATGATCTCGGGTATTGATTGCCGGGACGTTCGGCTATGCAGGCGTGAAGAGTCTCACCGTCGTTTTGGTATTGAGCGCCGTTTTCTGGTTCGATTCCAAATAGAGTCGTCACAGCGGATCAGCCCCCTGCGATGCGACAATGATTGTCAGCTCCGAAAGAATCAGAGTTATACTAGGCTATTGCATGTATACTCGAAGGTCTGCTGGAGATGACAGAGCTAGAAGTTCTGGATCGTGACATTAGCGGACTAAAAGAACTGATAAGGGTCGCTTGGAGCGATCTTGCAAACCCATTACTCACACCTTTCGGTCGGCGCGAAGCGCGTGAACAGATCAAGCGGTGCAGCGCTGAGCTGCGAAATCATCTCCAGATGATCGAAAGTCAGCGCCAGCGCGCACGAGAACAAACGCTGGAGAAAGTCAAGCGGAACTCCGCCTTCTCCGAGACGACTCGCCGTTTAGGGGATTCTTCCGAGTGCGGGTCGAAAGGGCCGACGAGTTGGCTGATTTGATGTTTTATTCATTTAGTACGTAGGCTGGTGGATAAAAAATTGGCAGATGTTAAAAATATCTCGGTTTTTCAAACCCTTGGATGTTTTTGTATTGCTTGGATCATAGTCTAAGCTCCCAGAATACTAGCTTGGCTCAATTCGAGGCGGGAATGATACTTTAAATCGAATCATCGGCCAAATTAATGGGTCCCGCTCGGCAATAACTATAGTAGCGGCGCCACCTTTCGCATGACGCGGCATAATGGTATGCACGTCACGACGATTAATATTTTCTAAATCTTAATCTTTTCGGTGAGTCGATAATGAATTTCGCCGGTAAATTTGACGCTAAAGCGCTGTCGGGTGGTCTGGCCTCTTTTTCCGACGCCGACGTCGATACGGTTTTCCACCACGGTCAAAACGACACCATTATAATCTCGGACGCGTATCTGCTGTTTTCGGGAGACTACGAGCGCTCTGGCGTCGATCTGATGCTGTCGAAAGACGGCCGTGAACTGGTCGTCGAGGATTATTTCAAAGGCGAGAAGCGCGCTTCGCTGGCATCGCCTGATGGTCACCGCCTTACCGGCGATATTGTCA
>Ga0302326_10002593_pt1 | contig 43751 bp, 51 predicted proteins | sample Palsa_T0_3_FD_202264 | JGI IMG/M metagenome (GOLD analysis project Ga0302326, IMG submission 202264) | Peat permafrost microbial communities from Stordalen Mire near Abisko, Sweden - Palsa_T0_3 | ecosystem: Environmental > Terrestrial > Soil > Palsa > Peat permafrost | place: Sweden: Abisko...
CGCACTTCGGGCCTGAGCTCCAGCGCGTCTCCAATCCAATGCGTATAGCCGAGGGCCAACTCGGCGTATCGGGTCTTGAACCCCGTGCGCTGCCCTTTGGCGTCATCAAAGAAATCACTGCGCCAGAGAAAGATGTCATGGGGCGTGTACTGATAATTCACGTAGTTCACGGCAGCCCAGGCGTAGGAATAGCAGTAAACGACTTGAGGCTCGCATTGGGCGCCAAAAGGGGCGCCGAAATTGAAAGTCGGCGGCGGATAGCGGGCGGCAATCACCGCCGAACCTTGCGGATTGTTGACGTTCGGCGTGTGCGCCTGCCACGTGTAATACACCTCCGTCGCTGTGTGCCACTTGTCGCTAAACTTGTGGTACCAGGTCGCGACCGCGTGCTGGATGTTGTCCCACCGCCAGTCACTGTCGTTAAACGCATTCATGCACGGATAGAGCGCGTCGTTTCCCGAATCCGATTGCCACATGACACACATGGTGGGGGTGAGATGATTCTCGTGCGCGAGAAAAGGCCTGATGTCGTTGCCGCCCGAGACCCCAAGCTGCAGCGTCCAGTTCTTGTTGAACCGCGTCGTCGAGAGAATGCCGTTCTGCGTGTATGGATCGAAGATATAAAGGAGCGAGTGGCTGTAGGTAAGGTTGTTCGGAGCCAGCTGTGCTTCGATATCAGGGATCGAGACGTAGCGGCCGATGCGCAGGTTCGTGCCGGCGCCGATCTTCGGGAAGTAGAAGTCGAGGTAATACATGACCGGGTCGAAGCCGTACAATTGACCGGACTGGGTGTACTGGCTGCTCAGGATTCCATCCGAGAACGTGTACTTGTAATCAGTCCCGTAGAGCCCGGTGAAGCGGAAGCCCCAGTCGAAGTGATCGGTCTGGATTTCGTCCGGCGTGCGCTCGAAGTACAGAGCGAGCTGGTCCAGCTGTATCTTATTCGGCTCGAAGGCGTAGGCCGCAGGATAGTTACCGCCGGTACCGGTCGAGAGATTGTAATGGCTGCTGGAAGTGCTGAGGTTTGCGCCCGGCTCGATCCAGCCGTAGATCGTGAAACGGCTGTCCTTCCACCGATTGCCATTCTTGCCGCACCAAATTGCATCCATCAGCGGCCCGTAATAGATGTTCTCATAGCCAATCGCTGGTGTGCCGCCTATCGGCCAGGTCGAGTAGGGCCACGGCGGCACACTCTCCGGAGGCGGCGACAGGCCGCGTCGGTAGCCGCCGGCATCGATGCTGGGCGCCGCGGCCGCAGCTGTGACGTCCGTGCCCGGAGGCGCTGGTGGTGCGGTGCCGACGGTGCTCGGAGGCGCATTTGGATGCAGGTGTGCGCGGTAGCTATCGGCGAGTCTTTCCCAGAAATTCTCATTTTCGGAACCGGGCTTGCAACCCGCAGTGGCAGTAGACGCAATCGCTTGGGTACCCGTGTCGTCCGCATATGCGAGCGGAGAGAAGATAAGCAGAGCTGCCAGTGCGAGCGCGCGCGCCGCCGATGCCCCATCTTTGCCCTCGGAGAGTACTGACTCGGCAGTCGTCACCGCTTCGCTCGCTTGCGCTCTAGCGACTGGGGCTTGGAACGTGCTGATCAATCAGGAGCGTGTTGCCGTCGGGGTCGATGACCTCGAAGTATGCCGGGCCCTTGGTGTCCACGTCCGCTTCGGGCGCAATCGTGAGACCTCGCGCTTTCAAAGCGCGCTGCAGTTCCCGCACATCCTGAAAGTCGGTCAAGGTCTCCTTGTTTTTGGTCCAACCCGGGTTAAAAGTCAGAATATTTTTCTCGAACATCCCCTGAAAAAGCCCGATCCTCGCACTTCCGTTCTGGAGAACCACCCAATTCTGTTCGAGGTTACCGCCGACCTGCTTGAAGTCGAGCTTCTGGTAGAAGGCCATGGACGCCTTAATGTCTTTCACGGCTAGACTGACGGAGAAGTTCCCGAGCTCCAGGCGTTTCTCGTCTGCGGCTTGCGTGGATCGGGTCGAGGTCGCATCCACCGCGCAGATTAAGACCATCGCACCGACGAGCAAGCGGGTTGATACCTTCATGCGATTCTCTCCAAACTTTTCCAGAAAAAGTCCAACTAAATGAGGCAGAGAGAATGTCTATCTGCCGTGCATAAGGGCGCCAGCGGGTGAGGTGCGGCCTTATTTTACAGCTCCGATCTGCGTCATCAGCAATTCGTTGTCCCAGAACAGGTATCGCGTGTCCACGGCGCGCTGTTTGTTCAAATGCCCAAGTTTAGCCATGGGAGGATGGTAGCTCTTGCCAGCAGGCTGGATGATCTTTCCACCTGGCAACACCTCGGCTTGGTGAACGTTCCACCGAGATAGCATCACGGCGGTCCGTTCGCTCGCTGGACACATGGATAGATATCCGCCGTGCGCGTAGTTGTTCTGGCGGAGCTGGAAACTTTGGCGCACGTATCGTGCGAGCGTTACTGCACGGCTCGAATACTGAGCCCGTGGCGGCAGGTCGAAACCTAAGGACGATCCCGAGCGCCGAAGCCTTAGAGAGCGCGGTTCTCGATATCAGCGCCCCCGACTTTGCTAGGCGGCTACGCGATCTGTCCCCCGGACTGAGCTGCAAATTGCGCCAAATCTAGATTGTTCTACCATCGGATTTTCACAACTACTGTGCGCCGCACCTTCAAAGGCCAGACGCGGATAATAATGTCAATACCGTCGTATTGACATTCATTGCACGCACCGGCAAGGTATCGGTATGAAGCCTTCAACTAAGCAGTCGCAGCTGCAGATTCGAGTCACGAGGGAGCAAAAGCTCGCGATTCGCCGCGCGGCCGAACTGGCGGGACTGGATATGTCCGAGTACGTACTGACACGAGTGCTGTCCATTCCTGCGCAGCGCTTCCAGGACGTCATTCGCGAGCTCGCCGCGCCCGCGGGCCCCTCCTTTGCCTTGGCCGCGCTCCATGACCTCCTAGGTTCGCTTGCGCCTCTGGAAATGCGCGAGGCCGTCGCGGCGGGCCCGCAAGTGCACGCGAGCCCGTACGTTGAAAACTACGTGGCCGCGATGGTCGAAACCGCCTGCGCACTGAATAGAGTTGAAATCCCGTCCTGGGTCTCGCGGATCACCCCTTTGCCGCAGCCAGTATTCGGCTCGGAATTGAAGGCTCTGCGGCTGCATTTACTGACCAATTCACCGCCAGCCTTCAGGCGCCGGAACATTTTTATCGATGCCACCCTCGGTGATCGTGTCTGACCCGAGATGAGTGCACTCTCAGCTGGGGACATTCGGCATCTGTTCGAGCTGCTCAATACTGAGCTCGAGAAGACGGACACCATTGGTGAGCTGTATCTCGTCGGGGGTGCGGTTATGTGTCTCGCGCTCAACGCGCGCCCTTCAACGCAGGACGTCGATGCAATATTCCAACCCGCGCCTCAGGTGAGAGCCGCCGCAGCGCGAGTGGCAGCGCTCGCTAGGATCAATCCGCACTGGCTGAACGACAGCGTAAAGGGATACTTGAGTGCTCAGGGCGACTTCGCATCTTTTCTCGAACTTTCGCACCTGCGCGTGATGGTCGCTGAGCCCCACTATCTGCTGGCTATGAAATGCCTTGCCATGCGTCTCGCGGCAGAATTTCACGACGAAGAAGACGTCCGCTTCCTGCTGCGCCTGCTAGATGTGCGCTCCTATAAGCAGGCCCTTGAGATCATCGGTCGCTACTACCCACTCGAACGCATTCAGCAGAAGACCCTGTACGCGCTGGAAGAGTTGTTGCCAAGGTCCCGCGGTCAGGGACCTTGATCCTTCTGAGGGGTTGTCCTTGATCAGTAACTGGTTCAACGCATGGTTCACCAAGGTTCACAGATTCGCGTTCCATCGCACAAATGGCCGGATCGGCGGCAAGCTGGGCAATATCCCGATGGCGCTCATGTACACGATCGGGGCGAAGACCGGTCAGGTGCGCATGATTCCGTTGCAGTGCTACCCGGTCGAGCCGGAGGGCATTTTGGTGCTCGCGTCGAATAACGGCCAGTCCAGGCATCCGGGCTGGTACTACAACTTGAAGGCCCACCCGGAGATCGACGCTCTGGTCGGCAGTGAAAGGCGACGCGTGCGCGCGGAAGAACTGGGCGCAGAGCGCCGCGCGACGGAATGGCCGGAAATGCTTAAGCAAAACAGGTCAATTGAGGACTACAAGGCCCGAGCCGGTGGCCGCGAGCTCCCCATCTTTCTCTTGCGCACCTTGAAACGAACTTCAGGTGCTGGGGTTGAGCGCACGGGTCGGAACTGAACCGCTTCGCAACGAATCAAAAGTTGCGCACCGACCTCGAAGCGACATCCGAGGACCGCTCTTCACCCCGAGCGCCGGTGACGAACGCCTGCTTACGTGGGATGGACTTTCGTAGCCCTCCATTGTGAGGGTTGCGACGAGTGTGCTATATTTGTGCTATGCACTCTGAAAAGGAGCGCAACAATGGCAGCAACGACGACCATCCGACTACCACCAAGACTTCGCGCACGGCTCGGCAGCCTGGCCAAGCAAACGGGGCGTTCCGCCCATAGCCTGATCGTAGAAGCTGTCGAACGGCACGCCAGCTACGAAGAGCAGATGCGCAGTCTTGTGAAAGATGCGCTCGCCGCAGACTCGGAAATCGACAAAACCGGCGAGGTCTATCGCACCGACGATGTTCATGCGTGGATGAAGCGGCTGGCGACTGACGCGTCAGCGCCACAACCAAAGCCATGGCGGCGCAGGTAGTCTGTTCGGCGCGTTCATTGGGGCATATTGAGCGTGCCTTTCAGTTCTTGCGCGACCAGAACCCTGCCGCAGCCCGCGATGCAGTAACAGCGATCCAATCGGCAGTCGACAACCTTGCGGCGCATCCGTTGATTGGCCGGCGCATCGAAGAAGAAGTGCGTGAGCTAGTAATTTCATACGGACAAACTGGTTACGTCGCACTATATCGATTTGTGATACCCCAGAATGAAGTGCGCATTCTGGCCATTCGTCACCAGCGAGAGGTGGGCTTTCAGCCGTAGTCGCCGGTCTTGGGCCGCTGCTGCCCGTCGCGGAGGTCTCCCTTGCGGCGGTCCAAAACGCCGAACCCCGGCGTGTAGCCGGGGCCACCGTGCAAGTCGACCGCGTCCCTCATTTCGACTTGATCTTCTCAATGTCGGGTCCAATCACAACGAACCCGACGTTTCGGCTTCTATCGCCGTCTTCTTTCAAAAACTCATGGCGCAAAGGCCATCACGGCGATTGGTTTTCCGAAGCCATCGTCACCAGCCACAGCCTACCCCTCTCGGAACAACTGGACGAGACGGATACCCCTAGAACCAACCCTGGATTCCGGGCGCTACCTAATGGAGGGTAATCCCTGAACAGGGTCGGACTCGAACCCGAGTTGCGCGCGGCCAGCGTGGCACTCCTGGTGTCTGGATCGAACCGCCCGAATCTGCTAGGTCCACGACCGCAGGAAAAGGTATTTTGCGCCCGACTACTTGACATGTGACTTTTCGGTCACGTATTGTAAATCATGAACTCCGACGATCAGGTATTTAAGGCGTTAGCCGATTGCTCGCGACGATTCCTGTTGGATTTATTGTTCAAGCGCGAAGGCCAGACGCTCGGCGAACTCGAACGGGAATTGGAGATGACACGTTTCGGTGTCATGAAGCATCTTAAAGTTCTCGAACAGGCCGGACTGATCATCACGCGGCGCCACGGTCGCGAGAAACTACATTTTCTAAACGCCGTGCCCATTCGCCTCATACACGATCGCTGGATCGACAAGTTCAAGGAACGAGAGTTATCCGCGCTCGCGGATCTAAAAACCACTGTGGAGAAAACCAAATGCCTCCCGTCGCGCAAGAGAGCCTGACCAATTCAACGACGCACATCCACGAGATTTACATCAACGCCGACGCCGAAGTGATATGGGACGCACTAACGAAACCGGAATGGACTTCCCGTTATGGCTATCGTGCAATGTCAAACTATGAGCTAAAGCCCGGCGGAAGATTTCGTTGCGTAGCGAATGACACGATGAAGCAGATGGGCCTGCCGGAGATCATCATTGACGGCGAGGTGATCGAGGTGGAGCCACCGCACAAGCTTGTACAGACGTATCGCTTTCTCTTCAACGATGCGCACAAGGCGGAAGGGTTCACCCGTATCACATGGGAAGTGGTACCCACTGAGAAAGGGTTCTGTCGAGTCACGATTACACACGACACAACTGGCGCACCCTTGATGTCGGGTAACACGCGCAGCAAATTCGACCTGCGGGGCGGTGGTGGATTTAACTGGATCCTCAGCGATCTAAAATCTCTGCTAGAAACCGGTAAGACGATGGGCGTGTGAAAACCGACTTCCAAATTGGCGGAACCTTTGTTGCGAACCTCTCCAGGGTGCCCGGCGCCGTATCAGGTGTCTGCCCGAGTTCCTGCGCCGTGGCACGGCAGGGATCGAGCACTCTTCAGTGGTCATCAGCAAAATTGAGGAAAAACACGACAGTCGACCGACCTGCATCGGTCAGTTGCAAAGATAACCTGAGCGGTGCTCCTAGCTCATAGGCGGCAGCAAGCGGCCAAAAGCAACCTACCGATTCAGCGGTCAGCTCCCGGTGGGCGAATTAGTCAGAAGACCCCCGGTGCTCAGTGCGAATGTCCTTCCACGAACGCGCGCATTGTCTTCCACCCGGTCGACTCTCGTCGAGCCACGGCAGAGTGCGGGGTCAATCGTGCTGCATTCCCTCTCCGATCCGGCCATCTGAGCGAGCGGCTGCTCTGCAAGCAGCCCAAGATGGCCCGACAACGACCGCGCAGAGTCGAACTATGCCGCGCAGCCTAACGCCCTGGGCCGCAAGGACTGGTTACCCGGACCGTGCGGACCGCTGCCGAGCACGATGCCGCGCTGGAAACGGCACGATCCTCGCAAACCGCGTTTACGTTGAGGGGGTGACCGATACCTGCGCGGCGTCGGAACTGGCGCTCAAGCTCCATGACGGCATGAAGAGGGCCTGTGCCGCAGCTAGGAACCGTCAGCGGCGAGCCGCTTGACTCCGGGTTTCAGGCAGCACAGTCGCGCCACTGCGCTGCGACGGTTGCTTTAGGGTCGGAACCGAAATATGCCCGTAACCCCATGAGCTAGCTGGAATTCCGTGTGCGTAGAACAGTGCTTACCCCGGGCAGTACCCCAAGCAACAAGGTCGCGGGAGCGTGGGGTATTTCCCTAGGTTAATCGCGGCGCCTCCCTCGAAATTCCCGCGCGTGGACGCCTGCATCGTGCCCAGAAAGTCTCAGGAACGGTCGCGAGGATTAGTAAACCCCCATGAAATCACGCTTCCCGATCGGTAGCCCGTTGTGGCGCAAAAGCGCGTAGGCGGTGGTGACGTGAAAAAGAAATTGCGGCAAGCCGTAGTTGGCCAGATAGGCCTGACCACTCAGTTTCTTTTCTTTAGGCGTACCAGGGCGCAGTACGATTTCCTTCGCTTCGCTACCTTCAAATTTGGAAGGATTCACGCTTTCCAGAAATGCCATTGTCTGTCCCAAAAGTCCGGCAAGATCGGCAAAACTCTTCTCTTTGCCTTCATAGACTGGAACATCAACACCTGCTAAGCGTGCGGAGATCCCGCGCGCAAAATCGGCAGCAATTTGTACCTGTTTGACCAACGGAAACATGTCCGGATACAGACGAGCCTGTAAAAATGCGTCTGGCTCTACTGAGTTGGCGGCGGCATGTGCATCGGCCTGAGCCAGAATGGCTTTCAAAGCCGACAGCAATTGCTTAAAAACGGGAACTGAGTTGGTATACATAGGACTTGTCATGTCGTTCCTCGATTGGTTTGGCGGGTGAGCTTATTCAAATGGGCACTACGCCAAATTGGCACTGCCGAGTAAGGCCATACGTAACTCGAGGCTCGCCGCCAATGGAGATGCTTGCGCAAGTCTGAGCACTAAATCTGTCCGATGCGTCCTACGAATCGAGGCTCTCGGGTCCGGACCTACGGCTGAACGTTAACGCCCTTCCAAAATGCCACACGACCTTTGATCTGCTGCGCTGCGCTCGAAGGCTCCGGGTAGTACCAAACGGCGTTCTTGTTCTCCTTCCCTTCGACCTTCAGCGTGTAATAGTTGGCAGTGCCCTTCCACGGACAAACGCTGGTATGAGATGAACTCTCTAGATATTCCTTCTTGACGGACTGTAGCGGAAAATAATGGTTTCCCTCTACGACTACGGTCTCGTTGGATTCTGCGATCAACTGTCCATTCCAGATGGCTTTCACGATGCTCTCCTTAAAGGCGCCACTAGTCTGCGACTAGTGAACCATAAGCGTTCCTGTGACAACACCAACGCGCGGCGCGGCTTTCGGGTCGGAATCGACAGCGCCGCGTAACTATCTGAGTACGCGCCGTTTTTTGCTCTGCGTGCCGCACGTACCCCAGTCGCTACCCCCACTGAGGGTCTTGCGGGCGCCTGGATCGCTTGCCAAGGGCCAAACTCCTCACCGACCAGCCATCCTCCCGCCGTGCGCTACCGGTCGGCAACCGCTGCACCGGTCCATCACCAAGTCGCGCAGCGGCGGCGCAACCGAAACCAGGTGAGTTCGAGGCGACTCGACTGATCGAAGGCGAAGGGGTCGAAGCGTTCTTCTCAAACAGTTTTGAGATAGGTTCCAGTACCATCAAAGACGACCCGCGAGCTCAAACTGGCGCTCGTACATCACCGATGCCCTTGCGTACTCAGAGCGGCTGCCCGGGCGGCGGGCCGTGACAAAGGGGAGGTACATGAAAAACGGTGTCGCAGTGGTGACCGGCGCGAGCCGGGGCGCGGGTCAGGGCATCGCGCGGGCACTGGGGGCCGCGGGATATACCGTCTATGTCACCGGACGCAGCCAGACGGCGGATGCATCGCCGTTGGGTGGTACGATCCATGAAACGGCGGCGGAGGTGACCGCCGCCGGCGGACGTGGCGTTGCGTACGCCTGCGATCACGCCGACGACGAAGCCGTGCGCGGCCTGTTCGCGACCGTTGAGCGCGATGAGGGTCGGTTGGACATTCTGGTCAACAACGCCGCGGCCATCAGCAGCGATCTGATCCAGCGCGGCGGATTTTGGACCAGACCGGCGGAAATGGCCGACATCATCACCGTCGGCCTTCGATCGAGCTATATCGCGGCCCACGCGGCGGCGCCCCTACTCGTCGCCAAGCCCGGCGGTCTGCTGGTCTTCACCTCCGCGCCGGGCGCGGTGAACTACGCCCACGGCCCCGCCTATGGCGCGCAGAAAGCCGGGACCGACAAGATGTCGGCCGACATGGCAGTGGACCTGCGCCCCTTCGGCGTGGCGTCGGTCAGCATCTGGATGGGCTTGCTGAAGACTGCGCGGTCGGCATCTTCGATGGCAGAAAAGCCGGGTCAGTTCGATTTTCTGTTGCCGTATATGGAAACGCCGGACTTTACTGGACGCATTATCGTGGCGATCCACAACGATCCGGACATGATGGCGCTGTCGGGCCACACCATAATCGGCGCGGAGCAGGCCAAGGAATATGGCGTGCTTGATCTGGACGGCAACTGTCCGAATTCTCTACGACCGGTCACCGGCGGTCCGTTCAAGTATGACGACCGCATCATCGACTGACGGATGGAGTAGAGTGAAACGCTTCGCACACCTCGAGCTCACCCACCCACGCGAATCTGACCTGTCTGAGTGGAAGGACGGAGAAGTAGGTGGCTGACGGCAGGTCTGCCGCTCCTAAGTCCGGTCTTCTGGTCGTAGCAGACTCAAGCGGTGTCTCGATAAGCGACCGAGCCCGGTGGTATCCGCACTAGTCCGCGTCCGACGCCAACGGCCCCATCTATGGGTCGTGCGCTCTCCGGCAAACCCCGTGAACGGTGCCGCGGGTCTCAAAGGCCGCTCAACGATGTTAAACGCCGCGTTTGGCGGGTCGCAGCACCCAATTCTCGCTCAATGCAATCGAGAGTTGTGCCGCATTGGTCCGTTATCGGACAACACCCGCCCCACTAATGCGCTGCGGCTTACAGACCAAGGCCGTCGAGCAGCCCATTGTGTAAGCCACGAGCGGCTTGGCCCAGATAATGGTACGAATTCGAATCCTAAAGCGTCTTGCAATGACTCTGCTTCTAAGCAGCGTTATCGTCGTTGCCGGATGCAAGCCTCATGATGACGCCAAGGCAGGCGAAGGGTCGCTGGACCAGTCGCCGCGACGGATCGCCAAGGCAGCTGCGCGGGCCCAGCCTGACCTATCGGGACGTACGCGCGTCGGCGACGCATCGTTCTATGCGAGGGAGTTTGCAGGCAGAGAAATGGCGGACGGCAGCAAAATGGATCCCCTCGGCGACAACGCCGCAAGTAAGACGCTTCCCTTGGGTACCAGGGCGAGGGTAACCAACATTACTACCGGCCAAAGCGCGGTAGTGACTATCCAAGACCGCGGGCCCTACGTGAAGGGCCGGATCGTGGATCTCTCGCCGTCCACAGCACGGAAGATTGGGATTACGCAGGACGCCGGCATCGCCAAAGTCAAAGTTACCCCGATCTCGGTTCCTCTGCCGAACGGCAGCGTCAAATCGGGCATCGAGGCGCCGAATTAAGCAGGCTCGCCGCGAGTCAGCAATGACAATCCTCGGCAGCTTGTGGACGGTCGAGGAGATCAATCGACGATCCCTCGCTGGAGGGGGCTATCCCAGGGTCGGAATCGACCGGAGCGCACGGTCCTCGGGATGGGACGCGTCAATCTTGCTCGAGCTCGATCAAACAGAAATTCTCAGTACGATACTGCATAGCTCCCGAAATCTCTTGCAGCCTTTCTCTCTCGTGAAAGCGGCCCTCTGGGGTCGAGCTGCCATCGTCGCGTGGGCTCACCAGAGCTCAGCCAAAGCCCAATTCGTGGCAGCAAGCAGGGTTGCCTCGATGTCTTCGATGAGCTTGTTTGCACCCATCGAAAAGGTCGACATGAAGTCGGCGCCGGGACCTGTCAGGGCTTCACGAACCGATAGGCGAAGCGATCGGTCTTGCCCTTGATTGAGGGATCGAACACCTTGATCGAGTGCGCATCGTCCTTGTCCGCGAGCATGGGGCTTTCCGCGTCCAGTACGAAGCCGGCCGCCTCCACCTCCTCGCGAACCGATGCAGCCTCCATCCGATGCAGCGACTGGGCGTCGCTCGTGCCCGTCCCGACGGCGGCTCCGTGGTCTACGATGACGTAAGACCCACCGGGCTTCAGCCGCTCGTAGACGGCTCGATTGAAGTCGGCCGCCGTAGCGCCCTTGGCCCGGATCAGCGCGGTGTGGAGATCGTGGTAGAACAGGTGCACCCACACGACATCCGCTTGTTGCGTGGCCTCCGGCATCGCCACGAGATCCGCCGTGACCGCTTCGACGTTCTCCCGGCCCGGCTCCTTCGCAAGCGTCCGCATGCGGCCGACCGGATCATTTTTGAAGTGGGCGACTTCGGCCGGCACGCAGCTGTAGACCCGTCCTTCGGGTCCCACGATGTCAGAGAAGACACGGGTCCAGTCACCGTCGCCTGGGTAAACGTCGATGACGGTGGAGCCCGCATAGATTCGTGCGAACCGGATCAACTCGGACAGCTTGGATTGGTCGTACATCGGGATCTCCGTTGCGGTCGGGTACTCCTTGTCTTCCGCGGCTCGCTTGTCGGAGTGCACGCGTGATGAAGACGGTTCCCCGCGTCGCGCACGGGCGTCAGTCAGCCTTGAGCCATCGAGCCGCCGCGTCCGCCGTGTCCGGAGGCGCTGTATTGAAGGCAATGGATGCTGCGGGTGCCGCCCTGTGCACAGCATTAAGGAGACGCTCGAAGAGCAGCAGGCTCTTTGGGGGGATGCGAATTCCACCTCCAATCACTACACAATCGTAGGCCGCGGCAGAAAGTTGACTCTCTAGCATCGCAGTCGCGGATTGGTCGGGCCGCACCAGGCAGAGATCCGCATGCCATCCGCGGTCTGCCATCTGTTGCATGCCGACGGCGATGCCGGCGTGGATCTTTGCCGCATCCAGGCCGGGTGGCAACGCCGGGTCGGAGAAGTCGACCGTTTCCGGCTGCTGGCCGACAAACAACACGTTCTTGGATTTTAGAGATTGGCTCATCATGTTCTCCTACTCTTTGATCTGCCTCGAACCGAGGCACAGTAAATGGTGCTGACAGAAGACCGCGCGGCCAGCGCGGCCGGTAATGACTGTATTCGCGACGCTTGGTGGTTTAAAACTGCGGACGCGCGACTTGTTGGGTTTAGCTCGCTCGAACGGATTCGTCTGTTCGCTATCGTACGCACATGACCATTACTGGTAATCGCGGTTCATCGGCTTGAACTCCAGTCAACTTGGCAACGAAGTCGAAATAAGCCCAGTAGAGAGTCGCGGCGCACGAGAACCGCGGGCACGCTATTTACCGGTCCGCAACGGTTTCAGGCCCGAAACTCCCGCTGAGTTACGTCCGAGTTCCGGATTGCGGCGTGGTGTGAGCAGGAGCGCTGGGCGAACCGCCCGACGTTTCTTAGAAGCATATTCTTAAATTTTCTTTGGATGGCTTCAGATGAGCTTCATCAGAGGATTCGAGCGACACACCGCAAGAGTAACAACTGATCGCTCCGCGCGAAGGCGCAACTCCAGGGTCGGAATCGAATCGCTTGGCAACAAATCAAGAGGCGCGCATCCGACTCGGAGCGACGTCGACGACCGCTTTTGACCCGTTGCGGGCGCTGGCCACTGACGGCTTTGCGGCGGCCAACATCCGCAATTTTCCCATAAACGAGTATTGGCGCAGACGCACAATCGAAGATTCGACCGCCTGCCGAGCATACCCTCGGTCTAGTAACTCGCTCGTTTTCGGCTCTTTATGGGAAAGTCCATTGTGGATTGTCAGAACCCTGCTGTGGGAACTTCTGCTAACAGTCGCCAGCGCCTGCGATCGGCCTGTCGTGATCATTGAAGCGAAGCAATGTAGGCTGCGATCGCGACCCTCTCGAGGGCATTCAAACGGGCCACCACCGGCTGCATGAGCGCCGTGGCTGGACCACTGCGGTAGCCATACTGGATGTCATAGAGCTGCCGGACGATATAACTAGGCGAGCGGCCCGCCAGAGGCGGCGCCAGTTCGTTGCCTTGCAGTCGGGACTCGTGGCAGGCACCACAGGGCGCCGCGCCGCGGGCGACCCCCTCCACCAGTAGTTTCCCGCGCGCTATACTGCCCGGCGGGACGTAAGCGGTGATCGGCGTACGCCAGTCGCCGGCATCGAACTCTGCGAGACTGTCTGGCACTTCCAAGATGCGCTCGCCGATCGGTTCCTGCTCGCTACCATCCGCGCGAGCGAAGACGAAACCTTGAACGGTCATCTTAGGCACCATCGCGGCTTCGATGACCTTGATGCGCGAGCGGTACGGCAGTCGCGAGAAGTACTCCGCAGCCGCCTTGACTTCGGAATCGCTCGCGGCTTGCGCCATTCTATTCATAAGGCTTCGGCAGGGTATGGACGGAGGTACCGCGCACTGCCGCCGCCCCGATCGGAACTCCTCGATCTGCTGAGTGATGTAAGCGGTAGAAAGCCCCGCAATGGCCGCATTGTCCGGTCCGCCGATTCCCGTGGGTAGATGACAAAAACTGCAGCTGGCGAGCTTCGGTGCGCGACCGTACGCAACGACCGCGGGCATATCCGGGTGGTCTTCCGGGAACCAGTCTCGCGTGCCGAAGTGATCCCCGACTTGCCTGAAATTGAGGAGAAGATCCGAACCGGGCACGGAGATCAACTGGCTCTCCGGTACCGAAGCAACTTCCTTTTGATAGATCGGAAAAGCCCAGTCCGGTGCCGCATCGTTGTCTGGCGCGACTGCTGCACCACAGATCAACAATAAAGCCGCTGTTCTGGCCACAATAGCGATCGCGCGTGCGTACACGCATGAGATTCTGGCCCGTAAATGACCTCAAATCAACGCGATCGTCGCCTCGTTTCGGCGCGCATTCTTGGTGGTCTGACGTCTCAAACCGGAACGCTGTCGCCCGCCCTCACTCCCATAAAGGGACAAGAATGGGAAAGTTCGGCATCTGTACTGGCGTGCACCTGAGGAGTCTACCGCGCACCGTGAATGACGGCTTACAGGCGCGCACCTTGGGGGAGCGAATGTCTCAAAGTGGGCGTAACCGGGCGCCCAGCTCCACAGAGTTAGAGGTCGGAGAACCCTTCGCTCCCTAGTCACAGCGAAACCGACTCCGGTCGGAATCGAACCGCTCGTTCAGACACGCTAAAAGACATATCCCGTTCCGCAACTGGCTGAGAGTCAACATAGCGCAGCACATGTAGTCGCCGCAGAATGCGGCCCGATCTGAGCACCAAACCACCAGGTATGACCATATCCTCCGTCGATCCAAAGCTCGTTTTTGTCTGGCAAGCAGCGCATTCCATCGCTCGAAGCTGCCCGCCCCCTGTTCACGATCGCGGGGGCTTCCGAGTAGATACCCACTCGGAAAAGGAAGTGAAACGCTGGGTATTTCCACAGCTATGTGAAGGGTTGCGCGCAATCGCAAATGACATTGCGGCGCCACGATATTACTTGTAGGTGTGCGGCTCTGACGAGGAGCTGCGAAGTGCAATGCCAGGTCACTGGGAGGTTCAGCCGGTGAACTATTTTATGATGGCAGCAACCCTCGACACAAAGCCTCTCCCGAATGGGTACAGGATGGAGTTTCATCATGCCGGACATGTCGCCCGAGCTTGCACGACCGCGCCGGATGGCGATCTCGCCGCAAGCGGATGCGCGGCAGAAACTGCAGATGTCTTCATTTATGATCGAATCGAAACTGCACAGGATCATAGGCGGAAAGGATTGGGTGTCGCGGTGATGATCGCTATTCGAACTGCGAGAAAATCGCTCGTGAGTCCGCAGCTTCTAGTCGCGACAGGAGACGGGCGCAACCTTTATGCAAGCCTTGGTTGGACGGTGCTCGCACCGTTCGCTGCTGCAACAATTCCCGAAGGTTGAACCTATACGCGGATTGATCTTGCAGTCCGGCCCGCCCCGGATTTCGAGCGAGTAGCTCCGTCGCGGGAATCGAACCGGAGTACAGCAGCGCCGCTTACCGCGCAATGCGCTCCCTGAGCAGCCTTAGTCCCCTCAGCATCTCGACCGCTTTAGGGTCGGCCACCCACCTAACGGCCAGAGTAAGCATGCTAGCGTCGCCCATGGCCTCCCACGTGTGCTCAACGTTGGCTTCCTCCCAGTAAGCGTAGTCCCCGATCTCTTTTAAACAGACTGTAATGGCCTTGGCTGGATCATTACGGAGATACATCTGCTGTCTCCAGGGACCACCCCGGGCTAGCATGGTCATGCGAAAGACCTCCGCTGTTTCAGGCTCTCCTTCGGGTTTCTTGTCACCCTTTGGGTGAATTGAGGACTTGCAGGAATCTAAGAGCATCGCCCGTTCTTCGCCAGCGTTGAAAACGTTGTCGTACCTGGTGCCCCAACCAGCTGGGTAGTAGGAGTAGGTCGCTCCGTTGCTCGTATACCGAACGTCAGCCCCAAGCGTTCGGAAGTCTATACCTGCAAATCTTTCACCCGCGCTTTCAATTGCCATGACCAATGCGCTCCTCTGCATTCGAGTTCCGCCTCACACCACTATTTGTGTCGCGAGTTCGCTAGTAGTCTCACACCTCGGTGCAGGTCATTCCCGACGAAACCGCCACCTAAGCGCAAGCAGGATGAGCGCGACGAGAGACAGCGACGCGAGGCTCTGACTGGCGGTAAGTAAAAGCCACCAGCCACTAGGGTCGGGGCCAACTACCTCGAGCGCATTTCCCGCTACAGGCCTAGAAGTGAACAGTTCGAAAGGCTTGACGACTTGGGCGAACGTGAACGCCGGGACAGCACCATCAAGTGATCGCCCCATATCCAGTCGATCCGACTTCCATGCGTACAGCAAGCCGAAGGCCAGCTGGAACCCGGCAAACCAGAATAGTGCTCTTTCGTAGCTGGATCCGTACCGCGAGAATTTGTCGTAAAGCCAAGAGATGATCCGCTGCAGCCATTGGTCGCGCCGCAAACTCATTCGCTGAGCCTGCTTTTCATACGCGTAGAAGCGCCCCTCCGCGTCTCGCGCGCGAGGAGTCGCAAACGCGTTGCGAATCGTGCGATACGCACTCTCGTCCTCCGCACGTACAGTGAACTCGGCCCTGTCAAAGCTAGTTTTTGGTGGCAGCTTCACTTCGCTTGAAAACTCGGGGGCGTACGCGAACCGACAGCCCGCGAAGAGCAGACTCTCGAGACTGTCGACCTGAGAAAACCTCGCCCGCTCGCAGAATTCGCTCTTCGTGAAATCAATGGCGAAACGAGAATTGCCTGCATCTACCTTGAGTCGCCCAAGAAACTTACACTGTCTTAACGACACCTCCTGTTGGTTACTAAGGTTGTCTATATCAGTGACGCCCTCAAATATTGACCCCGAGAGGTCGCAACCGACGTTCTCGAATGTCAAGCGGACCCAGTCACCAAACACGGCGTTGCGCATCATTATCGGACGCTGAATGGAATAGGTCTGCAGGACGTTGTGAGGGAATCCTGGCAACTGGACCCCACGGAAGTCTGTCGCGCCCGCAATCTGCAATTGATGAAAGATCTGCGAAAGGGAATTGGGCTGAACGGTATATTTATCGCGCTTGGCTTTTAGGTGCAGATGTAACAGACAGTAGTCCCTCCCTTCGTACTCGAGAATCTCTAACCCGACCGTTGTCTGAAAGTTAACGAGTCCGCATCCGTCACCCTCCTCGTCCCAGCTACAGCGCTTTGGGTCTGATGGCATGAACGAGTCAAATCCAGTTTCGACACGTCGAGAATAGAAGATGGGAAACTTCCTCAGGCATGCACGTCGCAATGACTCCAATCGCAAGCCAAACGAGGCCACCGAGCGACAGGTCCAGACCCCCGGTCTGCGCAGCGAGAAGCCGCCCCTCCACAGCAGTCACACGCGCGCTATGTTCATCCTGGGCCCGCTGATGCGCCTGGCTGAGCGTATTAATGCGTCGGTCCAGGTCTGCAAGGTTGCGCTGAAACCGCTTCTCGATTTCAGCTACTCGGAGAGTCAACGCCTCGAGCTCGCTCTGTGGAATCTTACCGGCGGTCAAGTCTACCGAGCCCGAAGAGCTGGAGAACGCTGCACCCTCAAGTTGCATCGTGATATCGCGCTTCGACGCGTTGTAAGGCATGCGGTGCAACCATTGCCAGAGGGCAACAAATGAGTACTGGAAGCCGAACAGGCGGCGAGTTTTCTCTAATCCAGCCCACACAGTACCGATTCCCGCCACCTGCAACGCGGTACCCACATAACGAATTCGATCGCTCACAGACATCGATAGAGGCGCGACGTGGATGAGAGCGTAGGCCATAAGAAGGACAAGCAACGTCCACCAGACCATCTTCTGTTCACACGCCCATGCCCACATACCTCGCCACCAGTTCAGCATGGGGCGAGTTTACGCGCGCTTCCGTGCCTTCTCGAACCTCTCCGCCAATGCTGCGGCGGCATCCGAGCGCTTCTGCACTGAGCCCGCCATCGTCGGCGCCATCCGCTGGGCGTCTTGGGCAACGAGGGCCGAGTACGAGCGCAGCGCTTGTGCGATCAAGGCCAGTTCGTCGTCGGTCAGTCGTGGCATAGGGGAACAATTCTGGCGCCGCGTGCTGCGGTGCGTCTACTCAGTACCGGCGGCCGCTCAGTACTGGATGCGGGTACGATGTCGCCAAAGTAGCGGCGGCACAGGCGTACCAGAGATGCCCACAACGTCATTCCCAGCATCAAGACTCAAGATTAAGCGGGCGAAAGCACACGTCCAAGAGCTCAACGAGACCATGCAAGCCTATTGGGAAAGGGATGCCGTCATGGTGGCCATCGAAGAAGATACCGACCGGGCCCATCTCCGCCTTGTCCTCCAAGTCCGTGAAGATCCGCCATGTGAATTGCCCGCGATCATCGGTGATGCAATCCACAATCTTAGGGCCGCCTTGGATCTCTTGGCGGTCAGGCTTGTGGAATTGAACGGCGGCAATACCGAGGCTGTTTACTTTCCATTCGCAGACAAGTTTGAATACTTCGAGGCCCGAATTAAAAAGACTCGTATAGACCGGGCCGCGCCAGATGTCGTTGACATGATCAGGAGACTGCGACCATACCCCGGCGGGGACGACACGCTTCGTGCTCTCCATGACTTCGACATCACAGACAAGCACAAGACAATCGTCCCGACGATTACGGGGGGTGCCCCTCCCGACTACCAGATCCTTGATGCCAGCGGCGCGGTGCTGTCCTCGTTTAGGGATAATTTCTTCAGTCTGATTGACGGCACGTTCATTGCCCGCATCCCCATCTCGGGGAATGCCCACGCTGGCCAACAGTTTCGGGCGAGATTGTTCGTGTCCCTGAGGGGCGTCCCATTCAGTGGCCAGCCGATAAAGAACGCCCTCGGTCGATTGGTTGGATTGGTTGAGAGCATCGTCGCCTCGTTTGAGGCGCGGTATCCAGTAACGCGCTAGTTGTTCAGCCACCTGGTAATTTCTCCGTGGCTGACTGCAGTCGGTTCACCGCTTTACGCCCAGCTTCAGCCAAATATCTAGGTTCCGGTTCGAAGGGTTGAAGGCGATCATCACGGCGTCTGCGAGGTTGGGCGAGCGGCAGCCCGGCGGCGTCTTGTTCACGAGGACCTTGCCGGTCGCATTTAGGGAGTACGAGGGCTGGCTCAGCTCCATGGTCAGCTGCGAGAGCTCGGCGAGGTGCCCCGAGATCGAAATGATCTCGTCCCGATCGTATGGCTTGCGCTCAACCACCGCGCGATACGTATTGCGGCACAGCGTCCGCAGGTGCCACCAGCTCTGCGCTTTGGCGTTGGCAAACATCCCCGCGTTCGGGCGCCCCTCGATCATCTCGCTTTCGGGATCGAAGACAGCGCCCGAGCCTTGGAACGGCTCATCGCGAATTTCCGGCCGCTGCGCCTCACGGCGCTGCTGGTTTATCTGCGCACCGTCGCCGCGCACACCTGCCCCGAGGCCGTCGGCGTCATAGAAAAGCTGAGCGATGCGGTGCTGCTCCGCGAGGTTAAGCGCTCGCATGACGCTCTGGAAAATGTCCGACTCCTTACCGCTCCAGCTCTCGAGGTGCTCGAGCAGAATCCCGTACCTCGCGGCAAAAGCGCACTTGTCCTTGCCCTCGTCAGCCACGTCCAAGCCGCCGTAGCGCATGCCACTCGGCTCGATGCCCAGCTTGCGGTGCGCGTCGATGCAGGCCCATACCCATTTCCCGGGGATGAGGACCCCCTCGGCGCTGCCGGTGTAGCTGATGTCAACCTCGGCGGCCGGCGTGACGGGGTCGAGGATCTCAGCCTGGCGCGCGTACCACTCGTCAGTTTTTCTAGGGTCATCACGCCAATGAAACCGGAACACGCTGATCTTGCCAGCATGGCGCTTTTGTGCGAAGGGATTGTCCATGCCTGAGACGCTCGAGATGTCGATGCGACAATCGGTATTCGAGCTCAAGCTCGCCTCGATGAGCTGCGGGCGCTCGAGGTGGGCGCTCTCGTCAATCAGGAAGATGGTGGTGCGGCCACCGCGGCCGATGGCGTCCCCTGCTTCCCCAACGATCGCACTGCCGGTCTCCGGGAACTGGATGCGCATGTGCGCGGAGTGGCGCGTCTCATCCCAGCCACCCCGGAACTCGGGCGGAAGGTTCTTGAGGAAGGTCCGCGCCTTCCAAAACAGGCAGCTCGGGTCGCCCGAGCGGTCCACGAGATCTTCCTTGGCAGAGCCGACGCCTATTGTGATGTTCCGGCGCAGCAGACAAAGCGAGACAGCCGTGGCCATCGCGAGCCAGGAAATCCCGCAGTCTCGTGACTTCTCCGTGAGCCCCGGCTCGCGCCTGCGCGCGCGCTCGAGCAGCCACTCCACCCACTCGCGTTGCTTCGGGAAGAGGACAAACGGCATGAGCACGGGCCGCGGCGGAGCAAGCAGCGCGTTGCGCGGGTCGGCCGTGACGCCCCAATCGGCAATGAACTCCGCAATATGATCGGCGTAATAACTCTTCAAGGCCTCAATGGCGCCAGGCGTCGAGCGCAGCCTCATCAGCCGCTCGACGCGCCGCGCGTGCACCGCCGCGTAGTCCGGGTGTGTCCAGTCGAATGCCGGATTCGCGGCCATCAGTCGCTGCCGTTCTCAAATTTCTTGAGCCCCGCCTCGTCCTGCTTGTAGCCGAGGCTTACGAGAAACTCGCGGATGGTTTCGGTGGCCAGGGAGTTCTCCTAGTAAGGCAAGATCGCGTCGCGCGGCGAGGGGAAGGGCGGCGCAATCGTCGCCTGCGTCGCCTGTTGCGCGTTCGTGTAAGTGGCATCCACCGCCAAGCAGGTGAGCTTCGAGTACCAGGCGTTGCCGCGGGTGTCTCCCGAGTGCTCCGCCCGCATGACGTAGTAGAGCCCTTGCGAGTTCAGCTTCGCGGTCGACTCGGCGAGCAGCGAGTTGATCTGGGTCGAGTGGAGGTCCAAGCCATAGCGATACTGATTCACGTCGGCGGACTTCAACTGCACTAACTGCCCAATCTTGATGTTCGGGTTCAGCAGCACGGACATTTCGAGCCCGTTCTGCGTCTGCTCCGGCACGCCGATGAGGCCCGTGGCCGGGGTCACGAGCACCACCGCCCCTGGGATGAAGGAGTTCAGCGGGATGAGGTGCACCTGGCCATCTTGAATCGTCGCGTTGCAGCCGCTCGCGGCGGCGAAGTTCCGCAGGTGATCCTTGCACAGGCCGTAATACACGCGCCCGCGGGCACTCTGATTCGAACTCAGCGCCGGCGTATACCCCTGGCTCACCGTCTGGCCGCCGGTGTCGGTGGTGGGCGAGCTGTTGGCGGCCGTGGCCATCTGCTTTATCAGCGCCTCCACCGCGTTCGCGGGCGTGCTCCCAGCGGCTAACGTGAGCGCCAGGCACGAGAAGTTCAGCGCGGTATCACCATCGGCGGCCGTGATCGCGACATACGAGTTGCGTTGGTCCTCGCGCCCCTTCCGCACCTGCTTGATGGAGCCGTAGAAGATCTGCTGCAGCGCCTGCCCCTCGTACCCCACCTTCAGGAGCAGCTGCGTAAACTCGGTATCGATCGTGCTCGCGGTGGCGTCCGACAGGTTGTAGATCTTTATGTCGCAACTGTTGGGCGTAAGGAGGTCGCCGCGATGGATCTCGAAAGTCACGCGGAGCGCGCCGAAATCTAAGCCCTTGCCGGCCGGGTCGGCGAGGACCAATGAGAGTTGCCGGAGGTACTGCTGGCTCACGCGCGTCCCCCGGCGGCCGCTGCGGCCAACGCCCGGCACTCGAGAAGCGCCTTAAATTCACTCTCCGCGACGCCGCCCCGCGGCAGCTCCGCCGCGCAGCTATCGCAGAGCGCCACCAAGCGCAAGCTGCCAACCTTCAGCTCATACACGCGGCGCCAAATTTCTCCGCGCCGAACGCGCGCCCGCACTTCGAGCAGCGCCCTGGCGTCGCGAACCGCTGTTCCGAGCCGCACGCGGCCGCGAGGACCTCCTCATCGCTGTGCTTGCGCATCAATGCCCACTGCCCAATGCGACCCCGACTGAGAACGCGAGCGCTGCGAGAGCGATCAATACGCTGACCGCGACGAGCGAAGCGAGAATGTTGGCGATCACTCTCACAGCCAGCATCCCTAGCGCCCACGCGTTCGCTGCGCCCAGAACGCGCGGTTGGCTGCGTTAATTGCGGCATTCCACTCGCGCGCACTGGTCGCCGTGTGGGCGGCGTGGACCGCGTCGCGCACGTCGGTCATCGAGTCGGTCGTCGCCCGTTGACCGGCGGCGCCATACCTGCGCGCGTTCGCCTCGTTGATCGCCCGGTTGCGCGCGCGGGAGGCCTCGTTCATGGCGCGAAGCGCGGCTTGGGCGTCGGCGGTGCCGCGGCTGCGGGCCCGGGCGCCGTAGCGATCCCGCGCGCTGCGCAGGCGTCCGAGCGCGTAGCGCATCTCGTTTTGAGTCGGCGAACTGCCCACGCTGCGACGGAACGCCTGCAGCTCTCCGTAGATTTCCCGGAGGTCTACGTCCGTGGGCTCGCGCGAGATGCCCTCCACGATGTCGCCGGCAAGGTCCTCGGCCGAGACTCCGAGGTCCGTGCTGACGGGTCCCAACAACTCGCCCTCGGCCAGGTGCCCGGTCACGATGGTGTCGGCCTGCGATATGAAGGCGTCGAGCTTTGGGATCAACGAGCCGACCCAGGTGCGCCCCAACGCCAGGCGCTTGACCGAGGGCTGCGGGAGCAGCAACTCATCGCGCTGCACGGGGCGGCCGCGGTGATCGATTGGAGAGTCCTGCACCCTCACATGAACGATTCGCTTAAGCATGGTTAAATACCTATGTGTGTATGAAGAGTTGCCTTGCGCGCGAAGCGCGGTCGTAGGGAATTCCCATGTCGCGCAGCTTTGTAACGCTAGCGCCGCGCGAGGGTTTCCCCCCTTTTGCCCGCTCTCCGCTCTCGGCCATCTTTCTAAGAATCTCGCCGAGGCGACGCTCGGCGCGCACGCGAATGCGGCTCGCTTGCATTTCATTCTCCACATCCAGAGCTTGCTGGTAGTACGCTTGGGCTGCAGTCGTCTGATTCGAAAGCAATGAGAGGGGCGCCCGCCCGGTAAATGATTCAAAACCCGAGCGGGTGCTGGTCCGATCCGGAGTAGGAGGTGCGCGCTCTCCGAAAGCTATCACTCGAAGAACGCACACGGAGACCCGCGACCAGCCGACGCTGTTTTTGGGGTGACCTGCGCCTGCACCCGTCGTGCCACCTCGTAGACTTCGGCAACGACCCGCGCGCGAATTGCCCCGCGCCGGGCACATGCCCCGGCATCGCGCTCGGCTATGACCAAAAGTCTTCACGCCGCTCGCTCCGCGGCGGTGAACTCGCCTCGTTCCATTTCGACTAGGCGATCGCGATAGCGCCGCTCGGCTTGATCGATTCGAGCACGCGCCGGACGAGGGTCTCCGCCATACGCTTGGTCGCTGTAAACCGAATCGCCAACCAGTGGCAACCCGACACTCATCTCCTGGGCGCTGTGATCACCGGGGCGGTCCACCGCACGCCATTCGCGATCACCGAGAGCGCCAGGGTCGGCGAAACAGGCACCGAGCAATTTCTCCCGCAGCTCGTGGCGCTGCGCGTTTAGGCGCTGAAGCTCCTCGAAGTCAGCGCGCACCGAGGTCCGCGCAGCTTCGCGGGCGGCCTCTTTCACAGCGGCCTCGGTATCGGCGAGCGACTGTCGCGAGGTCAGCTCCGCGGCCTCGAGGCTTGAAACCATCTGCGTGGCGGCCGCGTGTGTGCGCTCGGCGGTGACGCGCGCGGTCGTGTGCTCCTCAGTCATCACTAGCGGCGTGGCGGCGCCGCAAAAGCCGCCGCGGGTTTGGCCTTCCATCTGCTCGGCGTGGCGCTGGATCGCGCACCGCTCTATCTCGCGCAGTTCATTTATCGCGATCTCCAGTGAGAGCAGGCGGTCACGCCCCCGGACGAGAGCGGCAAGATTGGCGTCGTGGACCGTCTGCGCGTTCGCGCGGGCGGCGTGGGCTTCATTTAGAGCGGGCTTGGAGTGACGTCCTTTGGGTGCGGATGAGTTGCCGCGCAAGGCGGGCCGCGGTACGGTGCAGGACAGAACAAGAGCGTCCGGACGGAGTGACCGTGAAGGTCGGAATCTGTTTGCTGGTTTTCTTGCTGGCCGCGTGCGCCAGCCGACCACCGCCCACGGACGCCAAGGAATTCGCTAAGTGGTGTGAGCGACGCCGCGGGGTCGTGCAACTCACACCCGACAGCGATTTCGTCTACCTTCGGGAATGTGTGCCCAAAGACCCGTCGATGAAATCGCACTAAGCCATGGCAACGTCCGAGAAGCTCGGTGACTATCTCGTGCGACGCCGCGACCCGCTTCCATTTGCTCTCAGCGTGGTGCTCGCGGTGGTTCTTTGGGCATACATCTGGTTCACCCCAACGCGCTGGAGGGGACCGTACTGGGTCTATTGGCTTGCGGGTCTCGGCGGCGTGTGCGTCGTCGCGGCACTGATCCCGTGGGCGAACCGAGTGCGTTGCCCCAAGTGCGGCGCGGACCTCAAAGGCATCGCGCCGAAATCTCTTGCCGAGTCGTACTCGGGAAAATGCCCCCAGTGCGGCGCGAGCTTCGATGAGCCGCGGTAGAAGTGGAGAAACCTTTAAGTGCGCGAAGGGAGAATTCCGGGTTACATGGTCGCAGTCGCGACGCTCCTGGTCGGCTGCGCCACGACACCGCGAGTCACGGTCCGCGACACGCGCGAGGACGGTGACGACCTCTATCAGATCAAGAATCAGCCGCCTAAGGTGGCAGAGAGCACCGCTGCGCAGTTCTGTGCTCGCATGCAAAGGCCCGCGATCGCAGTCGTGCCGGCCACGGACATGGAGTTGCCGAAGGGTGCGTATTGGTTTGAGTGTGGACGGCGACCCATTCAGTCCCGGACCGCCGACGGAACGCCTCTCCCAGCGTTTGAGGCAAAGTGTAGTGAGCAGGGGAAGGTCATCCGAACCAGGTCGGCCACTGAAGACCCGCACACCATCAATATCGACTGTGTGTCGCCGGAACAGATTCCCGAGCGCTGAGGGGTTGGATTCCCTCTCTCAGGAAGCGCAAAGCGTCGGTTTCCGCCTCGTGCGCAAGGCTCAGTGTGCGGACGCTCCGGTTGTTACCCCGGACACTTACCCCTGCGTGCGCGCTTGGAGGCAAGACACTCATGGGGCTCCCGTGAGCAAGTCAGCCAGGAGCTGCAGCGCGTCGCCGGGACCGCGCACTTGAGCTTCAACGGCGAGCGCAGTGCCGCAGACCGGCTTACCGTTGGCGGCCTCGCCAGTGACCTCAGTGACGCCAGGTGGGCCGCCGGCGCGCACCCAGGCCACACGGCGGCCGTTGCCCGCTGGCGTATCGTTGCCAAGCCGCCATGCGCGCGGGCCTGCCGTGTTGTCCGTGACGCGCACGATTGTCAGCGCGGCCGACTCGAGCATGAACGCCACGGCGATCAGGCTGGCGGGGCGCGTCGGCTGCTGGAACGGCACCACAAGGCGCGCGGCGCCCTCGAATTCGACTGGCTCGCTCACCTGCACGATCATTCCCGCATGCTCCGGAGCCTGGCCTTGATGCGGCCTACCTCGGCGGGGTCGATGGGCTTCGCGCTTGGATCTGGCGTGAACGAGCCGCATAGGGCCGGGCGCATCAGCCCAGGAGCCGGCGGCGGCTCAGCCTGAGTCGGGGGCTCGAGCGGACGAAACTCCGGATCCTCGGCCGCGCGCGCCGGAAGTTCGGCCGCACCAGACGGCGCAGGAGCCGCGTACTCGGATCCCGGGGCTTGCCCCTCCTCCCGAGGAGGGTTCGCGGCACCCGGCGCAGCAGCCGCAGGTGCGGCCTCAACCCGGCCCTCGAGCGGCTGACGCGATGCAAATGCGGGATGCCTCGGATCGAGTGGCAACTCGCCCGAAATCATCATGTGGTAAGCCTGCTCAGGCGAAAGCGAAGCGCCGGAGTTGTTTCGAAGGTCGATGTTGACCAGCGGCGTCAGGGACTCCCCGCCGCGCCCGGCAATCTCCTGCACCAACGCCGGCCGGCCGGAGCCCACCGCAATGAGGTCCATTGCCGCCCGCCTGCGCTCGCTCGGCGGCACTGTCTTGTCCTGGGCAATCTCGGCGAGCATGCGGCACATCTTGCGGTCGTACTTACGCGCGTGACGGCGCACCCGCGGCTCAATACGCGGGCGGCCATTTGGATTGCCCGACACGCCTTTCGGCCACGCTGGACGCAAATTCCTCAGCTGGGGGGAGTCCCGCTCTGTCCCGCTCATGCCCGCCTCGGTGTTGGTTTCGGTGTTTCCACCGTTCGAGGTGACACTGGGCTTCTGAGGGTGGGGTCGCAATGGCGGTTTGCGCCCGAAATAGATGAAGTCGATGATCCGCTAACCCCATTAAATACCACTTCTTTCTGAGAATTTGACCAAGATCTCAGTTGAGGAACCGTATCGGCGCGCGCGCGCGTGAGGGAGTGGTAGTGAATGCGGTAGGGTGATCATCGACTTCATCGACTTCATCTATTTTCGGCTTCCGGTGGCCAGGGCCGTGGCGGCTTCGATCCGATCTCGCACCGAAAGCTCCTTGCGCGCGTAGACCCGTTGGCGCCTGCCATCGATGGCCCAGGATCCGTCGTTTGCGCTGTCGTTGCGCACTGGCGTGTAGCCGGCCGCCGCGAGGCGGGGGGGGATGAAGCGGCGGTTCCGACGTTCTTGTAGCCATTGGCGGAAGTCGTCGTTGCTGGCGTAGGTGGCGATGTTAGGGTCGGAATCACTCTATTGATATAACAGCCTTATTTTATAGGCTTCGTAATCGCGTCAATTCGCAGTTACCACAGATAGTTACCACACTCCGTAACCGGCTCGTTTGAATACCCGCGGCGTAATCGAACCGGCTATCGGTAGATGCCGTCCTGATCCTCAGGCGCCAGTGACTCGCCAAGCACCTCTTGGGCGCAGTCTCGAAATTGCGCCAGGTTTGGCCACGAAGGTCCCCCTTGGGAGACTGACAAACGGAGCGCGTGCGATAAAAATAGGGTCGCCCGAAAACAATCGCTTCAGACCGGGAGGTCACTGAATCATGGCAACTTCAACAACTCGCTCACTGCGTGAGGTCGCGGACCAGGCTGTCACTCAGGCGCTGTCTGCCGCCTTCACCAACGTCCTGGCGGCCGCGGTGACTCGTCACCCCAAGAGCCGAGTCAAAACGACGCTCAGGGCTTACCTGGATGCTGCTCGTGCGCGGCTCGATTGGATGGAATCGCGCGCGCCCTTCTGAGGTGCGATGCTCGCTCAGGCCGCCTGCTTTTTGGGGCGGCCTGGCGATCTCGGCCGGGGTGTGGCCCTCGACCTAGTTCGTCATGCTCGGAGTTGCTGAAGCCAGCGCCGCAGCAGCATCGGCTGCTCGCGCTGCCGAGTCCGCCGCTGCCCTCTCCGACGCCGGATCCGGTAGCCCGGGCTTTTGCATGGCAACGTTAACTCGGGGCGTCGCGTTCGCGCTTTCCCCCGCCGCCGTTGTCACCCGAGAGTCCGGCGGCTGCCGCTCGAGTACTGGCGCCGGCGCCAATCTCGTATCTGTGCCCGGTGCGCAGCCGGCAACATGCCCATACACCATGATGACAGCGGTCGCAACGACAAACGCGCCGCCACCTAAGAGGATCGCCAGGCGATAGGAAGTTGAAGCGATTCTTACATCCGGCATGAGATCTATTCTAGATCGATGACAGTGTATTGACGATAGTCGTTGTCGCGCTGCAATCTTCGACGCGCACATTGCGCGCTCGCAAGATTCGACACAAATAAAGATTTCGGGAGGGGACGATGAGGGGTCTTCGTATTGAAATTGCTGCTCTCATGCTTTTTCTCGCGCTCGGAATTGCGATACCTATGCAGGCGGCGTTCTCGGCGACGCCGCATTCAACGCCCAAGACATGCGGATATGAAGGAGGTCCCTCCTGCCCGACGCAAGCGCCGATTATCACCGCCTGGAGATACATACCCCTATCCTCGTTTATCGACGAGAATGCGCCGAACGGTTTTGGCAGTGAACAAGGCCTGATTAGTTGGTTTCAGACGTACTACGCTCCCCCAAGCTTTTGTTCGGACGCCGCGCAAAGTCCCGTTCTCGAGAGCTCTCCTCCTGCGGCGTATACGGACGGCGTCGAGAGCCGCTACTACAAGTCGGTCACTCTGAACATTGTGTATTCGCCCAATTTAAATCCCCCGTGTGCGAGCACGGAATATTCGACCGAAGCATATGCAGTCGGCCGCAACGTTTCGTGCCCCCTCCCTTACAGCGTGCACTACCAAAGTGGGCCGCCGGTTGTGGGGCCTTGGTGCCCTACGCTCCCGGCAACTCAGCCGAGTCCGGTCAAGTTCGGCTGTCCGTCGTGCTCAGCCGCATCAAATGGCACGAATTCTGGCGGCGCAAATGCAGGCTCTGGAGCGACAGTAAAGGGGAATCAGGTCGACGTCTCCAATGCCAATGTATACCTAGCGGAGACTGATTACGCGGGTGCTGGCACCGACCCCATCAAGTTCGTTCGCAGTTACAACAGCCAGAGTTACTTGTATAACACTAGCCGACAGCCACCACTTGTCCCGCTGGGAGTGAACTGGTGGGCGACTTACTTCCAGTTTCTCTCGCCGGCGACCGTGACCGACAGCACGGGCACGTACAACACGGTTTACGCCTATCGTCCTGATGGGCGCATATTGATCTTTACACAATACAACGGCACTTATTCCCCAGACGCAGACGTAGCCGACAGCCTGCTGCAGACCTCAAACGGCTGGCAATACCAGACCGCTGATGACACGATCGAGACCTACAACTCAGTCGGACTGCTTCTCTCGGTGGCACCGCGTGGCAAAGCACCGGTCACGGTCAACTACGCCGCAGGCAGTACCGTCGGCGATGGCCCTACGTCAGTCTCGGATGCCTTCGGCCATTCCCTCCAATTCACCTATACGACGGTGTCCGGCAATCTGGTGCTCACCTCGATCACCGACCCGAATGGCAAGACAATCTCGTTGGGCTATAACAGTAGCAATACCCTCACGTCAGTCACCAATGCGGATAGCACCAAACGGACTTACGGCTATTACTACGAGTTTCTGACTACGCTCACGGACGAGGCACAGGCGGCTTACCTAAGCTGGACTTACAATAGCTCTGGCAGCCAGGTCCTAAGCTCCCAGAACGCCGGCGGCGTCAACGCGTACACCTTTTCCTACTCGGGGCAGGGCGGCTCCGCCGAAACGGTGACGGTCACCGACCCATTAAGCCAATCGCGCACCTACAACCAGTCGCTCATCTGGAACACTTACCGGGTAACGAGTGCAAGCAGTCTGTGCCCAGGGTGCTCGGAGGACGCTTCGCGGGTCTACGATGCGAACGGTAATATCACCCAGCGGAAAGACTTCAACGGAAATCAGGCCAACTACATTTACACCGCGCAGACGAATTTAGAAACCTCGCGCACCGAGGCATACGGAACGGCGCAAGCCCGGACGATTGCGACGCAATGGGACCCCAGTTGGAGCCAGCCCGATCTCATCACCGAGCCCAGTCGTACAACCGGGTTTACCTACGATGCGATGGGCAACGTCCTCACGAAGACGGTTACTGACACGACTGTCACGCCGAACGTCGCTCGCACGTGGACCTTCACGTATGACAGCTACGGCCGAATGCTGACTGCCAAGGGGCCTCGGACCGACGTCAATAGCACGACGACTTACGCCTACTACACCTGCACGACGGGTTACCAGTGCGGGCAACTGCAGACCGTGACCGACCCGGTCGGCAATATCACGACGTACAACACGTATAACGCGCACGGACAGCCGCTGACGATCACGGATCCAAACGGCGTCGTGACGACGCTGACCTATGACCTTCGGGAGCGGCTCACTTCGCGACAAGTCGGCACCGAGACAACGAGCTTCGGCTACTACCCAACAGGCTTGCTGGAGCAGGTGACGCTGCCCGACAGCAGCCTCATCCTATACACCTACGACCCGGCCCACCGCCTTACCGAAATCAGCGACGGCGCGGGAAACTCGATCCAGTACACCCTCGATGCGATGGGCAACCGGACCGCGACCAAAACCTACGATCCGTCGAGTGTCCTGCACGGCACTCACACCCGCGTCTACAACGCGCTGAACGAGCTGTACGAGGATGTAAACGCTGCGAACACCGCAGCGGTGACCACGACCTACGGTTACGACAGCAATGGCAACCAGACCACGATTGCGGCGCCCGTGAGTCGAAACACCACGAACGCGTACGATCCGCTGAACCGCCTGAGTCAGACTACAGACCCGGGCACTGGGAATACCTACTTCAGCTACGACACTGAAAACAATCTGACGTCGGTCAAGGATCCCCGTAGCCTCACCACGACCTACGGCTACAACGGCTTCGGAGACGTGAAGAGTCTGGCCAGTCCGGACACAGGCAGCAGCTCAGATACGTATGACTCGGGTGGAAACCTGAGCGTCGCGACCGATGCCCGCGGAGCCACTTCGAACTACAGCTACGACGCTGCCAACCGCGTGACTCAAATCGTCTATAAGAACAGCGGCGGAGTAAGCGATCAGACGATTGCGTTCGGCTACGACGCGGGAACCAACGGCAAGGGTCGCTTGACCAGCGCCTCGGACGCGAACCATTCCATGTCCTGGAGCTACGACACGCACGGTCGCGTGACGGGCAAGGGGCTGGTGGTCGGGACATTCAACAAGTCGATCGGCTACGCCTACACGAATGCCGACCAGACGGCGATCGTTACGCCCTCGGGGCAATCCGTCACCTATGGATACAACAGTAATCACCAAGTGACGAGCGTCGCAGTGAACGGTACGACGGTTATCTCCGCTGTAACCTATGAGCCCTTCGGCGGGGTGGACGGCTGGACTTGGGGCAATAGCACTACCGTAAGTCGCTCGTTCAACGGCGACGGTCTAGTGAGTCAGATTGTGACCGCGGGAACGACGCTCGGCTACAGCTTCGACAACGCGAATCGCATTACCGGGATCAGTGACTCATCGAACAGCGCGCTCACCTGGGGGTACGGCTACGACGCGCTGGACCGGCTAACGAGCGCCACGACGTCCGCGATTACCGACGGCTGGACCTACGATGCTAACGGCAATCGTCTGACTCAGACCGGCACAACGGCGATTACCTTCACCGTCAGTCCCACCAGTAACCAGGTCACGGCTACGAGCGGTGGCTTGGTCCGAAGCTATGCCTACGACGCGGCTGGAAATACGACCTCCGATGGCACGAGCTTCACATATAACGACCGCGGCCGCATGGCCTCGACCAGCGGCTCCTCCACGCTCTATCTGTACAACGCGCTTGGCCAAATGATTGAGAAGTCCGGCACGCCTGGAACTACAGTATTTATGCAGGATGAGGCTGGACATCTTGTCGGTGAGTACTCAAGCAGCGGGACGCTTGTGGATGAGACCGTATGGCTGGGAGATATCCCGGTCGCAACCTTGCAGCCCAACGGATCGGGCGGAGTGAACATCTTCTACGTGCACAGCGATCACCTGAATGCGCCTCGGAAGGTCTCGCAGCCCTCGAGCAATACCCTGGTGTGGCGCTGGGATACCGACCCCTTTGGGACGACAGCGGCAAACCAAAACCCGGCTGGTCTCGGAACCTTCGTGTACGACTGGAGATTCGCCGGGCAGATGTACATGACCGAGACGGCGCTCAATCAGAACTACTTCAGAGACTACGACCCGGCAGTCGGGCGCTATGTGGAAAGCGATCCTGCCGGCCTTGGTGGAGGAATCAACACATACGCGTATGTCGGAAATGATCCGATCGATTCTTTTGACCCTGACGGGTTAGGACGGCGTCGAATCGGCGATGATCCTCAGGTTGACCAAACTTGCAGTTACTACACCGGGGTGTGTCAGCGGACCGGTGGCAAGTGCAACTACTACTGTAAATTCGCGCCGTTCATTTGCCGACACCCGGGCGTGATCCCCTCCCTGGTTGGAGTCTCCAGCTCGCAGATCAGCTGCATTCGCACGTGCCTGATCTCGGAAGATAAGAAAGCTCAAAAGAAGGGCGATTCCTCCTGTCCGAATGGCAATTGCCTAAGCAACGACATCATCGATGACTATCACAAGACGTGCTACACGAAGTGCGGAGTGGACGCTTGGAAATTTCCAGGTATCGGACCGTTCGGGAACTAGGCCATGAGCACAGTTTTACCGAAGATAGTGTGGTTCCGACTCGTTCTCGCCTTTGTGCTGGCGCCGCTGGTCGTGCCCGTCGGCTACTTTATTTTTGCTGCGGCAACGGGGCGAGGCTACGGCGCTTCGGAGCTAGTCGGAACGTTGCTGAACTACGGTCCGTACGTATATCTGTTTACCCTGTTACTAGGGATACCCACTTTTTGGCTGCTGAGAAGAAGCGGTCATTCTGGGTTGTGGTCGTTCGCGCTGGCGGCGGGACTTATCGGCCTTCTCGGCGCGGGGCTAATGGCAGCTATCGGGCTGAAAGTCGGGGGTGTCCTGGTGGGGGCCCTAGCCGGCTTGGTGGCGGGAGCGGTGTTCTATCTCATCGCTTTCGGTTAGCTGCAGCGTAGGCTGTCGCCGCGCGGATCACGGGCTAAGTAGTCGACGCTCCGGCTCGGCGAAAAAAGGCTTGTGTGACAAGAGCGGCCAATCGTGTCCACAAGAGGTGCCAAAAACGGTTGTATGCAGGATAGCCTCGCGGCCGCTCTTGTATATCGGTGTGAGACGAGACCGTAGCGGCGGCAACCGACCCTTGCTTCCGGGCCCCTCGGTCGAGGCGCGCTCACGCTTAGCCTGCCTTGCGCGCGCGATCAGCAGCTTCCTGCATCTTGCGGCCTGCACTTGCGCGGGACTCCGCTTCGCGGGCAATGGCGTCCTGGTGCTTTGCCTTGTCCCAATGTGCGCCATTCGCCGCGTTGATATCGGCCGGAGACAGCGGTGTTGAGAAGTGTCCGGTCAAGCGCGGCGTACGGATCTGTGCGCGCGTGGCGGCGTCCTGAGAGCGGGCGGCGGCATGCTTTTCCTCGTCGGAGCGGCATTCCTCGGGATCCATGGGCGCGTCCTTGGCGGCCTTAAGCTTGTCGCATACTCCGCGCAGTAATTCTGTGTAAGCCCGACCAAGGTCAATGACGCGCCCAATCTGTTCGGCGGTCAGGATATTGCCGGCAGCGAAAGGGCTCGCGGACAACTGCGTCAGCAGCTGCGCGGTAGCCTCGGCGACTTCCACCTGTGAATCAGAGCGGCGCTGCAGACCGTCCCAGATCTCGCCGCCGTTGATTATCTTGCCGATCGCGATTGCCTCAAGGATCGCGTCGGCGGTGGAGCGGTACCGCCGATTGCGCGGCATCGCATCCGTGGTGTTGATCGTGGAGAGCAGGTCGGTGCCGCTCACCCGCTTTGTTCGCGTGTTCATGGTGTTAAGTCCTTTGGTGTCCCTAATTAGTAAAGCATGGCAGTCAAGTGGGCACCCCGCCGCCCCCGAGATATTCCCGGAGACGGCGAGGCTGCGCGGGCCGGGAGTCAAAGACCTCCAAGGCAAGAAGGGAACCTGAAGGAAAAACCTCCACGCCCGCGCTGTGCGGGGTTGCGTACCCCGCCGAAACGGCCGCCCGGAGTAAAAGCGGCGCGCACCGCGTGCCCTCGCTGAACGTCGGTCGCCATCCAACGCCGCGGTGCGCCAGGGGGACTCACGCCGCCACTTCCATGTTGGTTTTGACCGGTGCGCCGGTCTGGAGTTGCTCGCCGAGCGCGCTTGCATCCAAGGCCTTCGCGCGACGGCGCCAGTAGTTCAAACAGGCCCCAAGGTCTCCCTCAGCTGCCACCGGCGTGTCGGGATTGTCCACGACGTGCCGTACGGGCGCGAACAGAGTCGCAAGATCCATCGGACGCGGCGCGCTGTTGAGCTCATCGATCTGGTGCGGGTCAAGGAGCGCCGTGAAGTCCTCGCGTATGCCCCACATCTCGGCTGCAAAGGCCGTTGAGCCGACTACCGCACGCACCTGGTCTGCCAGGCGCCGGAACTCCGCGAAACTCTCGATGAGCTCGGCGGCATGCGCCCGGTGGATCGCCCGGGCCGACTCGTGAACAGCAGCTTCCGCAGCCTGAAGTTCCGCCAGCGCCTCTGCCTCCGCAGCCGCGAAGCGCGGAATCGCCGCACGCGAAGCCTCAGCACTGGCACGCGCGCTCGCAAGCGCCATCACCGGCTTTGCATCCGCAAGCGTCTGAGGGCGCGCTCCCTTACGGCCGTCGGCGATCCATTGCTCGTGCTTCTTCGTCTCGCGCGCGATCCATGCGGCGTGTTCCGCCTGCAGCTTGGCCACCGCGCGGTCGCAATCGGCGGCGGAGTCGCGGGCAGCCGCGTGGTCGGCGGCCTTGTCCGTATGACGCTCAGTCGCTAGAGCCAGGCGCGCGAGCGCAGCGCGATGGCGCTCGATCTCTGCGGGTGTGAAAGAAAATTCGGTGCGAGCGATAAGCTCGCGGTCGGTACGGGGGTGCATGGTCGGATACTCCTTGGAGAATTTTTAGGCGAAAGCGGTGGATCCGCCGACGAACTGCCAGCTGACGCCGTCCCAGCGCCATTCGGTGCTCGCACGCTGGCCTGCGGTCGCTGAGCCGCCGCCAATGGCGGGCGCGTTGCGATAAATGGCGTTCCACGTCACCGCGCGGCCGGCCGTGGCGTCCTGGACGAATTCGAGGAAAAGTTTGAATCCGATGGGCGCTGCGCTCAGCGGCGCACCGACCGTGGCAGCGGCCGTGAGCGTGAACACCTGGCTTTCACCATTTTGGCAGTCCGGGACCGGTGCCGCGCCGGAGTTGCCCGCATTGAACGGCTGTAGGCAGCCCAGCTGCTCTCTCTGAAAAGCGTTGCGAAAGCCGGGATTTAAATTGGTCATCGGACGGTCCTCGAAAGTGAAGTGTCAGGAGGAAAGCGCGGCACATACCGCTCCGGGCTCGGCGGGTAGCGCTTGAAGAAGGCGCGCCAGTAGCGCACCTGGCGACGGCACCAGCGGCGCGAGGGCTTCATACGCGCTCCCTACCTATGGTTCTCTCAGTTTCAATTGGCTCACTCTCAAAGCTTGCGGTACTCGCGTAGTTCAACTGCTCCACGTGAAACGTTTTCATGCGAGCTGTTCCGTGGCGCTTGCGTCGTGTTGGTTTGCCGTTGATGTCTTAAATGTCTGCATTGTCTGCATTGTCTGTTTTGTCTGCATTGCGGATGCCAGAGACGCGAAACCCGCCAGGTGGCGGGTCTCGATGATTGTCTGTGCGCTCTGTGGCGCTGTCAGTCGGGTTCGCTTGCGAGGATCTCGCTCGCGATCCGGTGAAGCTCTTTGAGGTCGAAGTTCAAGCCCTCGGGCAGGAAGGGCGCCGTGGCGAACGCCTCTATCAACGCTTCCGCGACGTTCCATGAACCATCCGGTCTGTCCGGCTGAAAGAACTTCGCGAACTCTGGATTCTCCCGCAGAGCACCCATCGTGCCGCCGACGTTCATCGAGATCATCCGCGCGACCACAGCCGGATAGATCGCCGGCTGATCGCGCATGAACTCTTTGACAGCCACCATGCCGCGGTTCATTGGTATATCGGTGAACTCCACAATGGTGTTTTTCCCGACGCGCACCTTGTACTCGGCAGGATTTGTCACCGGGGTCTCGAATCTCGCCGCAGCCTGGTACAGCGTGAAGCATGCGGTCCACACGTCCACTGGTACCGGCGCAATGGCCTCGCGGTATTGCTCCGGCATCAGCGTAGTGAAGCCCACCGAGCCCGCTGCCTTGAGTGCTAGCTTGCCTTTGCGACGCTTGGCCACCTACTTGTGCTTGCGCCAGATGCCGCGGAAACGAGCGGCATTCATCGCCGCGTAACGTTTGGTGTTCGCCATATTGGCGTGCCCCAGGACTTCCGCGACGTCGCGCGTAGTCACTCCCTCGCGATTCGCAAGCGCATAGCCAGCGCTGTGCCGAAGCATGTGAGGGTGCACCTTGAGGCTGCCAAGGCCAGCCGCCTCGCCCAGACGAGCCAGGAGCTTGCGGAAGCCCGCCGGCGTGAAGGGTCCGCCGCGCTCGGTGGTGAACACGTAGACATCGTCCGGACGCGCATCCTGGAGCTTGCGCAGGGCGATCACTTCGTCGGGCTCCAGCGGCTGCACACCGGACATGGAGCCCTTTAGGCGCCGCACGTTCAACGTCGCACGGTTGGTATGCTTCAGGTCCTGCACATCGTCCCAGGTGAGACCGCAGAGTTCGCTGGCGCGGAGCCCATGGCGAAAACAGATCAGGACGGCAGCGCGATCCCGCTGTCCGTAGAAGGTCTGCCCGGCAGCCTTCAGTAAGCGCTCGATCTCGATCTCCGTGAGGTGTTCCCGCTTGCGGACGTCCGCATTCCGGCGACGCGGCGGGGGTACTGTCCCGTTTTCGGTCTTGGCGACAGTCCGGGTCGGCATCGTAAGTATCTGAGCGGTCATGGGCGGTTCCTTTTAACTGTCCCGTAAGTAGCCAGTAATGGGACAGTATACGCGCCCGAGCTGCCGATGCAATCATTCCTCAGCCCTCGCCCAAGGCTTTCCGCGCCGGGCCCATCGGTTCATCAGCACGTTCTCGATCTCGCGGCCGGGGCGTGCCTGAGGCAGCCCGCGCATCGCGCGCTGCTCGTACAGGTCGGCTGCCTCACGCTGCTCGGGGGTCTCAATGATCTCGGCCACCGCGGGCACTTCCCGCGCAGCGCGCTCGCCACCGAGTTTCGCGAGGATGCGTTCCTCGCGTGTCTGCATTGTCTGCATTTCATTAGAAGGCTCAGGAGCGGCGACGCGCACGCGCTCGGCCTCGCGCGTCACCGCTGCCGGGATCACCGCGGGCGCGACCGCTGGTGAAGGCAAGCGGGGCACCTCGGCATCCGCGTTGGTCTCGACGTGTACGTCTGTGGCCACCGGCGCTCCATTGGAGGCGCCAGGTCCGCCATCGGCGAAGCTGAAATTGAAGATCGGCGCCGGCAGCTTGTTGCCATCGCCGTCCGTGAGCGCGATCGATTGGCCAGGGCGGCCCCACCCGCGATCGAGAAGCGCTTGAGCTGCGGCCACAGAAGCGCGCGCGTTGCGGCTGCGTGCCCAGTACGCGAGGCGCTCGAGAGCGAGCAGCGAATGCGCACGCGCAGCGTCACGCACTTCCGTGAGCTCCTTCGACTTTCCCGATGGGTTTCCACTCTGACCTGGCTCAAACGGACGACCACGCCCGCGACGTCGCTGGTTTTCGCTGCTTGCAGCCATGCATGCAGGCTCGCACGCTTTCCCCGTGGGTCAAGTACCTGCCGGGGTTCGAAGCTGAGCATGGTCGGGTCCGGTCCCGTATGTGTGCCCTCTCCAGACTGCCAAAGAGGAAGAAGAAGAAGAAGAGGAAGAACTGGCGGAACTGGGCAAACACTGGAATTCATGGCATTTCGTGCACGGGTGCGGTCACGGGCTGGGAATATCAGTTTTTCCAGTTCTTCCAGTTTTGCACCCCGGCGGGGGTGCCAGTTTTTCCTTTGTCGCGCGCAGGGCGGCCAGCAGGAGTGCCTGTAGGCGCTTCACGACGAAGGCCGTGCCGAAGCCTTCGGACTGGCTGGGCTCCGTGCGATCCCAGCGGATGGCCCGCCAGCCGGCGCGTGGATCCCTGATGTACTGGGTGTCCTTGGCCTGCCGGGTGCCGGTCACCTCCCCCTGGTTGTTAACAACCAGGGCGCGCCCATCGATCGTCTGGATGTCTGCGATCTGCGGGTCGAGCATCATCAGCGTGGCGATGCAACCGGTCATGTCGACGCATCCGCCGGCCGTGGTCACGATGGCCGAGTGAGTCAGGAGGTCCAGGTGGATCGACGCGATGCAGCCGAGCATGTCCTCGCGATAGAGCGCCTCGTACTCGGCGCTGGTGGTCATCACGGCGGGCAGCTTTGCGATCTGCTCCGCGGCGAGAGTTTGGATATTCATGAGCGGCTACTCTCCTGGGCGGGGAGCAATTCGTAACTCCAGGCATTTTTTTGGAAGAGACGCCTGGCCTTCCACAGGTTCCCGGAGTAGGCCATCAGCACGCGCCGCGTGCGCTTCTCGGCCACCTTCAAGGTGCGGCAGTACTCGATCACCTCAGTCTGCTTCTTGGGCCCACCGGCCAAGCACTCCGTGATTGCCTCGATGACCGGCGAATCCTCTTCGCGCTGCTTCACCGCCCTCGCCTCCTCGGCCACGTCCACGTATTCCTCACGGAGGCGCACTGAGCGGTCGGCGGCGATGTCCCAGGTCATGGGCACGATCTCGGCGCGACACTTCTCCTTTCGCGTGGAGACGGTGATGGAGCCGTCGGCGGGGTTCGGGCGCGGCTCGAAGTAGATCAGCTCATCCACGTCCGACAACAGATCGCCGGTTCCCTCGTACTGGTACTCGCCCTCGGCGTTCTTATATTTATTGGTGTGGGCCAGGAGGATCACGGTCATGCCTCGCGACGAAAGTTTGCGCATGAGCGCCAGTAGATCGCGGAGTGCCCCCTTGTGGATGACGTTGGCCATCTTCTTGAGCGTGTCAAAGATGAAGACCCAGCCCCGTAGGTCAGCATCGCTGGCCGCGAGCCCCTCGAGCTCCACGACAACGTCTGGCATGGCCTTGCCGACCTTGAGGTCGGGGGTGAGGTAGCGCACGCCGCTTTCCCGGGCGATCTCGCGCATGCGCTTCGCGTCCGCAGGATTCGTATCGGCGTGGACATACACGACTTGATAGCCGAGTTGTGGCCAGCGGCATGCAAGGTGGAAAACGATGGTGGTCTTGCCGCCGTTTGGTTTGGCGACAATCGCCACCACGTGGCTCTCGACAAAGAGCCCACGTTCAACCCATGTAGGCTCTGCGATCCGCTGGGCTTCTTCGTCCGTCATCTCGTGATCCTCCAACCAAGCGAACGGATTAGGCCTGTCGGGTAGCGGCTGTGCCGGCTCTCTGGCGTGACCATTCGCGCGCGGCTCATCGCGGTAATCGAAGCTCGGCGTGCCGTCGTCCGGGGGTAACTCCTGCGTGCCGCTCATACGCGATCCTTTGCGATCGCCTTCAGATTCCGCAGTTCCTGGCGGTCCGCCTTCACCTGCGCAAACCAGCTGGCCAGCTCATCCGTGTCGCGCAGCTGCTCGACTGCGAGGTAGGCGACCAAGCGCCACACCAACGAGGCAGGCGGCAGCGGCTGATCATCAGTGCCACACGGCTTGAGGTGCTCGGCCGCGGCACTCATGCGGAGTGCCCGCGCCACGGATCGAGAGCCGGCGCGCAGTGTTTGTGGACGTGCAGCAATCTTGGGTGGAGCGGGGTACCGTCGGCGGCTAGCAGCACAACGAGTCGCAATTTCGGTTCTTCGTGCAGGTCAAAGTCTTCGCCGCACCAGGCGCAGGTGCAGGTGTTGCTGTAGCCAGTGCGCTTTTCATGGTAGTGCAGATCTGCACTAGGTTTGCCAGCGGCGCTCATGATCGCAACGCCCGGGGTGCCCAGGCCCAATCCTGAGCGACTGGGTCATCGAAGTGAGGCCGGCGGGTGACGCCGACCGCGAAGAGCAGCGCTGCAAGGTAGGGAGCGTTGCAGCGGCGAGCCATCATTTCGCCGTGGCACACGCGGCAAAGGCCCTCCGCATAGATGTCTCGATCTCCGCAGCCGCGCGCCTCGCAACCTGGCGGGGCAGTTGCGAACGCGGATTTCCGCGATACCATTGGAATTGCCATAGACGAACTCCACGCCGTACACCCTGCCAGGGGCCTCTGCGGCGTTTCTTTTTTTAGGGTTTAGGCGGCCTGCGCCTGCTTGCGCTGCGCGATGAGATCAGCAACCAGCGCGCGGATTTCCGCGTCGGACTTGCCGGCGATGCGCGCGAGATTGATCGCCGCAACTTCATGCTCCGGCCAAACGCTGGTTCGCTCGCCCAGCTTCACGGGTGGCGGGAAAAGGCCCGCTTTCGCATGGCCATAAATCGAGACGGTGCGTAGGCCTGTCAGGTCACAGACCGCGGGCAGCTTTAGAAGGCGGACTGCCTTCGCTGCTTGAGTTACAGAGTTCATGTGTCGTCCCCAAAATGCCGGCGAACGACCCACACACTATGCGCGAGCACTCCGGCTCGCAGGGGAGATGAGAAACCGAATTCAGCAGATTCGGTTTATCGAATCTGCTTGCGGAATCCGCGGGCTGAAGCTAGCGCCGTGGGATCGCCGATGATGCGAAACGCATCTGCGGACTGTGCAAAGTTCACCTGGTCCATTACCGCGGCGATCTGCGTCGCCTCTTCCCGATGGTGCTTAAGGTACTTCTCGATCGCCGGCCTGGTCACGCCCCAGATCTTGCTGACATCGGAGTACGCCGCCTTGAGTGCCAACTTTGGATGTTGCCCGCGGTACCAGAGAAAGTGGGCGGCCAGCATCACGTGGAAACGAGTGAGCACGGCCGGCGCACCAGGGGCCGTTCGCGGTGCCCCCCGCTGGCTCACTTCGGCCCGCAGTTCTTTCAAGAACGTTCGGCGGATTTGGCTGGCGTCAGTCCTCACGCAGCCACCTTGATTGCTCCCGCGCGTAGCGTGTCCAGGTAGTCCGCCCAAGCCTGCATCATTCGGCGGCGCTCCGGCAGGTGCTGTGCGCTGTTGTAAGCGCTGCGCACTTTGTTGCGCTCGCCGTGCGCAAGCTGTCGCTCAATCGCATCCGGATGCCATATGCCGAATTCGTTAAGCATCGTGGACGCTGTGCTGCGAAATCCGTGCGCAGTGGCTTCGGATTTTGCGAAGCCCAAAGTGCGCAGCGCGGCATTCAAAGTGTTATTGCTTATTGGGCGCGAAGCGTTCCGCATCTGCGGGAACACGTGGCCTTCAGGCCCGGTCACTGGATTCAGTGCCTGCAGCACCGCCAATGCCTGCTTGCTCAGCGGCACGATATGATGCTCACGCATTTTCATGCGTGGGCCGGGGATGCGCCATTCGGCGCCGTCCAAATCAAACTCCGACCACTCGGCGAGGCGCAGTTCACCGGGTCGCACGAATACCAGCGCTTGGAGTTGCAACGCGCAGCGCACAACATAACCGCCGGGATAATTGTCGATCGCGCGCAGCAGTGTGCCAAACCTCGCCGGGTCTTTGATCGCCGCGTGATTCTCGGCCTTGTGTTTGGGAATTATGTCCGGGTCCTCGCGAAGGTCGGTCACTGGATTGACCTTCACCAGCTTGCGAGACTTGGCCCAGCGAAAGATCGAATAAGCCTCGGCTCGCGCGCGGTAGGCAGTGTCCAGAATTCCGCGGTCGGTGATCCGCAGCAGGCAAGCGCGTACATCGTCCTCCGTCACGGAGGAGACAGGCTTGCGCCCCAGCCAAGGGTAGAAGTGTTTCTCTTGGCGCGTCTTCACTCGGTCCGTGTGGTCCGCCGTCCAGCGACGCGATGCGGCCGTTATCTCAAGCCACTTCTCCGACACGGCTTTGTAGGACTGCTCTTCGGAGTCGCGCAGCGCCGCCTTCTCCTCCTGGCGCGCGGCCGAGGGGTTGATCCCGTTTGCGACCAGCTTGCGCGCAGCGTCGCGGCGCTCGCGGGCGGTGGCCAGGTCCACCTCCGGATAGGTGCCCAAGGACAGCAGCTGCTCCCTTGTCTGCCATCGGTACCGCTGCCGCCACCATCGTCCGCCGTTGGGCGTGACGATGAGGAACAGCCCTTCAGCGTCATACAGCTTGAACGGCTTGGCTTTCGGCTTCGCGTTGCGGATCTTGGTGCCTGACAGCTTCGCCATGGGGTAACTCCAATTGAGGGTAACTCACTGGGTGAGTCAGTGAGATTTTGCACTTACCCCTCTAAGTTACCCCAGATAGGCGCGAAATGTCCACGAATGCTAGCGAACGCTGGCGAAGCCTAAAAGGCGGGGTTATTCGGTGGTTCAGCCCACTTTCCGCATGTCGGCGAAGGTGGGCGAAGGCTCAAATTTAGGCTAGGGTCGGAATCGAACCGGCGTAGACGGCTTTGCAGGCCGCTGCATGACCACTCTGCCACCTAGCCGAAGGTGAGGATTTAGGCGCGGGAACCGAGGTCCCCGGGGGTCCACCCGGACTTATGTTTCCGAGCTGCAGGTCCCCACTTCAGATGCGCTACAGTTAAGGGTAGCAAAAACGTCACACGGGGTCGATTACCCATACCAAAACAACCCGGCCCAGAGACGTAACTCCGGGCTGCGGATTAAGAAGACGAGGGGGAAAAGTATGTCGGCGAACGCTGAAACTGCTTCAGGATTCCTGGCTCGGGCACGCACGGAGGCGCGCCCCGGCTTCAACCGCTGGCTGGTGCCGCCGTGCGCACTTGCGATCCACCTGTGCATCGGCATGGCCTATGGGTTTTCCGTCTTCTGGCTGCCGCTGTCGAAATCGGTCGGACTGTCCAAGCCTCTCGCCTGCCCGCCAGACTCGGGCCTCGGCTACGCCCTGACCACCACGAGCTGCGACTGGAAGGTCGCGCTGCTGCAGACCTGGATCTACGGATTGTTCTTCGTGTTCCTCGGCTCATCGGCGGCCCTGTGGGGCGGCTGGCTGGAGCGCGTCGGGCCGCGCAAAGCGGGCGTGGTGGCCGCCATCTGCTGGTGCGGCGGACTGCTGGTGATGGCACTCGGCGCTTCCAACCATCAGCTATGGATCATCTGGCTGGGCGCGGCGATCGGCGGCATTGGTCTAGGACTCGGCTACATCTCCCCCGTGTCGACGCTGATCAAGTGGTTTCCCGACCGGCGCGGCATGGCGACCGGACTTGCCATCATGGGCTTCGGCGGCGGCGCCATGATCGGCGCACCGCTTGCCGATAAGCTGATGAAGCATTTTGCCACGCCCACCTCGGTGGGCGTGCCCTCGGCCCTCGTGGTCCTGGCCGCAATTTACTTCGTATTCATGATGGCCGGGGCGTTCGGCTACCGCGTGCCGCCTGCGAACTGGCGGCCCGCCGGCTGGAGCCGGGACCTCACGAAGAAGGTGCTCGTCACCCGCGGCGATGTGGCCCTGAACACCGCCACCCGCACGCCGCAGTTCTGGCTGGTGTGGCTCGTGCTCATGCTGAATGTGTCCGCCGGCATCGGCATCCTGAGCATGGCGTCGCCGCTGCTGCAGGAGGTGTTCGGGGGCCGCTTGATCGGGGTTGCCGCCACCTTCGATCAGCTCACCCCGGCGCAGCTGGCGAGTATCGCCGCCATCGCGGCTGGCTTCACCGGGCTTCTGTCGCTCTTCAATATCGCCGGAAGGATCTTCTGGGCCTCCCTCTCCGACCGGATCGGGCGCAAGGCGACCTACGCGCTCTTCTTCGTCCTCGGCATCGTGCTTTACTGCTCGATACCCTGGACCGCTACCACCGGGAGTCTTGCGCTCTTCGTGCTGTTCTTTGGGGTGATCCTCTCCATGTACGGCGGTGGCTTCGCGACGGTCCCCGCCTACCTCTCGGACCTCTTCGGCACGAAGATGGTGGGTGCCATCCATGGGCGACTACTCACGGCCTGGTCGGCCGCCGGTGTGCTCGGACCCTGGCTCATCGGGGCATTCCGCCAGTACCAGCTGGATCACGGAATCCCGAAGGCCCAGGTCTACAGCACGACGATGTATGTGCTGGCGGGACTCCTCGGTCTCGGGCTCATCTGCAACCTCCTCATCCGGCCCGTCGCCGAGAAGAACTTCATGACGGCGGCCGATGAAGCGAGATTCGACGCTGCGCAGCAGGCGGCAAATAGCGCCGGCGCGGGAACTTCCGCGGTGGGAAGCAGCGAGCCCTCGCCCACCTGGCTGATTGTGGCTGCGTGGCTCGCGGTTGGCGTCCCGATCGCCTGGGGCGTGTGGATCACGCTGCAGAAGGCCGCGGTGCTCTTCAGGTTCTGAGACTTTCTGCGCCGCGGCCGGGGGCTCCAGCCGTGAGGACAGCAGCTGTCTCAGGCGGGCCGTGGGGAGGCCTGCTTCGCCTCCAGCGGCCAGGCGCGCTGTACGTGCGCGTATAAGAATGCCGTGGTCAGGCCGAACAACAGCAGCCCGTTGAGAGCCTCCAGCGCGCCCATCAGCCGCCAGTGCGGTGCGAGGAAAAGCTCCGCGTGGCCGTAGGTAGTGATGGCGCTGAGTGAATACAGCAGCGCCTCAC
>Ga0302326_10002595_pt1 | contig 43710 bp, 43 predicted proteins | sample Palsa_T0_3_FD_202264 | JGI IMG/M metagenome (GOLD analysis project Ga0302326, IMG submission 202264) | Peat permafrost microbial communities from Stordalen Mire near Abisko, Sweden - Palsa_T0_3 | ecosystem: Environmental > Terrestrial > Soil > Palsa > Peat permafrost | place: Sweden: Abisko...
CCATTATGGTACTCCAACTGCAATTCTTATGAAACGAAAGCCGAGAAGGCAATTTTCTCCAAGGGAGCTCAGCAGAAAAATGACTTGTGAAGAATACGGCAACGCATACAAAAAAGGGTACAACCTGACGGTCCGCTTTCTTGTTTCGCGGGGCCTTTCTTATGACGGGGCGCAAGAGACCGCGCAGGCCGCGTGGGTGAAAGGGTGGGAAAGACTCGGCCAATTGCGCGATTCCAACATGGTGCTGACCTGGATGAATAGTATCGCGCTCAACATTCATCGGAGCTGCGTGCGCCGCGAGCCGTTCCTGCAAACGCTTCCCGAACTGGCTACGCCGCCGAAAGTGAACCTGGCTGGGATTGATGTGCGCCGGATTCTCCAGACGTGCAAGAAGAACGACCGGTTGGTGTTGCAGCGGCATTATCTGGAAGGCTACAAAGTGCAAGAGATCGCGCGGGCGCATGGCTGGACTGAAACCGCTGTCCGGATCCGCTTGCTGCGGGCGCGCCGCGCCGCCGGAAAACGCTTCGCCGCCTAGATTTCCTCCTCAAGTGCGAATACGCTTATGGAGGTCGCAAGATCTCCATAAGCGTAGCTTGTCTTACACTCAAACTCGCCGTATAATATTTTTTGCAATGCTGGCGCAATTTGATGTAGCATGGTGGGTCAACAGGAACCGAAAACTGGATGGCTCAGCTCTTCCACCGCAGTGCCAATAGCATTTCGAAAATCAGCCTTGCCGCCGCAGTGATTGGTGCCGGAGGATTGATCGCTTTCGCCTATACGATGGACCGTGGCAGCTACATCACGGACGTCAAGGTGGTCAAAGACCAGCCCGTTCCTTTCAGCCACAAGCATCACGTCTCCGACGACGGCATCGACTGCCGGTATTGTCACACGTCAGTGGAAACGTCGTCGTTCGCCGGCATCCCGGCCACCGAGATTTGCATGAGTTGCCACTCGCAGATCTGGACGAACGCGGAAATTCTGGAGCCAGTGCGCTCGAGTTACCGCACGGGCGAATCCCTGGCGTGGACGCGTGTGAACGCTCTCCCCGATTTCGTGTACTTTAACCACAGCATCCACATCTTCAAGGGCGTCGGATGCGCCACCTGTCACGGGCGGGTGGATCAGATGCCGCTCATGTACCGGGAGAATACGCTGTACATGAACTGGTGCGTGAACTGTCACCGCAACCCCGAGAAATATGTGCGTCCGCGCGATCAGGTTTTCAACATGGCCTACGAGGCGCCGAGTAATCAGGAAGAGCTCGGCCGGAAGCTGGTCCAGGAGTATCACATTCAAAGTCTGACGGATTGCTACACTTGCCACCGATGAACGAGAAACCCGCTGTGGATAGCGAGAAGGCCGCTCTTGATCTCGACAAGATTCGGGCTCGGCTGGAATCAGCCCAGGGACCAACGTACTGGAAGAGCCTGGAAGAGTTGGCGGAAACGAAAGAGTTTCAGGCTTTCGTCGACGATGAATTCGCCGACCGGACGACGAACTGGCTGGATCCGGCCAACCGCCGCAATTTTCTGAAGCTGGCTGCCGCGTCGCTGGCGATGGCCGGCGTTACCGCCTGCACCAAGCTGCCCAAGGAAACTATCGTTCCTTATGTGCGCCAGCCGGAAGAGTTCGTGCCCGGCGTTCCTTTGTATTACGCCACCGCGATGCAGATGGGCGGCGTGGGGACCGGACTGTTGGTCACGAGCAACCTGGGACGGCCCACCAAGATCGATGGCAATCCCGATCATCCCGGCAGCCTGGGCGCCTCGGACTATTTCCAGCAAGCATCGCTCATGACGATGTACGATCCGGATCGGGCGCAGTCCGTTATTCATAAGGACCTCATCAGCAGCTGGATCTCGTTCCAGGCGGCGCTGGCTGCGCGCCGCGAACAGGCTCTGGTGAATAATGGCCAGGGCCTTCGGATTTTGACCGAGACGGTTACGTCGCCGACGCTGGCCGCTGGGATCAATGCCATTCTCAAAGAGGTGCCCGGCGCCAAATGGCATCAATATGAAGCATGCGGGCGGCATAATACGTACAAGGGCGCGGTGCTGGCATTCGGCAAGCCCGTCAACACCATTTACCATTTCGATCAAGCGGACGTCGTAGTATCGCTGGATGCCGATTTTCTGGCCTGCGGACCGGGCAATCTCAGGCAGGCGCGCAATTTTGCGGACAAACGCCGGGTGTCGAGCAACGTGACGCACACACCGCAACCCAAGGAAAATTGGCAGGAGGGCTATCAGGAAGGTTCCATTCCGGCCCGCACCAATCAATCCGCCCAATATGCGACGGACAATCGCGGTCCGTTGCATTTGCCACCGCAAGTGCAGGCCGAAGGAAAGCCGGTCGGCGAGACGGTGCTCAATCGCCTGTACGTGGTGGAACCGTCGCCTTCACCCACGGCCAGCATGGCGGATCACCATTTTGTAGCGCGTTCGAGCGAGGTGCAAACCTGGGCTCGGGATCTGGCGGCGGCGTTGGGTGTAGGCGGGCAGTCCAGCGGCAAGTACAAAGAAATTGCGGCGATCGCGAAAGATTTGCAGGCGCACAAAGGCGCGTCGATCGTGATCGCGGGCGAGCAACAATCCGCTGAAGTACACGCGCTGGCGCACGCCATCAACCAGACGCTGGGCAACGCCGGCAAGACGGTCACCTACACGGACCCGATCGAAGCCAATCCGGCCGATCAGCCCGAATCTCTGCGGCAGCTAGTCGGGGAAATGAACGCCGGCAAAGTGGACACGCTGGTGATTTTGGGCGGCAATCCGGTTTACAGCGCGCCGGCGGATCTGGATTTCGCGGGCGCTCTGCGAAAAGTGGCTTGGAAAGCCTACCTGGGATTGTATTCTGACGAAACCGCCAGGCAGTGCGTCTGGAGCGTGCCCGAAGCGCATTACCTAGAGTCGTGGGGCGACGTTCGCGCGTTTGACGGAACCGTCAGTTTCGTGCAGCCTCTGATTGCTCCGCTGTACGGCGGCAAGACGGCTTTGGAAGTAATTGCGACCTTGGGAGGACAGCCCGACAAATCGGATCATGACCTGGTGCAGGAGTATTGGAGGAGCCAGGCCAAAGTTGCCAGCTTCGATATTTACTGGCAGAAAGCGCTGCACGACGGCGTAGTTCCGAACACCGCGCTCGCGGCGATCAACGTGACGGCGAAAGCGCCCGCGGCATCGCCAGCAACGGCGGCGCAGGGTCTTGAAATTATGTTCCGGCCCGATCCGACCATTTGGGATGGGTCGTTCTCGAACAACGGCTGGCTGCAAGAGCTACCTAAGCCACAGAGCAAAATGACTTGGGACAATGCGGTGTGGATCAGCCCCACCACGTCGCAGCAGCACAATCTGAATACCGGCGATATTGTGCAACTGAAGTACCAGGGCCGTACGATCACGGGGCCGGTGTGGATCATGCCGGGGCACGCCAACGACAGCGCGACGGTGCATCTAGGTTTTGGCAGAACGTTCGCCGGGCACGTGGGCAATGAGGTGGGTTTCAACGCGTATTTGCTGCGCACAGCGGCGGAGCCCAATGGCGGATACGGCCTGGAGATGAACAAGGTTGGCGGGAGCCACGAATTCGCTACCACGCAGCACACGCAAACGATGGAAGAAGGCGAGCCGATTCGAATCGCCACGCTGGACGAGTACAAGAAAACTCCGCAGTTCGCGGATCAGAAGGAAGACGATCGGCCGCTTCCTCCCAAGCTCACGTTGTATCCGGATTATCGATACGAAGGCTACAAGTGGGGCATGACCATCGACCTGAATGCCTGCGTGGGCTGCGCGGCGTGCATGACGGCCTGCCAGGCCGAGAACAACATCGCGGTGGTCGGCAAGATCGAAGTCACGCGCGGGCGGCACATGAATTGGCTGCGCGTGGACCGCTATTTCAAGGGCAACTGGGACAATCCCGAGCTGTATTTCCAACCGGTGCCATGTATGCAGTGCGAAAACGCGCCGTGCGAGCTGGTTTGTCCGGTGGCAGCCACGGTGCATAGCGGCGACGGCCTGAACCAGATGATTTACAACCGCTGCGTGGGTACGCGCTACTGTTCCAACAATTGCCCGTACAAGGTGAGGCGCTTCAATTTCTTCCTGTATTCCGATTGGGGGACCCCCAGCCTGTACGGTATGCGCAATCCGAATGTGACGGTCCGCAGCCGAGGCGTGATGGAAAAGTGCACCTATTGCATCCAGCGCATCAGCGCGGCCAAAATTGAAAGCGAGAAGCAGAACCGGCGCATCGCGGACGGCGAAATCACTCCGGCGTGCGCTCAGGCGTGTCCCACGCAGGCCATCGTTTTCGGAGACATCAACGATCCCAAGAGCCGCGTGGCGAAGCTGAAGGCGCAAGCGCGCAATTACAGCTTGCTGGAAGATTTGAACGTGCGGCCGCGAACCACCTACTTGGGCCGCCTGCGCAACCCGAATCCGGAGATCGGCAATGCCTAGCTTGAACACCGACGAACTCGAGCCGAAAGTAATCGACCCCGGTCCGGACAAGATCATTGCGCCGGGGTTCAATTACACAACGGTCACCGACAAGATTGCCAACGTCGTCCTGAAACCTATTGAGACGACGCCGAAACAATGGTGGATCAGCCTGTTTTTGGCATTTGTCGCGATGCAGGGCCTGGCCGCGGGCGCGGTGTGGCTGTTCTACAAGGGCGTCGGCGTTTGGGGCATCGTGATCCCGGTGGCCTGGGGCTTCGCCATCGTCAACTTCGTGTGGTGGATCGGTATCGGACACGCGGGAACGCTGATTTCGGCGATTCTGCTGCTGCTGAAGCAGGACTGGCGCACTTCGATCAATCGATTTTCGGAAGCCATGACTTTGTTCGCTGTGGCCCAGGCCGGCATGTTCCCGATCCTGCACCTGGGCCGTCCGTGGCTGGGGTATTGGCTGATTCCCTACCCCAACTCCATGTGGCTGTGGCCACAGCCGCGCAGCCCGCTGATTTGGGACGTATTCGCGGTCACCACGTACCTGACGGTCTCGCTGATTTTCTGGTATATCGGCCTGGTGCCCGATCTGGCGACTATGCGCGATCGAGCCAAGCACCAGTGGCAGAAGTTTATCTTCGGCATGCTGGGCATGGGCTGGCGCGGATCGGCGAAACATTGGGCGCGTTATCAGATGGCCTATCTGTTGTTGGGCGGGCTGGCGACGCCGCTGGTGGTGTCCGTGCATACCGTGGTCAGCTTCGATTTTGCGATCAGCCTGCTGCCAGGCTGGCACACCACGATCTTCCCGCCCTACTTCGTGGCGGGCGCGATTTATTCCGGCTTCGCGATGGTGGTGACGTTGGCGATCCCGGCGAGAAAATGGTTCCACCTGGAAGATCTGATCACCATGCGCCATCTGGATTGCATGGGCAAGCTGATGCTGGGCACCGGCCTGATTGTGGGTTACGGTTACATGATGGAAGCGTTCATGTCGTGGTACAGCGGTAATCCGCACGAAATGTTCATGTACATGACGCGCGCCACGGGGCCCTATCGCTATTTCTTCTGGAGCCTGATTCTCTGCAATATTCTGATTCCCCAATCGCTGTGGTCGGCGAAGGTGCGGCAAAGCATCCCGCGGCTGTTTATCGTATCGATCGTCGTGAACATTGGGATGTGGCTGGAGCGCTTTATCATCGTTATCACCAGCCTGGCTCGCGACTTTGTGCCGTCTTCCTGGGGCATGTATTACCCGACGCAGTGGGATTGGGCGGTGTACGTCGGAACTCTTGGGTTCTTTCTGGTGCTGATGATTTTGTTCGTGCGCGTGCTTCCGTCCATCTCGATCTTCGAGGTGCGCGAAGTGCTGCACCACCTGGCGCCGAACGTGACTGACGATGGTCCAGCGCCCGCGCCGGCGCACGGAGACTAAGCATGACCGAGACTTTCGCGGATCGACACGGAACATACGGCGTGATGGCGCAGTTTGAAACCCCCGAGCATCTGCTGGCGGCTGCGAATCGGGCCTACGCGGCAGGCTATCGCAATATGGACGCGTATTCGCCTATGCCGATCGACGGGCTGGCTGAGGCAGTCGGATTCCGCCGCAACTGGGTGGCGCCCATCGTTCTGTTCATGGGCATGTGCGGCGCGGCGGGAGGCTTTTCGCTGTTGTGGTGGATTACGGTGATCGCGTATCCGCACAATGTTGCTGGACGCCCCTTCGATAGCTGGCCGGCTTATGTTCCAATCACGTTTGAATGCACGGTGCTTCTGGCTGCCTTAAGCGCGGTGATTGGTATGCTGGCGCTCAATAAGCTGCCGATGCCTTATCATCCGGTGTTCAATGTCGATAGCTTTGCCAAACGCGCGTCGGTCGACCGGTTTTTCTTGTGCATCGAAGCGACGGATCCTAAGTTCGAGATGATGAAGACCAAGGCGTTCCTGGAGCAACTCAACCCCGCAGAGGTGGCCGAAGTTGAGAAATAGGTTGAGAAATAGGTTGAGAACGCGGATGCCGCTCCCTTACGGTCGCGGTTCAGCATGGACGGCTGGCCTCCTGATGCTGCTGACCGCGTGCCGCCAGGACATGCACACGGAACCGCGCTACCAACCGCTGGCGGAAACCTCGTTCTTTGGCGATCAGCGCTCGGCGCGGCCGATGGTGGAAGGAACCGTGGCGCGAGGGCACCTGCGCATCGATGAAGCGCGCTATACGGGCAAGTTGGACGGGGAAGACATCGATCAATTTCCGATTCCCATCGCCAAAGCGGATATCGAACGCGGCGAGAACCGTTTCAACGTCTATTGCACGCCCTGCCATGGGCGCACGGGCGAAGGCAACGGGATGGTGGTACTGCGCGGTTTTCGCCAGCCACCGTCGTATTACTCGGACCGACTGGTGAATGCTCCGGTGGGACACTACTTCGACGTCGTCACTAATGGATTTGGCGCCATGCCAAGCTACGCCTCGCGCATTCAAACGGACGACCGCTGGCGCGTAATCGCCTATATTCGCGCGCTGCAATTGAGCGAGTCCGCGAGCGTAAACGACGTGCCCGCGGACCAGCGCCAGAATCTGGCCGTGGAGCCGCCGCCGCGCGTGGCCGGACAGAGCTCGGGTCCGGCGGTCCAAGGAGCCAACAACCAATGACCCCGAGCGGGACGCTTCTCGGCCAGCAAATGGAGCGCGCGCAGCGCAACGCTTTGTTCGTAGGTTTGATCGCGCTGCTGGTCAGCCTGATCGGGCTGTTCATGGATCCTTCGCATTTCTGGCAATCCTATCTGTTCGCTTATATTTTTTGGGCCGGCCTGGCCCTGGGCTGTCTGGGCATCTTTTTCCTGCACAACGTCGTCGGAGGAAACTGGGGCGTGGCGATACGCCGGCTGATGGAATCCGGTCTCCAGACCCTTCCGCTGGTGCTACTATTCGCGATCCCGGTGTTTTTCGCGCTGGGTACGATATACAAATGGACCGACGCCAGCTATCGGGCAGAACATTTCGCGGTTGGCCACAAAGCCGCTTACCTGAACCCCACGTGGTTCATCGTTCGAACGCTGCTGTATTTTGCGATCTGGCTCTTCTCCGGCTTCCGCATCCTGAAGATGGCCAATGAGCACGATCGCACGGGCGATCCAGCGCTGTTTAAAAGAATTAAAGCGCGCAGTGCTCCCGCCTTGTTGGTGTTTGTCATCACCACCTCATTGGCATTCATCGACTGGATCATGTCGCTGGAGTCAGACTGGTATTCCACCATCTACGGCTGGATGTTTACGGTCGGTGAAGTCCTGTTGACGTTCGCGTTCCTGGTGGCCGTGCTGGTGCTGCTGTCGAAACGCGAGCCGTTCTCTAGCTTCCTGACGCGCCAGCATTACCACGATCTCGGCAACCTCATGCTGGCGTTTACCATGCTCTGGGCTTACATGTCGTTCTCGCAGTTTCTGATCATCTGGGCCGAGAATCTGCCGGACGAAATCCCCTGGTATGTTCGCCGTTTCAGCGGAGGATGGGGCTACATCGCGTGGACGATTTCGATCTTCCAGTTCTGCCTACCCTTCTTCCTGCTCCTGTTGCGTTTCGTCAAGAAGAATCCAACCCGGCTGCGCACGCTGGCGGTCTGGATCATCATCATGCGGATAGTGGATGTATTCTGGATAGTTGCACCGGCGTGGCGTCAACGCGGACTGGAAGTTTACTGGACCGATATCGTCGCGTTGATCGGCTTGGGCGGCATCTGGCTGGCTTACTTTATCAGAAACCTGAAGGCCCGGCCGTTGCTTCCTTCAAATGATCCACGGGACACCTATTCCCTGCTCAAAGCGCACGGGCACGGACACTGATCGTTATCAATACGAACATGGAACACACCATACATCACAGCCCGAACGGAACCGGCCACGAGCAGCGCGAGGTCAGCGTACGGCTCATCGTGGTGTCGCTAGCTTTTCTCGCGGTTGGAACATTCCTGGTTTTCATTTTGGTGGTCGGCATTTTCCGCTATTTCTACGACACCGACAAAACCGCCGAAGCTCTGCGACAGGGAGTGATTCCGCCCGAGCCGCGCATCGAAGTGGCGCCCTACGAGCAACTGCAGCAATTGCGGGCCCATGAAGATCACATCCTGAATAGTTATGCCTGGGTGGACAAGAGCGCGGGCACGGTGCGCGTGCCGATCGATCGCGCCATCGACATGCTGGCCGCCAAGGGCGTGCCATCGCACAATTATCTGGACGACATTCTGGCCGGCAAGAAACCACCGGCGCCAACCGCACAACCGCCGCGAGCGAAACAAGGAAGTAGCGATGCGAAGTAAGAATTTTTGGATTGCCGGGCTGATTGCCGCGGCGCTGCCGGGTTTGGCCGGGGCGCAACAGTTCGGTCTTCCCGCCGCGGGGCTCCCGCTGGCCGTGCAAGGCGTCGGCATCGATCAAAATCTAAACGCGCAGATTCCGCTCGAGCTAACGTTCAAAGACGAAACCGGGCAAGTGGTGCGCCTGGGTCAATATTTCCGCGACAAGCCAGTGGTGCTGGCGCTGGTCTACTACGAATGCCCCGGCCTGTGCGACCTGGTGCTCAACGGCCTCTCGCACGCCATGGAACAAATCTCGTTGAACGTGGGGTCCGATTACGAGGTGGTCACGGTCAGCTTCAATCCCAAGGAAACCTGGCAGCTGGCTGGCGCGAAAAAAGCCAACTATATCGAAAAGTATCAGCGCCCCGGAGGCCAAGCAGGCGCCAGAGCCGGTTGGCATTTTCTTACCGGCAAACAGGACGCCATCACCAAGCTCGCCACCACCGTTGGATTCCACTACAACTGGGATCCGGTGGCCAATCAGTTCGCACATGCCAGCGGAATCATGGTGCTGACGCCGGAGGGAAAAATCTCGCGGTACTTCTACGGGATCCAATATAAGCCGCGCGATTTCCGCCTGGGCCTGGTGGAGGCATCGGCCAACAAAATCGGAACGACGGCCGACCAGGTTCTGCTGTTCTGCTATCACTACGATCCCACGACGGGAAAATATGGAATTGCCATCACCGAGATCACCCGGGTGCTGGGCAGCGCGACCGTCCTGGCCTTGGGCGCATTCGTGTTCATCATGCTGCGGCGAGACCGGCACTCGCACATGGACACGGGGAGGTCGGCATAGCCTATGCAGCTTCCACTTTGGCCTGAAGCCGCCTCCGCGGTCGCTACCGAGATCGATTACCTATACATCTATCTGACTGTGGTCAGTGTCGTGATGTCGGTGCTCATCTTCGGCACGATCTTCGTCTTTGCGGTGAAGTACCGGCGCCGCGGCGATGAAGTTCCCGAGCCTATTCACGGTTCATTGCGATTGGAAATTACGTGGTCGGTGATCCCGTTCCTGGTAATGCTCACGTTCTTCTGGTGGGGCGCCAAGATTTATTTCCTGAACGCCACTCCGCCGCCCAACTCGATGGATGTTTACGCGGTGGGCAAGCAATGGATGTGGAAGGTGCAGTATCCGGAGGGCCAGCGCGAGATCAACGAACTGCACGTACCGATTGGCCGGCCCGTCAAAATCACGCTGGCATCAGAAGACGTGATCCACAGCTTCTTCATTCCCGCGCTGCGCATTAAGCACGACGTGGTGCCGGGGCACTATGACACCATGTGGTTCACCGCAACCAAGCCCGGCCGCTATCATCTGTTTTGCGCCGAATATTGCGGAACAGAACATTCAGGCATGGTGGGTTGGGTGACTGTGATGGAACCGGCGGATTATGAAAACTGGCTGGCCGGGGGAGGATCGTCGGGCACCATGGCGCAGCAGGGCGAGCGTCTGTTCGAACAGTTGGGTTGCTCCACGTGCCACCTGCTGGATCGCCAGGGCCGCTGCCCAATTTTGCGTGGCGTATATGGGTCGCGCATTCAACTGTCCGATGGCAAAACGGTGCTGGCCGACGACGCCTACATTCGCGAGTCGATCCTGAATCCCAACGCAAAGGTGGTGGCCGGATATAAACCGAACGTGATGCCGAGTTTTCAGGGCCAGATCAGCGAAGAGGGAATTTTGCAGTTAATCATCTACATCAAATCGCTCGGGATCACCACTGCGCCCGGAGCGCCCACCGCGGCCGCTCTGGCGACTCCGCAAGATGGCGGTAAACAATGAGTACAGTTTTACAAGATCCGCAAACTACCGAAACCCCGAATTACCTGAACGCGGAGTACGGCTGGAAGTCGTGGCTGTTTACTACGGACCACAAGCGCATCGCCGTGCTCTATCTGATCTCCATCAGCGTGATGTTCGCCTTGGGGGGCGTTTTCGCCATGCTGATCCGGCTAGAGTTGCTGACTCCGCAGGGCGACCTGGTGAACTCCGACACCTACAACAAATTCTTCACCATGCACGGCGTGACGATGGTTTTCTTTTTCCTGATACCGTCGATTCCGGCCACGCTTGGAAACTTCCTGGTGCCGATGATGATCGGCGCTAAGGACCTGGCATTCCCGCGCATCAATCTTTTGAGCTGGTACATTTACATCGCCGGCGCGCTGTTCGCGCTGGCCGCTATTGTGATGGGCGGCGTGGATACTGGCTGGACCTTCTACACTCCGTTCAGCACCACCTATTCGAACACCTTCGTTATCACCGCAGCCGTGGGTGTTTTCATCGCGGGATTTTCGTCGATTCTGACGGGGCTCAATTTTATCGTGACAGTGCACAAGATGCGAGCGCCCGGCATGACCTGGGGCCGCTTGCCGCTCTTCGTTTGGGCTAACTATGCGACCGCTCTGATTCAAGTACTGGGCACGCCGGTGGTGGCCATTACGCTGGCGCTGGTAGGCCTGGAGCGCGCGTTTCACATCGGCATTTTCGATCCCGCCATCGGCGGCGATCCCATTCTATTCCAGCACATGTTCTGGTTCTACTCCCATCCGGCGGTCTACATCATGATTCTTCCCGGCATGGGCGTCATGAGCGAAATCATCACCTGCTTCTCACGCAAGGGCGTCTTCGGGTATTCGTTCATTGCCGGCTCGAGCCTGGGCATCGCGATCATCGGATTCCTGGTGTGGGGCCATCACATGTTCGTTACCGGCATGTCGATGTACGCCGGACTGTATTTCTCGCTGCTGACGATGCTGGTTGCGGTTCCTTCCGCCATCAAGGTTTTCAACTGGACGGCGACCATGTTCCGCGGCTCCATCAGCTATGAAACACCCATGCTGTACGCCTTCGGCTTCATTGGGCTGTTCACCATCGGCGGATTGACGGGATTGTACCTGGGCACCCTGGGCATGGACGTCCATCTCACCGACACTTACTTCGTGATCGCGCATTTCCACTACGTGATGGTGGGGGGCATGGTGGTGGCCTACCTGGGAGGGCTGCATTTCTGGTGGCCCAAGATTACCGGCAAAATGTATCCGGAGGGTTGGGGGAAGTTCTCCGCCCTGCTGGTATTCGCCGGATTTAACCTGACTTTCTTCCCGCAATTCATTCTGGGCTATCTGGGACAGCCGCGCCGCTATCATGCCTATGCGCCGGAATTCCAGGTGCTGAATGTCATGTCGACGGCGGGCGCGTCGGTGCTGGGAATCGGGTTCGTGATTCCGCTGATCTATCTACTGTGGTCGCTGAAGTATGGCAAACCGGCAGGAAACAATCCCTATGGTGCCGCGGGGCTGGAATGGACTACGCAATCGCCACCCACGACATTTAATTTTGATGTGACGCCGATTGTGACCGAAGAGGCTTACACGTATTCGAAAAAACACGAGGTGGAAGTTGGCTGATACGCATGCGGTAGCAACCGGACATTCCGCCGGACACTCCGGAGATTCGCCGCATTTACGTCATCATTTCGATGACATGGGCCAGCAGTTCGATTCGGCCACGTTCGGAATGTGGGTGTTCCTGCTGACGGAAATCATGTTCTTCGGCGGGATGTTTGGAGCCTACGCGGTGTACCGCAGCATGTATCCGGATGCTTTCGCGGCTACCAGCAACTTTATGAACCCGGCGTTCGGTGCGGCCAACACCGCGGTTCTGATCGTCAGTAGCTTGAGCATGGCGCTGGCGGTTCGCGCGGCGCACCTTGGGCAGCAGAAGTTTCTGCAGCTGATGCTGGTGGCCACCATGGTTTTCGGTACGGCCTTCCTGGTGATCAAAGGTTTCGAGTATCACGAGCACTGGGTGGACATGAAAGTTCCCTTGTTCCCCGGCCATTGGGCTTGGGACGGGCCGCTCGCTCCGCCCCAGTACGCGCATCAGGCCCAAATCCTGTTCTGCTTTTATTTCTTTATGACCGGATTCCACGCTATCCATATGATCGTGGGTCTGGGAATCATGACGACAATTTTGATGATGGCTCGCAAGGGAACGTTTGGTCCCAGTTACTACACGCCCGTGGAAGTGTCCGGCCTGTACTGGCATTTCGTCGATATCGTATGGATTTTCCTGTTCCCGCTGCTTTATTTGATCGGACACACCAAGAACCTTTACTGATATGCATCCTGTCACTCCCGTTCGAACCTACGTACTGATCTGGCTGACGCTCACGATCATGACCTTCGTCACGTTTTACGTGTCAACGATTAATCTTGGCGCTCTCAATGTGGTTGTGGCGCTCGGGATCGCCTTCTTTAAGATGATGCTAGTGGTCTGGTTCTTCATGCACGTGAGGTCGGACAATCCGCTGACCAAGCTGTTTGTTTTCGCGGGATTTTTCTGGATGGCGATCCTGTTTGTGTTCACGCTGGGCGACTACTTTTCGCGCTCCTGGATGCCCGGCGGCAAGTTCTGGTAGCCTGAGGTTTGATGTCCCTAACTGCTGCGACCGAGGTTTTGCTCGCGGTTGCGGCCATTCCGTTCGTTTACTACCTCCTGGTCCTCTACAGCACCACGCGATTCTTCCTTCGATCGCCGCGCGGAGCCGCTGCGAAGTCGGACTTCACCCCGCCAGTTAGCATCTTGAAACCCGTCCGGGGACTTGATCCGGAGGCGTACGAAAACTTCGCCAGCTTCTGCCGCCAGGACTATCCCGAATACGAAGTGATCTTCTGCCTGGGGAGCGTTGACGATCCAGTCCTGCCCGTGATTCAACGGCTGCAGCGCGATTTCTCCGCCTGTGCCATCCGAGTAGTTTACCTTTCCGGCAGCAGCGCTTCGAACGACAAGGTAGCGAAACTCGACCGGCTGGTGAGCGAGGCTCGTTACGAATACCTGGTCATTAATGATAGCGGCGTTCGAGCGGCGCCGGATTATATCCGGACCGTCATTGCACCTCTCGCCCGGCCAACCGTTGGCGCCGTAACTTGCTTCTACGTTTCGGCTGGGGAGAAGACCATTGTGGATCATCTGCAAACCATCGGGATGATCTCCGATTTCTACGCCGGTCTTTTGGTGGCCTGGCAGCTGGATGGCGTCAAATTCGCGCTCGGAGAAACGATCGTGACCACGCGCACCCGGCTGGCCGAGTTCGGCGGCTACCGCGCGCTTGAGAATCGCCCGGCCGACGATCTGTTGGTGGGCCGCCTGATCGCGGAGCAGGGCCATGAGGTTGAGCTTCTGCCATACGCCGTCGAGGCCGTGGACGACTACCGCTCCCTGGGCGAGCTCTTCGTCAAACGCCTGCGATGGATGGTGGTGATGCGGCACATGCGCCCCTGGGGACATCTGGGATTGCTGCTCACGCAGGGATTGCCTTGGTGCATTGTGGCAATCGCGATTCACCCATCGATCGCGGTAGCGCTTAGCTATCTCGGCGCGTATTTTGCGCTTCGAATCGCGATGACTTGGATGATTGGCTCCTGGGGCCTTAAACAATCGTCGGCATGGAAGAATATGCCCCTTCTTCCGCTCTGGGACGGCTTGGCGTTCGCGATATGGCTGGCCAGCTTTGGACAGAACAGCATTCGCTGGCGCGGCGATGAATATCAGATTCGAGATGGAATGCTGGTCCTGGCGTCCCGGTCAACGGTCGAGCGGTAATCAGGCGCCATGCGAGGTCGACCATAACACCGTCGCCTGGCGAGTTTGTCGCGCGAAGATTTCCTTGGCGCGCCGGTAAAGCTCGACGTCGGCCGGCCGATATTTTTCCACCGCTTTTCGAACATCGGGGTCAATCGCGTAAGCCGCTCCCTGGTGGTCCGGATTGACGTTGAGAAAACTTTGGCCGCGCAGATTGCAGCCGAAGATAGAATTGAATAGGTCCACGCTTCGGTAGAACTCTTCGGAGAGGCCCACCATCGCAAAGTCCTCGATGGAAACGCTACCCAGATATTGCGTCTGCTGGTTGCGAAAGGCGTCCCACGATAAATAATCGTGCAGCGTCATCTTGGCGTCATGCAGCAGCTTCTCTTCGGGATGTTCGCGCTGCGGGTTACGCACCAGAAACCAGTAATGCGATAAGGCCTGTTGATAAGGGTCTCGAAAGAATGCAACGAAATCCTCAGTCGGAAATAGCCCTGCATACTTATCCGCAATGAAATGACCGTGAATTGCGTCGTAGTTTTGTAAGAGTTCGTCACGGCGGCCGCGCATCTCTTGGGTGCGGATTTTGCGGCGCGCATTGGCTTCGGGGACATCAAAGCCCGCCCAATCGCCGTAGTCCAACATCAGGCGATCGTTAAATTCCCCATGCATCAGGGCGCGAAACGAGTTTCCAGCCGCTTTAGGAACGTGAATTGAAAGGATCACTAAACGTATACGCTTTGGACGAACCGCCTGCGCTCAGTATTTGCCAAGGCCCGGAATACTCGCGAGACTAATCGCATGATCGCTAAAGCGGAGCCGGTCTGTCAAGGCGCGGCGCTCCTACAGTCTGGCTTCGTAAACCAGATTGAAGGGAGTCTCAGCCGCGCGTCGGAACCTGGTGAAACCCCCGTCCATTACCACTTTGCGCATACGCGCCTCGCCTGCCTGCGCGCCCAGGCACAACCCGACCTCCTGGGCCCGCGACGCCGGCGTGCAGATCATACTGGAAGCCGAATAGAAGACCCGTCCAACTGGATTGAGGTTTTCCTCGAGCTTGTCGTGAGCGAACGGTTCAACGATCATCCACGCCCCGTCGGGATTTAACATTTCGCGCACGTGCCGCGCAGCCCCCACCGGGTCGCCCATGTCATGCAGGCAATCGAAGAAAGTCACCAGGTCGTACTTGGCGCCGGGGAAGTCTTTGGCCGTGGCGACCTCGAAGGATGCGTTCTTAGTGCCCGCCTTTGAGGCCGCGCGACGCGCCGAATCGATCGAAGGACCGTGATAGTCAAACCCAACAAAATCAGAATTCGGATAAGCCCGGGCCATCAATATCGTTGAGGAACCATGGCCACAGCCCACATCGGCAGCCCGCGCGCCGTGCTTGAGCCGGTCTTCGATGCCGCTGAGCGATGGAATCCAGGTCTGCACCAAATTGGCAGCATAGTTTGGACGGAAGAACTTTTCCGTGCCTTCGAAAAGCGATACATCGTGCTGGTCCCAGCCCACGCCGTCGCCCGTGCGGAACGCTTCCACCAGCTTGTGCTCGTCCTTGAGCATGGAACTGACAATATGGAATGCGCCGGGCAGATATGCCGGACTGTCTTCCACCGCCAGCGCGAAGGCCTGCTCATTGGGAAGCTCGAACGCCTGCTTCGAGGGATCGTAGGTTACGTAGCCGCCCGCCGCCTGCGCTGAAAGCCATTCCCGCACATACCGCTCGTCGGTGTTGGTTTTGGCAGCGAGCTCGGCGGCGGTCATCGGTCCGGCGCCAGCCATGGCCTTATATAAGCCCAGCTTCTCGCCTATCAGAACCAGAGCGGCATTCATCGCCGCGCCGAGCTCTCCCACTACTTGTCCAAGGAACTGCTCCAGTTTCGCGTGATCGATCTGCATGTCCTCGGAGTATACACCGCGCGAAGCTAGCGAGTGTCCCGCAAGGTCCGTAAATCGCTTAAATCCGTCGCCAGGGCGTCGCGATCGTGCGATTCGAGGGTGTTATTCTTCACCACGTCCTTCAGGTTGTCAATGGCCGCATCGAGTTTGCCTTTGTCGAAATGGTCGTGACTCAGGTCGCGATCGAACTCTGAAAGATGGTGCTGCACGTTTTCATAGCGGCTCCGCTCTTTCTCCTTGGTGCGGGTGAAATCCGCGGCTTTCTGGAGATCATTTTGAACGCGCGAGACCAAATCCCGGGCGCGATCGAAGTCGGCCGCCTGGAGCACCCAGCAGGATCCCGAAAGCAGGGCGAACATGGCGATTTTTGCCATCGCTGACTTCCCAAAACGAGTTGCAGTCATAACAATATCCTCCCCTGATGTGACTCCTAGAGGCACGTATGGGTTGCATGCCAGCCCATACTTTCCTGGCTTAGCTAACCTATAAGGGTGCTGAAACATACTGTCCTTCTTTGCTTTACCGCCGCCGCGGCATTCGCCGAGGTGCACCCGCTTACGCTGCGGCAAGCCGTGGATATCGCGCTGAAAGAGAATTCCGACCTGGTACTGGCCCGGTTGGACGAACAAAAAGCGCAGGCCGCAATTCGCGTCGCCAAGGACCCGTTCGTTCCCAAGCTCTACGCGGGCAGCGGAGCCGCGAAAGTGTGGGGCTACCCAACCAGCATCGAGGGAGCTGCCCCCGCCATCATTGAAACCCGAACGGACATGGCGCTGTTCAACCGGTCGAAAACCTACGAGCTGGCACGGGTGCGCGAAACAGCGCGCGGCGCAGAGTTGGACACGCAATCGAAGAGCGATCAAATCGCCTATCAAACGGCGACGCTGTTTCTACAAGCCGAGCAGATGGCCCGCAGCGTACAATCTTTGCAGCTGGAGGTCGAAAGCCTGAAGCGCGTCGGCGCCGCGACCGGGCTTCAAGTGGAAGAGGGCCGCCGTCTTCCGATCGAGAATAAGCGTGTCGCCGTGGATCTTGCACGCGCCAGCCAGCGTTCTGAATCGTTGAGCGGCGATCTGGATTATGCCGAAGCTTCGCTCGCGGTGGTGCTGGGCTACTCGGCTGCCGACCGCGTCCAGCCGATGGGCGAGGAGCGCGCGTCGTTTGAAGTGCCGGCCACCGAACAAGCCGCAATCGAGCTGGCCCTGCAGAATAGCCGGGATATCCGCAAGCTGGAGTCGCAGCTCCAGGCTAAAGGTTTCGAAGTCAAAGAGGATCAGGCGGCTCGTTTGCCAGTGATCGACCTGGTAGCGCAATACGAGCTGCTTGCCAAAACCGATTATGAGGGCTTCTTTAACCGGTTCCAACGCAACAACGGCGAACTGGGCGTATCCATACAGATCCCGCTGCTGCTTGGCTCCGCGAGCAAGGCGCTGGCTTCGCAAGCGCAGATCGACATCCTGGAGCTGCGGACGCAAATGGGCCAAGTCCATAACCGAATCCAGCTCGATACTGAGAAGAGCTATCGGGAGCTCGAAAAGGCCGCTTCGGCGGAAAAGGTGGCCCGTCTGGATCTGGATTACACGCGCGATCAGGTGTCGACGTTGCTGGCGCAATTGGGCGAGGGACGCGCCACCGAGCAACAGGTGGACGAAGCGCGGTTGGCCGAGCAGGAAAAGTGGGTCGCCTTGTACGATGCGCAGCACCTGGTTGAGAATGCGCGGTTGGATTTGCTGAGGCAGACGGGAACGTTGCTGGCGGCGCTGCGGTAAGGCCGCGCGAGACCGCTTGCTCACACGCGCGGCTCCGTAAGGGAGCGGGGCGGTGAGAGTTTGCGGCGGACTGCGGCACTAGGGTATTTGAGAACCGCAAGCCATCTCGTACTCCCGCTGTTGGTATTGCTGGCCGCTTGCAACACCGATCCTAAGGTCGTCAGCCAGAAGTACGTTGCCAGAGGAAACCAGTATTTCGTCCAGCGGCGGTATAAAGAAGCGTCCATCCTTTACCGCCGCGCGCTGAGAAAAGACTTGCGCTCCGGCGATGCCTGGTATCGCCTGGGGCTGGTCAACGCAAAGCTAGGAGGGCTGCTTGAGGCGCGCAAGGATTTCAGCCGCGCCATGGAATTGAATCCAGCCGATCTGGACGCCGTGGTTCAGCTCGGCGATCTGGATCTGACGTTTTATCTGCTGAACCCGGCAACCGGCCGTCCGTATCTCGCCGATCTCAAGGAGATCGCTGAGCGATTGTTGAAGGGTGACCCGCGATCGTTCGACGGCCTGCGCTTCTCGGGAAGCATCGCACTGGCCAGAAAGGATACGCCGGCCGCCATCCAGGCATTCGAGGCGGCCAACCAGGTGAAGCCCGGTCAGCCGGATCTGGTGCTTAGCCTGGTTCAAACCCTGTTCGCAGCCCGGCAAAACGAAGCCGGCGAGAAGCTGGCCGGCCAGTTGATCGAAAGCTGGAAAGCCTTCGCACCAATCTACGACGCGCTCTATATCCACTGGCTGCGCGGCAATCGGCCGGACCTGGCGGAACAACTGCTGGAAAGGAAGATTGCCAACAATCCGTCGCGAGGAACGTATTTGATCCAGCTAGCCTCGCATTATGTTTTGGTTCATCGCCGCGCGGATATGCTGGCCACGCTCGCGCGCCTGACTTCCGATCCGAAGCGATTTCCGGATGGGCAACTGGAAGCTGGAGATTTCCTGGTGCGCGTTCGCGATTACCAGGCCGCTCTGCGCGAGTTCCAAGCGGGCCAGGGGCAACATCCGAAAGCAGCCCGCGTGTACCGCGAGAAGATAGCGGAGGTGCTGGCAACGGAGGGCGCGCACGATCAGGCTCGCGGCATAGTGGCAGCTCTGCTGCGGGAGGACTCAAAAGATCCGGAAGCTCGTGCTTTACATGCGACGCTGCTGCTGGCGTCAGGCGAACCTGGCCAGGTAAAGGCGGCGCTTTCCGAGCTGCGAGAGCTCACCAAGGCTCTGCCCGCCAATGCGACTTTGCATTTTAATCTTGGACGCGCCTACATGGCGGCCGGCGATCAACAGAACTTGCCGGCGGCACGGGAACAGTTGGAAATCGCGCTCCGAATAGACCCCCACCACACTCCCGCAAAGCTATCCTGGGCGGAGCTGGCATTGGGGAGCGGCGAACCGGGGCGGGCAGTGCAGGCAGCGGACGAGGTTTCGCGCGAGGACCCGGGGAATCCCGCGGCACACCTGATTCGCGCCAGCAGTTTCCTCCAAATGGCGGAGCCGGAGAAGGCGCGCGGGGAGCTGACGGTTTTGCTCGGGATGTCCCCAGCCTCGTCGATTCTCAATGACGCTCGCGATCAGCTCGCCGAATTGGATTTACGCGAGCACCGGTACAAGCCGGCCGAGGAGGGCTTCAACGCGCTGGTCCAGGCCGACGACGGCCGCGGCGCACTCGGCCTGGTTGAATGCGCGGTCGCGCAAGGGCAATGGCAACAGGCCATACAAATCGCGAGCGAGCAGTTGCGGCATTCGCCCGACCGGCAGGATTATCGGATGGCGTTGGCGCACGTGTATGTCGCGTCGGGCAACTTCCCCGCCGCCGCTGGGCAATTTCAGGCCATGATCGGAAAGGATCCGAAGTCAGCGCGCCTGTACCTCCAACTGGGCGATGCGAAAATCCATGGCGGCGACAACGCGGGTGCCCTAGCCGCTTTTCAAACCGCCCGACAACTTGCTCCCGGCGATGCCGCGCCGGCTCTCAATCTGGCTCTGTTGTACGATCAGACCGGACGTTCGAAAGAAGCGCGCCAGGAATATCAAATCGCGATCCAGCTCCAGCCGGAGAATGCCGCGGCCCTGAACAATCTTGCCTACCTCGATGCGGAGGAGGGCGTGGATCTGGATCAGGCCCTGGCGCGCGCGCAACGGGCGCAGCAAAGATTGCCGGACAACCCTAACGTTCAGGATACGCTGGCCTTGGTTTACATCCGGAAGAACCTGACCAACGATGGCATCCGCATGCTACGCGATCTGGTGAACCGCAATCCGGAAAACGCTACTTTTCATCTGCATCTGGCTCTCGCTCTGTACCAGAAGGGCGACCGGCTTTGGGCCAAGCGGGAGCTGCAGGCTGCTTCACGCAATCAACCGGAGCCCAAGCAGCAGGATAAGATAAAGGAGTTGCTCGCGAAAATAGGATGATCTCGCAGGACCTGCGTTGACGGCGGACTGGAAGAAAAATTGGGCCGCGTTGCCCTACGTACTGCCGTTCGCGGTATTTCTGGCGTTCCTGGCAATTCAGAAGTATTTTCCGATCCCTCCGATTCTCGAATACGCGATCCGCGATTTGGTTCTGGCGGTTATGCTGTTCGCGTTCTCGCGCCAGGTGATCGAGCTGCACAGCTTTCATCGGCTGGAGGCCGTCATCCTAGGCATCGCGGTATTCCTGGTCTGGGTGGGACCCGACCTGATTTTCCCCACCTACCGGCAGCACTGGCTGTTTCAGAACTTCCTGCTGGGGCGACTCACCAACTCGATTCCGGAAAATGTAATCGGTAATCCCTTAGTTATTTGGCCGCGAATTATCCAAGCTGTCATCATAGTGCCGATCCTCGAAGAGCTATTTTGGCGCGCCTGGCTGATGCGCTGGCTGATCTCTCCACAATTCGAGAAAGTGCCGCTGGGGGCGTACCAGGCCGGGGCATTTTGGATCACCGCCTTGTTATTCGCGTCCGAGCATGGCCCCTATTGGGATGTCGGATTGGTCGCCGGCGTCGCCTACAACTGGTGGATGGTGCGAACGCGCAGCCTGGGCGATTGCATTCTCGCCCACGCGGTAACAAACGCCTGCCTGTGCGGCTACGTGGTTGCCACGCGGCATTGGGAATACTGGCAGTAATCCATAACGTCGGGAGATCGTGAATGTCCATTCGGATTGCGCGCACGGCGAAAGGCCCGATCGAATATCGTCTCGAAGGCGGCGGATCGGTGGTGCTGGTCCTGAACGGTGGCCATTGCAGCCGTAACACGCGGCTTTCCCATGAGCAGCTCGTATACGAAAACTTCTCGGTGCTAACGCCATCTCGGCCTGGCTACGATCGCACGCCCGCGGCGTTGGGCCACACGGCGCAAGCCGCGGCTGACACGCTTGCGTCGCTCCTCGACACATTAGATATAACGACCGTTTCCGTGATCGGGATCTCCGCCGCCGGCCCAACCGCTTTGGCGTTTGCCCAACAGTATCCTGGACGGACGCAGAGATTGATCCTGGAGTCGGCGGTGGCCACCGAGTGGGATGAGCCGACTAAGCGACTTGCGCGTCTATTATTTGGGCGAGCCGAAAAATTGACCTGGATTTTAGTCAAGCTCGCACTGATCTTGATGCCGCTGAAAACAATCAAGGCGATGATGCGGGAGCTGACGACCTTCAGGGTCGACGACGTCCTCCAGTGCATGAGCCAGAATGACATCCGCTTTGTCAAGCGAATGCTCCGCAGCATGCAATCCGGAACTGGATTCATGAACGATATTGAACATTCGGTGGATCGGCTTCAGACAATTCGTGTGCCGGTCCTCGTTATGTATTCACCGCATGACAAAAGCGTTCCTCCGAAAAATGCGCAGCGGGTGGCAAGTGAAGTGGCGCACTGCGAGCTGTATGAGGTGCCGGCAGATAGTCACCTGATCTGGATTGGACCTCATGCCAATCAGGTATGGCAGAAACGCTTGGCCTTTTTGCGGGCGTGAGGCGCGTGAGGTTGGTACTCGCCGCGCGCCGGAACCCAGACGTCCGATTTCGCCTAGTTATGCAATACTGGTACGGAAATCCGTGAAGTGGAGGTTTCCATGAAGATTCCTGACCGTAACACATTGCTGGTGGCGTGTATAGGATTGGTGTTAAGCGCGCTACCGGTGCTCGCACATCACTCCTTTGCCGCCGAGTACGACAGCAAGGCCCTGGTCACGGTGACCGGCGTCATCACCAAAGTGGAGTGGACCAATCCGCACATTTACTTTTATATCGACGCCAAGGACGCCAGTGGCAACGTGGTGAATTGGGCAGTGGAAGGCTACCCGCCGAATACTCTGAAGCGGACTGGGTTCACGCGGGATGACCTGAAGATTGGCGACACGGTGACCGTTACCGCTTATAAAGCGAAGGATAGCTCGTCGCGCCTCGCGGGCCGGGAAGTGACCTTCCCGGACGGAAGCAAAAAGTTTGCCGGACCCGCCGGCGGCGCTGCGCCTCCAACGGACGCTGCAAAATAGGAAGCCGCCATGACTACCCGCCCAGCTTGCTATTTCGCAATCGCGGTATTCTCGGCTTCTTTGGGATTGGCTGCCACCATCCCCAGGACCGCCGACGGTAAGCCGAATCTATCGGGCGTCTGGCAGGGCGGCGGAGTGAGCCTTTACGGCGAGCCGGGAGCAGGCGCCCGTCCCGCACCGCCCCCGCCCGTGAATCCGCCGCCCAAGCGCGAGGCGATCCCTTACCAGCCGTGGGCGGAAGCCAAGACCAAAACATTTACGTCCGCCGACGATCCAACGCTCCGCTGCCTGCTGGCGGGGGTTCCGCGCATTACCTCGATGCCCATGCCGCTCGATATCATCCAAACGCCGAAAGAAGTGGTGATCGCTTATGAATCCTTCCATGCGTTTCGGATCATTCCGATCAACGACAAGCTGCAGCACCCCAACGATCTGGTGCCGACCTGGATGGGCGATTCCGTCGCGCGCTGGGATGGCGACACGCTGGTGGTGGACGTCACCGGATTCAACGACAAGACCTGGCTGAGCGGGACCGGGAGCTTTCACAGCGAAGACATGCATGTGGTGGAGCGCTACCAGCTCAACAGCGACGACACCATCACCTACACGGCGACCGTGACCGATCCGAAAGTGCTCGCGAAGCCGTGGGTCACGGGGGCATTGCTGCGCCGTCCGCCCAATACACGCGTCGAAGAGTACGAGTGCATCGAGAACAATCAGGACATTCCGCACATGGACGTGAAGAAGTAGCGGCTCAGCGCAGATAGCGGCGGTGTTCCTTCAAAATGCAGCGGTCGATGACCACTGCCAGTCCGGCGGCTTTGGCTTTGCGGGCCGCGGCATTGTCCACGACGCCCTCCTGCATCCAGATCGCGGACGCGCCGATGCGAATGGCCGATTCCACCACCGGCGCCACCATCTCCGAGCGCCGGAAGATGTCCACGATATCGACATGCTCGGGAATGTCCTCCAGCCGCGCGTAAGATTTCTCGCCCAGTACTTCGGATTCATTTGGATTCACGGGAATAATCCGATAGCCCTGCTTCTGCATGTATTCGGAGACGCTGTACGACGGGCGCACGCGCTTGTTTGACAGACCAACCACCGCGATAACGCGGCTGTTACGCAGCAGGTCAGGGATGGGAGCCACGGTTATCCTTCCTCCATTGTCAACAGCTTGCGGAAGCGGGCCACCTCGCCAGCTGTTAGATGACGAAACTTGCCGGGACGTAACGAACCCAGCTCGAGAAACCCGATCCGCACGCGCCGCAATTTTTCCACCAGCCGCCCGAAATGTTTGAACATGAGCCGGATCTGATTCTGCCGCCCTTCGATTAATCGTACTTCGTACCACGGGTTCTCCGCGCGCTGCAGCAGCTTCAGCCCGGCCGGGGCCGTTTTCTTCCCGCTGAGCGGCACTCCTTCGCGGAACTTTACTTCCTGCTCGGGCGCAAGCTGGCCATTGGTCTTTACCAGATATGTCTTGGTGACGTGACTGGCCGCCGAAGTGATGCGCTTGGCGAATTCGCCGTCGTTGGTGAGCAGCAGCAGTCCTTCGCTGGAATAATCCAGCCGACCCACTGGATACACGCGCGCCTTGACGCCGCGCAGGAGGTCCATCACGGTTGGCCTGCCCTCCGGATCGCTGACGGTTGTCACACAGTTCTTAGGTTTGTTCATGGCTATGTAGACCAGGTGCTCCGGGGCACCCACTCGCTTGCCATCGACTTTGATGTGGTCGCGCTCGGGATCGGCCTTGGTCCCAAGCTCCGTGATTACCGCGCCGTTCACGGTGACGCGGCCTTCCAGAATCAGTTGCTCGGACCGGCGCCGGCTCGCGATGCCTGCGTGGGCGAGCAACTTCTGGAGACGTTCTTCTGCCATCTATTCCGTCACAGATGGTTCCGATTGCTCGGCGGCCGCTTCGTCGGCGGACCCAGCTACCACGGGCGGCTGCTCTTCTGGATCGAGCACGGGCATTTCATCCATCGTAGATAGACGCCCGAGTTCCTCGAATTCTTTCAGCGTCGGTAGTTCGCTAAGATCTTTCAACCCAAACTGCACCAGGAATTCCTTGGTGGTTTTGTACAGGATGGGCTTGCCGAGGACAGCTTTTCTTCCAGCGGTAGCGATCAACTTCCGGTCAATCAGAGTCTTCAAGACGCCCGCGCCCTGCACGCCGCGCACTTCCATGACTTCAGGCGCGGTGATGGGCTGCTTATACGCGATGAGCGCCAATGTCTCCAAGGCCGGCAGCGAGAGCTTCAACGGCGGTTTGAGATTCTTGACGAACGCGCGGACTGCCTCGTGGTGCTCGGGCTTGGTGGACATCTTGTATCCGCCAGCCACTTCGCGAATCGTCAGCCCGTGTTCGGACTTGTTGTATTCGGCCGTGAGCTCTTCGAGCACGCGCCCCACCTTCGCCGCCGGCTGCTCAAGAGCGGTTGCGATCTGATCGGCCGTGAGCGGTTCATCGGTGACATAGATCACCGCCTCAACCACGGCTCGTAGCTGCTCGTCCGGCAGTTCAATGTTTCGGGTGACGGCGCCTTCGAACAAATCGGCGGGGGCGTCAAGTTGTATTTCGGTGTGTTCCATTTCTACCTAGCTGTATTCTTCTTCAATGGCGACCAGGGACTGGCCGAGCACCTCGTCAAAGGCGCGCTGTTTCTTCAGTCCAATGTCGCCGAACGCGTCCTTCTGCGTCAACTGGAGCGCCTGACGCCGTACCAGCTCGAGCAAGGCGAGAAACAAGCAGATCATGGCGCGGCGGCTGCCCTGCCGCTCGAACAATTCAGCGGCTGGAATCGACTCGCCGGCGCGCAGCTCGCCAAACACGCGCTCCAGGTAACGAATCATGTCGGGGATGCTGACATCCTCTTTGCCGACCTCATAGATGGGCCGGTTCTTGGCGCGCTCGAGGACGGTCTGCAGCGTCTTCACCAAGTCAAAGAGCGAGACCGCCAGCTCCGGGTCCCCGTTCTCGGCGAGGAATTGCGCCATCTGGGGGTTCGACCAGGAGACATCTTCCACCATGCGCTTTTGCTGAAGCATCTCTGCGGCGTTCTTGAAGCGTTCGTGTTCCAGCAACCGGTCGACCAGCTCCTGGCGGGGGTCGTCTTCGGGCGAAATCTTGTCGAGCTCCGGGTCCTTGGGCAGCAGCATGCGCGACTTGATGTGAATCAGCGTCGCGGCCATATAGATGAACTCCGAGCTCAGCTCGATGTCCAGCTCGAGCGCGCGCTGCATATATTCGAGATATTGCTGCGTGATGGAAGCGATGGGTATGTCGTAGATGTTGATCTGCTGCTTACGAATGAGGTCGAGCAGGAGATCCAGCGGTCCCTCGTATTGCTCGAGGTGAAAATTCAAGGGCGAAGCCACTGCTTTATAGAATACCAGCCAGGGGAAGGGATTAATGACGAGAAGAGCCTATTTCGCGCGAGCGGATCTGCTTGGGAGCGAGGATGCTCTCCCTAATCTCGAGGATGTCGCGGGCGCGAGGGACCGGTGGCGCGTTGCGTTCGGCCGCGGCCGCGAGGTCTGGTTCCAGGTGGCACTTCTTGTATTTCTTACCGCTGCCACACCAACATGCTGCATTCCTGCCTGGGTTTGCGTCTGCCATATAATCCTGCTCCAGAATACCAGCCAGGGCCGGCACCGGCTCCCTCACGGTCGCGGTTCGGCAACATTGAAGTACAAGGTCACATCCACCGTATGCGCGGCCGCGTTGATCTTGGTCTCGGCGCGCGTGGTTTTCAGACCGTCGAACACGCCGCCTTCCTTCACCCGGTTTAGGAAATGGTCCGGATACTCGACATTGAACGGCTTGCCCGGCGCGATGCTCCACATCTTCCGGATTTCGGGTTCGGTTTCGATGTCAAGTCCCACGATCTCGAGCTTGCCAAGCGAATAGAGCGGCCCAGGATCAATTTGAAACTGGATGCTGATCGTGTGATCCTCGTCGTTCACGTCGCGTTTTACCTGCGACGTGGCGTCCAGATGGCCTGCGCGCCGCTGGTTGGCTCGAATCCTATCCTGCGCCGCCTTGACCTCGTCGAAATTCACGGCCTGATCGGTTTTGAGCTTTGAAAGATCCTTCCACTCCGAGCGCGAATAATCGGCGCCCACGAAGTCTACCCGCTGCAGGTTGTAGACTGGGCCAGGCGCCACTTGCACGGTCACCGAAACACCGTCCACATCCTTGGCGGGCGCGATGTCGACCTTTGGGAACGCCACGCGCAGCATTCCATGCGCCTCATAAATGGGACGAGCTTGATTGTCCAACAACTGGCGGAAAACGGGTTCCTGATAGGGCGCGCCGATGGCGACTGCGTACATCGCTGTCTGAAGCTCCCCTGAAGGCACCGTCCCGGTTCCGGTAAATATCACGTGGGCGATGGATGGGCGTGCCTTGGCCGGACGGAACAGCAGCGTTAAATCCTCGCCGGCCTCCGAGGTCAGCTTGCCTGCGATCGGCGCGTGATAATCGTGCGCGGCCAAGAACTCGGAAATCCACGCTGTATAACGGTCCACGACGGGCTTGGTGGCCGGGATCTTGTCTCCAAACAGAGGATCTTTCTGCTTCAGCCAAGCTCGCAGCTCGGCATCGCCGGCAGGCAGCTCCTCAAACCGGATGGGGTAAAGTTGCGCGACCTCGGCAACCTCAAACACCACGTCGTATCCTTCGCCATCTTGGGACGGTGCAAAGCGATAGCTGACGTTATCGAACGTCCCGGATGCCTCCAGCTTGTCGCGAGCCGCGTCGAATTCCAGTTTGCCCGCCTTCAGGCCCACGCGGAGACCCGCCGCGGACAGGATTTGCTCGGCGGGATGGGCGCGGTTTCCAATCACCGTCAGGTTCTCAATCGTGTACGCAGTCGGGGCCGGTGGCAAGCTGGGCTTGGGATGCTTGGGCGTCTGCGCCGGACTGATAACGGCGGCCATTGAGAGCGCCGCGATTAAACCAATGGTTTTGGCGAAACTCATTCGATCTCGATGGCAACGAACATCAGCCGTCCGGAGCGCTCGATCTGCATGGCCACTTCGTCACCGGGCTTGAACTCGCTCACCTTCTTCCGCAGCGCCTCCACGGTAGCCACCGGGTCCTGGTTCACGGAATAAATGACGTCTCCCGGCTGAAGGCCGGTTCCGCTGGTGAGGTCGGTAGCGCTGGAACCGGCGGCCACTAGCACGCCGTAGGAATTCCGCAGGCCCGGGAGCATCGCGGCCAGATCCTTGTCGATCCCAATGGCTAAAATGCCGAGCCTGGCCACCAGGTTGTCCTCCGGATTCACCATGTCGGCGAAACGTTGCGGATCGTCCACGCTGTCGATGACCGGCACGTCCATGGTTAACTGATCCTTCCCGCGGAGCACTTGGAGCGTAATCTTCTCCCTCATTGGAGAACGATAGATGTACGCCTCGAGTTGCCGCGCGTTGCGCATGATTCTGCCGTTCACGCTCTCCACCAGGTCTCCAACCTTCAGGCCCGCCTTGTCGGCCGGCCCTTCCGGAGTCACGTCGCCAACCAGGACACCCCAGTCTCGAACCAGGCTCAGGCCCTCGGCCAGGGCCGGAGTAATAGTCTCCACGTAAATCCCGATCCGGCCGCGATGTACGTGCCCTTCTTTCCGAATCTGGTTGTAGATGGTCGAGACCATGTTGCTGGGTATCGCAAACCCCAATCCCTCGCTGCCTCCGGATTGCGTAAGGATGAACGTGTTGATGCCGACCACGCGGCCCTGCGAATCAATCAGCGGACCACCGCTGTTACCAGGATTGATGGGAGCGTCGGTCTGAATGTAGGCCAGAAAATCGTCGGGGTGGAGTTCGCGCGAAGTGGAACTCACGATGCCCATGCTGACCGATCCTTCCAGGCCCCGGGGGGTTCCAAACGCCATCACCAATTCGCCCTGGCGGACTGCATCCGAGTTGCCCAATTGCAGGCGCGGAAGGCCGGTCCGCTCGATCTTGATGACCGCCACGTCCATCTCGCGATCCATCCCAATCAGTTTCGCTTCCAGCAACTTGACTTCCGGCTCAAACGTCGCGTTGCGGCCCCGGAGACGCGCCACCGAAAGCCGAACCTGGATGCGCCTGGCGCCCCTGACCACGTGTGCGTTGGTGACAATGAAACCGTCGTCGGAAAGAATGATCCCTGAGCCGGTGCTGCGCTGTTGCGAAAGCAGGGCAGCGGTATTGCTGGAATCGGATTCGTCGGCTGTCACGTAACCGGTGGAAAAGATCTGCACCACGGCCGGGCGGACCCGGTTGACCAATCCTTCGAGCGACTGGCTCAGCTCACTCAGCGATACAGGCGGCGTCTTTATTTCGCCAGCGGGCGGCGTTTCCTGCGCTGGAGCAAAACCAGGTAAAGCGAAAAGGATGAGGAGCAGAAACGCGAAGGTTCGCACGTCTTCATTTTCCCGCATTTTATGGGCCAAATAGAGCAGCGATAACAGCTATGGCTGCCCGGCGCGCAAATTTTTCAGCGCTCGCAGCCCGGCCTGCGACACTTCCGGATCCGGATCCTGGGACAGCGCTTGGAGCGGCGCCACGGCGTCCGGACTGCCGCTAGCGGCCAGCACTTCGGCCAAGCCGGTCTTCTCATCCCTGGTCACCACGGCTTCCTTCAATACCGGGTACAAAGCCTGCCGGACCTCCGGGTCGCGCGCCAGCTCGATCAGGTACGGGCGAGCAACGCCGCGATAGGCAGCCGAGTTGAGATTGTTCACTAAATAGCGCAGCGGGTCGAATTCCGCGGTACCGCGCTTGCCGAGGCTTACCAGGGCGAAGGCGGCCGAGAGGCGGGGCTCGGTTTTGTTTTCGTTGTTGAAGGCTTGCTCCAACGCGGCGCTGTCGGCGGCATTCTTCAGCCGTCCCAAACCCTCGGCCGCGGCTTCCCGCAGGCCTTCGTCCTTGTTGTCCAGATAAGCAGTGTAAATGCCTTGCAGTTGTGGATCGGGCATCTGCGCCATGGCAGTGAGCGCGGCTCGTTTCACTTTTATCTTGCGGGAGCGGTCCAGAACGTCGCGCAATTGATTAATCGCGTCGCGATTCGCCAACAAACCGGTCGCTTCGATTGCGGTGAGCTGGACGCGTTCGTTCAGATCGTGCAGCAGGAAGGCAATGCTCGGGCCGGCGCTTGGATCGTGGATTTTTTCGAGCGCCGCCACGGATTCGTAGATCAGATCGCTGTCCTTGGATTGCAACGCCTTCATCAGATCCGGAACAGCTTCGCGTCCCCGCAAGATGCCAACCGCTCGCGCTGCGTTGGCGCGCGTATCCAAACTAGATCCGCCGCTGACGATCCGGCCAATCGCCGCGATAACTTCCGGGCGCACTTGTATGTACGGATCGATCACCAGATCGTTGGCGTCCGTAAACTTCCCCTTGATGGAGGATCCGGCGCGCCGCAGCGGCGCCGTCAGTCCGGTCTTGAGATATCCAGGGACGTAAAAGTTGACCAGCCCGTCGATGGCGCGATTCTGGACTTCCGGATCGTTATCGCCGCAGGCCTTGATCAGCGGATCCAGGCTGCGCTGCGTTCCGATGCCGGCAATTGCCTTGACCGCTTCCAGGCGGACATCTACGTCGGGGTCGGAAAGGAAAGGCTCGATCTTGGGAATGTTTTCCGAGCCGCCTTTACCCAGCTCGCGAACGCCCTTGACGCGCGTCTTGACGTCGTCCTCGGCCTTAAGAGAAGGCGCTGGCAGCGCAAAGGCCGCGAGAGCCAGGCACGCGCAAAATGCAACACCGCGACGAGACATAAAGCAACGCTACCGTACGAACTCTACGGTGACTTTCTTGGAGATGAGGCCGGCTTCGTAGCCCATGTCGAACAACTTCTGGGCCGCCTGGGGCACCAAGTCGCCACAGTCTACGGTGAAATGATTGACGTACATGCCGACGAACTTCTCAGCCAGCCGCGGCTCCAGATCGCGCGCGAATTGCATCGCATAATTCAACGCCTCTTCGCCGTGGTCGAGCGCGTATTGGATACTATCGCGCATGACGCGGCAGCACTCGCTTTTCGACTCGGCCGGAAGCGACCGCAGCAGCACGTTCCCGCCCAGCGGCAGCGGCAGATCGTACTCCGATTTCCACCAGCGGCCGAGATCGATAACGTTGTGAAATCCGCTCTTGCCGTAAGTAAGCTGCCCCTCGTGAATGATAAGTCCCGCGTCCACGGTGTGTTCGGACACCGCGTCCAGGATCTTGTCGAAGGGGATCACCACTTCCTCGAAGTCGGGCTCGAATAACTTGAGCGTGAGGTACGCGCTGGTCATGCGCCCCGGAATCGCGATTTTCTTGCCTTTGATTTCCTCCGGCGCCATGGGCTTTACGCTAGCCAGAATAGGGCCGTAGCCGTCCCCGATGCTGGAGCCGCTGGCCATTAGCACGTACTTATCGGCGACGTACGGATACGCGTGGTAGGAAATCGCGGTGAGCTCGTAAGCGCCTTCCAGCGCCTTGCGATTTAAGCTCTCGATGTCTTCCAGCACGTGCCGGAAGTTGAGCAGCCGGGAACGGACCTTTTTGGTCGCCAAGCCATAAAACATGTATGCGTCGTCGGAATCGGGGCTGTGCGCACAGACGATTTCCTTTACGGAGGTGGATGCCATAGGAGAGCAGACCACCACTATAGCAGACGGCATGCGGCCTCTCCTCCGCATTTTGAGCCGGTACGGGCGAGCTTGCTGACCTCTGTAAGCGGCTACTGCAGCTGGAGCGACTCTAGCTCGGGCCGTAGCGCTTCTAAAGCCTGCTCGAGCTCGATCAGTCCCTCTTGGGCGCCACCGAGGTGCCCGCTGCGCCCCTGCTTTTCCAGCTGGAATGCCGCTTCGAATGCGCGGCTGGCGCCAAACGTGGATACGGAGCCCTTGAGACTGTGGGCATGCTGCTCCAGGGCGCTGGCGTCGCTTGCGGCCACGGCGCTCTGGATTTTCTGAAGCGTGGACGGATAGTCGTCGAGAAACAGATCGATGACTTCTCGCAGCAACTCGACGTCGCCTCCCACGCGGCTGAGCGCAAGCGCTTCATCCAACTGCTGCAGCTGCACGCTCACTGGGTCTCGCTCCCCTGCCAATTCGGTGCTCATAAAACTCCCTCCTGCTCCAACGGACTCGATAATCTTCAATAGCGCGGGTACGTGCACGGGTTTGGTCACATAGGCGTCCATACCGGATTCGAGACAGCGCAGCCGGTCCGACTCGGCGGCCTGCGCGGTCATGGCGGCAATGGGGACGTGACCGCCGGTCGAGCGCTCTTTCTCCCGAATGCGGGCGGTGGCCTGCAAACCGTCCAGACCAGGCATCTGAACATCCATGAGGATCAGATCGAACGGCCGCTGTTCGAACAGATCCACGGCTTCCTGGCCCGACCCTGCGATAGTGACGGAGTGCCCCTCGCGCTCCAGCAGCCGCGCCGCCAGGCGTTGGTTGACGCTATTGTCCTCGGCGACAAGAACGTTCATGTTTCGTTTGGGCGTTGTCTGGCAGGCCTGTTCAGTGGGCAATTCCAGCGAAATCGTGAAATAAAATTTGCTGCCTTGGCCGGGCTCGCTTTCCACCCAGATTTTCCCATCCATCAATTCCACCAATCCGGTGGATATCGACAGCCCGAGCCCAGTCCCGCCGTAGCGGCGCGTGGTGGAACCGTCGGCTTGCGTGAACGGCTCGAAAATGGTGTGGTGCAATTCGCGCGGGATGCCGATTCCCGTGTCGGCGATGCTAAAACGAAGCGTGACAAGAGAACCCTGGCTGGATTCGGACTGCACCCGGATCGCTACCTTACCCGCATTGGTGAACTTGATGGCGTTACCCACGAGATTGCCCAACACCTGGCCGATCCGCAAAGGATCGCCGATCAACTGGTCGGGCACCGCATCGTCCACTACGGATTCGAAAACCAGCCCGGCCATGGAAGCCCGCAGGTCCAAGGGACGGAGCACTTCCCGGAGGAAGGTTCGCAGCGAAAACTCGACCTTATCCAGTCCGAGCTTTCCGGCTTCGTACTTGGAGTAATCCAGCACATCGCTTACCAGGCTGAGCAAAGCTTCACCCGACGATTTCACCAGTTCGAGGTACTCCCGCTGGTCCGGTTGCAGGTCTGTCTCGAGCGCCAGACCGGTCATGCCGAGAATGCCATTGAGGGGGGTGCGGACCTCGTGGGTTATGTTCGCCAGAAAATCGCTCTTGGCGGCGCTGAGAGCTTGGGCGCGTTCGGCCATCTCGCGGGCCAGCCGCCCGGTTTCTTCCAGGCTCAGGTTGGCCGCGATCAGCTCGCGGTTTGCGGCCTCCACCGCCTCCTTGGCGCGAGCCAGCTCTTCGGCGCTTCTTTTTTGTTCGGTAACATCCCGCAGGATGAACAGCATCTGCGGCGGTTGGCCGGGGATTTCCACGCGTGTAGCCGAGATTTCGAAGACGCCCGAATGTCCGTACGCGAAGTGCAGCTCGCTCTCCAGGAAATGCTTCCTAAGCGGAGATTCGAAGCGCGCGCGATAGCGTTGCCAGACCTCCTCCTGTTGTTCCGGATCGAACAGGGCGGTTACATGCATGCCTTCGAGCGAACTGATGTCGGCCCCCAGCAGGCTGGCGAACGCCGCGTTCGCCTTGACGACGGCGCCGCTTGAGTCGGTGAGAAACATCGGCTCGCAGGAGGCCTCCCAGATGGTCCGAAACTGCATTTCGGATTTTAGAAGTTCCTGCTCCGCCCGATATCGATCGGTAATATCGATGCCAGTCGTGATGTAATACTGAACCTCGCCCTGCTCGTTCAGTGTGGGCACGTTGGAAAATGAAATCCGGCGGCGGTCGCCTAATTTCGTGATCCATTCGCTCTCAAATTCACTGGCCGCTCGAGCCGAGAATCCGTACTCCAGCCGCTGGCGGCTCTGTTCCCGGCCGTCCGCGGCGACCAAAACGTCGAAGAACACCCGCCCAATCAGCTCCTCGCTCGCATAGCCCAGAACGCGCTCCAAGGCCCGATTCAGGTACACCATCCGGCCGGCTGCGTCAAACACTATGACGAGCGCGCCGCAGGTGTCCAGAACCGCGCTGATAAAATCACGCTCGGTGGTTAGTTCGCCGTTCACGCAAGTTCCCTACTCTTATCGGCGCTTCTAGCGCGATTCTTACTGGTACCAAGGTTGTGCAAGTTTGCTAACCGCTCTCGCGCGGTCACGGCTCGGCACTAAGGCGTTTACCGCATTGCCGGGTCAGGCTAAAACCGTTAGGCTGGAGTCGTGAAGCGTTGTATCTTTACTACGTTGGCCTGCTCCATCTCGCTGCTTGCCCAGCAATCCACTGTAAGCGACACCACCACGGTCGATGTCAACGGCAATCGCGTCAGCGACGGCCCCATAATCAACCACACGAAGTCCGCCACTGGCTCTGTGACCACCGAATCCCACCGGTCCATCAACGGGACAACAGTTCCCATGGAACAGGTCGAGGTGCACGTGCTGCGCGATGACGCATCCGGCAAAGTAACTGAGCGTGTCATCCGGCGCTTCGATCCGCAGGGCAACCCGATGCCATCGGTAAGGGAAACCATCGAGGAGCAGAAGCACCCGGACGGCAGTTCCACCATCCAGTCCACCACCTATCGCAGCGACATCAACGGGAACCAGCAGATCGCCGAAAAGACCACTACCGATTCCCACCCGACCGGCTCGGGCGCAAGCTCGCAAACCATCGTACAGCGCGGCACCGCGGATGGCCTTCAAACGGTGGAAAAGCGCGACGAGGTTATCGTCAAGCAACCCAGCGGTTATCATTCGGATACCACTACCTATCGAAGCGACGGGAACGGTGGGTTTTATACCGCGGTTCGCCAGACCGCCGAGCACAACGAACAAAATTCCCAGTCTTCCGACAGCAGCGCCGAATACGAAGTGGGACCCAATGGCGATCTACAACTCCACAGCCAAACAGTCACCAAGACGGTGACGCGTCCGGACGGCTTGAAGGACGCCGTGGTGGAAATCTATGGGCGCAACGTCCCCGGCACGGTGACAGGGAGCGACTCAACATTGAAGCTACAGGAACAACAGGTAATCGAGAGTGCGCCCGGACCAAACAACACCGTGGTCCAGACCATCAGCGTGCGGAGGCCCAGCGTGTCCGATCCGCAAACGCTCGGGCCGGCGCGCCAGATTTCCGAAACCGTTTGCCAGGGTGACTGCAAGCCGGCGAAATCCGGGCCCTGAAAAATCGCTTGCTGACGCGCGCGGCTCGGTTAGGTCAGCCGTGGCCCAGCTTCATCAGCCAGCCCAGGCCGATCAGCGCCGCCACAAAATAGGCGAAACAACGCACGCCATAGCGCAGACGCTCGGAGTCGGTTCGCTTGGTGATGACGCCCAGGACTACTGAAGAAAACAACGCGAATAGTATCGCCGCTTCAAAATGCGAAAGGTTCATCTTCGGCATGGGGCAGTCAGTCCTTCTTCTTGGTCGCGATTTCGTAGGCGTCTACCATGGCCAGGACGTTCAGCAGACCCGCCGCCACCAGGAATTTCGTCCCGTAGTCGTGTACGTGGCCGGCCATGTCGGGCTGCGTGTATCCGAGCCACACCGTCAGCAAATACAACAGGCCGGACGCCAGATCGCCCAAAAAACCTCCGCAATAGATGATGGTGGTGAGCACGTCGCCGGTTTGCGGCTGGAACATCGTGCCGCGCATCATCAGACCCAGTAGAAACATCAACAGAACGGAAGCCGACAACAAGGCTCCGCGCCAAGGCCGCTTCAGCAGGAAATGGCCCGCTCCGGGTATGAGCCAAGCGAGGAAAACCGTGCCGTACCATCCCGGCGCCGGCGGGGCCGCAGGCTGTGCTTTTGCGTTGGTCGCCATCGTTTCCAGTGTACCCGATCCGCCAGGCCGGCCTGCGTATTGCCCCGAAGGGCCTGAGTATTACCGGGGCCTGCGTATTATGGATGAAAGCCATGCCCACCCGCAGCCAGCTGATGAACCCGGATTACTACACTCCGGTCCTTTCCAACGCCATCCGCATCGTCCTGATCCTGGTGTTCGCATACCTTGCGACGCGGGCCGTGGCAAAGGCCTTGCGCGGCCTGCGCGATTACACGGTCAAGATGATGCTCAAGAGCGGGGGCAGCGAATATGAGCTCGAAAAACGCGCCGAGACCATCTCCAACCTCGCGGGCAAGACGCTGTTTGTCCTGATCTGGGGGATGGCGGGACTGATGATCCTGAAGGAAATGAACTTCGACGTGCGGCCGCTGCTGGCGGGCGCCGGGGTGGCCGGAGTGGCCATCGGCTTCGGCGCGCAAAACATCATCAAAGACGTGCTTGGCGGCATTTTCCTGATGATGGAAAATCAGATTCGCGTCAATGACATTGCGGTGATCAACGGCAAGACCGGTCTGGTGGAGGAGATCAATCTTCGCACCACGGTTCTGCGCGGCGAGGACGGAGCCGTCCATGTCTTTCCCAACGGAATCATCCAGGGGCTTTCGAACTTGACGCGCGAATATTCGTTTTACGTTTTCAATCTCACGGTCGCCTATGCCGAAGACACCGATCGCGTGATTTCGGTTCTGGCAGGGATCGCCGAGGAACTTAGCCGGGAAGAGCCCTACCGCTCGGCCGTGCTCGCGCCTCTGGAGGTGTTGGGCGTCGACAAACTGGCTGACTCGGGTGCCGTCGTCAAAGCGCGTTTCAAGACCATACCCAATCAACAGTGGATGGTCGGCCGGGAAATGAATCGCCGGATCGTCAAAGGGTTCGAAGAGGCGAAGATCGAAATGCCGTCGGCGGCGCCAACGGTTAATGTCGTGCTTCCGCGAACCTGAGGGTGTCCGCATGAGTGCGGACACGGCACGCAGGAGTGCGTGCGCCACAAAACGTGCGCCACACTATACCTTGGTCAGCGCGCCCAGCTCCTTCACTACGCTCGACAAGAACGCCTTGGCATCGCCAAACAGCATCAGCGTATTGTCGCGATAGTACAATTCGTTGTCGATGCCGGCGAACCCGGGATTCATGCTGCGCTTGATCACCATCACCGTGCGCGCTTTGTAGGCTTGAATAATGGGCATGCCAGCGATGGCGCTCTTCGGATCGGTCTCCGCGCCGGGATTCACCACGTCGTTGGCGCCGATAATCAGCGCCACGTCCACATTCGACATTTCGGGATTGATGTCGTCCATCTCCCAGAGCTTGTCGTAGGGGACGTCGGCTTCGGCCAGCAGCACGTTCATGTGTCCGGGCATGCGGCCTGCAACAGGATGAATGGCAAAGCGCACATCCACGCCGCGCTTGGTGAGCATATCGAACATTTCCCGCAGCTTGTGTTGCGCCTGCGCCACGGCCATGCCGTAGCCTGGAATCACGACCACATTGCGGGCCGAATCCAGAATCTGCGCCGCTTCTTCCGGGCTGGCCGAATGCACGGGCTTGGCTTCGCCCCCTGCCGCCGCGGTAGTCTGCAGTTGTCCAAAGGCGCCGAACAATACGTTCGAGAACGACCGGTTCATCGCGCGGCACATAATGATGGCCAGGATGAATCCGGACGAGCCGTCGAGCGCACCCGCCACAATCAGAAGCTTGTTGTTCAGCACGAATCCCATGGCGCTCGCCGACAAGCCCGCGTACGAATTCAGCAGCGCGATGACGGTGGGCATGTCGGCACCGCCGATGGGGATGATCAGCAGCACACCGAACAACAACGCCAGCGCGGCGAAGAGGGGAAACAAGACGGTTTGCTCGGGCGAAACAATCAACGCCACGCCGATACCCGCGGCCGCCGCGAAAACTCCAAGATTCAGGAAGTTCTGGCCCTTAAACGTGATCGGCCTCTGTGCCAGCACCTCTTGCAATTTTCCGAAGGCCATCATGCTCGCCGTGAACGTCAGAAAGCCGAGCAGCGTTTCGACGATCAGCGCGATCATCACCACCTTGGTGAGTCCACCCTGATTGAGATCCTTGTAGTACTCCGCGGTACCGATCAGCGCCGAAGCCAGCGCGCCGCACGCGTGGGAAAACGCCGTCCGCTGGGGCACCGCGGTCATCGGCATGATGTATGCGATGGGAACGCCAACCGCTGCGCCGAGAAAGAACGCGATCAATATCCACTGGTAGTTGACCACCTCAAACCGCAGCAGGGTGCCGACCACGGCCAACAGCATGCCAATTTCGCCGACCACCACTCCGCGCCGCGCGGTTGCGGGCGAGCCCAGCCATTTGATGGCCAGGATGAATCCGATGGCCGCCAGCATGTAGAGAAGCGGAAGCAGCGTGTCGTCGAGTCTCATTTCTTTGCCGGCTCCCGTTTCTTGAACATCTTGAGCATGCGATCGGTGATGAGATAGCCGCTCACTACGTTAAGAACGGCCAGAAAGACGGCGGAAAATCCCAGGATTCGCGAGAGCGTAGTGGCTTCGCGCTCGCCCGTGAGCAGAATGGCGCCCACTACCGTGATGGCCGAGATAGCGTTCGTCAGCGACATCAACGGCGTGTGCAGCAGCGGAGAAACTCCGCGGATAAGCTGGAATCCCAAGAAGGCCGCCAGCATGAAAACCCACAAATCAAACTCGTATCCACCCATGGCCCTATCTCCTCTCTCCGGCAGGCATCGCCGCGGCAGTCCCCAGCAACTCGCTCACACGCACGTTGACAACCTCCCCGCCGTGCGTGACCAATGTTTCACGGATGATTTCGTCCTCGCGATTGATGGTCAACTCGCCGTTCTTCACCATCAGCTTCAAGAAGGCCGTGACGTTCGATCCGTACATTTGGCTCGCATGGTACGGCGTCGTGGATGGCAAATTGAGCGGGCCTAGAATCGAAATGCCCTGATGCACGATGGTCTCACCGGGCCGCGTCAGCTCGCAGTTGCCGCCGCGCTCCGCCGCGATATCCACAATCACCGAACCGGGCGCCATGGCGCTGGCCATCTCGGCCGTGACCAGAATGGGAGCTTTCTTGCCCGGAACCGCCGCGGTGGTGATCACGACATCCTGTTCCCGCAGCACTTCGGTGAGCAGCGCGCGCTGGCGGCGGTAAAACTCCTCGTCCATGGCCTTCGCGTATCCGCCCTGCCCTTCCGACGATCCGGTATCGAGATCCAGGACCACAAACTTGGCGCCCAAACTTTCCACCTGCTCTTTCACTGCGCTACGCACGTCATACGCGGATACCACCGCGCCCAGCCGCCGAGCCGTCGCGATCGCTTGCAAGCCCGCCACGCCGGCGCCCAGCACCAGGACGCGGGCGGCCGTGATGGTCCCGGCCGCGGTCATCAGCATGGGGAAAATCTTCGGCAAGGCCTCGGCGCCCAGCAGCACTCCGCGATATCCGGAGATGGTGGCCATCGACGACAGCGCGTCCATACTTTGGGCGCGGGTGATGCGGGGCATCAGCTCCATGGCAAAAAAGGAAACGCCGGTGCGCGCTAAGTCCGATATTTCCCGCACAGCCGTGAGCGGTTCGCCGAAACCAATCAGAAGTTGTCCCGGGCGCAGGAACGGCAGATCCGCTCGCCCTTGCTCGGGATTCACTCCGAGCGACCGCACCTGCACCACGATGTCGGCCTGTTGGAACACCTCGCCGCGCGCGGACACACGTGCGCCTCGAGCCACATACTGGTCGTCTGGAAATCCCGCACTGGCGCCCGCCGACTGTTCGATCACGACGCTTGCGCCCAGCTTGCCCAGCGCTTCCGCGGCACGCGGTGTTAACGCCACGCGCCGCTCGCCAGGGAAGCTTTCGCCGGGCACTCCTATGGTCACAGCCACGAGTTACCTCCTCACGGACGGTAGTTGAGAGGACAGTCAAGCCTCCAGTTTCCACCCTCGGCTCTCACGCGCCAGGGCGTCTTGCGGCCGAATGCTCTCGGAACTTCTCTGAAGATCATACTCCCATTTACAGAATATTGCCGAATCGGGTCGCCCACGCGGGCTGCACGTGGGCAGCTATGATGTGGGCATCGCCCGAAACCCTCCAGCCCTCCTTCGCCGCGCGGAAAGCCCCCTACTAGCTGCGTCGTTGTTCCTACTCAACACCTACATCTGCCGCGGGCTCTTTGGGGTGGAATACCTGCGCCACATGGGATCCATCGAAGCCGCGTATATCGGCATAAGCAGATATATGCTGTCGCATTGGCGAGATTACTCGTGGTTTCCGGTTTGGTACGCGGGCATTCCCGCGCAAAACACCTACCCTCCGCTGCTACACTGGATGGTGGCTTTGGTGGCGCTGCTGCGAGGTATCTCGCCGGCGCACGCGCACCATTGGGTCACCGCGCTTTTTTACTGCTTTGGACCGATTACGCTGTTCGCGCTTACGCTCCGGCTCGGTGGATCGCGAAGGGCCGCTTTCCTCGGCGCGATTTTTTATTCCGTTCTCTCGCCTTCCGAGTGGCTGATGCCTGCCATCGGCCGTGCCACTGGTCAGTTCCATCCGGAGCGGTTGACTGCTCTGGTCTTCTACGGCGAAGGACCGCACGTCACCGCTCTCACTCTGCTTCCGCTCGCCCTGCTCCTTCTGGACGTGGCACTCGAGCGCCGCCGGGCGCCTTATTTCGCGCTGGCCGCGATAGCCTTCGCCTCGGTAGCCCTTACCAATTGGATAGGCGCCCTGGGTTTGGCCCTCGGGGTGGTCGCGTATATTTTCGCTAGGCCAGTTTCCCGCAAGCTCTGGACGCGAGATCTGGCCTTCATCCTGTTTCTCGCCGTCACAGCGTATTCCCTGGCTTCGCCCTGGATTCCGCCGTCGACAATCGCGGCCGTTCACACCAACTCGCTCAAGATCGGCGCCGACTACAGCCACACCGGCGCGGGACTCCTTCGCTGGATTCCTGCAAGCCTGTTGGTCCTGCTGATCCTCAAACTACTTCTTCGCCGCGCGCCTGTGTATGTGCAATTCGCTGTCTTCTTCGCGTTTCTCACGGCGCTCATCCCGATTGCGGCCACCTGGGCTAACCTAGCCATTGTTCCGCAGCCTGAGCGCTATCACCTGGAGATGGAGCTGGCTCTCGCCCTGCTCGCGGGACTGCTTCTCGATATCGGGCTTCGCCGCCTGCCAGGCCGCGCCGCGTTCTTCGCCACCATCGCTTTGCTGCTCGCATTGATATGGCCGGTGAGGTCCGACCGGCACTACGCGCGTGGCGGGCTCATCCGGACCGTTGATATTACGACCACTTCGGAGTGGCGCACCGCGCAGTGGCTCAATCAACATTGGAGCGGCGGCCGGGTCATGCTGCCCGGCTCCTCTTCGTTCTGGCTGACGGCCTTTTCCGACACTCCGGAAATCGATGGCGGGTTCGCGCAAGGCGTGACGATCCCGGTCTATCTCATGGAAAAATACCAGGTCGGCAGCGGTGAGTCAGCCGGTACCCACGCCGCCGAAATCGCGATTCTTTGGTTCAAGGCGCTGGGCGTTCAAGCCGTCGCGGTCAGCGGGCCAGGAAGCACGGAAGTATACAAAGATTTCCGCAATCCGGTTGAGTTCGAAGGCGTGTTGCAGCCGTTGTGGCGGGACCGTGGAGACGTCCTCTATAACGTGGGCGGGCCCGCGTCGCTGGCACACGTTGTGGCCTTGAGCGATTTGGTTGCCAAGACGCCCTACAGCGGCATCGACGTGGCGCCGCTCCGTCCCTATGTCGCCGCGCTCGAAAATCCACGCTATCCAGCGGCCTCGTTCGAGTGGACCAGCCTGCACTCGGCGAAAATCCAAACAGACCTTCCGCCCAATAGCGTCGTGTCCATTCAAGTCTCCTGGAGCGCCGGATGGCACGCGAAGATGAATGGGCGATCTCTGCGCGTTTTCAAGGACGGCCTCGGGTTCATGTATGTCGTTCCAAACACCACGGGCCCCACGTCGATTTCGATCGAATATGATGGAGGAGCCGAGATGATCACCGCGCGATGGATCAGCGGCATGACCTTGGCGCTCCTTGGAATCGCATGCCTGTGGAGTTGGATGAGACCGAAAGCTCGGGAGGCTTGAGCTCTGCTCGATGTTCGACGCCAAACGGTTGAAGCGGGCAGAAGACGAATTACGCAACCTGCCGGTTCCGGATGCCGGCGCAAAGGCTTATCTTGAACTGCACATCCCGCGGTTAGCTCGCACTTTGGCGCTGGTTCCACCACCCCAACAAACCGGCCGCGTGCTCGAATTGGGCTGTTATATGCAAATTACGCCGCTGCTCGGGCGGCTGTGCGGCTATCGCGAGGTGCGCGGAGGTTACTACGGCAAGCCCGGCAGGATAGACCAGAAGTCCATGCCGTTTCCGGACGGCGAGTTTCGATGTTTTGTGGATCATTTCAACGCGGAGCGAGATCCGTTCCCCTATCCCGATGGACACTTCGACCTGGTGGTCGCTGGGGAGATCATTGAGCACTTGATCGCGGATCCCATGCATATGCTGCTCGAAAGCCGGCGCGTTCTTCATGAAGGCGGATTCATTCTCATCACCACGCCTAACGTCGGCAGTATCACCAGCGTGGCCAAGGCCCTGGATGGCCGCGACAACCCTCAGATTTACTTCTTGTACAATCGGCCGGTGGCGGGAGTCGAGCCGGAGATTGGTCATGTCCGCGAGTACACCACGTATGAGCTAGGAGAGGCCGTGAAGGCCGCCGGCTTCGAGGTCAAGCAGCTATTCACCACGTTCATCGATGAATTCGCATCGCATTTGCCGCTGCTGAAGTTCCTCAAGAAGAACGGCTATAGTGTGGCGCACCGCGGCGAACAGACCTGGTGCCTGGCAGTGAAGCGCTCGTCGCTGCCGGTGAACCGATATCCGTTCTTCATCTACTGTGATTGAGACGCTGAAGTTGTCTTGCCGATAATGGAAATGATGACGCGCCGGAAACTTTTATCTATCGCGCCTGGCACCGCTGGCCTTATGCTGGCTGAACAGGTATCAGCGCGGAGCCGTGAGCACGACGGGTTGAGCCGTCACGTTTTGGCTTTTTACTATGGCTGGTATTCGAATCCTGAGGTGAGCGGGCGATGGGCGCACTGGCCGGAGGGTACCGCTCATCAACCCCAGATCGGGCGCTACGACAGCCACGATCCGAAGGTGATCGAACAGCAGCTCAACCAGGCGAAATCTGCCGGCATCACAGGCTTGATTGTGAGCTGGTGGAGGCCGGGCGATTTTCAAGATCAAGGCATGCCGCTGCTGTTGGCCGTAGCGGAGCAGGCCGGGCTGAAAATTACGATCTATTATGAAGCCGCGAAACCGCGGAAGTCGCCCACGCCGCAGGCCACCGAAGACGACCTTCTGGACAGTCTCGCCCGATACGGCAACCACCCTGCCTGGCTGCGGGTTGGGAACGAGCCGGTGGTCTTTGTATATACGCGTGCCCTCAACGAATTGCAACTCAGCGGATGGGCGAGTGTTACATCCCAAGTGAAGCGGCGTTATGCGGGCGGCGTCTGTTTCGTAGGCGACCAGATCTCGACGGCGGCATCCAAAATCTTCAATGGCATTCACGCCTACAATCCGACCGGTGAAACCGCAAATATGAATATCGACGAAATTCGCGACTGGGCTCGCGCGACATACCCGAAGTGGGTTGCAACCGCCGGAAGAGGGATCTCCTGCGTGACCGTGATCCCCGGCTACGACGACACGAAACTAAATCGTCCGGGACCGCGGCCGACCACCGACCGGCATGGTGGCGAAACGTATCGCGTTCTGTGGCAGGAGGCGATCGCGGCGCTACCGGATTGGATCCTTATTACCAGTTGGAATGAATGGCACGAAGGCAGCGAAATTGAGCCGTCCAAGGAAAACGGCGATCGCGAACTCATAGCCACCGGCGAGTTTGCGCGGAGGTTCGTTCGTGGCCATTAGATGGATCTGTCCGACGATTCTCGCGCTACTTTCCTGCGCGATCGCCCTTTATGCACAATCGAGTGTCGTCACCTACCACAACGACAACTCGCGCACTGGCCAATATTTGAACGAGATCCTTCTCACGCCCGCGAGTGTGAAATCCGCATCGTTTGAAAAGCGCTACTTCTTCGCGCTGGATGGAGCCGTTTACGCGCAGCCGCTATATCTATCCAGAGTGAAGATCGCTGGGAAGGGCTTTCACAACGTTCTGTTCGTGCCTACTTCGCACGATAGTCTTTACGCTCTCGATGCCGATGACGAATCTAGCTCGACACCACTTTGGAAG
>Ga0302326_10002598_pt1 | contig 43698 bp, 23 predicted proteins | sample Palsa_T0_3_FD_202264 | JGI IMG/M metagenome (GOLD analysis project Ga0302326, IMG submission 202264) | Peat permafrost microbial communities from Stordalen Mire near Abisko, Sweden - Palsa_T0_3 | ecosystem: Environmental > Terrestrial > Soil > Palsa > Peat permafrost | place: Sweden: Abisko...
TGCCAAAATGTTGCGCGCATGTCGCGTATGACTCGCTGCTGGCTGGATCCAAAGATCAGGTAGTCATAGAACAGCCCAGTGGACTGCACCAGGCGCATTTGGTAAAGCGTCGCATCGCAGTCTGCCGGCGTATCGATGCATTGCACATGCCCGGAGAGTGCGCCTCCGCCGAGTTGATTCAAATCCGCAGCCAGGGAGTTGGAATAGCTCGGATCCCACACCTTATGGACAGCCCGGATCACATAGATAGGAGCCAGGATCACCACAAACCCGACGCCGGCCACCGCCAGCGTGCGAACCATTCGCCGGGCCCGCAGGCCAGTGATGATTTGCAAGCCAGCCCATAGAAAAAGGAATGCGAGCATGGGATAGCGATGGTAAGGAAATGCCTTTCCCTGGGCAAGGTAGGATGCGATCCCAAACAGAATTCCGGTGACCAGCAACTTGCCCTCCCAGTTCCACCAGTCCCGTTTCATGAGCGCAATTGCTAATGCAATGAGCGCGACAGTCTCGACCGATGCGGTGGCGATCAACTTCAGCATCTTTGCCAAGGAAATACGTTCGAGGCCCTGGTAAAACGGTAGCTCCACATGCAGCACGTACCAGAAAGAACCAAGGGAGTGGTGGGAGATAAGGAAAGCAGCGACCACGGCAAGTGGAGCCATCAAGCCGAGCAGCGCATAAAGTAATAACCTTAAAACCGGCTCGCCCATCCGCTTCCACTTGATCGCGGCTAGCAGCAAGAGGAGCAGAATGAATGGAAGAGGCATCGGCTTGATCGTCGACGCTATCCCCCCGCAGAGTCCAAGGGCAAACATTGGCCAGATGCGGCGGCTGCGAAAGGCATAGAAGAGCGAGGCGTACGCGCATAAAAGCAGCACGGCGATAATGAAGTCCCGCTGACCCTCCTGTCCCGCACCGTCTCTGCCGTGGTACAGGATAAAGAGCGTCGCACCAAAGAACCCAGCCAGCCAATCGTAGGGCCGTGCAATGACGATCATTGCCGCTGCGGCCATCCCCATCAGAGCAAAGTCAAAGGCCCGCCACGCGACGGATCCTCCGCCAAGCGTGTGCATGACGCTCCAGTTCACCAGGTATATGCCCGGCATGTTGATCTCCAGAATGTCACGGTAGGGCGCGAATCCGTGATCCATCAGAAAGCAGAGGTAATGCAGTTGAGCGGGATCATTCACCTGCTTCCAATGTGCCGTGCGAACGACGAAGAATCCAATGCACAAAAGAAAATACAGGGTAAGTGCGATCCTGAAACGCGAAGATCCGGGCCTCCACGCCACGCTCTCGCGCTGCGAGCGATGCCCTGCTGGAGCAACCAGCCTTGCCTTCTGACGCAGAGCCGCTGCCAGCATTTTAGACACTAGATTCTTACCGGGCCGAGGATATGCCAATGAATGGCGAACCAGCAGAGCACCAAACACGCTATCGCCACCAAGGAATACTTGAGCATGCTGATCTTCCGCAGGGTGGCATGACCCCATATGCGAATTGCGGAGATGACAGGAGCCAGGCTGAACGCAATCGCCACCGCGGTCACAATATTGAGCAGCACAAAGTACTTATCCCACGCCGATGTGGCAGGCATAGCGTCCTCGCCGCCAAGCACACTCATGCAAATGCCAAGGGTAACCAGCAGCACCACCCATACGCCGGCCGCCACTTGCGTCGTGAGTGGCAGCCAATGAGTTCCCGGCTGAGGCGCCAGAGGAGGCCGGCGGCGGAGAATCAGTTTCCTGCCCAGGCGAATGAGGGGTGCAAGAACCACCAGTATCAGCACTGCCAGGCTGGCGCCCACCGCTGTCAGCACCGGCCCTTCATGCTCGTACCAGGGAACCCGCTGTGCTTGGACCCCGGGAAAATCATAGGCCAAACGGACAACTCGACCCCCCTGGTCGCGAATCGCGAACACTCTCCGCTGACCGTCCATTTCCTGCCAAAGATCTTTTCCGATCGGCTTCCACTTGAGGGGATGATGACGCAGGTCCTTGATGTCCTCGATGTGCAGGACGCCCTCTTTATCGACCGTTGCGACTCTTTGCGAAAGCAGGGAGAGCAGCTTCAGTCTGCCGCTGTCTTCTCTCCTGGTCGATTGATACACGCCCTCGATATCCTCTAACTCCTTCCTGGGGAGGGCAACGAACGATGGCCTGGTTTGGCCGGGAAAGTACCGGTCGGTGAACATATCGATGATTTCCGGCCGCGTCCTTTCTCCGCCGCCGGCAGAATTGTAGGAGAGGAAGAGCAACAGCTGGTGCGAAGGTTCGAGCATAAACAGGCTGTGAAATGCGACCAGATCTCCCTCGTGCCCGATCCAGCGCAGATTATTTCGCCAGTCCTGATAGAAGCCCATGGCGATCGGCGGCAACTGATCGCTGGCGCGAAATTGAGGGGTCCACATAGCCGCCAGCGTTTCCGGCTTGAGAATCCGATTTCCATCCAGTTCCCCTCCGTTCAAGAGCGCCTGGCCAAAGCGGCCCATATCTGCGGCGGTGGAAGAAACCCCTCCGGCAGGCGCCGGGTTAAAAATCTCAAAGCCAATCGGAGGCTTCTGTGTATCCGTGGGGTAACCTTCGGACGGTAACCCGCGCAACGGCGCCCGAGGCGGCTGGTAGAAGGTCGAGTGCATCATCTTGAGCGGGGCAAAAATATGTTCTTCCACATACTGCTCAAAGGGCTGCCCGCTCACCCGCTGCACGATGTAGCCGGCCAGTCCCACCCCGTAATTCGAGTACGCCGGAACCGTCCCAGGAGCGAACATCCTGGTTGGCTGGTTGCGGATGAGAAAGTCGCGCAAGCTTATCGGCTGCTTCGGATTGGTAACAATAATGTCGCGGTTTTCTTGTTCGAATCCGCCGGTGTGCGTCATCAGGTTACGCAAGGTAATGGGGTGGGAAAACGCGGGGCGAATCGGAAAGTCGAGGTAGCGGTTTACGTCGGTATCAAGGTCGAGTTTTCCCTGCTCTGCCAGTTGCATGACAGAAACCCAGGTAAATAGCTTCGATATCGATGCCAGACGAAAGATGGTGTTGGCCGGGTCGACCGGCTTTTTGCTCTTCAGATCCGCATAGCCGTAACCCTTTTCAAGCAGGACCTGGCCGTTCTGCATCACCAGCACGGAAGCTCCGGCTACGTCGGAGCGTTCCAGCTGCAGGGGCACAATTCCGTCGAAGAACGGCTCCAAATCAGAGGCTTCGAGGGGATGCGGACCGGGCGTGGCATCCGTTTTTAGGTCCGCTTGGTGGGTGTGAGCAGGCAGCCGGGGGGGCAGGTCAGGGGTTTGTGCAGGAGCCCTAAAAGACACCAGCAGTAACCAGCAAACCACACCGAATCCGCGCATTACCGAACTCCAGCCAAAGGGGGTAGGGAGGATTCTAGCAGGGCGCAAAACGGCTCCGGCGTGCTAGTGTTTGGTTGCATGGCTAGGGCAAGACAGAATGGCAAGCGTGATGCCAAAACTGCTGGATCATCGCGTCCAGTGAAGGGCAACGGAGGGCGGCCAGTTGCGGTGGCAACCTCCTCGTACGTGAATATTATCGAAGCCTTGCTGGAAAACGGATCGATGTCGCGCTCCGAGCTGGCCAGTTCGATCGGACTAAGCCGGTCCGCCCTGACGGAGATGAGCCGGGTCCTCATTCAACATCAGTTCGTTGAAGAATCCCCCTCGGTGATTGACAAGCAACGCAAGGGCCGGCCTTCGATCATGCTGTCATTGAATGCCCGGTACGGATATTTTGTAGGCGTGGGCCTGACCGAAGATCCTCCCCTGATGGCGTTGACAGATTGTCACGGAAACATTCTGGCGGAGCGAGAGATCGGCATGGTGATGGAGCCGGAAGCCATCGCTGCCGCCATTGCCCGAGGGATCCCTCATCTCACTCGTGCTTCGAACATCTCGAGCGAGAAGGTAGTGGGCATCGGGGTCGCGCTCTCCGGTCATGTGGACCATGCCCGGGGGATGTGTCTGCATTCCAACCTGCTCGGCTGGCATAACGTGCCCATTGCAAAAATCGTAGAACGTGTCACCGGGATACCGACGTATATCGACAATGACGCGCATGCGGTGGCCTTGGGGCAGAAGCTGTTCGGTCTGGCTCGCGAGCTGAAGAGCTTCATGGTGGTAATGCTGGGCAAGAAGATTGGCGGCGGCAGCTACATGCAGGGCCGTTTGTATCGCGGGCATACCGGCGCCGCGGGCGAAATCGGCCATTGCACCGTAGCCCCAGGCGGACCCCGCTGCGAGTGCGGGAAAGAGGGCTGCGTGGATGTATTTGCCTCTAGCTCAGCCCTGCTGAGGAGGGCTAGGGAGCTTGACCTGCAGGTCAACGCAATCGGCGAGCTTGAAGCTTTGGCGGCGCAGGGAGAGCCAAAAGCGATCGAACTGCTGAGCCACGCTGGGTCGGCTCTGGGTCTGGCGGTCGCGAACTCTATTCAAATGAATAATCCCGAACTGGTACTCTTCGCCGATCTGGTTGGTTTCGGCGACGGGGTTTTTATCGCCAGTGCGCGGCAGGCCATCGAAAGCAACATCATGCCTCACTTGCTTTCCACCACCCGGTTGGAATTCAAGTCCGTAGAGATGGACTTCCTGGTGCGCGGTGCCGCCAGCATCGCCGCCCATCAGTTCCTGATCGAACGCGCAGGTTAGAACTGCGTACGGTCGAGGGTTACAAACATCACCACACTACAATTCGGGAAACCTCTCAGAGCGGGTTTGAGCAAAAGGCAACTCCGGGGAGGGAATTAGACGCCCTGCCACCAGGGCTAATGAGCGTGTGTGAGAACTCCGCCTTACAAGTCACTGCAGGGCCTTCACCACCGCCGCGAAAAACGGCGCGTCGTCTAACGGACTCAAGGCAGCGTCTGGTTTAGGCCGCGCGCTCAGCACCACAATCACCACTTTTTCCCTCGGATTGATATACATGTGCTGACCAAAGATGCCCCGCGCCTCGAAGGCACCGCGGTGAACCGGGTCCCCGGCAGGAATGGGCCACCATAAGTATCCATAGTCAACCGGCTTTCCCCCAATCGTCTGCGCCTTCCCGGCTTGTTCAAACCATCCCACAGGCACGATCTGCTCACCGTCGATAAAGCCATCCCGTTGCACCAGCAGGCCAAGGCGTCCATAATCCCGCAAGGTGGCGCCGAGGCCGCTGCCGGCTAACCCCATGCCGCCAGGAGATTCCACCCACCAGGTAGCATCCTGCTCCATGCCGAGCGGGGACCAAAGCGTTTCAGAAAGATAGGTCGCGAGCGGCTTATGGGTCGCTGCCTCGAGCAAGGCTCCCACCACAAACGACTCGCCGGTGCTGTAGTTCCAGATGGACCCCGGCGGACCCACCCTGGAGCGGCCATTCATATAGTCCAGGATGCCACCCGGCTTTTCCTCCAGCTGGATATCCAGCAGCTTTCTGCGGTCGGAGCGGGGATCGGTATAGGTCTCATCCCACTTCACGCCCGAAGCCATTTGCAGGATATTGCGAATGCTTACACCTTCGTAAGCGCCGCCTTTGAGCTGCGGAAGGTAGCGGGTCAAGGGATCATCCAGGCTGGCGATCAAACCCTGCTTGAGCGCTGCGCCAACCAGGGTGGAGGAAATGGATTTGGCCATGGAGAACGAAATCCAGTGCGAATCCGGCCCGGCGCCGAGTTCATAATCTTCCAGAACTACCTTACCGTCTTTGAGAATGAGCAGGCCCGCCACCCGATTGTCAGCCAGGTAGTCAAAAAGGTCATACTCGGCGCCGCGCGATGGAAAGCGCACATTCTTCAATTGCATCGCGGCCGGCGGAAGGGGCTGGACTGCTTTCCCACGCAGCACCCGGTTGACCGGAAACAGGGCGTCGCTATGCTCAAAGGTAACGACTTGTACCCCGGGAAGCATGGTGCCATCAAACACCTGGCGTGCCCCCGCAGGCTGTTGCGCCGCCGTCGCGGCTCCGCCCAACAGTAGCAGTGGGCCAACAAGGTAGACCGGCGAATGAGGGATCATGGCTGCGAGTCTAAATCACGACTTCGGATATCCATACGACGCTTAGGGAATATCGCCTCCCCATGCGCCAGCTAATATAAGACACGTATGGAATCAACCATGGGTGTAGCAACGAAAACGGATTCGCTCCGCTCGCGTCTGAACTACCAGCCACAGGAGTTGGGCTTCGGAACCAGCGGCCGACGGGGCAAAGTCGTGGACCTGACCCAACTCGAGGTCTACCTAAACTCGCTGGCTGAAATAGAGTATCTGCAGTCGCTACCTCTCACCGAGGGCGGCATCCAGCAAGGCAACCCCTTCTACTTCGCCTATGACCTGCGCCCCAGCTCAAGCGAATTCGTGAGCCAGGAACAAGGCCGGGGTGAGATTGCCCAAGCGATTACTGCCGCTATCGTCGATGCCGGGATGAAGGCGGTCAACCTGGGTCCGATTCCTACCCCTGCGCTGGCCAGCTATGCCTTGTCCCGCCGCAAAGGCAGCATCATGGTGACCGGCAGCCACATCCCTTTCGACCGCAACGGATATAAGACCAACAGCAGCCGGGGTGAATTGCTCAAGGAACAAGAAGCGCCCATCAACGAGCGGGTAAGACTGGTGCGCAAGAGACTCTACGAGCAGCCCTGGGATGAGTCGCGATTTGACCAGCGCGGCATGCTCAAGAGCGGCCACCAGGCCCTTCCAGAGGTGCAAGGCGAGGCGCGTGCCGCTTACATCGATCGGTTCACTGGCTTCTTTGCCGGTTCATCCCTTAAAGACAAGCGCATTCTCGTCTACCAGCATTCCGCCGTCGGTCGCGATTTGCTGGTGGAGATCCTGGAGCAACTCAACGCAGAGGTAGTGACAGGCGGGCGCAGCGAGACCTTCGTTCCTATCGACACAGAAAACATCGACGCTGCGCAACTCGCCGTGATCCAAGCCTTGGCCGATGAAGCCGCCGGCAGCGGACCGCTGGACGCGGTTGTCTCCACGGACGGGGATAGCGATCGCCCCCTGGTTTTGGGAGTGGATCCAAAAACCGGCCGGGCGCAATTTTTCGGTGGCGACCTGGTAGGCATGGTGGTGGCTGCGTACCTGCAAGCGGACGCGGTGGTCGTGCCTATCAGTTGCAACGACGCCATCGACCGGGGGCCGCTGGCCTCGGTGGTTGAGCCCAAGACGCGCATCGGTTCGCCCTTTGTGATCGCCGGCATGGAGGCTGCGCTAGCTAAAGGGAAGAAACGCGTTTGCGGATGGGAGCCCAACGGCGGCTTCCTGACCGGCTCGCCCAATTCACGCAACGGAGCTATCCTGTCGCCCCTACTCACCCGGGACGCCGGTTTGCCCATCCTGGGTGTGCTCTTCGCGGCGGAACAAAGTGGCCTCCCATTGATTGATCTTTTCTCCCGTTTGCCCAAGCGTTTCAGCCGTGCTGCTCTGCTCAAACAATTTCCGCGGGCAACTGCGTTGAAAATTATCCATCGATTTTCGCCTCCGGCCGAGGCGCAAGGGATCCAAAAAGATCTGGCACAGTTCTTTACCCCGGCACTGGGCTTCGCCGGCATCGACCGGGTGGACTACACCGACGGTGTGCGCGTCCTCTTTGCCAACGGCGAGGTGGCCCATGTGCGACCTTCGGGAAACGCAGATGAGCTGCGGATTTACGCGGTCGCCGATACGCAGAGCCGCGCCGATGCCATGGCGGCCATGGGAATCGAAGAGCCCGGCGGTATCCTGCGCCGCATGGAGAAAGCCGTGCATGGCTGATCTGGACGTACTCACCTTGCGCGGCGTGGTGCAGCATTACGATTGGGGCGGCCACAACTTTATCCCTGATCTTTTGGGGATTGAAAATGCAACCCGCAGACCCTTTGCCGAACTGTGGATAGGCGCGCACGCCAAGGCGCCCTCGATGGTTGTAATGGAGAGTGGACAGGAGCCTCTCGACGAGTTCATCGCAGAAGCACCCCAGGCCATTCTCGGCCAGGCTGCCAGCACCCGATTCCACCGCCGGCTGCCTTACCTGTTCAAAATTCTTGACGTGCACAAAATGCTCTCCATCCAGGCGCACCCCACCCTGGCGCAGGCGGAGAAAGGCTTTGCGCGAGAGAACGCCGAAGGCGTGCCGGTTGAAGCCGGAAGCAGAAACTATAAAGACGATAACCACAAACCGGAAGTCGGCGTGGCGCTGACCGACTTCTGGATGCTGCACGGATTCAGGCCGTTGGAAGAAATCGCCGAAACCCTCGATCGAACTCGAGAACTGGGTCCGCTCATGCCTGCTTTTAGCCAGCGACTGAAAGCTGCCGGCCACGATCATGCAGTGCGGCGCGGCTTGCTTCGCGAGCTCTACAGCAACCTCATGACCATGCCCCAGGCGCAGGTGGACCTGCTGCTTAATGAGCTGCTTTCCCGGCTGCAGGAGAAGCCCACCACCAGTAAGGACAGCGCGGATTACTGGGCATTGCGGGCAGCGGAAAATTTTCCCTTGCCTGGCGGGCACTGCGATCGCGGCATCTTCAGCGTCTATCTGCTCAACCTGGTCCATCTACAGCCGGGGCAAGGCACCTTCCAGCCGGCCGGCGTTCTCCATGCATACCTGGAAGGCGTCAACGTAGAGTTGATGGCCAACTCCGACAATGTATTGCGTGGAGGACTGACGACCAAACACGTTGATGTAGCGGAATTGCTAAGAATTCTTACCTTTGAGGGCGGCACTCCTGAGGTCTTCAGCGGCAGAGAGTTGAGCGCTGAGCAACGGGTTTATCGCACCCCGGCGGAAGAGTTTGAGCTGAGCCGCATCGCGCTCCCACCGCACGGCCGTTATGCCGGCGAGGCCACCTACGGGCCGAAGGCCCTGCTGGTATTGGAAGGTTCCGCCACCCTGACGTCCGCCGGGAAGAGCAAATCGCTGCACCGGGGCTCGATCGCGTTCGCGCCCTCCGGGGCGCAATTTGTCCTCGAAACGCGTGCTCACGATCTCGTCGTCTTCCAGGCCGGACTTCCCCTTCACGCCCGCGGCACAGCCTAGCCCCTGCCGGGATCCACATACACGTGGGTTGCCCCCCATTGGAAACAACTCTGCACCAGCGTACCTGGGCCGAAAACGAGTTTCTTCGATTGCTTTCCGCCGGCTCAACCACAGCGGTCGGGGCTTTGCCCCCATCAATTTCGGCCCACGTACGCTGGTGCGAACGTGGGGCACCCGTACAGGGTTGTTCGAATGGGGGCAGTGTAGCGGAGGGATCGTTGCGTCTTCTCCGGTTCTCACGCAGACTCCAAAGCCCGCGAGGTCCGGCCTTAGTTTGCCCGCGCGAGAAAGGCCTCGACCTCCACGGAAGTAGGGAGCGAAGGTTGAGCACCGGCACGGGTAACCGAAATCGCCGCGGCCGCGGCCCCATAGCGAGCTGCTTCGGCTGGCGGCTTTCCCCGGGTGAGGGCAACGGCGAAGGCGGCGTTGAAACAGTCTCCCGCAGCCGTGGTGTCGACGGCGTTCACCGTGAATGCCGACACCCGCTGGGCAGGGCAATCGCGACCGGCCAGAAAGACTCCCTGGGAACCAAGCTTGAGGGCCACATTCTGCACCCCCATCGCGAGTAACTTTTCGGCAGCCTCGGAAGGCTCGAGATTGATCCGTCCCAGCAGCGTTTGCGCCTCGGTTTCGTTGGGCGTAAGCCAGGTAGTACGCCTGAGCAACAGCTCCGGCAACGGGCGCGCCGGTGCAGGGTCAAGCATCAACGGAATCTTCGCCTCCCATGCCTGTTCCGCCAGGCGCCTGACCGCTTCCAGCGGGGTCTCCAGTTGCACCAGAATCATGCTGGCCCGGCGTACCACCTCCCCATGAGCATCGATAAACGCGGCAGAAACCAGCGAATTCGCTCCCGAGATCACGATGATGGAGTTCTCCCCACTGCTTGCCCTGGAGATGTGCGCTACTCCGCAAGGACCGGCAACGATCTGGACCGCGTTGCCATCCACACCGGCGGTCTTCAAGCCGGACAGCAGCCGCTCGGTGAAAAGGTCAGTCCCCAGACACGCAATCATCTCCACCGGTGCACCCAGCTTGGCGATCGCGACTGCCTGATTGGCGCCCTTACCTCCGTTGTATACATCGAAGGTATTGCCAAGAATCGTCTCCCCCGGTGCCGGCAGGCGGTCCGCACATGCAACCAGGTCGATGTTGATGCTACCCACAACCAACAGCTTCTTTTCCACTCGCTTTCCCTCATCCATCCCGCGAGATCGGGCCATCACGAATCTTAAACTGAGCGAACCGTCGTCCCAAACTCGCGCTCATGGAACCGGACGGAACAGGCTCTGCAACCTCCAGACTTTGGGTGGGTGGCCCAGCCATTTTCATCTTCTTAGGCGGGCCGCAGGCCCATCGACACGTGTCCCGAAATGATATGCCTCCTTACTTAAGTACCGTCACCCGCAAGACGCGGTTCATCACACCCTTCCCGCCTCGTCGAAGATTTCAGAAGACTCACAGATAACCATCGCAGTTGCTTAGAGTCGAGGATTGGTTTTCCCCAGGAAAACCGTCACCAGGCTGGTGGCTTCAGTCAGCATCAGTCTTCCATACCCGTAGGAGAGCCGAAGGGCCCGATCGTCGCGACCTGCGCGATGCCCTGCTACGCCTTCTTCTTGCCTCATTGTGTCTGCCCCATTTGAACGCCCAAGGAGTGCAGAGTATGCGCAAAGAATTGCTGACGTGTTTATGCTGTGCCGCAGTTTCGGCCGGCTCGCTCTTACTGGTATCCACCGGACCCACACCCACGGTGAAGGCCCTCGGTGCAGCCGCCACCGACCCCGGAGTGCGGAGCGGAGCCGCAAACGCCGGCGGTCCCCTCTCCGGCCTCTCCGCCAGCGAGCTTGCCTACTTTCAGGATGGGTCTTCCCGCTTTACCGCGGTCGATTCGGTGAGTGGAACCATAGCCGGGGAAACGGACTCTGGCCTGGGCCCGGCTTACAACGCCAACAGTTGCGCCAGCTGCCATTCTCAGCCGGCAACCGGGGGCACCAGCCCGAGCAGCAATCCGCAAATGGCCGCCGCCAACGTCGATGGCGCAAGCAACTCCATCCCTGACTTCATCACCGCCAATGGGCCGGTGCGCGAGCCGCGTTTCCCCTTCCTGCTGAACTCCAACGGCAGCTTGAGTCAGACCCCCGATGGCGGGGTCCACGATGTCTTCACCGTCGCTGGGCGCAGCGACGCTTCCGGCTGCAATATGGCGCAGCCCGACTTTGCCCAAATGGAGAGGCTGGGGAACCTGATCTTCCGCATTCCCACGCCGATCTTTGGCGCCGGCTTGATCGAGAACATCCCCGAGGCCGCGCTCTATGCCAACATGGCCGCGCACGCTGCACTCAAGCAGGCTCTGGGAATTTCAGGCCATCCCAATCTCAGTGGCAACGATGGAACCATCACCCGCTTCGGTTGGAAATCACAGAACAAGTCCGTCGAGGTATTTGCCGGAGAAGCCTATAACGTCGAAATGGGTGTTACCAACGAGCTCTTCCCTGACCAACGTATGCTGCCTCCCGCCTCCTGTCTCTTCAATCCAACGCCTGAGGATACGACCAACTTTCCCGCATCGGGTGCAGAGATTTTGAGCGACGTGGTGGCTTTCTCCAACTTTATGCGCCTTTCCGCACCTCCCGCCCCATCCCGGCTGGGCATTCCCGGCAACCCTTCGCCACGATCCATAGAGAATGGCGAGTCTTTGTTCACCCAGATCCACTGCAATCTGTGCCACACTCCGTCTCTCCAGACCGGGAGTTCCGCCTTCGCTGCCGGACTCAGCAATCAAAACGTGGCCCTCTTTTCAGATCTCCTGGTCCATCACATGGGTTCGGGACTCGCTGATAATGTTTCCCAGGGCACAGCCGGCCCGGATGAGTTCCGCAGTGCGCCCTTGTGGGGACTGGGACAGCGCCTCTTCTTTCTTCACGACGGCCGCGCTACGCCCGCGAATGGTGGCCTGCTCACAGCCATCCAAGCGCATGCCGGCGCTGGTTCTGAGGCCAACAGCGTCATCCGTCTCTTTGAACAATTGAATAATCAACAGCAACAGGATTTGCTGAATTTCCTGCGCTCGCTTTAGGGATATGGGTGGAGGCGCGGGCCGGAATCGAACCAGCATAAAAAGGTTTTGCAGACCTTCCCCCGACCGCTTGGGTTCCGCGCCACTCGGCTGCTCTTCTAACCTCACTCTAAGTGCAGGGTCAGGCAGAAGGCTAGCGGCTATGAGCGCCGCGGCCGTCCATGGTAACCGCAATCGAGTACCTCAGGGCGGCCCGCGTCAAAGGAAATCCTTGGCACTAGAAAAACGTTCTGATTTGCGTAAAGCTTGACCGAAAACGATACACTTCTTCGCAGGTCTGAGAGTGTCAGGAGGAGAGATGTTCCCCAGAACAGATAACCGACGCAGAGAGTTTCTTAAGCTTGCCGCATTGAGCCTTGCAGGGGTCACCAGCACCGGCGCCCGGGCCATGTACCAGGCACAGCGAGAAGCCATCCAGCGGCCGGAAACCCCGGAACGGGCACTCAATCTCCTGGCCGAAGGAAACCAGCGGTTCCTGGCGCAGAAGTTTATCTCCTTCCAAGAGGATCTGGACATCCTCAAAGCGCACTCCGAGGAGCACCAGGAACCATTTGCGGCGGTGCTTTCCTGCGCCGACTCGCGGGTTCCGGTGGAATTGATTTTCGACCAGAGCATCGGTCATCTTTTTGTGGTGCGGGTGGCCGGCAACGTGGCCACACCGGACACCATTGCCAGCCTCGAATATGGCGCCGCCGTGCTGGGAATCAAGGCGCTGCTGGTGCTTGGACACACCAACTGCGGGGCAGTCAAGGCGACCATTGCAGGCAAGGCCGTGCCCGGACAGATCAGCACTCTTTATCAATACATCCACCCGGCGATCGCCGGGGCCAACGGCGATCTGACGACCGCCAGCGGGCAAAATGCCACGCTGCAAGCGTCTGTGCTGCGCGATACTTCACCCGTACTGGCTGAACTGGTGAAGCAGAAGAAACTGGCGATTCGCTCCGCGATGTACGACGTAGGCAGCGGAAAAGTCACCATGCTCGCAGCCTGATTCTCCCCGCCCCCCATGGATGGGTGCCCCATCCTTGGCGTTCTTTGCGGAGGGTGGGAACAACCAGATTCCGGATGACCCGCCCGGGGTTTTTTCCTCATTTGGCACCAAAGTTGTAGTGGCTCGACTCTGCCTGGTAACCGGGTTGTACAGATTTATGCCGGCCACGCCGATAAGGTAATTGGAACATAAGCAAAACTTGTAACTCACAGTGATCGTTACAATTGTGGGCTTCTGTGGAGGTGCGCGTTGCCATGCGCGCGCGTCTGGATAGGCAGGGAATACTGTACAGAAGGAATCAATACAGTAATGTGAGTGGACCACGTGTCGATACCGTTCAGAATTGCTACCAATTGGGTATGCATCCGCGGCTGGTGTCTGATATACGATCGCTCTGTCCTATAGCGGAGAACTTCCACAAGACGAAGTTCGCGCCCTAGGTCAGCGACATGCTCGACATGCTTTGGATCGGTACTTTCCCGTTGGCATTCCCCGTTCCCTAAGTGTTGACAAATTTGTACGTGCGATCTGAGGACTCTTGTATGAGCCGAAACACCAGGCTGCTGCCAGCCTTACTGGCGATCGCCAACGCGCTGTCGATCGCGGCAAACGCAGCGGCGCCAGCCACGACGACGACCCTCACCCTTTCTGCCCCATCGGTCGTCTGGCACCAACCCGTCAGACTCATCGCGCAGGTGACCGCCGCCGGCGGAGCGGCGGTGCCAGGGGGCACAGTCACTTTTTGCGATGTCTCGGGAACTTACACTCGCTGCGAAGATTCGGCCATCGTGGGCCGCGCCCTGTTACTGGGCTTAACCGCCCAGATCAACTTCGTTCCCAGCATCGGCACCCACAAATATACGGCGATGTTCAACGGCACCAATGCCGCCGCCGGCAGCACGTCTTCTGCGCAAACCTTGACCGTGACTGGTCTCTATCCCACCACGACGTCGATCACCGCGTCCGGTAATCCCAGCGGCTATCAGCTGACGGCCACAGTCATCGGCTTCGCCAATCATCCCCCGTTGCTATCCGGCACCGTGTCTTTTCAGGACACCAGCAACAGCAACTTCGTTCTGGGAACGGGCTCGCTCGGCGCACCAAGCTTTGGCGAAAGTTTTGTCCCCGCACCCGGTTCCCCCATCCCCACCGACAACCAGCCTGCAGCCGGCGCCACCGGAGACTTCAACGGGGATGGCAAGCCGGACGTTGCCATCATGGCGTCGTCATCGAACGCAGTCTACATTCTGATCGGCAACGGCGACGGCACCTTTACCGCGGGCGCTACGATTTTTGGAGTGGGAACCACTCCCTGTGTCGTCAACCCCAGCAACCTGCCGTCGAATTGCAGCATGGTAGTAGGGGATTTTAATCGCGACGGTGCTCCGGACCTGGCGGTCACCAGCGGCGGCGACAATACCGTAACCATCCTGTTAGGCCACGGAGACGGCACCTTCGCCCCGGCAGTCGGTTCCCCAATGACCGTTGGCACTTTTCCTGAGGCGGTAAGAAGCGGAGATTTCAACAACGACGGCATTCTGGATCTGGCCGTCGCCAATGCCAAAGACAATACCGTAAGTATCCTGTTGGGAAATGGAGACGGCACCTTCAACCCAGCCACCGGCTCGCCAGTTCCAACCGGCCAATTTCCGTTTTATCTGGTGGTGGCTGACTTCAGAGGGATTGGTGCTTCCGATATAGCGGTCTCAAATGAAATCGACAGCACAGTAACCGTGCTGCTGAGCAATGGAGACGGCACCTTCAACCAGGCACCCGGTTCGCCCATTCCCAACATCAACTACAACCCCGGGCAGATCGTCGCTGCAGACTTCAATTCTGACGGCATAGCCGATCTGGCGGTAGCCAACTTTACCGCGGTTTTTCCCAGCACAGTGGGCAACGTAGTTGTGCTGCTGGGCAACGGAGACGGGACCTTCAACCCCGCTCCCGAGTCGCCCATTTCCGTGGGGGTAGATCCTTTAGCCCTGGTCGCTGCAGACTTTAACCAGGATGGCAACACGGATCTGGCAGTCGACAATTATGGCCTGATCACTCAGTATCCAACGCAAACCCTGACCCTGCTGCTGGGAGACGGAAAAGGCAATTTCTCGCCCGCCGGACCATCCCTCCAACTGGGTGATTCACCCAACGATCTGGTCCCGGCGGACTTCAACGGAGATGGCACCATCGACCTGGCTATCCCCCAGTTGGCCGACAATAACACCGCCATCCTGCTGAACGAATTCACCCAAACCGCAACCGCGACTGCGTCGAACATCACCATTGCCGGCACCGGGACACACTACGTAGACGCCGTGTATGGCGGCAATACTTACTTCGCCACCAGCACTTCTTCCACGATTCCTCTCCAGGGTTCGCAGGTCAACACCAGCCTGACGCTGACCGCCAACCCTTTGGAGCAGATGTTGACTATGCCGGTTACGTTTACCGCTCAGCTGGCTTCCCTTTCGAACGAACCTCCCTTCGCCAGTCCAACCGGAACGGTCAGCTTCTACGATCAGAGTCTCGGCGGCCAACTGCTGGGAACTGCCGCCATGGGGGCAAACGGGCAGGCGGTCTTTACCACCACCAGCATCGGACCGGGAGTGCATGTCATCAGCGCCAGCTATGGCGGAGATGCGACCTTCCTGCCCAGCAGCTCAAATCAAATAACGGAACAGATCGATGACCTGGGGATCAGCCGGGTAGGCAACAACAACACCACTATCCTGCCCGGCACCACCGTGATCTACACTCTCCAGGTCACGCCATACGTTTCCACCAAGTTCCTTTACACCGTGAACTTTTCAGCCAGTGGTCTGCCGGCCGGGGCAAGCGCATCCTTTTCTCCCCCAACCCTGGCAGCGGGCAGCACGATAGCCAAGATCACCATGACTTTGACCACCGCCACGACCTCCTTCAACGCGCCACCGCCTTCGCCTTTCGAGCGTCTGCCACTTGCGCTGGGGCTTTTGCTTCCTCTATTCGGAAGCAAAGCATTGCGCACGCGGCTGCGAAAGATCCCCCCACTGCTGGGCGTGGCGCTGCTTGCAGTGCTCAGCCTGGCCGCGGTCGCAGGGCTAAGCGGGTGCTCGGGAGCGGGCCTTTTCGCAGCGCGAAAGGTCCCCTACTCCATCACGGTGACGGCAACGGAAGGAACACTTCAGCGTTCAACCACGGTGCCCCTTGCGATTCAGTAGGCGCGGTGTGGGAGAAGGTATGCATAGATCTTTGGCTTTACTGTTTCTAGGAACGATGTTGGGATTCAACCTGCCCAACCTCCATGGCCAAACGCTACCCGGAGGGAGAGATTTTTCCTTACCGCGTGCGGAGGTTTCGCTCGCCTACAGTCCGACCGAAGCGAACGCCCCTCCGGGCCATTGCGGTTGCTTTTTCATGAATGGCTTGAGCGCGGAAGGAAACTTTCGCACCTATCGTGCTTACACTACGGTGGTCGATGTCACCGCGACCCATACCGGCAACATCCAAAACACCAATCAACCGTTCTCGATGTTCATGGTGACGGCGGGAGAGCGCTTGAACTTCAGGTTTGGACACCAGCGGCAAGACGGATTTGACACCTACTATAAGGTCAAACCCTTTGTTCAGGGATTGGCGGGCTTTGCCCATGGCTTCGATTCGGCTTTTCCCGACAAAGCAGGATTCATTCAACCCACGGCGAATTCCTTAGCCTTGCTGGTAGGCGTGGGGTTAGACATAAAGTACAGAAGGCATCTCTCCTTCCGCGCGATCCAGGCCGATTACGGATATACCCGCCTGCCTAACCTTGCCGGCAACGACCAGAACCTGTTTCGCATCTCGTCCGGCATTACCATCCATCTCAGATAGTGCGTGAGCTCACGGACACACTTTCTGAAGGGTACGGCCTCACAGGCCGTATATAGCTTCTATGAAAGGAATCCGACCAAAAGAGGCTGCGGAAAAACGGGCCGAGTCTCCATCGATACCTCATGGAGAGATCCATCCAGACCGGAATGAACAACTCTGTCCGGGTGCCCCACGTTCGCACCAGCGTACGTGGGCCGAAAAGGACTTTTTTCGATCGCTTTCAGCCGCGGCATAAAGCAATGGTCGGGCTTCGCCCCATCATATTCGGCCCACGTACGCTTAGGCGAACATGGGGCACCCGTGCAGAGCGGTGACACGTGCAGCGTAAGTTCGCATGGTGATGGTTGCGTGACCTAAGGGGCTTTATAGGCTGGCAGCCAATCAAAAGTTGAAGACCGCTTGTAGGAACACGCTGCGGTTCCCTGCCGTAGAGGCGCCGAAGAAGCCTCCGTTGGCCAGCGATAGCGATTGGCCGAAGAGAGGCGACGAGAGGGTGCCATTCGGCGGTCCCAGGTTTTCGTGGTTGAGCACGTTGGTTCCGTAGGCCGTGAGAGTCAGGTTGTATCTGCGAGACGTGGTCTGATCCAGGCGTCCTGGACCGCCTCGGCTCCCGCTCAGCCCGCCGGGGCCCAGTCCACCACCTCCGCCACGCGGGCCTCCTCCTCCTCCACCGCCGCTCGCGGCGGCACGCGCGTTTTCTACCTTGGGGCCGATCCCAATCACTTTGCTCACGCGCAGGTTCAAGCTGGCATTTGTCGGCCCGGTGCCAACACCGTAGGGAACGATCTTTTCGTTCTTGCCGAAAGGATCCGTATCGAAGCAGCCATACTGAGTCGAGAAATAGACCCGCGTCGTCCCTGGTGGCACTGGCATGCTGCAATTGGCGGGAGCGGAAAAGGTAGGCCGGGCATTGAACTGATTGTTTCGGGTCAAGTCGCTGCCGGCTGTGATGTTGTAGGGCGCGCCCGAGTTATACGCGAAAAAAGGCGTCAACGAGAAGCCGTAGGGCGCGGAAAAGTTGCCCAGGACCACAAAACGGTTGTGTACATCAAAGCTCGAGCGTCCATAGTCGAGTCCTGGATCCTGGGCTACGGAAGGAGTGTACGTGACACCGTTGGTATCAGCCTTGGCAACGTTATAGGTGTAGAAGGTAAAGAAGCTGAAGCGCGGATAACTGGCACGGCCAGAGACAATTAGCTGGTTCTGGCGATAGACCCCTCCGGATTGGTATTGCAGGTTGTTTTCCTCCGCCGGCGGGAGGGGGCTGTCAGGATAGATACCCAAACCCGCAGTGGGAAAATCTGGAGCACCAATGTTGTTGGTGAAGTATTCGTGTACACCGCGCCCGTAAAGGTAGGTCATATTCCCTGTGATTTTCTTGGCGAGCTGGCGGTCGATGCCCACGGCAGCCTGCAGGTCTGTCGCAGCATGAAAATGCGGAGCAATGGTGTACAACGTTTGCGCGGTCGAACCTGCGATGTTGACCGGAGTAACCGGAAAGGTGGGATCCGTGACGGTCGAAACCTCTTGATTGATTCCATTCTGATGGATGGCCTGGATGACATAGGGTGTACCGGCATTAGAGCCGAAACTATTGGGCACGGTAAACCGCTGATAAAACCAGCCGTAGCCTGCGCGCAGGACGGTCTTTGGCGGTTTCTTGCGATCGCCGGGATCCAGCGCATAGGCAAAGGACACTCGCGGTGCCCAATCACTCTTATCGTGAATGCGGTTTTGCGTCTCCCAACGCATTCCGTAGCTAAAGGTGAAGCGCTGGTTTACCCTCCAGTCGTCCTGATAAAACAGTGCTGCGTCGAACAGGATCGCCCGTGCAGTGTATTGGTTAATGTGCGTTACCTGGTAAGTCTGTGGCGTGTTGAGGAGGTACGAGTCTAAATCTTTGAAAGTATATTGGCCGTTGGTTCCTCCCGTGGTGTAGTTAGCGTCACGATAAGCACGGAGGCGAACGCCAAAATTCAGGGAATGATTGCCTTTGGCTGCGGCGAAGTAGTTCTGCAGCTCATAAATATCCTGGTTGTCGCGAACCACTCCGCCGTTGTTGCCTCCAGCATTAAAGGATCCTTGCACGGTCACTGTAGGCGAATCGTTTTGCGCAATGTCCTGGTAGCGAAAGCGGCGGTATTGAAAGCGGATATCATCCACCAGGTTCTTGCTGAGCACCACACTGTCACTTGCCTGCAGCGTGTTCTCCATGCTTTCGGTATTGGCAGCTTGCGTGGGCAGAGATAACTGCCCAACTCCGCCATTGGTGTTGACCGAACGGAAGAATTCGTAGCGAAGCGTGAGCGTATTCGCTTGCCCGAGTTGCAGATCAAGCCGTGGGCTGATATCAATACGCGAGCTGGGATTGGGAAAAGCTTGGTTCAGAGGAGTACCAGCCGGGTTCTCTGGAGTGACGCTGGCCGGGTTAATCGCATCCACCACGTTCACATTCTGGATATTGCGCCCGAAGACGCTGACAAAGTAAGAGGCATTTTTTGAGATGGGACCACCTACGTTGCCTTGCAGGTTGTAGGAGTAGTAGGGCGGCTCCGCTGTATGCAGGATCGGATTACGAGAGTTGAAAGCGGAATCGTTGCCCCGCGCTTCGATCTGGCCGTGCAGCTTGTCAGTGCCCGGCTTGGTGAGGATCTCTATCCGGCCATACCCGAGCCGGTCGAACTCAGCGGAGAAGGGGTTCTGATTGACGCGTATCTCACGAATGGAGGACTTGGGCGGAATCTGCCCTCCGGTAAACCCGTCGATATAGATCTCGCCTCCGTTTGGGCCAGCCGCGGGGCCGGCAAGGGCCTGGAGTTGATTCTCCAGTTCATCGGGATCGTCCGAGAGTGCGTCAAGATCCTTCCCTTTCAACACCACGGCATTGGCATTTTGATCGGGGCTGGTATCGACCGTCGGTGTTTCCGCCTCCACCTGAACCTGCTGCTTCTCTGCCTGGATCTGCATGGCAATGTTGAGCGTTTTTGCCTGCCCGGGCGCAAGGATGACCGCAGCAGTAAAGGGAGCGAACCCTGGCGTCGTGGCATTCACCGTATAGTTTCCCGCAGGCAGCCCCCGCACCTGATAGGAGCCCGCGGCATCGGCCACGGCGGTTACCGTCTTTCCTGAAGCCGAGCTGACCGTGATCTGCGCCTGGGGGATGACCGCACCGCTCGGATCCAGCACCCGCCCCTGCAGGGTGCCGGTCGGCCCTTGCCCGAGCATCGGCGCGTCGAAGGAACCCAGCAGCACCGTCATCAGTAGCACAAAGTACTTTGTTTTGTTCATGCGCCCGGATTCCGGCGAACGCCGGCACTGCTCTATGAAATGGACGGGACGAAGCGGCGGTAAGTTTCCCCCGATACACAAGGGGTCGCTTCGATGACACGATATTAGTCTCTTTGCTCTCCACCATCACCGGTCTAGGCTTGCGGCGATCCGGTGGAAATTGCGGACCTGCCCAAATGGATTAGTCCTCGCGCAGCGCGACCATGGGTTCTATCGCCACCGCACGCCGGGCAGGCAAGAAGCAGGAGGCGAGCGCAGCCACGGCAAGGACCAACGCCACCAGTACATAGGTCGCCGGGTCCCAGACCGTCACCACCACCATACTGCCAACCGCGCGTGCCACCAATAAAGCCACAGCCAAGCCAGTTCCCAGGCCGGCCACGATAATGACGATCGATTGCCGGTAAATCATGCGAAACACACTGCCGCGGCTGGCCCCAAGCGCCATCCGCAAGCCGATCTCGTGCACCCGGCGCCCAACCGAATAAGAAACCACTCCGTAAAGACCAATCACGGCCAGCGTCAGTCCCAGCCCTCCCATGATCGTGGCCAGGGAAGCAGCAACCTGAAACAGCAAAAGCCCATTCATGGTGTAAAGTTCCTGGCGCATGGTTTGCATTTCAAAGACCGGCAGTTGGGGAGCCAGGGCGTGGACACTTTTCTCGACCACAGGCATAAGCGATAAGAGATCCCTGTCAGCCTTCACCTGGAAGACCATCAGGCTGTTCCCTTTCAAGTGCTGAGCATACGGTACGTAGAAATATGGCTGCGACTTGCCGCCCCCGAAGAGCTGAAATTCCACGTCGGAGACAATCCCTACAACCACCAGCGAGCGGTCTTTCGCGCTTGCCATACGGAAGGTGCGGCCAATGGCATCCTGCTTGGGCCAGAACTTCCTGGCCGCGCTCTCGCTCACAATGGCTACATCTTTGCCGTGCTCGTTGTCAGCTTCTGTAAAGGCGCGGCCGCGGGAAAGATGGATGCCCATCACGCTGAAGTATTCCGGCGAAATAACATTGCAACCGGCATTCTCATCATTCGGATCTGCGGGAACTGCGGCTCCATCGATGACCATCCGATCGCCGCCATTGTTGAAATAACTAAATGGAAGCGCGTTTGCGTGGCTCACATAGTTCACTCCAGCGAGTTGATGGAGACGGGCTGTAAGGCTCGCGGCCAGATCGCGCGCCTCGCCATCGTTCATCCCAATCTCATTGGAGTCAACGATGAAGTTCATCACCTGGTCTGGCTTGTAACCGAAGTCCATCGTCTGCATCGCGGAGAGACTGCGCACAAACAAGGCAGCGACCACCAGCAACACCAGCGAACCGGCGATCTGCACGGCAACCAGTCCATCGCGAAGCCAATGGCGCCCGCTGGTCACGCCCCGGCTCCCTTCGTGCAACACCGCGTTTACATTCGCCCGGGCAATGTTCATAGCAGGCGCAAGCCCCACCCCGATTCCTGCCAGCATGGCAATCCCAAAGGAGTAGAAGAAGATGCGCCAGTCGAAGTCGAAGGTAAACCTAATCGGAAGATCCGCATGCAGATCGAGATGGCTCAGCGCATTGCTGGCGAACATGCCCAGGACCACGCCCATCACTCCGCCCATCAGCGCCAGCAGCGCGCTCTCGGTGATCATCTGAACCACCAGCCGTGAGTGCCGGGCTCCTAGCGCAGACCGGATCGCCATCTCGCGTTCCCGCGCCGTGGCCCGCACCAGCACTAGGTTGGCGACATTCACACACGCCAGCAGAAGCACCATCACGGCCAGCGATAGAAAGAGCCCAGAGACGATGAACATGGTGTTGGGGTCGCCTGGATTGATGCGCAGCTGCGCTTCCGGGAACACCTCAATGGTGAGCTTCTTTTCAAACTCCGGGTGCAGCCGGGTCAGGTCCTGGGCAATTACGTTCAGGGCGGCGCCTGCCTTTTTCAAGCTGACCTCGGAACGCAAACGCCCGTTGACCAGGAACATCCGGTTTTGCCAGTTGTTGATCGCATCGGCAGGCGTGCCAGTGATTTCCAGCTCCGACAAGGGCAAGTAGGCGGCCACGGTCAAAAAGCTTTGCATGCCGAAGAAGTCTTTCGGCGCTACGCCGACGATCGTCATCGGGTGCCCATCCAGAGAGACAGTCCGCCCCACTATATTGGGATCGCCGTTGAACCTTTCCTGCCAGTACTGGTAGCCAAGAACGATCACAGGATCCTGACCTAGGATCTCTCCTTCGCTGCGCAGCAGGAGGCGCCCGGCAGCGGGCTTCAGTTTCAGCCCCTCGAAGAAGTTGCCGCTGACATACGAAGTCATGATCCGATCCGGCTTCTGCCCATCTACCGCCAGACCGTCTATGTTCATGGTGTAGGCAAAGACATCGCTGAAAGAGCGGGTGCTTTGGACGCGCACTTCCTTGTATTCGTTCCACGAGAGACCTTGCTGCAAGGGTCCTTTGTTTTCCCGGGGCGCCAGGCTCGTAAGCTGTTGTGGATCAGGTACTGGAAGCGGCTTAAGCAGAAGCGAATTCACCAGGCTGAAAATCGCTGTGTTGGCGCCAATGCCGAGGGCCAGCGTCAACACCGCGGTGGCGGCAAAGCTCGGAGCTTTCCTGAGCTGACGAAACGCAAAGCGAATGTCCTGAAACAGGGTGCCCATGGAAAAACCTCCGTGCTGGCAAGGATGAGTGGCGCCCCTCAGAGTGCATGTTTGCTTCCGAACGATTCCAGGCAAGGACGCCTCATTGCAAAGAGAATAGCTGCACCGGGAGTATGGCCAGCTAAGAGATTTTGTCCGGATTCGGAGATCCTTGTCCGGAACTGAACAATGCTGACTCCAAGGAAATGGATGGGATCTTTATGGATTGGCTCATTCCAGCGCCCGCAACGTAGGATCTCGCATCCACCACCCACACAATATTAATTACGCCTCAGAATTGCGGAATTCTCTTTGCTCCCCATCATCACCGGGCTAAGCTTGCGGCGACCACAAAAATAAATGGAACACTCTTTTGTGGGGCGGGCTCCTATGCGACGCTTTTTCATTTGCCCTGTTTTCTTCCTGCTTGTGCACGCTTTCACTCTTTGCTGGTCCGAGCGAAACCCGGATTTGGCTAGCACCAGTAAAGGTCTGACGACTAACACGTGCGGCAACAATCCGGGGTCGAAAAATCCTTATTCGAACAAGAGATTTTCGCTGCCTCAACTCACCGGCGCCACTGCGTCGGGAACGAGCTATGTCTCCACGGTTGATATCTATGCGTGGGGCGACTATAACTGTGCGCTTTATGTTTCCGGCAATCCCACCAGTGGCGAAGATCCGGCGACCGAAGACACGATTCTTGGCGTTACTATCTCGAACTCTGCCGGCGCAGCACCCCCTGGTTCCTACAAGCTTGTGAGCTTTCGCCTCAATAACTACCTTCCTGCTTCGCCCGGCCTGGGCTTCATTAGCTGTCAAAATAACTCTGCCGGAGTGACGCCGTGCGATAACCAGGCCGAAGATGATTACTCACCAGTGCCTGAACCCGCGCCTATCGCCGGTGAGGACGGCAACAGCTCGCTCTGGGTGTTCGGAAACATCTTTCAGCTTTCTGGAACGACGACTGGTTCTACTCCAAATGGACCGCCCATGCAGCTCACGACCACGCCACCGGAACTTGCGGCTGCCTTGTTGGTTCCGGGGTGTGCGCCCGACCCGGCGGCGACACCACCGATGAACTGCATAGGGGCGAATACTACGCAATATTCCAACGGCTTGTCGCCACAAACCACCTATACCGTCACGATTGAAGATACTTCTTCGGGACAGATTCTTGTCCTGGGAACGCCGTCGCCGGTGCAAGCAGCGTCTGGGCAGGGCCACGACGTATTCAGCGCAGCCTCTTACAATCCCGTGACCATCACCACGGGTATTTTCGCTAACCAGCTTTTTGATTTGTCGGCTAATTATCCCCAGCTGGACGGGACAGGCGCGCCGGCCTTCAATGGCTTCGCGGAATCGGCGTTTCCTCCGCCCTGCGCAACCAATTCCGGCATCTGCACCGCGGATGATACCTTCGCGAACGTCCCCTTTCACGCGATGTGGTTTGACTTTGTGCCAACGACCAATAACCCCGTCAGCATCAACACCGCCAACAGCCACTTTGATACCATCCTCAGTGTCTTCACCGGTGGCGCGGCCAGCCTTCAAGGAGTTGCCAACGGCATCAATGACGACAACCCCAATGCAACCATCGCGCAAGGACCGCGCTCGTCGGCCGTCGTCTTTCCGGGCACGAAGGGAGTTGCCTACCATATTTTGGTCACTGAGTACCCGGCGGTGGAGTCAGTAAACCCATCGCCTGATCCGGGTTTTGATATATACGAAGCTCCCTTGAGCAACGATCCTATTCTCAGCTTCACGCTGACCACTCCGCAGCTCACGGCCAGCTCGGCTATGCTGCCCAATTTCGGCTCGGTGACTCAGGGAATGAGCAGCGGGCCACAGGTGGTTACGCTGGCCGCCGTTTACAGTGCTGCTTCCTCCGGCATCAGCAGCATCAGCCCCAGCATGACCGCTGCTTCGGGTGACTTTCAAATTGCATCGAACAGCTCGTGCCTTTCCTCTCTCGCCGATCAGGCGACTTGCGCGCTGAACATCGTGTTCACACCCAGCGCGGTCGGAGCCAGAAGTGGAACCCTGACGGTAAGCTCGAGTGCGGAGAACAGCCCGCTCACCTTATCCTTGTCGGGGACCGGCCTCGAAGCGGTGCCTGTCCTGGGCTTGGCGACCACTCCGCTGACGTTTGGCGACCAGCTGCTAAAAACCTCGAGCAACACCAATAGCGTGGTCCTCACAAATTCGGGCACCGGGCCCTTGACGGTAACTGGGGTGAGCACCACGGGGGATTTCAGCGAGACAACGAATTGTTCTTCTATCGCGATCGGAGGGCAGTGCAGTGTGGCGGTTGGGTTTACTCCGACGCAGACGGGACCGCGCTCCGGCCAGCTCTCGATCGCCGATAACGTGGGAAGCAGCCCACAGTTGATCACCCTTTCCGGGACCGGAACCGATTTTGCTTTGCAGGCTGCCGCAGGGTCACAGCTTTCAGCCACTATAGCCCCCGGGGCAACAGCTATTTACAACCTGGCAGTCACTCCCCTCTCAGGATTTACCGGAGTGGTGGCACTCAGCTGCACTGGAGCGCCCGCAGGGAGTTCGTGCACACCAAGCGCCGCCAGCGTGAACGTGACAGGCGCCGCGGTGCCGATCACGGTGTCGGTCACCACGGCTGCCGCCACACTTTCCTTTCCCCGGTCTCGACGGCAGCACCAAATGGGTGCTTTCGCCGCGGTGGTGCTTCCGCTGGGCGCGTTTGCGCTGATCGCCGAGAAGAGGCGCAGCAGGTTCCTTTCAGGCTTGTTCTGTTTCGTTCTGCTGGTCTACATGATTGGCTTCGTGGGCTGCGGCAAGAGTGGAGTGGCGAACGACGCGAGCACCAGCGCTGCCGCAGGAGGAGGAGGAACGACACAACCCTCGCCGGTGACTAGCATGCTTACTTTGTCAGGGGTTTCAGCAACACAAACCCGAACGGTGGGGCTCACGCTCACCGTCCAGTGACGACGTGGTGCGTTGCTGAGCAAGAGAAAACTGCTTCGCTCCGGCCGGGATGATAATTCTTCGCTCCCCCGGATTTCCGCCGGAGCAAGGCTCACGGCAACGGATGAAATCTCAGTTCCGGTAACGGAAAGTCTTAGCGGTTGTCTGTCAATAAGGAAAGGCCATGCTCGAGCGCCGTTGCAGCCACGATCATGTCCGCTAAAGAGAGCGTCTTGCCTTTTTGGGCCCATGCGCTCTTGAGGGAGCCGGCTCGGCGTGCGACCGCGCCCGTGATCGGATAGCAGTGCAGGCTGGAAAGAAAAGTCTCAGTCCTGGCTTCTTCCCCGTACCTCATGCCGCTATAGACCTCCCCGATATTGATGGCGGCAGTTGCAAGGATGTGGCCCCCAGCCACAAGTTCAGCCAACAGGGATCGCCGGTTCTGCCGGGCGCGAAGTACGTCCAGCAAAACGGTTGTATCGAGGAGCAGGATCATTTTGTGCGTTTTCGAGGCTTGATTTGCGCCGTTCCTCGGGTGCGCTTGTCATTTTCCGATCGCACACGCCTTACCCAAGCATCCGCTCCTGATGCCAGTTCGGGATGATCTTTGTCGATCCAGGCAGGCCGATCGTCTCCCAGGAAACTAAGCAGTTTCCGGCGGCGTAGCTCGGCGCGTGCCGTCTCTACTAAAAAGGCGCTCCGTCCACGAGGACCCACGACGGAATCAATCTCTTCAATCAGTTCCTGCGGCAGGACGATATGTGCTCTCTGTAATCCCATGGCAATGGCCCACTTTTATTGTGCCATAAATATTCGCTTTCCCTATCGTCATAGCCGGAACACCTACGTCTCAAAAGCGAGACCTGGGCCGCCCACTCAACATGCGTCCGCGCCATTTTCACCTTCTCAGGTCAGCGCTCCGCCCGTTCGCGCATATCCGCATGCTAGTCTCGATTGGCCGGATGGATCGATACGCCGCCGTTTACTGTCTCGAAATGGAGGGTTGCGCCGCCCTGGCCGATGTTGGTGTCGATGCTGCTGCGATTGATCTTACCCTGGACAGTGACCGGGAAGCCCACAGATACACCGCCGTTTACCGTTTCTGCGATCAAGTGTGCGGAATAGTGATCGGGAGCCTTTACTGAAACGCCGCCGTTGGTGGACTTCGCGACCAGGCCGGCTCCGCGCCATTGATCCCCGTCAAGCCTCACATCCAAGCCGCCATTCACGGTCGTGGCATGCACGTCTCCGCCCAGATCATTGAGGATGAGACCACCGTTTGTGGTATCGGCATTGATTACGCCATTAACGTTGGTAATGGAGATGCCTCCGTTCTCGGTGTGAAGCTGGGCAGCAAGATGGCGGGGCACGTGCAAACGAAAGTTGACATACCAGCTACGGTGAGACCAGCCTGAAGTCTGTGGTCCCTCGGCGTGGATAGTGCCAGAGGTGACGATCTTTACTTCGCGGGCGATCGCTTGCGCTTCGTCGCGGCTTCCATCCTGCGCAATGACCCGCGCCTCCAGGGTGACATCCCCGCGCTCCTCGCCAATTACTTCAATCCCGCCATTCTTTCCCGACACACTGAGCTGCCCATTGACCAGCGGCAAGGTTGTGCGCCTGAGCTCGCAAACACGCTCCTGATGACCAAACAGCCAGGTGTTGTTGTTGGTATTGCCTTCGTCGTCGTTGCACGGGCTGGTTGTGAACGATTGCGCGGGAAGGCGGCCTGCGAAGACCAGGACGAAGAGACATCCGACGAAAAATCTGCGCATCAATACCTCCGGGTAAGGAAGCTACCATGCCGATACGCAAGGCAGAGCCATTCGGTTCCACAAATGAGCGGCAGCCGGGTAGCGGCGCCTATCGGGGCTGTTTTGGCGGCATATCATTTTGACTGAGCCCCATGAACGCTCCTGCGATGTTCGCGTACAATCCGGAGGCGCTTTCAATTTAGGTAATTCCCGCTGACCGGAGGAGGCCACTCAAATGGACGAACCACAGCCGGATCAAATTTTGCAGGTGGGACTGGGCTTCTGGGCGTCAAAAGCGCTGTTGAGCGCGGTGGAAATAGGCCTATTCACGGAACTGGCCGAACACTCCGAAAATCTCGAAACGCTGCAGGGACGCCTTGGGCTTCACCACCGGTCGGCACGCGATTTCCTCGATGCACTGGTGGCGCTCAAGTTTCTTGAACGCCGCGACGGAAAGTATTTCAATACGCCTGCGACCGATTTGTTCCTCGATAAGCGTAAGCCATCCTACATTGGGGGCGTCCTCGAGATGGCCAACGCCCGCCTCTATCCGGCTTGGGGGCACCTCACTGCGGCGTTGCGCACGGGTCTGCCGCAAAATGAAGCCAAAGATGGCGGCGCCGACCCTTTCCTGACTATTTACGCCGACCCGGCGCGCTTGAAGCAGTTCCTGCGGGCCATGAGCGGCGTGAGCCGTGGAGCAAACATGGCCATCGCCCGCAAGTTTCGCTGGAACGGCTACCAGACCGCGGTGGATGTGGGCACCGCCCAGGGTGACTTAGTCGTCCAGGTGGCATTGGCCAATCCGCATATCAAGGGCATGGGATTTGATCTGCCGGCCGTAGCTCCCGTTTTTGAGGAGTACGTCGAGGCGAATGGGCTGTCCGGCCGAGTGAAGTTTTACCCCGGAAGTTTCTTCGAGCAACCGCTGCCCAAAGCCGATGTGGTCATGATGGGTCACATCCTGCACGACTGGGATTTGGAAGCGAAGCGCATGCTGATCCGCAAAGCCTGCGATGTGTTGGCCCCGGGAGGCGCCTTGATCGTGTATGAAAGCATTATTGACGACGACCGCTCGGCCAACAGTTTCGGTCTGCTGATGAGCCTGAATATGCTGGTCGAAACTCCAGGCGGTTTCGATTACACCGGCAGCGACTGCATGGGATGGATGAAGGACGCAGGGTTTCGCGAAACTCGCGTAGAACATTTAGTCGGCCCCGACTCAATGGTCATCGGGATTAAATGACGCCGTTCCCTACGGTTGGTGGAATTATGTTCGGCAAAGTAACTTTTTCGTCTTGAAAGACTATCTCACGGGGTCACTTAGTCAGTTCGACAGAGAGGATCTGGCCGGCGACGGATTTATCGGAAACCTCGGTATATTCTACTTTGCCTTTCAACCCTTCGATATCTTTGCAGGGATTGATATCGCCTTTCGGAGTGAAATTCGTCGCGCTGAACTCGATCTGCCTGAAGTCGTTGCGATAGAGCAATACGGCGGGGGCTCTCCCAGGCTGCTCGACGCTCAGAGTCAGGATGGATGGATACCCACACTGCACTTTGCGCAGAAGGCCTCTGGCGACATGATGGGGACCGGTGGGGGCTTCGGTCGGATACCTGGGGCTATCCTCAGGGCTGTTTGCCTTGAGAACCATTTTGCTGCCATCGCTGCTGGTAATGGTCGGCGTGTCTGTCACCACAGTGGTGACGCTTGGCGTGCCCGGCTGGCTCTCCGCCTGGCGGCCCTGTGCCACCGAGGCCTGGTATTGCTCGACTTGTGCAATGCGAGCCTGGACAGAGGCTATGTCTTGGGGAGTTTTTGCTACACGGCGCGCCGCCTTGAGCGCCGCCATCGCGTCGTCATAGCGTTGATTGGTCAGAAGAACCACGGCAGCGTTCAGGCGGTAATACAAATTGTCAGGTTCCAGGGTGATTGCGCGGATGTTCAAAATGTGTGCTTCGGTGGTTTTCGCAGGATCCCGCATGTAATACCTGGCCAGCGCATCATAGGCCGGTGCGAAGTTAGGGTTAAGCTTGATGCAAGAGCGAAGGCTGGACTCAATCACAGGGTCCTTCCCTTCTCCGTCGGCTCCCATCGACATGACGGCGTAGTAGTAATGGGCCAAATAGCTCTGGGAGTCCAACTTCACCGCTTCCCCGTACCACTTCTTTGCGGCCTCTTTGTCCCCTTCGCGAAACTTGAGAAATCCCATCGTCTCGTGGGCAAGAGCGTTGTTCGGATCCTCCTGCAGGACTTGGTCGATCAGAACTTGTGCGTCCCGAGTGCGCTGGTTGTAGACCAGCACATCGGCACGGATGGCATCGGCATCGGTGGCTGGTATTGCGCGAACCTGGAACGTGGATTCGTTCACCGGTACCGCCTTATTCATTTTGAACATCATGAATGAGAGCTGCGAGATATAGATGTTCAGCGACTTCTGCAACTGGTTTAAATCGCCAAACGCCTGCTGCGCAGCCGTGACGGGATCCTGCTTCCTAACCAGGAGATTGGCGTAATCTTGAAGGCGACTGGTGCCCTTCTGCGCATCCGAAATCGTAAGCATATGGGTAAGGGCCCATGACTCCGCGTAGAAGACGGAACCCTTATGCTCTTCGTGGTAGTAGGGTGAACTGTAATCGACCTTAAACAATGTAGTAAGCGGCATGAGCGGGTTCTGCCGTAAATACAAGATGTCGTCGTCGTTGGCCTGGCCCAGCAATACTTCCTTGTCCCGGATGTCGGTGTTCTGGAAGAACTCTGCCATCCCCTCGTTTAGCCACAAAGGTAGCCATCCGCCGGCATCCCGCATCAGGTAGTGGGTGTACTCGTGGTATACGGTAGCAAAAGGATGGGCCCCTTCCGCATCCAGGCGGAGCAGGATGTAGTTCTTGTCTGGCGCACGCATAAAGAACCCGGCGAGGTTAACCTGCCCTTTCGCCAGATACGATTCCGGTTCAAGGGTCTGCATGGCCTTCTTGTCCTTCAACGCAAGCACGATGATCGGGGATCCCGCACTGTCAGAAGCTGTTGGCATAAGGATATGAAAGACGGCGCGCATCCGTTCAAACTGGCTGGCGACACGGAGGCCCTGCTTTTCATTACTATCCGTGAGCACGACAAAGTTTTGGCTGCGCACTTCAAACCAATGGTCCACTGAATCACGGCCCGACGCGGACATAGCTCCCGCCAGGAGGAACAGGAAAACAATCGTGCGGCGCATAGTTGGGCGAGAGTAACCGAAAGAAGAGACAAAGGAAAGAAAAATCCTATCGCGCAGCCACCCGGCGAGTACCCCATGGTACCTCCCGGGGATCCATGTTATTGGGGAGGGAGGTTGCCCTTTACTCGCTAAAATGACGCCATGGTAACCATTGATCTGTGCACTATCATCCATGCCCCTTTGGAGCGCTGCTTTGATCTTGCACGGTGCATTGAAGTACACGTCCTCGGAACAGCGCAAACAGGCGAACAAGCGGTTGGTGGCGTTACCACTGGTTTGATGGGCCCAGGAGGATTCGTTCGCTGGAGAGCAAAGCACTTTGGCGTTAGGCAACACCTTTCAAGTCGCATCACCGAATTCGACCGTCCCGCTCATTTTCAGGACACGATGATCGACGGAGCATTTCGGTCGATGCAACACGACCACTTCTTCAAGGCGCTTGCACAGAACGCAACGGAGATGAGGGACCACTTCGTCTTTGCTGCGCCTCTTCCTATAATTGGGGTTATCGCGGAGGCCATTTTCCTTCGACGCTATATGACTACACTTCTTATCCGCCGAAATGTGATTCTTAAGCAGGTTGCGGAATCTGATCGTTGGAAGGACTTTCTCCCTAAGTAAACTAACAAAGGCGATGGCGCACCAAATCTGCGTCTTGACCGCGTTCTCGGAGAACAGGCTCAGACAGAGTTCGACGGTGGTTGCGCCTGCTAACGGACATTTCGCGTGGGATGTGCGATGGCAGGGACTAAAGCCCGGGAGTTCTCAACCAATTACGGCACAGTCGAAAACCGTATTCCTTGCCCTGCCACAAAGTATCGGGTGCCCCATCCTTCGCGTTCTTTGCGAAGGGTGGGATGCCACTGCTCTTCACCCGAGGCCCTTCCCCGAAACTTCTGCTTATCCCACCCTTCGCAGAAAGCGCGAAGGATGGGGCACCCGATACTTTGTGGCAGCGCAAGGAATACGGTTTTCGACACCTTGGGTGAGCCGCAGGCTCATGGGGACACGGCTAAAGTCGTGCCCTGATACAAAACAGAGTTTTCCGCAGCCTGTTAGGCCGTGGCAAAACCGGGAATCGTAATGGCCGGGGAATCAGCAGCCTGCTGCTTCGTCACCTGCACCACCGAGACATCGTCTTCCTGGCCGAAACGCTGCGCAGTGCGCGCGATCTCTTCCGCCGAGGGCCGACTGGCGAGGAGCGCCGCCAGCCGCTCAAAGCCATAAAGCTGGCCATCCTTCTCCCGGCGCGCTTCGACAATCCCGTCCGACATCAGCGTCAAAGTATCCCCATCCTGGAGAGAAAAACTCGACTCTTCATAGGCGAAACCGTCAAGCATACCCAGCGGTAAAGCGCCCGGCATTGCCAATTCCTCACCATTTACCCAAGGGGGCAGGTGCCCTGCATTCGCCACCGTGACCGTTCCCTTAGCATCCACCCGCGCGCAGATACAAGTAACAAAGCCGCCGATCTTGTTTTCTGTGAGTTCGCGGTTCAGGCGATCCAGGATCTCTCCCGGCCGCTCGGTCTGCTGCACGATCGCGCGCAGCGCGCCGACCGTCATTGAAACCACCATGGCTGCCCGAAGTCCCTTCCCGCTGACGTCACCCAGAACCACGAGGAAACCTTCCTCAGACAGGGCCAGCACCTGGTAGAAATCGCCGCCCACCTGGCTGGCCGGTAGATACATACCTTCGGTCCGATATCCAGGAGCTTGTGGCAAATGCTCCGGTACCAGCAGCGACTGCACAGCGTGGGCGTGCTGCAACTCGCTCTCGATCCGCTGATGCTCCCGCCACTGGGACAGGAACCGGTAGGCCAGAATCAGTAGCACGCAGACCGGTACGAGTGCCTGCAGAAAGGTGGATACGGCAAATTGCTCACCCGGCGTTACGTGCCCGGTGGAGCTAATCAACCACAAAAACACCAGGGCGATCATGATCGAGGGCGACAGCATCAGCAATGCGATTCCGCCCAGAACACGTATTCCCAGCACCACCATCCAGAGAAAGACCGCCAGGCTGGGAAGGAGCAGAAGGTATGCGTACTCAAGCATTCTGTCCCCGCGTGGAGATAGAAGAATATACGCGTTGAACACCAACGCCGCGTAACCGGCAAAATATCCCCCGCCGGCCACCAGGATAGCGATGCCAAGCATCCGCCTGCGTTGCAGTTCCAGCAACCATTGGGCAGCAAGCAAGCTGAAGAGGAGAAACAACTGGGTCGCAACATCAGAGATGGCGTAGCGGTGGTGGGTCAGCAGGGCTTTTCCGAAGATGGGCAGCAGGAACGCCATTACGTCGGAAAGAATGAAGGCCGGCAGCGCGAGCCCAATCCACAGATACTCCCGCTGCCGGCGACGGTTTAACCACAACAAAAGGGAAATCACGCCAATCAGCGAAAAAGGAATAATCTCCGCCAGGCTGACGTTGAGGCGCTGCACCATGATTGTGCGCTGCTTGAGTAGGATTAACTGCGCGGCCATTCCACCCTGCACCAGCAGAGGCGCGCCCCGCAAACCTCCCCCCTCTGGTAAATTTTCGACCGCGTACAGCGGCCGGTCCCAAACGCGGAAGGCGAGCACATGCGTACCCCTGGCCAGCATCGCAACCGGGATGGAGAAGAATTCGTTCGCAGGCCCCGCGTAGCTAACTTGCCGTGCTACGTCGCCATAATGGCCCAGCTCCTGTCCATCCCAATACACCATGTAGGCGCTGTCGATGACCGGGGCGAGCAGGGTTAGCGGTCCATTCACGTCTGGTAGATCAATATGGATCCGATACCAGCCATGCCCCCACGTCCCGCGATGGCCATGTCCCGCCCAACCCGCATCGCGTCCCCTGCGAGGCTCAAGCAGGGTTTCGGACCATCCCTGTTGCTTTAGCGTGTAGTCTTCCCACGCGGAATCATTGAAGTTCGCCTGAGCCCAGGAGAGATCATCGCCCAGGCGGAATTTCCAGGGCCCCATCAAAGCTTCTGCGGAGTTCCCCAACGTCACCTGTTGGCTGCCATGGAAATTTGGCGCTGCCGGAAAGGCTGTTTGCGCGTGGGACGCGGAGGCGGTCAGGGAAATTAACGCCGCTGACAGGAAAAGCCGTGAGATCGAAAGCACTCGAATCTGCATGCAGTGCGCTTTAAAGGCTGCAAGGATTCTAACAATTCCAACCGTCGCAAGCCCGCACGGGTGACTTTTGAGTTCAGCAGCTTACTAGAAGTCCAGCCGAAGGGAGAACTGCTGGATCCGCTGCCGGGGTAGCTGCCTGGAGTAAACGCCGAAGTCGCCGTTGCCCCAGACAGACTGCAGGGAAGTGTTCGGATTGACGTCGAATCGAGGGGTGTTCGTAATATTGAAGACCTCCCAGCCGAACTTGAGGTTGATCCCTTCCCATAGGTGCCAGGCCTTGTTGAGCCCCGAGTCTACACCGAAAACGCCATCGCCGCGGAATGCGTTGCGCGATCCAGCTTCGCCCGGAACGGGGTAGCGGATCGGACAGCTGGATGTAACCTCGATGCATGCCTGGAGTGCGAGAGGGTCGGCGAAGGCGTTGGGCCCAGACTGCCCAGGGATCACGTGCCTGTGCATGCGGACCGGCCCGGTTTTCACCAGGAAGCTTTGATAGTACCAAGCAGTAACCCAGCCGGCGCCGACCTGGGGTGCGAAGGGCAGACCACTGGTCACGCGTCCCAGACCCGTCATCTGCCACCCGCCCAACAAAGCGTCCACCACGCCGTTGGCGCTTGATAGAAATTGTCTCCCACGGCCGACGGGAAGTTCGTAGACCCAATCAAACGTCGCCAGGTGGCGAGTGTCATAGTCCGAGACGGCGCGGTTCTTCCTGGGATGGAAGGCGTCAATGATCTGGCTGAACGTGGTGTAGCCGGTAAACGCCGATGGGATATAAGCGCCGCCGCCGGTACGCTCCGCGTCCGATCCTAAGTCGATCGACTTGCCATAGGTATAGCTGATGTCCGCCTGCAGACCGTGACTCATAGGATGCCGCACGATCAGCTGCCCGGAGTTGTAACTGGTGGTTCCGATCGAAGCCAAAGTCTGCGCAGTGCTGAATTGGCTGCCGTAGTAGCGGTTGTACTGCCCATTGCCGCAGCCCGGGTTGCAGAGCACATCCATGCTGTAGATGCCATAAGAGGCATTGAGCGGGTTGGTGGCGAAGTGGTTGTAAATATTCTGGGTGGCGGTGTTCCCGTCCTGGCAAGCGCCCGGGGTGCAGTTAACCCCGAGATTCGCGGCGTCCGGAAACAGGTTCTCCCAGTAGGGAATCTTAGCGACGTTTGCGGTTGGGATGCCCTGATAGTGCTGGTTTTCGAGCTGGTCGGCAGCGGTGAAGTAGTCCATGCCGGAGGATGGATCGATAAGATTAAGGGGCATTCCGAAGTCGATGTTCTGCAGCGTCCTGCGTCCAAAGCGGCCCACATAATCGGTCTCCAGCGTCCATCCGCCGGGAAGCTCGCGCTGGACCGAGGCGACGATCTGGGAAGAGTGCGGCGTCCTCACACCGTCGTCGACGACATTGGTGAAGGCCTCCGCATTGACATTTGGGGTGAAGGGAAAAGTGATCGAACTGGCTGGGCTTTGCAGTCCCGACGCCTCGAGGGGAATGTCGTGCAGCCCGGTAAAGCGAGGAGCGGCCCCGGTGGAGACCCAACCTGCCAGGGTCTGCTCCGAACCCAGCAGTCCCGCCGACCCCAGCGTTGCCACCTGATTCGCAATGGACATGCCGAAGTTATCGTAGTTTTCGCCGAAGCCGGCGCGGATTGAGGTCCTGGGATTGAGGGCGTAGGCCACGCCGAAACGCGGCGCGATATCCCACTTGTCCATGTTGTACATGGGTTTGCCACCATTTGCTTTTCCCGCCGGGACGAAGTTGAAACTTGGTTGCTCGACCAGTCCCTTGGCCGCCTGGGCCACTCGCGTCTTAAACCAATTGGCCACGCTGATGTCCGGCGCCACCTGTTGACCGGCGGTCTCGTAAGGCGCTTGCGCGAGCGAATGCCGCAGCCCGTAAGTGATGGTGAGCTTCGGTGTCACACGGAAGCTGTCCTGGAAGTAATACTCGAACTGGTTGGCCTTGAAATTACGGCCGATGAACGCCCCCTCCGGGAGTAGGGATCCGGTCTTCTGCGGCGTGACCTTGTAAACATAGTTCAAGTTGGCCGACGCAACGATACCGGCAAGGTTCATGGCGGCGTAGCTGTAGGAGTTGTTAAAGCTGGTGGCAACATCGGGAAAACCAAGCGCGGGGTAGGCTGACGGATCGAGATCCTGCCCGGTGTTGGCAAGGCTGTCAAAGTATTCGCCGGCTGACGAAGCGGCTGAGTTGAAGGAGTAGGTATTGGTGGTCGTATTGTTGTAGACGAGCCGGTAGTCCACGCCGAACTGGAAATCGTGTTTTCCATGAGTCCAGGAAATGTCGTCAACAATATTGGTGGTCGGAACATGAAAGTTGGTGCTAAAGGTTTCTGCTGTGGGATTACTGACGCTGGCGAGGCTCACCCAGGGCTGGTTGGATGCGCCCGCCTTGCCGGTCCCCTGGCGGGTGAATCCAAAGCGCAGGTTGTTCACCAGGTTCTGATTGATGGTCCAGATTTCGCCGGCGGCAAAGCCCTTGGTGTTATCGCGAATGGTGTAGCTGGGAGCCTGGCCGGGAAACTGCGGCGGCTCGAGGATACTGTCGTCCTGTAAATTGCCCCTGGCGAAAAGGTGGTGCCGGTCCGAGATGGCGTAATCGATCTTGGCGATATTGGTCCACAGATTGGTCGGGTTCGGCGCAGCCCAGGTAAAGGATCCGGTGTTGAGACCGTCGCCCGCGAGGCTGCCATTGGGTAAAGGGTAGGACTGAAAGACGGACAGAATATTCGGGTTCGCACCCGGGCCCCAGGGACAGGTGCCGTTCCCAGAGCAGTGGGGATCGAGGGAGGCGAACTGGGCCGGGGAGAGCGTCTCGACGGACTGGGCGCCGGAAGAATTGTTGTAGTAGTAGGAGATGGATCCAGTGCGGAAGGCAGCGTTGGGAACGATGAGTGACTCCTCCTGAGCCTCGGCCGTGCGCTGCATTTCAAAGTTGAGGAAGTAGTAGAGCTTGTCTTTCTTGACCGGGCCGCCGACGGCGGCGCCAAAGGTATTCCTGATCAGTTCCCCGGGCTTGTTGGGCAGACCCTCCGCCGCTTCACCGTTCTTATTGAACCAATCGTTGGCAGAAAAAGCGGTGTTGCGGTTGTACTCATAGAGGCTGCCGTGTAGTTTGTTGGTTCCACTGCGGGTAACGATGTTCACTTGCGCACCGGAGGACCGGCCAGTATCGGCACCATTGTTGCTGGTGGTGACCTTGAACTCTTCGACCGAGTCAATCGAGGAGCGGAGCACCCCGGTAAATGCGTAGCCCAATACGCTGTTGTTGTCCAATCCGTCGAGAGTGATGTTGCCCTGGTCGGACCGGGCGCCGGCGACCGCGCCGCTGCGGCTGTCGGTATCTTGTGCGTTCTCATGGCCAAGATACAGCACTCCGGGTTGCAGGCTTAGCAGGTCAGGGACGTTTCTGCCCTCCATCGGCAGAGCCTCCACTGTCTTCTCGTCGACGGCGTTCCCGACGGCCGCGTTGGTTGTGTTGATGGTCTCACTCGCACCCGGGTCTACCTCCACGGTGGTGTTGGTGGAGACAAGATGGAGCACCATGTTCAGGGTCGCTGGCTGCGAAACCAGCAATTGCACCACCGATACCTCGGTCGAGAAACCAGGGCTCTCGATGGTCAAGGTGTAGGTCGCCGGCCGAACTTGCTGAAACTGATAGCTGCCATCGCTCTCTGTCTTATGCACGAGGTGGAAGCCGGTCTCTTTGCTCTCCAGGGTTACGGTGGCGCCGACGACCAGGGCGCCTGCGGGATCGGTGATTGTCCCCCGCAAGGATGAGGTTGCCGTCTGTGCCAGTGCTGAAGCACATGCGCTGAGCAAGACAACCATCGTTAGTAGATGAGTCGAGAGCTTCATAACCGGGTATCCTCCTAGGGTTTAATCCTTCGCGACGGCATTTGTTGACTTACTGGATCGCTTGCGAAACACGTTGTTGGGGGCGGGGATTGCTCGTGCCCAATGCATAAGCATCTCTGGCGGGAGATGGATTCGGGACAAGTAATAGGGAGACCATAGCTGGGCTTTTCAAATCGCAACAAGCGAAAAGGTGCGAAATGGAGGAACGATTGCCGCGGTCGACACGGAGCAAGCCGCGCCTGAACCGCGGAATACGTTCTTGATCTGCAAGAGCGCAGAGCAGCCACTTACTTATCGGCTTCCACCAGCTCCGGCACAGGGGTAGACGGGGTAAGTTCCGGTTTGCGCTTATGCCAATCGGTGGCTTGTTGATAGGCATAGGCGAGCGCTAACACCTTAGCCTCTGAGAAGTGTGGGCCGGCGATCATCAAGCCGATCGGCAGTCCGTTCTTCGAGAATCCGCAGGGCAGGCTAAGCGCCGGAATGCCGTAGACATCGAATGGAGCCGTGTTGGTGCAACCTGACCTGGGGTCGAAGAAGTCGTATGCATGTTCCGGCTTCCGGTTCCCCATCTCCTCCTTCAGCGAGTCGGTCATCAGCGGAGGCAGGCTACGGGTCGTCGGCACCACGACCAGATCGATCTCAGTGAACGCTGCGTCGATCTTGCGCCGGATCATGGCGAGCGCATCATGGCTGCGGGCGCTATCCGCCGAACTGCCGGTCTGCTCGATCTGTTTCATGTCGATCTTGGTGGGAGGCATGTACGCCATGCCGGAGAGCTTGATCAACGGCTCGTGGTAGGAAGCGGTATCGCCAAGGGAGGCGAAGAAGTTCTGTCCCTGAGGGATTTCGGGCATGGGCGCGCGCGAGCAAATGCCCTTGGTCAGCTTGCCCAAGACCTCCAGGGCGGCCGCAACCGCCGCCGCGACTTCAGGCTCCAGGTGATCGTAGAACTCCACCGGGGCGCCTAACCGCAAACCCGATACCGGCTGCTCCAGGGCCTTCATGTAATTCTCCCTGGGATGCTCCACGCTAAAGATGTCGAGGTTGTCATAGCCGGTCATCTCGTTCAGCATCATGGCGACGTCTTCGACCCTCCGGGCCATTGGTCCGCAGTGATCAAGCGACGCGGCGCAGGGGATGATGCCGCGGATGGAGACCAGTCCGGTGGTCGGTTTAATGCCTACGATCCCGCACCACGAAGCAGGTACCCGGATGCTGCCTCCGGTGTCGGTGCCCAGCGCCGCAAAGCACAGATCGGCTGCGACCGCGGCACCCGAGCCGGAGGACGACCCCCCGGTCACACGATCGAGCGCCCAGGGATTACGGCAAGGTCCAAAGTACGAGACGTCGCCCGTACATCCCAGCGCAAACTCGTGCAGGTTTGACTTGCCGATCACGATTGCACCCGAAGCCTTCAGGCGCTGCGCGATCTGTGCATCCTCGTCCGGGACGCGGTCGCGAAACATGGGACTGGCTGCGGTTGTCCTGGTGCCGGCGGTGTCAATGTTGTCTTTGAGGGCAATCGGAATGCCGTGCAGCGGCCCGCGAAATTTGCCTGCCTTCTGCTCTTCGTCCAGCTTGGCCGCTTGTTGCAACGCCTGTTCACGCATGACCGTGATGTACGCGTTGATCTTTGGATCGTAGATCGCGATCCGCGCCAACACTGCTTTTGTTAGTTGGGTGGGGGTTACGGTCTTACTGTGGATCTTGGCGGAAGCCTCGACCAGGGTGAGGGAGGTAAGCTGATCCTCCGAGGAATTGTCCGCGGTCTCTGCCGCCTTGGCCATCCCGGGCCAGGTAGCCTCCAGCCCGCCGACCGCCAATGCGCCGCCACACAGCGACGCAAATTCGCGCCTCGAAATTTTTGCCATCCGTGGTGATCCTCCGTGTCACGAGCTTCTCTTTCTCATGTCATGGAAACAAGCGAAATGATGCGAAATGGAAATTCAAATCGTAGGGGCGGGGGGAATTGCCGCTGTTTACCCAAGCGAGCAATGCGGTCGGCTATGCGGCCGATATGGAAGAGGCGATCTGTTGAAACTTGAGCGTATCGCGCAGGCTCGCGAACCTTGGATCTTGATTCACGAAAATGGTCTTCATGTCGCGTGTGTCATAGGCCCTATGCATGTTTTGCAGAGCTTGCCCCTGCTGGTTCAAAACGGCATGCACGGCGGAAACATCGTAGGCGGGAAAGCAGTCACTCGAGCGGCACTCTTCCAGTTCCAGCAGGATCGAATTTGCCGTGGCAACCTCCCCGGCTGAGGCGTGCGCGTAAGCCAGCAGCGCCAGAATGCAGGGCGAGTGTTTCGAGAGCTCGAGCCCGCGATTCAGCGCCAGGATGGCCTGGTCCCAATTGCCGCGTTCTATCTCGGTCCTCCCCAGCAGCGCGTGGCCCATCATGAACTGCGGCTGTAGTTCGATGGTGTGCCGGGCGAAGGAGAGGGTGTTGCTATAGTCCGCGGCGTAGAAATAAGACAGCGCTACCTGACCATTGATCCAGTCCGAGAGCGGCTCCAGCCGATGCCCATGCAGCGCCAGGCTGATCGCCTCATCGTGACGCCCTTGGGAGTTCATCAAAGTGGAGTAGAGTTGCAGAGTTCGCGCGTCCATCGTCCCCGAATCGATCAGCTCCAGAGACCTGCGTTCCGCCGCCGGCCAATCCCACGTACAGTTGATCAGCAGATTGATCAACGAATTCTGCACCGGCAGCGATTCAGGGTTGAGCCGCAGCGCTGTCTCCACCGCGGCCTTGGCCAGCGAAGCTGCATATTGCGACGGAAGCAGGTAGTTATAAGAGAGGGAAACGTACGTGTCCGCCAGGCCCGCGTAAGCGTCGGCGCATTTGGGGTCGAGCGTAATGGCATCCTGAAAGTAGCCCAGGGCCTTCATCAGGGCCGACTTGCTTCGTTGGCTCCAAAAATAAAATCCCATCTGGCATGCGTGGTACGCCGGCGGGTGGCTGGTTCCGTAATCCTGCTTGCGGACCTTCACGCGATGAAGGCTCTCCTGCCTAATCGCCTGACTGATACGAACCGCAAGCTCGGACTGTCCATCGAACATGTTTTCGAACGCGAGTTCGTAACGCTCCGACCAACAACAGGTCGAATCTTGTCCGCGAATCAACTGCACCGAAACGCTCGCTTGATTGCCTGAATAGCGAACGCTTCCAGTCACCACGAAGCTTGCCGCGAACTCTTTCGCGATATTCTTCATGAACGCGAGACTCGACGTTTCAGGGAAGGAGACCGCCTTGCCGGGAAGAAAAATAGGATTCAAACTGAGGTGTCTGAGTTCGACGACCAAGTCCTCCCTGAGCCCTTCAGCGAATCGCTCTACGTTCTGGCGTACAAGTCCGCGTTCATGCAGAGAATGAGTCACATCGAACGGCAAAACCAGAATTCGGGGGAGATCTGAATCGTTGTATTCCTGCACCCGCTCGATCCTGCGCCGATGCGAGCAAGGTCCTTCCGGAGCTGGCTGGTAGCCCGTATTGATTGCCGATCTGGCAATCCACCACTGCTCGAGCTCGCGGCGATAAGCGTAAACGCTGCCCAGCTTCTTGTGGAGTTGGCGGCGCACCGGGAGACCTTCGTTCTTCTCCCACAACTGCACCGTCCGCACCTCCCGGCGAAAGAACTGTGCGACCTCTTTCCACGAATCGAGTCGCTCTCTGGTCCAGTGCGCCGGTGCGGCTACTCCGTCATCACACGGCAATCCTGAGGGATGCTGCATGTTGGCCCCCCTTTTTGAGAACAAAAATGGTGTATCGGTCAACATGGACCAACTGCAGGGACAAAGATGGCGAGGCCCCGGGTGACTTTTGTTTGACTAAAGTTTTGGCTTACGGAAAGAAATTTGCTGAATATTCTTATACGCGCTGCTCTGTCTATCGTCAACCATTCGTACAATCTGATCGCTTTTGCGTGCTGGACTCAGCCTTCGCCATCTGCTGAAAGCTTGCGGTAGAGAATTCCGCAGTTTTTCGCACTATTTCGCTTGGAAGCGCGGCCCAGGAGATGGCATGGTAGCGGCATCGTACGCTCTGCCACCCTGAAACCAAGGAAAAATAGAATGCCTCTGTTGTCACGCCGGCAGTTCTCTAAAGCCATGGCCGGAACGTCCGCGGCGCTCGCGGCGGAGACGTTTGGGTCCTCGCTCATGACCGCCTTTGCAGCCGATGGAATCGAAGCGGACCAGATCGCCGGGCTCACCCTCACCGAGGCGGCGCGGCAGATTCGTTCCGGAGCCGTCACTTCCACCGAGCTCACCCATGCCTGTCTGGAACGCATCCGCATTTACAACCCCAAAGTGGATGCCTTCATCACGGTGATGAGCGACTACGCCCTGGCCCAGGCGGCACAAATGGATCGTGAGCAGAAGGCGGGAAAGTTCCGCGGCCCGCTGCATGGCGTGCCGATTGCGCTGAAAGACAACATCGACACCGCCGGCATTCGCACTACCGCGGCCAGCAAGGTCTACGACGACCGTGTTCCGACGGAAGACGCCGAGGTGGTGCGCCGGTTGAGCGCCGCCGGTGCGGTCTTTATTGGCAAAGCGAATCTGGACGAGTTCGCTGACGCGGTCAGCTACTTCGGGTCGGTGCGCAATCCCTGGGCGCTTGATCGCGATCCCAGTGGCTCCTCCAGCGGCTCCGCGGCTGCGGTCGCGACCACTCTTGCCTATGGGGCGCTGGGCACCGATACTGGCGGCTCGGTCCGGCTTCCTGCAGCCTACTGCGGCGTCGTCGGCATCAAGCCAACCTATGGACTTGTGCCCATTCGCGGCATTGTGCCTCTGGCCGTGTCGCTCGACCATTGTGGACCCATTACTCGCACCGTCGGCGATGCCGCCCTCATGCTTAACCAGATGGCCGGTTACGACAAGCTGGATATCACCAGTGTTCAGCACCCGAAGGAGGACTACGTCGCCGCCCTCAAGCAACCAGTCTCCGGCCTTCGCCTGGGTATACCGCGGGCGCCTTTCTTCGACCAGGTGGATGCAGACACATCGCAGGCAGTCGAAGCCGCGATCGCCGTGTTGAGTAAGATGACCAGCAGCACGAAGGATGTCAGCCTGCCTTCGGTGGCGGCTTATAGCTGGTTGAACCTTAACAATATCGGCAACGAGGTTTACGCGTATCACGAGGAGCTATTCCTCAACCGCGCCAGCCGCTATTCCCTGACACTCAGGCAGCAACTGCAGCAATTGAAGGATGAGATGAACTCGCCTTCCAGCTCCGGCAGTGCCCAGGTCTCGGCATATATTCGTCACCGTTGGGATATGGACCTGCTACGGCGCACGGTGGATGATTCTTTCACCGACTTCGATCTGGTGGTGCTGCCCACCCAACGCATCATGCCGCAGAAGTTGAGCTTTGTCATCGACACCGAGGAGTCGACCAAGCCGCGCAGCCCAGGGATCATGGAGCTTGACAACTGCACCGCGTTTAACATTTTCGGCCTCCCCGCAATCTCGATTCCTTGTGGCTTCAGCCACGATGGGCTCCCTGTTGGTCTGATGATTGCGGGTCCGCATTTCTCTGAGGGAAAGATCATGGCTCTGGCGCATGCGTACGAACTTGAAACCAAGTGGGACACGCACCGGCCGCCTCTTAGCCCCGACACACCCGTGCCGCCGATCCGGGCTTAAAACGAAACAGTCGTTGCGTCGCTTGGGACCAGGCAGGCATACCAATCGGACCGGCGCGCCGTTCGCGGTAGAAGTGAGATGGCCCGGCGTTTCGTCCGCCGGTTGCTTTACCGGCTGCGAAACAACCTCTGAACGAAGGGCACGGCTTACGGCCCCTGCGTGAGTACTCGGTCCTGGAAGAGCACGGCTTCAGCCGTGCCGTAAATGGCAGTGCAATAGCCGGCTTTAGCCGCTGAGGTACGTTTTTTCCTTCCTCAAAATTCTCTTATGCGCTGGA
>Ga0302326_10002599_pt1 | contig 43696 bp, 36 predicted proteins | sample Palsa_T0_3_FD_202264 | JGI IMG/M metagenome (GOLD analysis project Ga0302326, IMG submission 202264) | Peat permafrost microbial communities from Stordalen Mire near Abisko, Sweden - Palsa_T0_3 | ecosystem: Environmental > Terrestrial > Soil > Palsa > Peat permafrost | place: Sweden: Abisko...
TGCGATTCATGCTGAGGGAAGTGTAGCCGTTGCCGGTTGAAGCGGCAAAACAACCCACCCGCGCGCTCGGATTGCCCCTTGGATCGTCCTTCATTTCAAAGCCGCACTGCCCAACTCCCGGCACCTTTAAAAGCGGTGCAAGTCCTTGGGTTTCGCCTCGTTACGCGCGTAACTTTGAGATCGCAATGTGCCAAGATTGCTATTGATTCAGTGGATCGACATATCTTATGATTGCGCCACCTCACCAGAGGCATCGAGACGTTTGGATGGGCCTGTGCGGCTGCACCAAATCAGTGCGCTAATGGGCCAAACACTAACTTAAGCAACGATTTGCGTCGCCCAGTCGATCGCAAATTCACGCGATTCAGATCGCTTACCAGGCACAGGCCGGAAGATGAAACCTCGGCGCAAAGGTGCTGATTAGAAATGTACGCGGCTGGTTCCTGAAATTTGGCAGGACTGGCTGGGGCGGAAACGCCGGGAGACCACTATGCATTATCGTTCGTTGCTGGGTGCCTTGCTCCTTATCGGCGTCTTGGCGCCACTTACCAGCTGCAGCACCTCTCCTTCCCTAACTTCTATTACGGTTGATCCGGCCTCCGTTACAGCCTCCTATTCAGCTGGTCTCCAGGTCGAGTTCATCGCCATCGGTAATTACACAACCCCGGGTCATACGGCAGTTACGAAGGATCTAACCGATCAAGTCAACTGGACTTCTTCGTTTAACCAGATGGTGACGATCGACAGCGCTGGAGTGGCGACGGTTCAGGGAGTTGCATACGGGATCGGGGCGATTTATGCCGCATATCCGGGGTTCCACGGCGATATCGTCGGAACGGCGGCCTTCACTGTTTCGGCGCCTACTACAACGCCAGCGATAAGGTCTCTTTCTCTCATTCAAAATTCAAAGGCAAGTGCGGAGCCGAATTCAACGGTGCAGTTCACGGCCATGGGGAAGATGGCAGACGGAACCTTGGTCAAGTTGACAGGACAGCCCAAGTGGACCTCGACCGATAACGAAGTTGCCACAATTGATGAAGCCACCGGGCTTGTCTCCACTCTCGGCGCCGGCCGATCCACAATTGTCGCGGTTTACACGAATCCGGACGGCACGACGGCGGTTGGGGTCACTCATCTCTTCGTAGACGCCAAAAACTAAACAGCTCCGGCTTCGGAGAGGAGCCGCAGAGGGCCGCCATTCTTGGCGGCCTTCTTGCTTTCATTGCGCGTTCAGTTCAGCCATTTAGACTGGGAACGTCTCTCCAGTTCGTGATGACCCGCCCTTTTCGTCTGATTCGACGCTTCCGCTTCAATCTGCCGCAGCGTATCGCAGCCGGACTGCTTCTGCTCTTTCTGGCACAAGGACTGTGGATCACCAGCCGCCAGACTCTCTCGGATCGTGACTACCAATACGCTCGCTGCGGGCGCGAGACGTGGGAGAAACCATCCCCTCTCGCCGGCTACTTCACTACCTGCGGCAACATCCGAGATGGCATCCTTGCCTACCGGCTGGCCGGTCTGCCGCTTACCATCAACCTCGTCGTCGAGCGGGTACTCGATACTTTCCGCAAGCCTGAGGACCGTGTTGTGCAGTCAGCCGGAGAACTTACTCCATGGGAACTGCGTCATCAGCTTACGCATATACTGCTCCTCCTGCGTGTGCCGTTTCTGATGGCCGGCTGTGTGCTCGGCGCCGGTTTGTGGTGGGTCACGCGGCGTCTCTATGGAAATCTGGGCGGCTACACAGCGCTTAGTCTCTATTGCTTTTCCCCGCCCATTCTTAAAGCGTGCGTTTCGCCTGCGCCGGAGATTCTCGCCGCGCTTGGCGTCTATGGCGCGGTTTACACCTGCATCGGTGTTGCCCACGCCATGCAAGGCCCGCGCCGCAAGTGGAGGCCCCGCATCGTGCTTCTCACCGCAGTGCTAGGCATCGCTGCCGCTTCGCACATTGCGGCGTTGCCGGTTGCGGCACTCTTCGGCCTCATCCTCATGCTCTGGGTGGCCGAGGGCCGGCGCAGTCAGGTTCTACCAATTGTTCTTATCGCCTCCGCCGGCGCGCTCATTTTCGTCTTCGCCTGCTATGGGTTCTCGCCCGATGCCTTCAGTTATGTGTTCCGCTCCGCTGCGGGCGTCCTCTGGCTCTCTTTCGACCCTGCGCGGCGCTTCTTCTCGACGCTCAGCAACGCAGGCATTACGGTTGCTGCAGCATCCTCGGCTCTGCTGTATCTCGGCGTGCACCGCTCACGCTACTTCGGCGACACGGCGCCGCTTCTCTGCGCTTTGGCCCTGATCCCTCTCGTCACGACGGGCGTACCGGGCGCTCCGTGGCTGTGGGCGTTGCCTTTTCTCCTTACCTTCATCGGCGGCGTTTTTGCCGACGCTTATGAGAGTCCACGCCGCCGTCTCGCTGTTGCCGCCGCCGGGGCCATCGTGGTGCTGCAAGTCGTCTTCTGTGTGCTCAGCTTGCCCGGATTGCTCTGAACCGAAATAGCCTCTCTCTCCGGGCTCACTGCCGTAGTAGAAAGTCAGTTCAAAACTGCTCAGTTTTTGCCTCCTTTTTTCGCCAAAATCGTGTCGCGTTGCCAATCCACAAGGACCTGCTTCGCTTGCTCGCCGCGCCTACCTTTAAACAGATGCAGGATAAAGACTTATTTCCCACAGCTTGCCTTGTCGCGAACCACTCTAAAAGGGTAAAATAGACCTTTAGCTCGCGGCATCCGGCCCGCATCCTTCAGACCCACCTTCGCGGGCCCCCAGAATCCCTATGGCAGACGATCAGAATCCGCAACTCCCCCTCGATGGCGGTACGCCGCCCAACAATCCCAGCCACATCCCCATCAACATTGAAGACGAGATGCGCCGCTCGTATCTCGACTACTCGATGTCGGTCATCATCGGCCGCGCTCTTCCCGACGCTCGCGACGGCCTCAAGCCCGTCCATCGCCGCGTGCTCTACACCATGAACGAGATGGGCCTACAGTACAACAAGAAGTACACCAAGTGTGCCAAGGTGGTCGGCCAGTGCATGGGCGTCTACCATCCTCACGGCGACTCCGCCATTTACGACACGCTGGTCCGCATGGCGCAGCCCTTCTCACTGCGTTATCCGCTTGTGGATGGCCAGGGCAACTTCGGTTCGGTCGACGGCGACCCGCCCGCGGCCATGCGTTACACCGAATGCCGCATGGACCGCATCTCCGGTGAGCTTTTGGCCGACATCGACATGGAGACTGTGGATTTCGTACCGAACTACGATGAGTCCACACAGGAACCCACGGTTCTGCCCACGCGGATTCCAAATCTCATTGTGAACGGCTCGAATGGAATTGCGGTCGGCATGGCTACCAACATTCCGCCGCATAATCTGACCGAAGTCGTCAACGCAACGATCGATCTCGTGAAGCATCCCACCTACGGTCTCGCCGAAGTGCTTAAGCACGTACAGGGGCCCGATTTTCCCACAGGTGGCTTTCTCTACGGCAAGAGCGGCATCGTCAACGCCTACAAGACAGGCCGCGGCCGCTTCATGATGCGCGCCAAAGTGGCGACGGAAAACCTGACCAAGGAAAAGCAGGCGATCATCGTCACTGAGATTCCGTATCAGGTCAACAAGTCCAAGCTCATCGAGCGCATCGCCGAACTGGTGACCGAGAAGATAGTCGACGAAATCAGCGACGTGCGTGACGAAAGTGATCGCGACGGCATGCGCATTGTTATCGAGCTCAAGCGCGGCGCGCAGCCTGAAATCGTGCTCAACCAGCTTTACAAGCATACGCAGATGCAGGAGAGCTTCTCCATGATCTTCCTGGCCGTGCTGAACGGCCAGCCCAAGGAATTTGCGCTCGATGAAGCCATTCGCACCTTCATCAATCACCGCATCGACGTGGTGCAGCGCCGCACCGTCTATCTTCTTCGCAAGGCCCGCGAGCGCGAGCACATTCTTGAAGGTTACAAAATTGCGCTCGACAATCTCGACACCGTCATTCGCATCATCCGCGCATCCGCCTCGCGCGTCGAAGCTCGGGAGAATCTGTATGCCTGGGGCAAGGGAACTGAGATTGTCATCAATCTGAACCGTGAGCGTCTGCCCAGCGAAGAACGTGGGCTTACTCTCCGTCAGGTCGACGCCATCCTCGAACTGCAGCTTTATCGTCTTACCCAGCTTTCAGTCGACGAGATTCTCGGCGAGTTGAAAGAGATTCGCGCCAAGATTGCCGAGTACGAGGAAATTCTCGGGAGCGACAAGAAGCTGCGCGCCGTCATCATCAAGGAACTCGAAGAAATCCGCGACCGCTACGGCGATGCGCGCCGAACGCAGATCATCGACGAGTCCGCCGAACTTCAGCTGGAAGATCTTATTGCCGATGAGCAGGTCGCCGTCACGGTCAGTCATCAGGGCTATCTGAAGCGCACACCTATATCCATCTATCGCCAGCAGCGCCGCGGCGGCACGGGCCGCACCGGCATGAAGACACGCGAAGAGGATTTCGTCTCGCAGCTCATCATCGACTCGACGCATGCTTACCTGCTCTGCTTCACCAGCACCGGCCGTGTTTACTGGCTAAAGGTCTACGAGATTCCCGACGTCAGCGCCGCCGGCAAGGGCAAGAGCATGCAAAGCTTGCTCAACCTCCAGCCCGGAGAGAACGTCCGCGCGATCATGGCCATTCGCGATCTCGAAGAGGAAGGCAAGTTCATCTTCTTCGCAACGCGCCAAGGAACGGTGAAGAAAACCCCGCTGAAAGACTTCTCCAACGTCATGGCGCGCGGCATCATCGCCATTGGCATCGATAAGGAAGATGAGCTCGTCGCCGCCCGTATCACGGATGGCTCGCAGATTGTTTTCCTCGCCACGCACCTCGGCATGGCCATCCGCTTCGATGAGGCGGACGTGCGCTCGATGGGCCGTCCGGCCTTCGGCGTCCGCGGCATCGACCTCGCCAAGAACGATTACGTGGTCGGCGCCGCCATCACGCCCAAGGAGCACGAAGAGGGAGCCTATCGCATCCTGGCTGTCACGGAGAATGGATTCGGCAAGCGCACAGATGTCGAGGAATACCGGCTGCAAACCCGCGGCGGCAAGGGCGTCAAAAACATGGCCGTCACCCCGCGCATCGGCCGCGTGAGCACGATTCAGCTGGTGGACGATTCCAGCGAACTCATGGTCATCAGCCAGTTCGGCAAGATCATTCGCATCGACACCAAGACGATCCGCGCTGCTGGCCGCGCCACGCAGGGCGTTCGTCTGCTGAATCTTGAGGACGACGATAAAGTCGCAGCGGCGGTCATCATTCCGCCCGAGGAGATCGTCAAAGACGACGAGCCGACGCTGTTGCAATAAGACCGAACTGGATGCCCCGTTTAGATCATTCTTGGGCAAGCCGTACCGTCGTGCCGACAATTCCGGCGTATGGTCTTTGCTGCAATCCCTTTTGCTGTAAACTGAACCTGGACTTATCAGACGAAACCGTACCACCTTCAGTACTCGAAATTCTCTCTCATGCGTCCTACACTAATGGTGCTCTCGATTCTCCGCGCAGACCTCCTGGTGCGCAACGTCATCCTCGGTCTCTTGCTGGCTGGATTCTTCACAGCCTCGGCGATTCCCTCGTCTGCACTGCAGGCCCGGACGCACCGCAGGTACGCATCCACTTCATCCCCTCGCCGTCATCCGCAGTCGGCGCGGGCCCGTTCCGCGCGAACCAGTTCCATCCGCATCCGGGAGCACGCGAGCAGCTACACAACCGTCCGGCGCAAAAGTGTTCGGCGTCAGCCCACGGTTCTCCGCGCCCGCATGCCGATCCGCCAGTATCCCTGGATGTCTACTCGCAGTTCCGCGCACGTAGCTCGAGGTGCGCGCTACTCCGTGAGCGAAGCCGTTGCAACTCCCGCGAGCGATACAGATGCACAGCCCCAGCGAGCAGGTGTGCCGACGCCCGCCACATCTATTGCGGAAGCCGAGGTTTCTGACACCGCTGACATCAACACTCCCACGCCGCAGGATGCCGCCGACAAGATCGCCGCTGCTGAAATGCCCGTGCCGCACGCAGCTTTGGCCGTCCCTTCAATAGCCGCCGCAGCCGATCCTTTGCGCAGCACGAGAATCTTTGCCATGGCGCCGTTGCGCGGTTCGCTCGAGTCGTTGATCCGCCAGAACGAGAAGACCAATGCCGATAACCTTGAGCGCATTGAGAACGATGCTGACCTGCATGCACGCATCGCAAACGGCCAGTTGGTCCGGGTTCCGGAATCGGAAGCACTCGCCGTCAATGCCAACCTGCCCCTCGACCGCCGCTACTGCCGTCCCTGGACGGCGGCATTTCTCACCGACCTGTCGCGCGCCCACCAGACGCAATTCCATCATGCGTTTGAGGTCAGCTCCGCGGTACGCACCGTCGAATACCAGAAGCGCCTAATGCGGACCAACGGCAACGCCGCTCCCGCAGAAGGTGACATTGCCAGCCCCCACCTTACCGGCGCCACCATCGATATCGCCAAGCACGGCCTGACCCGCAGCGAACTCTATTGGATGCGCGATCGCCTCAACGGCCTGCAGAGCGAAGGCAAAATCGATGTCGAAGAGGAATTTCACCAGTCCTGCTTCCATGTCACCGTCTACAAGAGCTACGTCGGGGCCGGACCGCTTCACAAATCACGCCCACACGTCGCGGCGCCGCCAACGGACGACGATAGCCCATCCATCCCCGCGGAAGCTGCCACTCCCGGCGTCTGATCGTCCAGAGCGGTTCCACATTCATGTGCCCTTGCCAGTTCCCTCCAGGGTGGCATTTTCTTGAGGAAAATGCCACTCGGCAGTAGCGGCTTCGGGTATAGCAATTGTGGAACCGCTGTGGCCATCGCAGCTTGAATGCGGTCCGTCCGAATCGCCGTCAGAAAATCCTTTTCTTCCTGGCGGCATTCAAAGGTACAATCGCGGGCGAACGCAATTATCCGCAGTGGGATCGATCGACGCGATCACAAACGGCTTGCAGGCCCCAACAAAATGCAACCGCCTGTTCCGCGAACCGGTCGAACTGCGCAGTTCAGCGATCTTTATCAATCGGGCAATACCCGAGAGGCGGAATCATGAGCGATCCTTTGGTTCAACCGGTGGCCGAGCCTGTGCCCGGCCTCTCCCAGTTGCAACGCGTTTCTAACGTTTTCACAGCACCGTCCAAGACCTTCGCCGACATCAAGCGCGGCAACAAAAGCTGGTGGATGCCGTTCATCATCTTCACGCTGGTTGGTTACGTTCTTTTTGCAGCAATCGTGACCAAGATCGGCATGCAGCAAGTAGTCGACAACCAGATCCATCTCAACCCCAAACAGGAAGAGAAGCTTGCCCAGGCGCCCCCTGAACAGCGCGAGATGTCGGCCAAAATCTCGCTCTACATCACGGAAGGCATCTTCCTCGCCAATCCGCTTCTGCTGCTGGCCATCCTTGCGCTCGGCTCCCTAGGACTTTGGGGCACCATCAATTTCGCATTTGGTGGCAAGGCCACATACGGCAGCATCTTCACCGTCTGGATGTATGCAGGACTGCCCGGCATTCTCAAAGTGCTTCTGGGGGTCATTGTCATCTTTGCCGGCACCGCTCCGGAATCGTTCAACATCAAGAATTACGCCCCCACGAATCTCGGAGCCTTCCTCAATCCGCTTGAAACGAACGCCGCGCTGTATTCGCTGGCAAGCGCGATCGACATCACCACCATCTGGACGCTGGTTTTGCTGGGAATCGGCACCGCCATGGTTGCGGGAGTCAAACGCACTTCCGGCTACATCGCGGTCTTTGGTTGGTGGGCCGTCTTTGTGCTCATCGGCGTCGGGATTGCTGCAGTGACCGGATAAGCAAGAACTTCTTCGCAAACAAAAGCGGCGCATATCTCAAGGATGTGCGCCGCTTCATTCTGTTCCCCCGTGGCATAATCCCTGTTCCCTGGTTTTTTTCCGAGTTCCCCGGCGACAGGTCTTCGTCGCTGGGGTGGTTATTCCGTCCACCGCCGCATGATCAGCGTGGCGTTGATTCCGCCGAATCCAAATGAATTCGACAGCGCCACATCGAAGCTGTGCGCGACGGATTTGTTCGGCACGTAGTCCAGCTTGCACACCGGATCGACATTTTCGAGATTGGTCGTCGGCGGCAGCACCTGGTTCTGCAAAGCCAGCACGGTAATGCCCGCTTCGAGGCCGCCCGCGCCGCCAAGCAAATGCCCCGTCATCGACTTCGTTCCGCTCACCTTCAGCTTTTTGCTCAACGCGTGCTCGCCAAACACCTTCTCGATCGCCAAGGACTCATTGCCATCGCCGGCCGGCGTCGAGGTTGCGTGCGCATTCACATAGCCCACTTCTTCCGGCAGAATTCCCGCGTCCTTCAGCGCTGCCCGCATGCTGCGTTGCGCGCCTGCGCCCTCGGGAGCGATGCCAGTCATGTGATGCGCATCGGCGCTCATGCCGTAGCCAATCACTTCGCCCAGAATCTTCGCGCCGCGCGCCTTCGCAAATTCCAGCTCTTCCAGGATCAAAACCCCTGCGCCTTCGCCGATCACAAATCCGTCGCGGTCTTTGTCGAAAGGCCTGCTGGCGCGTGTCGGCTCGTCGTTCCGCGTCGAGAGAGCTCGCATCGCAGCAAAACCGCCCACCGATAAGGGTGTGACCGACGCCTCGGCGCCACCGGCAATCATCACGTCCGCATCGCCGTGGATAATCATGCGCACCGAGTCGCCGATGGAATTGGCGCTGGTGGCGCACGCAGTCGCTGTGGCCGAAATCGGCCCCTTGGCGCCGTAACGAATGCTCAGTTGCCCCGCCGCCATGTTAACGATGACCGCAGGAATAAAGAAGGGCGAGATTTTGCGCGGGCCGCCCGCGAGCAGGTTGGAGTGTTCGCGCTCGATGATCTCGAATCCGCCAATTCCTGAGCCGATAAAAACCCCTACCCGGTCGCCGATCTCCGGAGTGATGTTGAGGCCCGATTGGGTGATGGCTTCGTGCGCGGCGGCAAAGGCAAAATGGATGAAGCGCCCCATCTTGCGCGCTTCCTTCTTCTCCACAAAGTTCAGCGGATCGAAATTCTTCACTTCGGCGGCAAAGGTGACAGGAAAGCCCGTTGTGTCGAAGCCCTGAATCGGGGCCATGCCGCTGGCCCCTGCCAGTAACTGTCGCCACACCTCCGGAGCGGTATTGCCTACACCGCATACCAGCCCAAGGCCGGTGATGACAACTCGACGATTCACCAGTTACTTGCCTTTCGACTTCTCGTTCTTCTCGATGTACTCGATCGCGTCCTTGACCGTCTTGATCTTTTCGGCGTCCTCGTCGGGAATCTCCAGGTCGAAGGCCTCTTCGAACTGCATCACTAGCTCGACCACGTCAAGCGAATCCGCGCCCAGGTCTTCCTGGAAGCTTGCCCCTGGGGTGACCTCGGCCTCGTCCACCTGCAGCTGCTCGACGATGATCTGCTTTACCTTTTCTTCAACAGCCATGCCTGATTCTCCTCGTTTCCTTCTTCAACTTCGGATGCACTCCGGGCTTCGCCCCGCCGCGTTTCCGCTCCGCCAGCCTACAATACCGGCTCCGGCACACGAACACAACCACAGCGCAGAAAAAGATGCGCATGGCCCCGAATCTCCAAGTCTACCGGGCAGCCCGGAGCATGTAAAGGCGCGGTGGGACAGGGAATACGAACGAGTGAACGGGTATCGTCCGGGCATTCTCGGAGGGCCTCAACACCGGCAAGTGTCAGGCGAGTTTCTACCCCGAATTGCACATCAAAAAGGCGTACATTAGGCGAAGAGGAAATAGGAAATCATGACGCAGGTTCTCATCGCCGGAGCCTTCCTCGTTGCGGGAGTTCTCTTAGGAATCTTGATTCGCGCCCAGTCCGCCAAGACCGAAAAGGCTCTCCTGGAGCAGCACAACCGCGAATCCGCAGAGGCTCTTGCCGCGGCCCGCACTCAACTCGCCGAGATCCAGTCCATCTCCGCGGGCCGCGCCGGCTTTGAGTCGCTTGCTGCCGAGCGCGCGAGAACCATCGAGCGCCTTGCTGCCGAGCGTGATGCCGTGCGAGTCGACCTGCAAGCGAGCCACGCTGTCGCGCGCGAAGAAGCCGCCCGCATCAGCCAGCTTGAAGCCGATCTGAACAACGAGCGGCAAAAGACACCCGAGAACCTCGCTCTTCTCCAAGAGGCGCAAAAAGCGCTCGCCAACCATTTCGAAGCGCTTGCCGCCAACATTCTCGACCAAAAATCCAAAACCTTCTCCGAGGGCAATCAAAAAGAAATCGGAACGCTGCTCACGCCGCTGCGCGAACAGATCAAGGAGTTTCGCGACAAGGTCGAGCAGGCACAGACCGACTCCAAGACCGGCGTGACGAAGCTCGAAACCCTGATCGGCACATTGAACGGACTCAATCAACAACTCTCCGAAGAAGCGCGCAACCTGACTACGGCTTTGCGCGGCTCGGCGAAGACACAGGGCGACTGGGGTGAATTCATCCTGCGCGACCTGCTCGAAAAGGCTGGCCTTTGCGAAGGCGAGCAGTACTCCTTCCAACAGACGTTCGCGGGTGTCGACGACGAAGGCGGCGAGCGCGGGCGTTTGGTCCGTACCGATGTGGTCGTCCTTTTGCCCGGTGGGCGCCATCTCGTTATCGACGCCAAAGTCTCATTGACGGCCTATACGGATTGCGTCGGTGCGGAAACGGAAGATGCACGCAAGGCTGCGCTCAAGCAGCACATCGTCAGCGTCCGCGGTCACATCGCGAGTTTGGCCAAAGCCGGCTACCATAGGCTTCCCGAACTGGAGGCGCCCGATTTTGTCGTGATGTTCGTTCCTATCGAGCCTGCGTTCCTGATGGCGCTGCAGTCCGACAGCGAGCTATGGGCGGAGGCGTACAAGCAGCGCATTCTGCTCGTGGGTCCGACAACGTTGCTCTATGTGATTCGGATTGTGGATGTGCTTTGGCAGCAGGAACGACAGGCGCGCAATGTCCGCGACGTGATGAATCGAGGCGCGCTACTTTACGAGAAGTTCGTCGGCTTCGTGACGGACATGGAAATGATCGGCGACGCCATCAGGAAGGCCGATCTGAACTATGGGAGCGCGTGGAGGAAGCTGGTGGATGGTCCAGGCAATCTCGTTGGCCAGGTGCAAAAGCTAAAAGAACTTGGCATTCGCACGAACAAGTCCATTCCGAAGAGAATTCTTGATCGCGCCGCCGTGGATCAGGAAGAACTGGCGCTGTCCGCCGAAGCGGAGGAGGGTTCATCTAACCTGGTGAAGTAGCGGATTTGTCCAGGCACTCTCGAACGCGGATCTGTGTAACTACGCGGCACTCGCAGCGCCCAGCGCCGCATGCGCAAACTTCCGCTCGCCCTCGATCGCAGCCCGGTTAAGCTTGGGGGCCATGAGTTCCAGGAATTGGTCAGCGGGGAGCGGTTCCCCATAGAGATAGCCCTGACCCTGGACTGTCAGATCGTTCACGGTGAAGTAGAGAGCCTGCTGCTCCGTCTCCACACCTTCCACCACCACGCCCAGATTGAGCGAACGCGCCATGGCCATGATCGGCGGAAGGATCGCCAGGGTGGGAGACTGGGTCCCAATGGCACGTGTGAAGGATTTATCGATCTTGATTCTGTCAACCGATAAGTAGGTCAAGTAAGAGAGGCTCGAATAGCCGGTTCCGAAATCGTCGATATAGATGCCATGGCCGCGCCGGCGGAGAAGGCGAATGGCCTCCATCGCGACTTCCTGATTGGCGGTGGAGCTTTCGGTCACCTCGATGACGACGCTGCTGGGCTGCACGTTGGACTGCTTCATTGCTTCATCGAGCATGGGCAGGAAGGCTGGATCGGCCAGGTCTGCTGCCGTAACATTGATGTCCAGCTTGAAGTCCGGAATCTTGGTCAGCACCTCGTGGAGTTGGCTCAGTGCGCGGCGAAAGACGAGACTGGTCAGCGGGCCGATAAAGCCGTTTTCTTCCGCGACCTTGATGAATTTGTCCGGGCTGACCTGAGTGCCATCGCGATCCTTCCAGCGTGCCAGCGCCTCGGCCCCGACGATCTTTCCATTCACCAGATCCACGATCGGTTGATACACAACCTGCAACTTTTCTTCCGCGACCGCGCGCCTGAGTTGCCGCTCCATGGAAATGTGGCGGCGGCGAAACGCGAAGAGGGCGGCTCCCATGAAAGCACCGGCGATGCAGCCCGAGAAGGATGTGAAGGCGACAGCGGCCATCTCTCCTTGTCGCGCTTCGTCAACAGAGACCGATGCCGTGACACAAGTCAACAGATCAGACGAACAATGGGTGGCGACGAGCTTGTCTGCTTTGCGCAGCAAGGCGTCGGAGACAGAGCGAGCTGACGCTGAAGTGGATGTCGTGTTGGCTGAGCCGGCGGTGCTTCCCACTTTAGGGCTCACAGCGATATGGATAGGCAGAGGCCCTGCGATCTCCGGCATGTGCGAGCCGAAAACAACGAAGGCGCTGCCCAGCTGCAATCCCGCACGCTTGAGGCTTTCGTCGTGGATCGGAACTAGATTCGTGTAAGCCACCGTGCCGTCCGGCGCAGCGCCTGCTGCTGTAAATTGGCCGATTGGATGCAGAGGCCGCCCGGCGGTTGCGGAGCACTCAATGCGCGCTCCGTGAATTCGTCCAGCGTCCTTGAGGTATTCCGAACGGAAGACGAGCTCTCGAAAATGGGCGAGCTCGGCATCGGAGCAAGGCGGATAGGAGGAGTGTTGCAGGACCGCCAGAAGGTCGCGCGCTTCTGTCACAGAGGCGGTTTCCTGCGCTGCCACACGCGAGAGATATCGAGTCAGGTGGAATTCGGCCAGTGGGATGGTGAGCAGAGAGCCCAGCGCAAAGCCCGCAATCATTCCGAGCGCCGCTGTCGCGGCGACTACGGCTTGCTTGGCCTGGGCTTGTTTGGCTTGTCCGGGTTTTTGGCGATCTTGCATAGCCTCAGCCCCCAACCGGGGTGCATCCTCTATTTATGTATCGTTTTGCTCTAGAGAACAATGGCACTTTGGGGCGGACCTTGACGCTTTTGTGGCAAAATTCAACGTTCAAGCGGCCTGGAATTCTGCTGAACAGGCGCCGATAGAGGGCAGATAAGGCTAAGTTTGTTCTTTCGCCTCAGAGACTTGGAGGGATTCGGGTCGCGTCCATGCGGCGCAGCGCGTCTTAGGTCAATCCCGCGAATGCTTCCCGCATCCGCTTCCACGTTGTCGCCAGATTTTCCGGCAGAACGCGCGTCTCGGCCACCGTGGTCATAAAGTTCGTGTCTCCCGCCCAGCGCGGCAATCCATGTAAATGCAAATGTCCGGCCACGCCAGCGCCCGCTGCCTTACCCAAGTTCATGCCGAAGTTCAATCCATGGGGACGATACAGCTGCTGCAATACATTTTCGGTCTGTCGCGCCATGTCCATCATTTCGTGCGCGGCCTCGATCGTCATACCCGCCAGCCGGTCAAGGTGTGCATAGGGCACCACCATCACGTGGCCCGAAGTGTAGGGATAAGCGTTCAGGCAGATGTAGCAGTGCTTACCGCGCACCACCAGTCCAGCGGCCACCTCGGCCTCCTCGGCAGGCATTCCGCTGGCAATCGCATGATCCACCGACGCGATGAGGTTGCAGAACACGCATCCTGTATCGCCCTTCCACGCCGCCAACCGCTCGGGAATCCCGGGGCGCGGCGCTCCATCGGCCGTCGTCACATACGCAAATCTCCAGGGGGTCCAGAGGATATCCATATCGATTGCTAGTCCGAATCAAATACTAGCAGTCGTTCACTTTCTCAGCGGCTCCAATTCCAACTTGTATCCCGGCTTCAGATTCACGTCGCCTCCGTTAGAGAAAAATGCAAGCGCCACGCATGAAGCTGGAATCATGTACCAGGATTTGAACACGACACCGGACAGTCCATCGGTAAGGTCTTTCGTACCGATACCCACTCCACCTGCCATCAGCATATTGGCAATCTGCCTGCCCCGCCCGTTCTGAATTTTTCCTTCGTCCGCTGCCTTTTTGGTATGCACCATCATCGGTTGGTCGAATCTGAGCATCAGATGACCGCGGCGGAAGAATCGCCGTGCAGGCGTCGCGATCAGCGTGCCGGAATAGCTCCCGGATGAGCACTTCACCGAAAAAGGCGTTCCAGTGGCCATCCACGAGGAGGCGTAGGTTTGGAGAGCGCAGGTCTCTGCGGGCGCCGCGGAGGCGATCAAAAAGATCGCAGCAGCCAGGATCTTGTTCATTTTGAACTCCTTTCGTTGAAGTGGATGTCCAAGAATCGTTCTGTCAACCTGACAGTCGTCGAGGATTACCGGCCGCAACCATCTCGGTTGCGTTGGTAAGGTATCCGTAACGGCAGGAGTTCGGAGACGATCCAAAAGTATCGCTGTAAGTAACCGGTTTTGCGGGTAGTGCCAGGCTGTTCCGCGGGCGATCCGCAACCCCAATGCAATTTATCCTCGCATGCTGCGAAGCTGCTGCTGACAGCGAGTGCGCCTCCTTTTCGTGAATTTTTATTCACAAGGTTGGCCCCGCCGCGCTTTGGGCAACCCATTGCATTGACGCTGGAAAGACGAGGTTGCTAAACTAAGGAGGTAGCTCCTGTGTGCGGATTCCATCAGTGAGCTGCGGCCGACCTCCAGCCAGCCGTTGCGCCTGGTGATTCCCTCGGAGACGAGTCGCTTCCATAGCCGGTCATGCCGGCTCGGACGACTGTCCCCTTGAGAACCACCTCGTTCACACGCGTGGCACGAGAAACAGGCCATGGACGCGTGCGGTTGAAAGTTTCCGCGTAAGTCGCGTCCGCCCCTGCGATACGTCGCCGGTGCAATGAATCCCGGAGCAGCACTGATGGCAAACGTCCTCAATCCAGAACCCGAGAGCATAACCCTGAACAGCCAACTCGAAACACCAACCCTTGACCCTGCGACGGAGCTTGAGCAGCCGTTGCACGAATCCACGTCCAACCCCGAAACCACCGAAGCACTCGTTTCACCTGTGCTGGACGCCGATGCCACAACTACGACTGCAGCAGAACCCGAAACGGCAGAAACTCGCTCTGCCGAGACCCATGCCGCTGTCGCGCCGACCAACAAACCAGCCGAGCATTCACACGATTCATTTGATGATTTTTCCGCGGCTCTTGAAGCATTCGAGCGCGAACAGGCCGCCGAAGCGGCTGCTGTCGAGGCCTACGGCGACAAAGTAGTCTCCGGCACCGTGATCAAGCAGACTGAGAAGCACCTCGTCGTCGATGTGGGCCTCAAGTCTGAAGGCCTCGTTCCCATTGAGCAGGTGCTCGACCACACCGGCGCTGTGCGATTCCAGCCCGGCGAAGTGATTGACGTGGTCATCGAGCGCGAGGAGCCCGAAGGCGGCTACCTGGTGAGCTACGAGAAGGCGCAGCGCCTTCGCGTGTGGGACATCATTGAGAAAGCCGCGAACGACAAGACCCCGGTGATGGGAACGGTCGTTAGCCGCGTTAAAGGCGGCCTCACCGTCGACATCGGCATGAAGGCCTTCCTTCCCGGCTCCCAGCTTGAGATTCGTCCCGTCCGCAATCTTGACGGCTATCTCGGCCAGCAGATTGAAGTCCGCGTCATCAAGCTCAACAAAAAGCGCGGCAACGTCGTCGTCAGCCGTAAAGAGATTCTCGAGGAAGAGCAGAACACCAAGCGTTCGCAGACTCTCGAACACCTCGGGGAAGATGCCATCCTCACCGGCACCGTCAAGAACCTCACCGACTACGGCGCGTTTGTCGACCTCGGCGGCATCGACGGCCTCCTGCATATTACGGACATGAGCTGGGGACGCCTCACGCATCCCCGCGATCTGGTCAACGTCGGCGACGAGATTCAGGTCAAGGTGCTCAAGTTCGACAAAGACAAGCAGCGCGTCTCGCTTGGCTTCAAGCAGCTCACGCCCGATCCGTGGCTCGATGCAACCGAGCGCTATCCTGTCGGTGCGCACGTGCATGGCCGGGTTCTCTCTGTAACTGATTACGGCGCGTTTGTCGAGCTGGAGCAGGGAATCGAAGGCCTTGTTCACCTTTCTGAGATGACCTGGTCGAAGCGGCTCAAGCATCCCTCCAAGCTGGTCAAGCCGGGTGACGAGGTCGACACTGTCGTCCTCAGCGTCAATCCCGCCGATCGCCGCATCTCTCTCGGCATGAAGCAGCTCCTGGAAAATCCGTGGGAGCACCTCACCGAGCGCTATCCGGCAGGCACGGTTGTCGAAGGCCGCGTCCGCAACCTCACCGACTTTGGCGCCTTCATCGAAATCGAAGACGGCATTGACGGTCTCGTCCACGTCTCCAACCTGAGCTGGACCAAGCGCGTCAAGCATCCTTCTGAAGTCGTGAAGAAGGGCGAAAAGGTGAAGGCGGTCGTTCTCGGCGTCGAGCCGCAGAATCGTCGCCTCTCACTGGGCATCAAGCAACTGCAACCCGACGTATGGGAGAGCTTCTTCGCCCAGCATCGCGTGGGCGATGTGGTTCACGGCAAGGTGCTCCGCACTGCGCAGTTCGGCGCTTTCGTTGAAATTGCGGAGGGCGTTGAAGGCCTCTGCCATATCTCCGAAGCCGTGGGTGCGGACGGCTCGCCTGCCAACCTTGAACAGGGCCAGGAGCACGAATTCAAGATCATCAAGATCAATGTGGAAGAGAAGAAGGTGGGACTCAGCCTGCGCGCGATCGGCCAGGAAGCCAGCCGCACTCAGGTCGAGAACTACAAGGCGGACACGCACAAGCATCCCGTCTCCAGCTCAACCACCACGCTTGGCGATCTCATCAACTGGAAGAGCGAACGCTAAACGGCTCCTAAGCAGCAAGACAGCAACAGCCATCCTTTTGGATGGCTGTTGCTGTCTGCTGCAAACCATTTCACCCTTAGCGATCGCAGCGAAGCGAAGGAAAGCGAGATTTCCTTCCGCGGGCCATTGTTGATCGGGTGGTTTTAGACCTCAGAAAACAAGCACTCAACATTCTGCCATTCGGTCAGACGGCGCTGTCGTTCGGCAGAGCCGCCAACCGAATCGACTAGAGCGAAGTTGCAAGATCGCTGCTGATCGTATTGAAAGCAGTCTTGATCTCCGTGGACAGGCCCTTCATCGCGGTAACTCCACCGAACGCGATCAGCGCCACGACCAGCGCATATTCGACCAGGTCCTGCGCCTCTTCCCGGACGATAAAATCCCTGATCCCAAAATGAAGTCGTAGGCACACGTCGTTTGCCAGATTGTTCCCACGCGCTGCCACATTCGATAAACGCCCAACCAATACACGCCAAGATTTTTTCATTTCAGTCTCCATATGATCTGACTTCATCAGTCGCACAGCCGGGCGTATATCTTGCATCCGCTCAGACCACCTGAAAGGTTGAATAGTGCCTTGAGATCAGAATCCTATTTGCGGTAATCAGAGACAATGGTACTTTCGCGCTAGAAAGTGTTAGATTTCATCGGCGGCACGTAGCACAAAAGGACTACGTTGCTTGGAAATCTTGCCTTTCATTTTCGACTTGCTGAATTGTGCTGGTCGGCGTGGGCGTCTTCAAGAGACGTCGAAAGGGACCTGAGAATCAATCGGCGCAAGGGCTAACTTGTTTTTCCAAAGGCGTTTCCCGGCATCTGTCCCGTCTTCGGCGAGCGCCACCGGGAAGCGGTGAACTGGTTGAAACTGTGTGCTAGAAACTGGATGCCGGCAACTGCCTTTTCGTGCGCGTCGCCAGCACGATCACAATTCCCAGAGATGTCAGCACGCACACCAGCGCAAACAGAAATACGCTCGCATAACCGAATGTCCCAATTACGGCGCCGGCAATCGGTCCGACCAGAAAAAACGATACGTCCGCGAACACTGTGTACACGCCCAGCGCCGTGCCGCGGCTGCGTTCCGGCACGCGCTTCACCGCCTCCACCCCCAGCGCCGGAAACACCAGCGAGAACCCAAACCCCGCCAGAGCCGCGCCGCCAAAGGCCATCCACGGCGACACAGCGCGCCACAAAATTAGAACGCCAAGGGACTCCACAATCAGGCACGTGATCCCCACAGGAAATCCTCCGAAGTGGCTGATCGCGCGAATAAACAGGAGCCGCGCCGCAATAAATGCGACGCCAAACGCCGTCAGGCATAGCGCCGCGCCATGCCATTGGCGGCTCAAGTAAAACAGCGTTACAAAGGTCGCCAGCACGCTGTACCCTACGCCGCCCAGCGCCAGGCCCATCCCATGCGGTGTGACGCGCCCCAGCACATCGCCAAAGGGCAAATGCTCGCCGTGCACAACGGGTACAGGTGCTTTACGGCTTGCGAACACCAGGCTCGCACCGCACAGGACGATTGTGAGGATTCCGATCGAAGCGAGGCCCCATTGCTGTTCCATCACCACGCCCAGCGGCGCGCCCAGCGCCATCGCTCCATAGGTTGCGATGCCATTAAACGAAATCACCCGCGCCGTGTTGTCCTGACCCGCGGCGGTGATACCCCAGAGTGTTGCGCCGGTAGAACCAAGGCTTTCGCCCACGCCCAGTACCAGCCGGCTTGCCAGCAGGACCGTCAGGCTGAGCCAGGCCGGATTGCGGTCGAGCGCAGCGGCGCCCAGAAGCAGGACTCCGCTCGCGGTACATGCGCCCATGCCCCAAAGCACGGAGACCTTGGCACCAACAGTGTCGCTGATGCGCCCCGCCCAGGGCCTGCTCAGAAAAGTCGCAATGTATTGAATGCAGATGACCAGACCGGCCAGCGATGCGTGGTACCCCATGCGCAGGTGCACGTAGGCGGGCAAAATCGCCAGCGGCAATCCAATCGAGAGATAGCAGACGAATGTGAAGTAGATATACCCGAGAATGTGCCGCAAATCCGCTCGTGATGCTGCGGACGAAGGAGCGGGTGCTGTGCCGATGGAGGGGCTTTGCATGAAGTGCGGCGTGAGCAAACAGCCGGGAGAGGCTCTCCCTTCAGTATAGCGAAGGCGAAAATGCTTCGCGCGCGGCTCGACTCATTTGCATCCCGGGCCAAAGTCTCCTCTACTACCGGGATGCACTGGGCTGCGCAGCTGTCTGCACCTTCTCTGTATCTGTTTCTAAAGCCTTCTCGAGGAACTCCACCAGCCGTTGCCGCCCATCGTATCCATGCCATGGTTCGGGAGAAGGCCGGCCGAACATGCCGATCGCAAGCGGCCCATGATCCTCGCGCGGATAGGTAACCAATTCGACTGGCACGCCTTCTTGCCGCAGCGCGCGATACATCTCTTCTGCCTGGCCTAGCGGATCGGTCGAGTCACTTTGTCCCTGCAACAACAGGAAAGGCGTCTTGGCCTTCGCCACCCCAGCCAAGGGACTCTGTCGCCACGCGTCGTCAAGATGCTCCCACGGCTTGCCGAAATACCAGCGGTCATACCAGGAGCCGCGCTCCGTACCATACTCGCTGAATTGGTCAATCACCGGCGCGCCGCTGATGATGGCCTTGAATCGATCCGTCTTCCCCTCAACAAACGCCGCCATCTCGCCGCCGTAGCTATAGCCCATCAGCGCCATCTTCGATGGATCCAGCGGATACTTCGCAAGCGCCGCATCTACTCCCGCCATCACGTCGCGATAGTCGCCGCCGCCGAGATCGTTCTTATTCGCCGCGGCAAACTTCGCTCCGTAATTCGACGAGCCGCGCGGATTGGGACGCAGCACTGCCCAGCCGTGTCCCACGAGGAAAGCGACGAACGCATCATTGCGATTTTCAAACGCGCCAAAGGGCCCGCCATGCACATCCACGACTAGCGGAACTTTGGCCCCCGGGACTTTCTTGGTCGGACCTGCATCCGGCGGCAGATACATCAGCCCGTCAATTGTGAATCCGTCGCTCTTCCACTGCACAAGCTCAGGCTCGACAAAACGCAGATTGGCGGGGGCCATCTCCGGCAACGACAGTGCGGTGCACCCGTCGCCCAGATGCTGCGCAAAGCAGAGTTTCTGCGGCTGCGCGCCGCTCTCCGCCAGCCACAGCCAGCCGGTCTGCTTGCGATTGGTGGTAATACCTGAGATTACCGGCGCGCCAAGGTCGATGGGCGTCGGCGCGCGTTTCCCGTCCAGTCCGATCCTCACCACTGTGGCGTGCGTTCCCACGGCAGCCGGCGTAATCACTGATCCATCCTGCGTAAAGAACAACGCCGACGCATTCAGTTGCCCGGCGAATCCTGCCGACAGCCGCAGCGGCTTCGCTCCGGCCTCGCCGACCCGCAATGCGAACAACTCGTCGTACCCCGGCGGCGCATCTTCCGGCGTCGCCGCACTGAAGACAATCTGGTTTCCGTTTGTGCTGAACACCCCGCCGCCTAGCGTCACTGGAACAGCGTCGAGCTTTGCTGCGTTGTCCGGCGTCGCCGCGTCCACCACCCAGGCCGCGCCGGCGGGGCCCAGATCCGACAAGTCATTCGGCGGTTCGGTCACCACAAACAAGCGATCCGCCGCTGGCGACCACTCTGCTTCGCGTACATCCGGCGCAATCGCCACGGCTTTCAGCGAGTCATCCAACGCGCCGTCGGCCTGGAGAGCCGCCAAATAAAGCCTCGTCCCGTGCTTTTCGCGATTCACCCATGAAGCATCGGCCTTGGCGTCGCTCTGCTTCTTCTCGCCCGAAGTCTGCGGATCGCGCGCCCAAAGAGCCAGCCATTTGCCATCGTCTGACAACGCGTAGCCGGAAACATCGATCAACACCGTTTCAGGTGTCGCATCTTTTTTCTGCGTATCGGATTTTTCCTCGGGCTTCTTGTCGTCCTTTTTCTCCGCACCAGGCGGCGGAATCGCATTCTTCTCCTTCGATTCATCCACTGGCGGCACGATCTTCAAGTCGTAGGGAGCAGCTTCGCCGCCACGCAGATCCAGCCGAAAGAGTTGTGTGTTTTCGCCGCGATGCGCAAGGAAGAAGATTGCAGCACCATCCGGCGCCCACTGTGGATTGTGCTCTCCGCGCTTATCGGAAGGCGGTGAAAACGTCACCTGGCGCGCCTTGTCCGAACCATTCGTCGCAACCACCCAGACGTGGGCTTTGGCTCCATCGGCCGTCGCATCCATCACCGTGAAGAGAGCCTCCTTGCCGTCAGGCGAGAGCTGCGGACCGCCAATCGATTTCAAATGGCGCAGGTCTTCGGTGGTAGGAAAATGCGAAGCCGATGCCTGGGCCGGGACTCGCTGGGCACGAAGGATGGACGAGGCAAGCGAACAAATTAAGGCACAAAGGATCAAGACAAGACAGGAAGGTCGCAGGGAAGAAAGCATGCGGACAGAATACACAACGCGAGTAGTGCGAAATCAAATGCAAAGGCCGCCCCAATGGAGCGGCCTGCTTCGATTGCAAATTCCCAGCGGATCTACCGGGCCTGTTGCTGCATCGGCGGGCGCGGCGCGGCGAGCGGCGCCTGTTGCGCCGGCTTCGGCTTCGCGCCTTCCTTCTTTGATGGCGCCACGATCGCGTGCAGAATGGTGCCTTCCATGCGTGGCATGAATTCCACCGTACCGGCTTCGCCGATGTCTTGAATCAGCCGGTTGATGATGGCGTATCCCAGCTCGCGGTGGGCCATCTGACGGCCACGGAAGCGTAGGCTGGCCTTCACCTTGTCGCCTTCGGTGAGGAAGCGCACTGCCTGGTTCTTCTTGGTCTGGTAGTCGTGCTCATCCACCGTGACCGAGAATTTCACTTCCTTAATAGTGATGACCTTCTGCTTTTTACGGGCGGCGCGTTCGCTCTTTTCCTTCTCGTAGAGGAAGCGGCCGTAATCCTGAATGCGGCACACGGGCGGCACAGCGGTGGGCGACACTTCCACCAGATCGAGCCCGCGTTCGCGGGCGATCTTCAGCGCCTCAAAGGGCGGCAGAATTCCCAGTTGTTCGCCGTTTTCGTCGATGACGCGAATCTCGCGTGCCCTGATGCGATCGTTGATGCGGATAAAAGACTTGGCCGAACGTTTATCGAGTGCGATGGTGCTCCTCCACTGGGGGTTCGCAGCGCCGGTTCCGGGGGCCATCCGGAACGCAAAAAAGCCTGCGAACGCACCCTGAGTATAGCATTGGTTTGGGTTATCTGGATGGCTCTTAAGCCAGTTGCTGTGAAGGTCGATTTTCAACTACCGGGTGGAGAAACGCAGTCCCTGTCGGTCCTGAACGGCTCGAATACACAGTCGACAGATCGTGATCCTGGCCGCCCATGACTACCCATTTCGAGATAATCCGGGAGTGACGGTCGCCGGAGCATCGGCGATGGTCGCTTCCAGCGCACCCTCCGCGGAGAGCCGGTTGACGCACAGACGAACGAGTTGGTTGGCAAGGAATTGCCCTTCAAGCTCCACCGGCAGAAAATTCTCCGTCAGCGCCGCGGTGCGGCCCATCCTGGCCATCGGCTCCGACGTATGCATCGTGATCGCATCAAGCTCGCGATCAAGGAACTGCATGCGATGCGCGTCGGTCTTTTCGGCTGCCAATGCCCGCATCCGCCCCATGCGCTCGTCGACCACCGACTTCGGCACAGGCGTCTCTTTGTGCAGCGTCCACGCTCGCGTGCCCGGCCGAGGCGAAAACGGAAACAGGTGCAAGTAACCGAAGGGCAGCGCGCGCACAAACTCCAGAGTCTCTTCGAACTCCGTATCGGTCTCGCCGGGAAAACCAACCATCACATCCGCGCCCAGCGTTAGCTCCGGTCCCGCCGCACGCAGCAATGCCGACACTTTTTCTGCGTAGTGCCACGGCCGATAACGCCTGTGCATGCGGCGCAACACCGCGTCTGACCCCGACTGCAGCGGAAGGTGCGCATGACGCGTCAAACGCGTTTCGCCAAATTCCGCCATCAAGCTGATCAAATCCGCATCCCAGTCCATCGGTTCAATCGAGCTCAATCGCAGCCGAGGCAATTCCGTTTTCTCAAAAATCTGCCGCACCAAGGAAGCAAGATTGTGTGGAGTTTCGGGGCTTACACCGAAGAGGTCCCGTCCCCATCGGCCCAAATTGATGCCGGAAAAAACCAGCTCTTTTCCGCCTGCCGCAGCAAATCCCTCCACCTGCCGCAGAACGCTTGCAGAGGGCAGGCTTCTTGAAGCTCCCCGGGTCTGCGGGATGACGCAGAATGAACACCGGTTCCCGCACCCCTCCTGGAGCTTCAAATTGGGCCGCGTCTGTGCGCCGGGAACTACCTGCGCTTCGTAGAGAAATGAATGCGCGAACGAATCGTCGGCCAGTACAAGGGGCGGACCGCTCGTCGACATCAGCGATGCCACGCTGACCACTCCCGCATCCGGCCCCATCGCATCTCGCTTTGTCGCAAATCCCAGCGCTATCTCCGGCGTAAATGCTTTGTGGCTGTTACCCACAACGGCCGCGACGCCCGCCAGTCCCGCCAACTCAGTGGGCGCACGCTGCGCATAGCAGCCCGTCGCCACAATGCGTGCCCCAGGATTGCGCCGATGCGCCGTGCGAATGAACGCGCGCGCGGCGCGATCGGCCTCCGCAGTCACGCTGCAGGTGTTCACGACGATCACATCGGCTTCAGGAGCCTGACGCTCACAGCACCCGGAGGCGCTCAGTTGCGCGGCGATTGCCTCGCCATCGGCCCGCGCTGCACGGCATCCGAAGTTCTCAATGTGAAATGAAGAATTCACAGGTTCAGTGTAGGGCAATTAGCTGGTTTCCGTGCTTCCTTTACTCCGCGCTCCGGCCGGCAGGTTGGCATTGCCGCCATCGACGAAGCCAGCTCCGAAGAAGGAAAATGGATTCCCGGTGGCACCTCAGCGGCGACGAAAACGACCAGGGCAAAGGATGACGCTTCGATTCGCTGCAACTCAATGCGGAAAAGGGAACGAACTATCGTTTTGAGTAAGCAACTGCAAATGAGGCTGAACTGCGTTTGGTTGTCACCGAGCGAGCAAGCTTCGGTCCATGATCTTGCATCGGATTCGCAAGGGAGGCATTGCGGATGAAGACTCTTGAAATTCGCCTGTCGACAGTTGGGCTGCTCTTGTTTGTCTTCTGCGCTGCGTGCGCGCAGATGCCCGCGAAGAAAATCGCCGTCAGCGGCGGGAATCTTTGTGTGACGGAGGGAGCGGTTGAGAACGGCGCCGGCGGTCGCCTGTCAGTCGACGCACCCAAAATGCGCGCGTATGTGAACACCTGGTCATCGCAGGCGATCGAGGCGCAATTCACCTATCTCGGCCCCACAGCAGAAGAATCGAAGCTCGGTTCGGGAGAAATTCGACGCCAGTTCGGTCTGAAACTCCGCGCCCAAAACGCCTGCAACCTGTGTACGCCATGTGGCGATTTGAGCCGGAATCGAAGATTGTGGTTTCAATCAAGAGAAATCCTGACCAAACCAGAAGCTCGGAGTGCGGAAACCGCGGCTATCAGAACATCAAACCTCAACGCGGGGGTGCTGTGCCCACTTTACGTCTCGGCGACACCCATACGCTTGGTGCGGAGCTGAACGGAGAAGAACTGCGCGTGTTCGTTGACAATCGCGCGGTGTGGGAAGGAAGCATCGGACCGGATGCGCAGGACTTGCAGGGGCCAGTGGGGATTCGCTCGGACAATGTGCGGCTGGCGCTTGACCTGAAAGCCGGCGCAGTTGCCGGCATGCATCAGGACTACAAGCTCGCCTGCAAATCGGGTCCTGACGCGTCGGATTGAAGTGCGATCCTCACGAATGGGGCGGCAATTTGGGGCTCGCGGAAGGTTCCACAAGGCCGCGAACGGTCCGTGGCAGGGAATTCGGCCTTGCGGTATACTCAAAAGAGCGCCAAAGGTACAGGAAGTCCCTGCGCTAAGGCCACTTGGAGTGAGAAACGGATCTCCTCCAAAACCAAAAAAACAACGAGAAGAAAATGCCCAAGTTGAAAACACATTCGGGCGCGGCCAAGCGCTTCAGCAAGACTGGCACCGGCAAAATCAAGCGGGGCCAGACGAAGACGCGGCACATCCTTACTTCGAAATCGCCAAAGTCGAAGCGCAAGTTGGGCAGAACCCTGCTTGTCTCCGACGGCGACTACAAGAAGGTAGCGCGCATGATTCCCTACGCCTGACCATTGCATGGAGCAGCCCTTTGGACGAGGGTTGTGCCATAAATGCAGATGGGCCTTAGACAATATTGGCCCCCGCTGGTTGCGAAAAGCGTTCGCATTGGTGAGAGATTCAGGCTTGCAGAGCGAGTGAAGAGGTTTACCGGCCGACACAATCGGCCCTCCTACCTCCAGCCGCCAAACACACGCAACACAAACGGAGAAGACGCACATGCCCCGCGTAAAACGCAGTACCAAACGCAACGACCGCCGCAAAAAGATTCTTGATCGCGCCAGCGGTTACTTCCTAACCAAATCCAAGCTTTATCAGGCAGCGCAGGAAGCCGTCGAGCGTGGCCTCAAATTTGCCTACACGGGCCGCCGCCAAAAGAAGCGCCAGTTCCGCTCTCTGTGGATCGTGCGCATCTCGGCCGCTGCCAAGCTCAACGGCACTAGCTATTCGCAGTTCATCGGCGGCCTCAAAAAGGCAGGTGTCGAGCTGGATCGCAAGATCCTGGCCGACATCGCCGTCCACGACGCAGCAGGCTTTACCAAGCTGGCCGAGCAGGCCAAAGCCGCTCTCGCCAGCTCAGCCGCCTAAGCCCGCGCTGCGCAGTCGTTCTTTCGGCCCGGAGCTTAGCTTCGGGCCGTTTGTATTTCTGGCCATTTCCATGCAATCGATTGGCGACCAAGGTGCGCAGCGCCGTGAAGCAATCGGGTATTCTGGGGATTCGCAATGACGAACGAAGTAATTCCTAATCTGTCGGACTTCGACGACAATGCATTGGACCGCGCCTTTGCCGCTCTGAAACATCAGGCCAGCGAAGAAGCGGCAGCTCTAACAAGTGCCGACGGCCTCGAAGCCTTCAAGTTGCGGTGGCTCGGCCGCAAGCAGGGTCTGCTCAAGGATGTCTCAGACCGCTGGCTTAAGGCCGCGCCGTCAGAAGCGAAGAAGTCATTAGGCCAGCGTTTCAACGACCTCAAGAAACACGTCGAAGATTTGCTTGAAGCGGCCGAAGGCGCTGGGCCAAGCGACGCCGCTCTCGCCGCCGAGTCCATCGATATCACGCTGCCGGGCACGCGCCGCCTCACGGGGGCTGAGCATCCCATCACGCGCACGCTGAATGAAATCACCAGCGTTTTCGCGGCTCTGGGCTACTCGGTAGGCATCGGCCCCGAAGTCGAAACCGACTTTTACAACTTCGAGTGCATGAATTTTCCGCCCGGCCATCCCGCGCGCGACACCCAGGACACGCTTGTCATCGCGAATCAGGACCGTCGTCCGCTCCGCGACCGTCTCCTCCTGCGAACGCACACCTCGCCGGTGCAAATGCGCACCATGGAGCGCCAGCCACCGCCAGTTCGGATTGTGATTCCAGGGAAGGTCCACAGGAATGAAGCGGACGATGCGACACACTCTTCGACCTTTCACCAGGTGGAGGGTCTTTGCGTTGACACCAACATTACCTTCAGCGATCTCAAAGGCACGCTCGATCACGCCATGAAGGCGCTCTTTGGCTCGTCGGTAAAAACGCGATTCTTTCCGTCGTTTTTCCCATTCACTGAGCCGAGCGCGGACATGCAGATCAGTTGCATCTTCTGCGGTGGCAAGGGCTGCCGCAAGTGCAAGCAGTCCGGGTGGATTGAATTGCTGGGATGCGGCATGGTCGACCCCGCGGTCTTCGCCTTCGCCGCAGAGAGGCAACCCGCCTACGATCCCAAGAAGATTTCCGGATTCGCGTTTGGCATGGGCGCGGAGCGGATTGCGATGATGAAGTATGGGGTCAGCGATATTGGGCAGTTTTACGTGGGAGATATGCGGTTCTTGGGGCAGTTCGCATGAAGATCCTCACTAAATGGCTGCGCAGCTATCTGCCCGATCTCGCGGTAGGCGACGCCCAACTCGCCGAAGACTTGACGCTCCGTGGTATTGCTGTCGAAGGCATTTACACGCTTGGCGGCGGCAACGGCTCGCTGTACGAGATGGACCTCACCACCAACCGCGTCGACGCGATGAACCACTACGGCATTGCGCGCGAAGCCGCCGCGATCTATGGCGTCGCACTCAAACCGCTTGATGTCAGACTGCCTGAATTCCGCCGATCCGATCAAGAATACTCAGTCCGCATCGAGGCCGAGGATGCCTGTGGTCGCTTCACAGCTCGCGTCTTGCGCGGCATCACCATCGGTGACTCGCGCGACTGGTTTCCCGGCGCGGAAGTTGCGACCTACTTCGACCTTCTCGAGCAAAAAAAGATCTCAAACGCAGTGGACGCCACGAACTTTGCATGGCTTTCCATGGGCCAGCCCACGCACGCCTTCGATCTCGACAAGATCGAAGGGGGCATTGTAGTACGCCGCGCGCGCAAAGGCGAAAAACTCAAGACTCTCGACGGAGTAGAACGAACGCTCGATCCAGAGGACCTCATCGTCGCCGATCACGTGAAACCCCTCGGTCTTGCGGGAGTCATGGGCGGCTGGGACACGATGATCACGTCCTCCACCACCAATGTCCTCGTGGAAGCCGCGTGGTTCGAGCCCATGGCTGTGCGCCGCACCGCACGCCGCCATGGCCTGCACACCGACGCAAGCCATCGCTTCGAGCGAGGCGTAGACTTCAACGCCGGTCCCGTCGCATCGGCACTCGTCAGCCGCATTCTGCTTGCCAACGGCGGTTTCATCGAGGGCGATCTCGTCGACGTCCGCGTTCCGACACTCGAAAGCCGCACCGCGCATCGCAAACCGGTCAGCCTGGCCCTCAGCGAAGTGCACCGCGTTCTCGGCAAGACGGAAGACAAAGAGGGCATCACCGCTACAACTGTCGAAAACTTCCTGACCGCCCTCGGCTGCCAACTCACGCCCGCGCAAGCGGTCGGACCCGCATGGAACGTTGTCCTTCCCAGTTGGCGGCTCGATCTCGAACGCGAAATCGACCTGATTGAAGAGGTGGCGCGTGTGTACGGCTACAACCGTTTCGCCAACACCCTGCCTGCCTTCGGCGAAGGCGTCCAGTCCTTGCCATGGGCCGAGAGCGAGTCCGCCGTTCGCCGCACTTTGCTCGCCGCAGGCTTTCACGAAGCCATCGCCAGCACCTTCTGCTCCGCCGCTGCGGGCGCACTGACTGCGCCGCAACCCGGGCTTATTGTTCCAATCGGCAACCCGCTCAGCGAGGAAGCCGGCGTGCTGCGCCCATCACTGATTCCCGGCGTGCTGGCCATAGTAGCCGGCAATCTTCACCGTGACGTAAGCGACGTGCGCCTGTTCGAACTAGGCACCGTTTTCCGCGGCACCACGGAAAAAGTCGAAGAGCATCCCGCGCTCGCTTTCGCCGCCGCGGGCACGCTCGCTGAGCAGTCTGCGCTCCATCCCCCGCGCGCGATCGAGTTCCACGACATCAAGGGCGTGGTCGAGCAGGTCCTTTCGCGCTTCCAAACGCGCACAGTTTACTTCGACCGGTTTCCATCCGATGCAGGCCTCACTCCAGCATGGCTCCATCCCTATCGCGCCGCGCGCGTCAATGCGGATGGCATCACAGTCGGCTGGTTCGGCCAGCTGCACCCCATTGAAGCCGCCGCGCGCAAGCTCAAGGAGCCGGTTTTCCTTGGTGAACTCTACCTCGACCGGCTTTACAAGCTGCCGCTGCGCAAACCAACCGCGCACGACATCTCGCGGTTCCAGCCCGTGCGGCGCGATTTTTCGCTCGTACTGGACAGGAGCGTTGCGTGGGAGGCGATCAACTTGGTGCTTGCGGCTCTCGCGATCCCCGAACTCGTCGAGTGGCGCGCCCGCGAAGTCTTTCACGATTCCAGGCTTGGCAATCAAGAGTATTCGCTGTTGCTCGGTACTACCTTTCAGGCCCCCGACCGCACCCTCCGCGAAGAAGAGCTGCAAGGCTTCCAAGCGCAAATCGTCGCCGCTGTTGCCAAGGCAGGAGCGCGTTTGCGCACCTAATTCGTCCATGTTGTCCACATGCTGTAGCGGTACTGAACAACTTCCAAAAGGCTGTCCATACGCGGCGAACACCGGCCTTATCTTGAGGCGGCGATTCCGTTTGCGCCGAGAATTCGGCAGCCGGACCACGACCAGAATGGCGCGGCATCGCGTCCCTAGTTTGCCGTATACTTGCACGAAGCGCGTAAGTGTGGAGGTTGTTTTATGACGCAGACATTCTTTGAACCCGAAATTGCGGAGGAGCCCAAGGCTGCGGATCATACCCTTCATCCCAACGCTGAGCCCGCATCCCTCGCTCTCAGTGCGGATGATTTTTCGGCGCTTGAAGAGCGCGTCGTGCGTGCCGTAGAGCTTGTCAAGCGCGAGCGTCTGGCCCGTACCGCCGCCGATGAGCGTGCCGCCAAAGCCGAGACGCAGCTTGCCGAGCAGGGTCCCCTCGTTGACCAGATGAAACAGGAAATCCGCTCTCTGCGTACCGAGCGCGACCAGGTGCGCCAACGCGTCGAACGTTTGCTTTCCCAACTCGATGCTCTCGAACTTTGAGGTGATTCATGGCGAAAACTGAGGCGCCCGCGCCTCCTGGCTACACCACAGTCTCGATCTACGACCAGGCGTATCACCTCACTGGCCAGAACCCCGTACACATTCATCGGCTCGCCGAGCTGGTCGATTCCAAGATGCGTGCTGTTGCGGCGCAGGGACGCACCGTGGACTCACTACGAGTCGCCGTATTGGCCGCGCTCAATCTCGCCGACGAGCTTTCGCAGTCTGTCGGCGCCGATGCGCGCGAAGGCCATGCACGCGCTCTCACTTTGCGCGGGCTACTGGATGAAGTGCTTGAAGACGAACGCAAGACCGGTTCGTAAATCGACCGACATCTGCCTGCATGGCATGCACAATCTTGATTCCCGATTGAGCAAAGTTTCCCTGGATCGCGAAGGGACGAAAACGTATCACACCTTAGTCACCCCGCACAAGACTTGCAATTCTTCTCCAGTACCCCTACTATCCGCAATAGAAACCGGCCTGCAAAGCAGGTGGGTGGTCAACGCTGGTTGAACCAACATTCAATGAACAGGGGCTCTACTCGTCCAATTCGGTTCTGTGTGCCGTGTCCGCCAGTCCGGAATGCCTAATGAACCGCGGGGAGCTCCGCCGTCTTAGGACGGGTTCACCAGCGCATCGCCTACGGCCCAGTGGGTCGGCTTTCTATTCTCCTCCCTCGAGAAGATATCCTTCCCTTACGTGTATCCAGTCCTCTTCCACATCGGTCCAATCCTTGTTCCGGCCTACGGCGTCATGGCGGCGTTTGGCGTTTTGCTCGCGCTAACGCTCCTGCTGCGCACCGCCCGTAGCGCCGGCCTCAATCCCAATCAGCTTTGGAACCTTTGTATCGTTGCGCTTTTCGCGGCATTGGCAGGCTCACGCATTCTGTTGGTCGTTCTCAATTGGACGATCGTGCGGAGTCATCCTGCATGGCTGCTCGGTCTTGCCATGGTGCACCACCCGTTGCTTGCCGGTGCAGGCGCAGTGTTCGCGCTCGCTGCTGCGGTGCCTTATGCGCGCTGGCAGCATCTTCCCCTTGGACCTGCGGCCGATGCGCTCGCTGCACCGCTTGCGTTGGCGCTGGCGTGCGAGCAGATCGGCTCCCTGTTATCCGGTGCAGGCTTCGGCACTGAAACTACCGTGCGGTGGGCTGTCGTCTACACCCATCCTCTGGCTGCACGCTGGAGCGGCGCACCGCTGTTCGTCCCGGTTCATCCCGTGCAGGCCTACGCCGCTTTCGCATTTCTTGCCATCACGATTGCGCTTCTCTTATGGGTGCCGCGTCGTCGCCAGCAGGGCGAAGTCGCTGGCATAGGTCTTCTCTGTACTGGACCTGCAATTTACTTCACCGAGTTCTGGCGCGATCCAGAAGGCCGCGGCGACATCTTCAACGGCGCGCCTGATGGACCCCAGGTGGCCGCGATTGTGCTTGTCCTCATCGGCGCTCTCGCTCTTCGTCAGCGAGAAAATTCACGCATCACCGCAAGCGCCGCGCCCAATCAGTCCGCCGAGGCCCAACATGTCTGAAGTGCGCACAGTTCTTGTGCCTCCGGAAGCCTCAGGCCAGCGTCTCGACCATTTTCTCGCCACGCAACTCGAAGGCGTGAGCCGTTCGCGCGTGCAGTTGCTCCTCGATCAGGGCGATGTCGTGATCGACGGTGCAAGCCCCAAGCCGTCGCTCAAACTGCGTGGTGGCGAGCAGATCGTCATCACCGGCGAGCCGCATCCCGCCCCGCTCAAAGCCACAGCGGAAGATATTCCGCTTGACGTCGTCTACGAGGACAAGGACCTCGCTGTCATCAACAAACCCGCCGGCATGATGGTGCATGCGGGTTCCGGCCAAAATGAAGATGCACGCAGTCGAGGCACTCTGGTCAATGCGCTTCTGCACCGATTTCGCGCGCTCTCCTCCACGGGCGGCGACCTGCGTCCGGGCATCGTGCATCGGCTAGACAAGAACACCAGCGGCCTTATCGTCGTGGCCAAGAACGACGCGGCCCATGCAGCCTTGGGGAGCCTGTTTTCGGGCCGTCAAATCAGCAAGACTTATATTGCGCTGGTCCACGGATCGATCGAGGCGGCCAAAGGAACCGTCACTGCGGCGATAGGTCGCGATCCCATTCGCCGCACGCGTATGACGACCCGACCTACCGAAAACGCCCGTTCCGCCGTCTCTCACTATGACGTGGATCGACGGCTCACAACGCGCTTTGGAAAATTCACGCTCGTCCGCGTGCGCATTGAGACAGGGCGCACGCACCAGATCCGGGTCCACATGGCCTCCCTCGGTCATCCCGTCGTCGGCGACACCCTTTACGGCGCCGCAGGTCAACTTACTGAACAGAATTTGGCTCGCCGCAAGCACGAGCCGGAAAAGCTGCGGCTGGGCCGAAACTTTCTTCACGCCGCACGGCTCGAGTTTCAGCATCCAATTTCAAAGAAGTTGTTGCAGCTTGAAGCACCTCTTCCTCAGGAATTGCAAGCATTTCTCGCATGCCTCGATCGAGATTCACGAACCTAGAGCGACAATGCCATAAGTAACTTGCGCTCAATATCGGATTGGTAGAATAAGAAAGATATGAACCAAAAGTTGTTAGGCTTGGTACTCGCGGCGTGTGGTTGCGTCTCTGCATTGCACGCGCAACAACCTGCCGCGCCCCCGGCTCCTCCCGCGCCCGCACAAACGCCGGCCCCGGCAACTTCCACACCGTCGCCCGCAACGCAACCAGCTGCAGCCCAGCAACCCGCCACACAATCAGCCGACGATGCTGCGGCCAATGCGCCGACAATTCGCCTGGGCGTCAACGAGGTCAATCTCATATTCACCGTGACCGACAGGCACGGCCACTACATTCCCAACCTGAAGCTGAACGACTTCGCCCTGTTGGACGATCAGAGAGCCCCGGAGAAAGTCAACTCATTCCGCCAGCAGATCAACCTACCCCTGCGTGTCGGCATCGTCATCGATGCCAGCACCTCGATCCGCACACGCTTTCAGTTCGAGCAGCAGTCCGCCACCGAGTTTCTGCTCGATATCCTCAAAGCGCGCAGCGACCGCGCCTTCGTGATGGGCTTCGATGTGACGCCGACCATCGAGCAGGACTGGACCAACAACATTGACGGACTGGAAACCGGCATCAACCGCCTGCGCCCCGGGGGCGGCACGGCTCTCTTCGACGCCGTCTACACTGCATGTCGCGACAAGCTGCTCACCGAGCGCGGCCCGGAGCCGGTCCGCAAGGCGATGATCCTGATCTCCGACGGCGACGACAACCAGAGTCGCGTCCACCCCGATGAAGCGATCAAGGAATGCCAGCGCGCAGAGACTATTATTTACGCCATCAGCACCAACTGGACCCCGAGCCGAGGCAAAGGCGACAAGGTGCTGACCGATATGGCCGAGGCGACCGGCGGTTCAACTTTCTTTCCGCCTTCGGTTGAAGAAATGTCCAACAGCTTCAAGCAAATCGAAGAAGAATTGCGCAGCCAGTACGCGCTTACGTACACGCCCGCCGATTTCCAGTACAACGGCGCATTCCGAACTATCTATCTTTACTGCAACGATCGCCGTTACCAGGTCCGCGCCAAGAAGGGCTATTTTGCCACCAGCCAGTAGCGGGCCAACGCCCACCTCAAATCATAATCCGACCTGATCTCTATGCATCCTTCTGAATTTAGAAATTTCAGCCAAGCGTTCCCGTTTCAGGACACCTCATCGATATCCGTCCGCTTCGGTTTTTTCCTGCGATTCCTTTTCCCGCTGGCTTTACCAATCGCGCCAATCTCCGATGAAATGGGAAGTAGGCAGTCCGCCTGGAGGAAGAAGGTCCGGTGATTCGCCAGGCCATATCGTGCGACATTTGCGGAAGAGATAAGCAGCAAACCAACCACTGGTTTGTGGTGTACCAACACGGCACAGAACTTCGCATCAGTGGTTGGAATTCGCAGGCGCGCCTGCGAACCAGCTCAAAGCATCTATGCGGACAAACCTGCTTGCACAAGCTCGTTGACGACTTTACGGCTCGGACGCTCGCGACGCGGGGAGCCACTTTCGTCGCCGAAAAAGACGACGAGGAGATGGAGTTGCCCTTGGCGACTCCCGTGCTCACCGACGCCAGCTTAACTTCGGCGACGGCGTACCCAGCGTCAGCCCGTATCGCCACACCGGTTCCTGCTACTTACGTCGACGGGTACGATTCGTCGGCGCGCATCCTCAAGCCGATCGCCCTCACGCCAAGCAAAGAACCAGAGAATGCTGTAACTTCGCCCAGCTTTAAATCGCGCGCCTGGCGCGCTGAAGCCTGGAAGCGCGAGCAAGAGCGCGAACAGCGTAGCCCCCGCAAATCTTCAGGATCGCGCCGCCGCTCGATTGCCTAGAAGCAGGAATCCTGGAGTGATGCTTCACTGTCGAATCCTGTCAGCTTCCAGCCGCGAGCATCTCCAACAGACCCGCTTCATCGAGCACCGGTACCTTCAATTCCTGAGCCTTTTCCAGCTTTGAGCCTGCCTCTTCGCCCGCCACCACAAAGCTCGTCTTCTTGCTGACCGAACCAGACACCTTGCCACCTGCGGCTTCGATTCTTGCCTTGGCTTCTTCGCGCGTCAGCGTCGGCAACGTACCGGTCAGCACGAATGTCAGCCCCGCCAACTGCGTCGATCGCTGTTTTTTCTCCGCTGTCATCTCCACGCCGGCGACCTTCAGATGCTCGATCAGCTCTCGATTCGCCGGCCGCGCAAAAAACTCCACAATCGAGTGCGAGATCCTCGGCCCGACTTCTTCTACTCGCTCCAGTTCTTCCGCGTCGGCTTCCATGATCGCGTCCATCGATCCGAACTCCTGCGCCAGCAGCTCCGCCGTTCGTTCCCCGATAAAGCGAATGCTCAGGCCCATCAAAACCCGCGCCAGGCCTGCTCTCTTTGAATTCTCAACCTGGCTGAGCAGGTTCTTAATCTCTACCGGACCAAAGACGCGCTGCTCCTTCTTGACGCCGTTGCGCTCCACCTCCTGCTTAAGCGCAGCCAGCATCTCTTCAGTCAGCTTGTAGAGGTTGGAGACACTTCGCACCGCTCCGCTCTCGGTCAGCGCCGCTACAGACGCCTCGCCCAGCCCTTCAATATTCATCACCCCGCGGCTGCCCCAGTGCTCCAGCGTTCCGCGAATCAGCGCAGGGCAGTCCACATTCACGCAGCGATAGTCTGCCTCACCCTCCTCGCGCACCGCCGGATTTCCGCAGACGGGGCACACCGTTGGATATTCATAGTGCTCGGCTCCGCGCGGGTGTTCGGCGTCTTCTACGATTCCTGCTACCTTCGGAATCACATCTCCGCCGCGCTCCACCTTGACCCAGTCGCCGATGCGCAACCCCATGTGCTCGATCCAGTCGGCGTTGTGCAGCGTCGCCCGGCTAATCGTCACTCCGCCCACAAACACGGGTTTCAACATCGCCGTCGGCGTCAGCTTGCCGCTCCGCCCCACGGTGATCATGATGTCTTCCATCTGAGTCACGGCCTGCTCGGCGCTGAACTTATACGCAATCGCCCATCGCGGCGCGCGTCCTGTATAGCCCAGCCGCTGCTGCGTCGCGTGCGCATCCACCTTCAGCACCACGCCGTCAATCTCGTATCCCAGCGTCTCGCGCTGTTCGCCGGCCTTCTCGATAAACTTCATCATCTCGGCGACCTTGTGCACGCGTCCCCGATGCGGATTCACGCGAAATCCTAGCGCCGTCAGAGCATCCAGCGTCGCATCTTGCCCCGCCGCGAAGTACTCCCCATCGATCAAAAGAAAATACGCGAAGAACACCAGCCCCCGGTTCGCCACAACGCTCGGATCGAGTGTCCGCACCGTCCCCGCAGCCGAGTTGCGCTGATTCACAAACGCCGCCAGTCCCTCGCGCTTGCGTTCCTCGTTGGTGCGCAAAAACGCCTTTTCCGGCATCACGACTTCACCGCGCACTTCAAATGCCTGCGAGAGTCCCAGTTTCTTCAATACATGCGCCGGGATCGAAATCGGCACACTGCGAATGGTCCGAATGTTCGAAGTGACATCCTCGCCGATCTGCCCATCGCCGCGCGTCACTCCTGTTATGAGGGTCGCGCCGCCGCCGTCCGCTGGCCCGTACGTTAGCGCCACGCTCAACCCGTCCAGCTTCAACTCAGTCGTGTACTCCACCGGCAGGTTTCCAGCGAGCTTATGTACGCTCCGATCCCAATTCGCCAGTTCCTCTTCGGAGTAGGCGTTATCCAGGCTCAGCATCGACCGCGAGTGCCGAACCTTCTTGAAACCCTCCGCCGGCTTGCCGCCAACGCGCTGCGTGGGCGAGTCCGGCGTCACCAGCGCCGGGTGTTCGGCCTCCAGCTTTTTCAGTTCGTTCATCAGAGCGTCGTACGCCGCATCTGAAATCTCCGGCGCGTCCATCACGTAATACAAGTGCTCGTGCCGCCGCAATTCCTTGCGCAGTTCCTCGATCCGCGCCACCGCCTTCTCCTTTTTGCCCCGTTCATCCATGGGCTGGATTATAGGGGGCGCCCCGCGTTTTTCGCCGCTGCGCCAACACGCGCTCACGCCCACCCAATTCCAGTTTTCTTTGCTTGTCCTCAACGGGCGTGCCGCGCAAGCGGCGTCTGCCCCACCGCAGGTGGTTACTATGGAATCCAGCGAGCTATGGAGCCTCTCACGCACTTTCTTACCGGGGCCTGCATCGGCCGTGCCGGACTGAATCGCAAAACGGCCTATGCCACGTTGGCCGCGACCCTGGCCGCCGAAGCCGCGGACCTCGACATTTTCTGGGGCTTCGCCGGTCCGGTCGAAGAACTGAAACACCATCGTGGGATCACGCACACGTTTATCGCGGTGCCAATCGTCGCCGCTGCTGCCACTGGGGCAGCCTGGCTCTTCCATCGTTGGCGGGAGAGGCGACGCCATCGTGCCGCGACTCTCCTCCGAGACACTAAACCGCCCACGGCGGGGCAGCCCGTACGCTGGGCCTGGGTCTACTGCGCAGCCCTCATCGCTGCCCTCAGCCACATCCTGCTCGACTGGACCAACAACTACGGCGTCCGTCCATTCTTTCCGTTCAACCCGCGCTGGTATGCCGGCAGCTTTGTCTTCATCGCGGAGCCGGTACTGTGGCTGCTGCTGGGCATGGCGATCATCGTCCCGTGGCTACTTGGTCTTACCGACACCGAAATCGGGGTCCGTCGAGCGCAGTTCCGCGGAAGGGGATGGGCCATCTTCGCCCTGTGCGGCATGATCGTCGTCTGGTGCTGGCGCTGGGCCGAGCACGCACAGGCGCAGTCCATGCTCGAAAACACGCAGGTCACCTCCACGCCCATCACGCGCATTGCTCTCGAACCCTTTCCGGTCGATCCCTACCGCTGGCACGCGATTCTTGAAACCCAGAATTACTACCAGACTGCCGAGGTCAACACCCACACCGGTTCCATCGACAGCGAAGCACCGCGCGACGTTCTCTACAAGCCGACCGACACGCCTGCAATCGAAGCCGCGAAGCGAACGCTGATGGGTCATGTCTATCTCGATTGGGGCAGGTGGGCAGTGGTTCGTGATATCGGCCAGTATCCGGTCCCCGGCGTCGATCCGCCCCAATTGGTGCCCGGACGCACCTGGACCACAGTCGAGTTTTCCGACCTGCGTTTCGCCTACGCTTTTCGCGGCACAGGCGGATCGACTGGCCCAGCTACTCTCAGCGGATGGGTCTACATTGTCGACGGCCGCGACGAAGCAGCCGAGGGCATGGGCAGTCGCGTGCAGAAATAGGGCCAGCGCGGCATCTGTAAAGCTGCCGCTCCTCGGGTCGCGCTCAAATCAGGAAAGACTAATTACTTTTTCGAAACATTCCACTCTTAGGTCATTGCCCTCGCGCGCAATTTGCGTCATCTTCATAAACAGGAATCCTGAGAGCGGAATTGTTTCCAGGCATGCGCGTTTCGTCACGCCAACTCGTCTTCCTGTTTTTCACCGTCCTGTGCGCCGGCCCGTGGGTAGCTGCGGTGGCCCAGACCACCCTCGCCGCGGCAGTGCAAGCCACAAATCCGCTTCTATCTGCGTCGCCCACTAACGCCTCGTCTGATACCACACCTTCTTCCCAATTTGTTGTAGAGTCCTCGGCGGTCGAGCTTTTGCGCAGCTTCAACGACGCCGACGTCAAATTCGATCTCCGCGACTTCATGGAAATCTTGCGCGACCGCCGCCACGAAGGATGGGTGCTGGCTGCGTATCCAGACCCGAAGACCGGCCACCCGCTGATCGGCGCCGGATTCACGCTGGATCTTCCGGCACGAGAACATCCGCAGCCCGATTCATCCAATCCCCACCCCTTTCTCGAGCCATCCTCAGCCGATCTCTGGCGTGCCGCCGGACTGGACCCCGGCCGTCTGCAGTCGATCCTCGATCAGTACAGCGATCGTTTCTCAATGTGGAAGAAGAAAAGATTCCGCCAGAAGATCGCAAACCTGACGCCACAGATTACCGAAGAAGACGCCACGCTGCTTCTTCGCATCTCCGCGATCCAGGCCGTCTACAACGCCAGGGCCTACTGCCGCAATTTCGATCAGATGAGCGCTTCGCAACAGATGGCACTAAGCCAGCTCGTCTACCAGATGGGTGTGAACCTCGCCCAGTTCGATGAATTCCTGACCCTTATCAACGACGGTACCCAGGCACACTTGTCAGAAGCTTCGTTGGGAAGCACTGCGTCCGGCGATCGCGAGTACTGGCGATCGGTGCAGCACTCGCTGATGCAGAGCCAGTGGGCCAAACTCTATCGCACGCGCGCCATCGCCGTCATCGCCATGTTAGACCCGGCCTACGCCGACAATCCGGCCACGGCCGAGCAACTCGTCAGCGCCACGCTCCGTCCTCCCGCAGCGCACCGGCACAGAAACCGCCACGGAAGCCTCAATCGGGTCTCATCGAACAGTGGCAACTCGCGGGCTGGCGGCCACAGGAAAAAATCCCGCACCCGCACAAAGCGCCGAGCCTGACGCTGCCTCCTGTGCGCAAGGCCGCCCCAGACGAACACCCAGCCCAATCACCCAGCTCTGCTGCATTGGGCTCTTCCCCCATGAAGGCACAGACTGCCCCGCATGGAGCTTTTATTTGCCTGCCCACCGCCGGGCGGTTGACCCACCCGCACATACCGGTCAGAATAGATATGTTGCTTCTCCTGCCCAGATCCACATTGCAGGGAATCCCGCACTGGAGGCGTCCATGCCTGCTTATCTGCTGATCGTTTTGGCCGTTTTGAGCCGCCTCCTGCTGGCTGCTTTTCCCCACCCCAGCTGGTTCAATTTCACGGCGGTGGGTGGCGCACTACTGTTCTTCGGCGCGCGGCGCTCCTGGCGCGAAATGCTTGCCCCTCTGGCAGCCCTGATGGCCACCGACTACTTTCTGACCACGCAGATCTATTCCTATCCCTTCCGCTGGCAGGGATACGTCACCACGTGGGCCTGGTACGGGATGGCGATGGCTCTCGGCTGGATACTGCTCCACGCGCGCACCACGTTCATCCGTGTCGCCGCAGGCATAATTCTGGGGCCGACTTCATTTTTCATCGTTTCTGACTATGCCGTCTGGGCTTCAGGTGGCATGTACCCGCACACGATGGCCGGACTGCGCGATTGCTATATCGCCGCCCTGCCTTTTTACCGGAATGACCTGATCTCGACAAGCATCGTCGCGGGGCTGGCCTTCGGAGTCCCGGTCCTGGTCCGCCACATGAAGGGGATCGAGCCCCAAACGGCTCTGGCCGGGAAACTGAAACTCACCGGCTAACCCAGCGCCTCGCCACTGCGCCGCTTCCTGATCCACCACCACCCGAAGCCAATCACCGCCAGCCCACCCGCCACCAACAGCGCGGTTAGCGCGTGGTGCTGCACCAATCCAACAGCTCCCGGCCCCAGTTTCAGCACCAGCAGCGACAACGCCATCCAGCGGACGATTCTCCCGGCGCACACCGCGAGCATGAAGGGGAGAATCCGCATCTCAAACACGCCTGCGGCGAAGACAAACAGCTTCCACGGCGTCGGCGGCGGCAGCATCGACGGGATCATCACCGCGAGAAACTCCTGCCGCTCGAAGCGATCCCGCAGCCGGTCGTATCGGGCCCGATTCACTCGCTTCAGCAGGAATAGCTCGCCGCCGGCCCGGCCAATCCCGTAAGGAACCAAACCCCCAATGGCCGAACCCACCCCGCCCATCAGGCAATACAACCAGAAGTGGCCCTTGTCGTTCCACACCCATCCGGCAATCAGGATGTCCATCGGGATCGGGATTGAGGAGGAATCGAGCAGCGCGGCGGCAGCAGCCCCCCAGAATCCGAGCTTGAGCATCGCCGGCAAGATCACAAACTGCCATTTCGCCGCTAGTTTTCCGAAAAACTGCTTCAAGCGGGTCTCTTTCCCCCTCGGAATCCGTCCATTCCAAAAGACTCATTGTACGGTTCTCCCACGAACTGCGAATGATCGGCTAACGCCAAACCTGAGATTCTGACCTCGGAGCAACGACCATCGAGTTGACGTGACCATCAGGGAACCGGTTTTGCCGCAATTTCCCAGAGGGTGAGAAAATAGACAGGAAGGACTCGACACGGAACCGTCGGACGCACCTGTGGCCCCCCCGTTGAGCGCATGCCCATCACAGAGATACCAACCAAGGTGAACGAACCCGACGATCCAGCGGGCACCGGACCCGATTCTCAGGGACCGGGTCAATCCCCGCTTCCCGTAGAAGAGCCGCAACCGGCACCGCGCACGCGTTCTCGGTGGGTCGACTACGACACCCACGAATTATTGGAAATGATCAGCGACCTCGAAGATGAGCGCCGCTGGGCTCGCCTGCGCGAGGGGATCTGGATTGCCATCCTGATTCACCTGGTCCTGCTCTCCGCAGTCACGTGGATTCCCAAGTATGTGTTCAAGGTTCCGCCGGTCATCGACCCGTTTGACGCTATCAAGCAGCGCAAAGACCTGAGCTACCTTGACCTGCCGCCCGACCTGATGCGGAAATATCAACAGTCCAAACCGCAGGTCAAGCCGGTTCCGGAAAAGCGCCCACAAATCGACAAGAAGACTCTTGAGGCGATGAACAAACCCACGGCTCCGCCGCTGCCGGAACCCGCTTCCCCACCGAAGATCGAGAACCCAGCCCAGCCGCAGCCCACGCCCCCGACCCCTAAGACGGAATCGCCCGTCGAGGCTCCCCATCCATCTGCGGTTCCGGCTCGCCCCAACTTTGCCATGGGTTCGCAAAATCCAGCAGACCAGCTGAGAGAAGCCATGCGCGGCGCCGCACAGAACCAGGGTGCCGACTCTTCCGCGCAACCGACTGGTGGGCTGTCCCGCCATCCCGGAGCCGGTGCGGGCGGGGTGCAGATTCTCTCCGACATGCAGGGTGTCGACTTCAATGCCTGGCTGCACCGCTGGTACTACGAGACTGAACACACGTGGGACCCGCTCATCCCCGACGAGGTCAATCCACCGATCCTCAAATCGGGAGCGGTCCAGATTCGTTTCAAGGTTCTTCCTAATGGGCAGGTCACGGACATGGTCCTCGAAGGCCGCTCTGGAGACACAGGTCTGGACCGCGCTGCCTGGGGCGCGCTCACTGGCTCCAACTACCCGCCGCTCCCGCGCGAATTCCACGGACCCTATCTGGAGCTGCGCGCTCTCTTCCTCTACAACGAGCGGCCGCCCAAGTAGGAACTTGCCCAGACGGGGCTATTCGACGAACGTCCCTCGATCTTTCGCATCGGCGAACAACGGTGTCTCCGCTTTGGCTGTCGCGTCGATAGCCTCGGCCGGCTCAGGCGCACCATGCAGGTGAATGCCGTCCTGTTCCAGCAGCGCGTCGTAAATCGGCGTCCTGCGCCAATGGCGCGCCAGGGCGAAGGCGCTCATGTTCGCAATCATCATCGGCAACACCAGCCCATAGCCGCGCGTCATTTCAAAAATGATCAGGATCGACGTCATCGGCGCGCGCACAATCCCGGCAAACACCGCGCCCATTCCCACCACGGCAAATGCGCCAATGGAGTCGGTGGAGTGATGAAACACAGTCACGTCGAGATAGCCCACCGCGCCGCCCAGCATGCCTCCCATAAAGAGTGCCGGCGCAAAGATGCCGCCCGCACCGCCGCTCGAATATGAAGTGACGGTGGCAGCCAGCTTCAGCACGCACAACGCAATCATCGCGGTCACTGGGATCGTCCCGCCGAAGGCTTGCGTCAATGTCTTGTAAGGATCGCCGGCGATGCCACCCAAGTGAAACAGCAGCAGGCCGACAACGGCGAAGCCACCCGTGGCAGCACCGCCCAGGGCAGGATGCACCCACTTCGGGACCGCGTTGAGCTTCTTAAACCAGGCGCGCAGGCCGAGCAATGAGTCCGTGAATGCCACCGACACAAATGCCGCCAGCAGGCCCAGCAAGGCGTACCAGATGAGCGAAGAGGCATTCCCCAATTCAAACGCCCTCGGCACATGAAAGATGGGATTGACTCCCATAAGCGAGTGCTCGACCACAGCCGCCAAAGCCGCCGCCACAATCACGCCTGACAGCATCGTTTGGTCCAGATCGCCGATCAGTTCTTCCAACGTAAAAGTAACGGCGGCAATCGGAGCATTGAAGGCCGCTGCAATGCCCGCTGCCATGCCGACGGACGTCATCCGCCGCCGATTCTCCGGGTTCAGTCGTGCCGCCCGCGCCAACAGATTGCTCACACCCGCGCAGATGTGCACTGTCGGGCCCTCGACTCCCAGCGAACCACCGGACCCGATCTGTATCACGCACAGAAAAAACTTGGCGATCGTCTCGCGAGCGGAGATAAACCCCGACCGCAAAGCAAATGCAACCTTCACCTGGGGAATGCCGCTGCCTGCGGCCCCGGGAGCGAAATAGTAGAGGCCGAGCCCGCACACCAGCCCGCCAAGCGCAGGACTGAGGATGGTCCAGGCGATCCAGGAATGATTTCCTGGATCGGCATGGCCCGCAGCCGCCCGGTCAATCAGGATGCCTTCGACCCAGGCCACGCACTTGTGAAACGCCACTGCCGCCAGCCCACACAGCCCGCCCGCCAGGATGGTAAACGCCAGCAGCCGCTGCCGTTCGTTCGGCACGCGGCGCATCAGCCATGCGACAAATCGTGTGTAGAGTCCCGCCAACCAAACCCAGAAGCTCAAGTTGGGAAGTGACCTCGTTGCGGCAACCTTCGCATTCACAGTATAGGAGCGGAGCAGCGTGGCTTTGAGTCGCAAGCGCCGAATGCTGCCGCTACCCAGTTATGGTTTGGGTTCGGTACTCCGCATGAACTCCGCCAGGGAATCCTTCCACACCGCCGCCACCGTGTGGGTCCCATGCCCGCGCGTCTGATCGGAGATCGGAACCAGAATGAACTTCGCGTTTGGAATGCGCTTGACCATCTTTTCAGCTATCCCCAGCTCGGGCGGATTGATGTAGTCATCGGCGGAATTGATCCACAGCACCGGCGCCTTGATCTGCTCGAGGTGCGGGCTCGGATCGTAATTGCGGCTGGCGTTGAGGTAGTAAATCATGTCGTTCGCATCGGGGCTCGGTCGCGCCCAGAAGCGGTCGACATACTGCTCCGCCGCTTCGCGTGTGGGTGCCTGCTTCTGCATCTGCAGCGGGCTCGATCCCATCACCAGCACAAGCGTATTGGCCAGGCGCAATCCCTCCGCCGGTTCCGTCTTGTACTCGCCGCCTATCCACGTCGGGTCGAGCTTGATCGCCTGAATCGACATATAGCGCATCATGCGATTGCGCCCGGCTAACTGCACCGGCAAACACGCAAACGGCGCCAGCGCGTCCATGAAATCGGGATAAGTTTCGCCCCACACGAAACCCTCCATGCATCCCATCGACGTGCCCAGAATCAGCCGCAGGTGATCCACCTTCATCGCGTCCAGCATCATGCGCTGGCTGCGCACCATGTCGTCGTAGTCATAGGCGGGGAAGTGCATTTTCAAACCGTCAGACGGCTTCGAGCTCTCGCCGTGCCCGATATCGTCCGGAAGAATAATGAAGTATTTCGTAATGTCCAACACGCCGCCCGGCACAAACAGCACATCGGAAAACAACGGATTCAACAGCGAGTGCGCGTCGCCCCCCGTGCCGTGCAGCAGCAGAAC
>Ga0302326_10002600_pt1 | contig 43695 bp, 36 predicted proteins | sample Palsa_T0_3_FD_202264 | JGI IMG/M metagenome (GOLD analysis project Ga0302326, IMG submission 202264) | Peat permafrost microbial communities from Stordalen Mire near Abisko, Sweden - Palsa_T0_3 | ecosystem: Environmental > Terrestrial > Soil > Palsa > Peat permafrost | place: Sweden: Abisko...
CGCTAGTCCAAAGCCAGAGCGATCCTGAGAGCTTCATCCAACTCGGCAAGCTTGGACCAGGAAAGCGATCCTAGAAACTGCGTTAGGTCGGCTTTGGGCAAGCTTCTGAGGTTGTCGCAGACAATCCAGCTTTCATGTTTGAGGCCTTCACTGGGACCGATTGCAACTTGGGTCGACAGTCCACTGCCGTTCGTGAAAATGGGAGCGCAAACCACCGTGGAATACGTCGAGCCAATGAGCGCGTCCCGGCTTACCACCACGAAGCTGCGATAGTGCTTGGGATCGCCCTCCGGTTTGGGCACGCGATAAATATCTCCACGCCTCATATCATCTCGCGTGAACGTTACTCTTCCGGATACTCGCCGAGTGGGGCCTGATCATCCAATCCATCCAAGGCGTCCCTGTTCAGCTGCTCTGCATGGCGGTTGATGATCGCCACGTCGCGCGCATCCCGCTCCCTGCGGGCCTTTTGTTTGAAGTGCTCGCGCATCACAGAGTCAATGTAAGCCGAGCGGGATTGCTTTGATCCCGCGTCCCGGTCGATTCCGGTCAGCACTTCTTTCGATAGTGTGATCGAGGTCTTCTCTTTCATACCACCAATATACTACCACAGTACTACCGTCGTGGGCGAGCATGTGCTCCGGAGGACCGGCAGTTTCTCTCATCTCACCTCAGCTGGGCTTAATGTTCCGGCGGAGCAGTTCACGGAACTCGTTCAGTTGTTCAACGGTGAAAGCACGCTTCGGGATGGGAAAAGACGTGCGCGGGCTCGGAAATAAAAGCAAAAACTGCATTTCCCTCGGCCCAGCCGACAAACGCAGACCATGAGACTTGAGAGTCTTCGACCCCTGAGGTGAAATGCATCCCATGATCCGATGCTTCCAGGATCAGCGGGCCATGGACCAATGGCGCATTCTGAGCCTTCCTTCTCGCGTTGAGCCTGGGTCGAGCCCATGCGATGGCCATCATGAAAGCGCCTGCAACTAGCAGAGGAATCGATGTTCGGTACTGCGGGTTCTTCCAAACTGACAACAAGCTGAGCCCGAGCAGTAGGGTGCACAGTGAGGGGAGGACGCGGAAACACCATCGTCTCCACGCACGCGCTCTCCTCCAAGCAAGCGTGCTCTGCCAGAAGTCATCGGCGTTCAGGTGATATTGAATCCGCATCTCAACTAGATTATGGCCTGCCGGCGAGGGTAATCTCTCAGCAGTTCTTATTCCCTCGAGTGCCACATCCTACCCGGCCATCTGACCCAGAATCGCTCTCGCTTCCGCCGCCGGATCAGCCGCTTCGGTGATGGGCCGCCCGACCACGATATGGCTGGCTCCCGCCGCAATCGCCTCGGCCGGCGTGACCACGCGCACCTGATCGCCAACGCTGCTGCCCGCAGGCCGTACGCCCGGCGTGACGATGGCGAAGTCGTGTCCCAGTTGCGCGCGCAGCGCGGAAGCTTCGCGCGCCGACGTGACCACGCCCTGGCACCCATTCGCCAGCGCGATGGTGGCCAGCCGCACCACGCTATCTTTCACCGTGCCCTGCATACCGATTTTCTCGAGATCGTTCCCGTCCATGCTGGTGAGCACGGTAATGGCAAGGACGATCAGATCAGGGCTCGCTTTAGCCGCGTCCACGGCCGCGCGCAGCATCTTGCCGCTGCCGGACGCGTGCACGGTCAGCATGCTTACCCCCAGCTTCGCGGCCTCACTCACGGCCGCTCCCACGGTGTTGGGAATGTCGTGGTACTTCAGGTCGAGAAACACACGCCGTCCCGAAGCCACCAGATCCCGCACCACCTGCGGCCCTTCGGCGGTAAACAGCTGCATGCCGACCTTATAGGTCAGCGCCGAGCCGCCTACCGCCGCCACAATCTTCTGTGCGGCCGCCGCCGTAGAAACGTCGAGGGCAACGATGAGTCGCTGGCGCGGATCGCCATTGCGAAGATCACCGTTGCCCTGACCATAACTATCGCTGCGGTAGCTGAGGCCACCGTGCGGAGTGCTGGGTAATGTTGATGGCATCCCAGCCAGTTTATGCTGTTTACGGGAGTTTCGCTACCGGAGGACGGTTCTCAGCTACCGTCTGGAAAACGAGCCTGGTTTGACCAGGAGCGGTTTGACCAGGAGCGGTTTGCCCCGGTTTGGTTCGCCGGGTATCGGCAGCGACCAGGTCCAGCCGCACCCGTTGCAGACCCCGTTGCTTGAACTGCAGCGCCTGCGCAGCTCCGAAAGAAAGGTCGATAATCCGGCCCGGCACGATCGGCCCTCGATCATTCACCCGGACCACCACGGCCCGGCCGTTCCGCAGGTTCGTAACCCGCACGTAGCTTCCCATGGGGAGCGTCAAGTGCGCGGCGGTCATATCGTGCATATCGTACGGCTCGCCGCTGGCGGTCGGTTTTCCTTCAAAAATCTGGCCGTACCAAGATGCTGTCCCAATTTGATACGGTTTGGTCTTGTTGACCTGTTGGCGGACTTCGGGTTTGGTTTGAACGGAACTAACTGGAGCCGCTGTCGCCTCCGAGATGTTCGGTCCCTGAGCCGCTCCCAGGCCGACGATCAGACAAGCAATCGCCAGTCCATGAGCTATACATCTTCGCATTCAGTTCTCCTCGCATACTCAAAAGTGCCCTTGGCCGTAAGGCTGGTATTTCTCTGCAGTTTGTAAATGCTAGCGGGCTGCCAAACTCCCTGTCAAGGCGAATTGGCAGGCCAGTCGATGACCTCCTAGTAATCAATCTCTCACGTAACCTATTGTCAAAATAACTACATGCAAGCAACGCCCTTTGTTTCAGTAAGGTTAGATATTTATTCATTAGTAAATAGCACATCGGGGAAAGTAAGGTAGAATTTACAAATCACATGGAATCAGTGACTTACACTCTAGCACTCAGTAACATGCATGGAATCATGTGCTTACGGCGTTAACGCCGATGGCAGCCCCGAGCATTTTTTTCGCATGGTAAGTCCCGAAAGTAACTTCCGACCCAGGCCGATGTGAGAAGCTGAGGCTTGGTGCGGCTTGCGACCTCACTCTTTGGAACCAAAGACCATGCCCGAAAAACCGCCCATCATACTGACTATCGCGGGGTTCGACCCCTCCTCCGGCGCGGGCGTCACCGCCGACATTAAGACGATCGCTGCCCATGCCTGCTACGGCGTAGCCTGCATCACCGCCCTGACCGTGCAGTCTACTGCCGGCGTCAAACGGGTCGAGACCGTCGATCCCGCCCTTATTTCCGACACCCTCGAAGAACTCGCCGCCGACCTCGACCTTGCCGCCGTCCACATCGGGATGCTGGGCTCGGCCCAGGTCGTCAAGGCTGTCGCCGATTTCCTCTCCAGCACGGCCAGTTCCGCCGGAAAGTCCCGCCTGCCCAACATCGTGCTTGACCCCATTCTGAAGTCCTCCTCCGGCTCCGATCTGCTGGATGCCGCCGGAACCCGGCTCCTGATCGAGCGCCTGATCCCGCTCTCCGACGTGGTGACCCCCAATGTCGACGAAGCGGCGGTCCTCACCGGCCTCCAGGTCACGGATTTGGACGAAATGAAGGCTGCCGCGGCCAAGCTGCACAAGGTGGGTGCCGCAGCCGTAGTCATCACCGGTGGCCACCTGGAGAAAGCCATCGACCTGCTGAGCTTCACTACCAATCGGAGCCTGGTCGAGGACGGAGGTGGGCCTGTGGTTAAGCCGAGAAAAGAGCAGACGATCGAGCAGGAGATCTTCAAAGCCGAGCGCCAGCGCTCCAACTCAACCCATGGCACCGGATGCGCCTTCGCCACCGCCATCGCCTGCCACCTGGCCCTCGACCGCGGATTGGCCGAAGCCACGCTTCTGGCGAAGACCTATGTGACCGCTGCCATCGCTAACGCTCATCCTCTGGGCCGCGGCACCGGTCCGGTTCACCATCTTTATCGAATGAGCCAGCCCCGCCGCTCCGCCGGATCGGGCAGCGAAGAGTAATAGCGGGCTGGCCTTGTAAGGCAATGAGCGCGCAAGAAGCCACGAACGCGGGTGGAAGACGAGCGGTGGAAGAGCAGCGAGTGGACGAGTTTAGCGCCGCGTCAGGCGCCAGGCGGGCAAAATGAACGCGGGCTTCAGCCCCAGTGCCTTACTCGCCGTCGCGCCCGGAAGGTTTTTTTAACAGAATTCCCGCCACAAATGCCGCAGTTGCCGCCAGCAGCCACTCCGCGCGGTAGAACTGAATGGCCTGCCAATCCACGAAAGTCTTGGCGGTAAGCAGTCCCACCAGCAGGGCCCCAGCAATGCATCCCACGCCAATCAAGAACGCAACGAACGATGCTGTCGCCAACCCAACCCGGCTCTGGATTTCCTGGAAGCGAAGAGATCGCACCCATGATGGCATCTGAATCGTGCTCCACACCTTGCCCCAGTTCTCGCGGGAAATTAATCCCTCAAACAGGGAATAAACGCGGCCGACTCCTTGCTCCCAGAGTCTGGCCAGTACGGCCGCATCGGCACGCGCGTCTTCGCTGACGGCTTCAAGACGACGCCCGCCGCAGGTGTGGCAAAACCTCGAACCCAGCAGAAACTCCGTCCCACAGCGCGGGCAGGCCTCCGCCATGGTTGGGACGACCGGGCGAACCACCACTTCCTCCGCCGCTACCGGGGATGGTGGACGCCAAAACTCCTGATGAGCTTGCTGGGCTACTTCCGACATAGACACGTCCTACGGGAAAACGATAAAGCCTCTATCGCACTCCAACCGCCAAAGCCTTTATGACTCTAACCGCCCAACCCACAGACACTTGCGATTCTCCAGAGCAGAACGCTAAACGTCGGCGCAGGCAATAATTACGCGCGCCAGCGAGTAAAGATGCATCGGTTACCAAAAGTCTCTGCTGAACAAGGTGCGGGACGGCTCAGCGATCGGCAAGAATCAGCATCCTACCTGCCAGCGCTTCACGGTCCTCCGAGCTCCATTCGGAAGACCGGGCGCAATCGGCCTGTTCGGGCGTTCCCGCAACCGGCCATCCCGCAACTTGGATCAGTCTGTAGCTGCACCGATTATAGAGTCGCCCAACGCCCGAGACAGGTAGCGTGGACGGTACACCGATGACGTTCTTGGTTCGCGGCTTTGTGGTTATGCGGAGTCGTATTTCTGCTACTCGGGGTCAGACCGACTGCGTCCGGACGAAACCTGGGGATAAAGAAACCCGAGGATAGACGGGACGTATCCCAGTTATCCGACGGGAGATTGGCGAAAGTTCCATACATCCCCGGTTTCTTCGTCGTCTCACTCTGTGAGTCCAAATGTGTAAAGCTTGCCCGAGGATGCACCATTCGCCGAGGCGAGAGCCCCGGGCCGCTGCTGCCTTCCGTGTTGGGTGACAACGAGCCGCTTTCCCACTTTTCTTATGTTGGCGATTTCCTCGGCAAGGGGGATCGCGAGGTGCTGGTGCTAGCGCCCGTGCAGCTCGGCCTGAATGCGGCAGATGCCGTGCAAACGGAGGTGGACCTGTTTTCGGGCGGGGGGGATCTGCTCTGGTCGTACGTTCCGCACGGACGCTTTCAGTTTGGCGATCACGAGATCAACGGGCCGTGGGTGGTGCTTGCCTTGTTTGTTTCTGGTGGGCAAAAAAATCAAATTTGGGCTGCTGCAACCCAGAGAGTGTGGGGAAACTCTTTTGTGGTGTGTATCGACGCTCGGACGGGCAGTGACTCGCTGCGATTTGTGAACGCGGGAGCGACTCATGCGCTGAACGAAGTTAGGACGCGGCATGGAAACTTCCTGCTGATAGGTGGCTTTAACAATGAGCCTGATACCGGAAGCTTGGCAGTGATCGACGAGACAAAGACGTTTGCGGCTTCGCCGCAGAGCGACGGGACTAGGCATAAATGTGTGAGCTGCCCGCCAGGAAATGTCGATTACTATTTTGTCCTCCCGCGAACGGAGATCAACGAGTTGGAGCAAGTCCACGAAGATGCCGTGGTACAGGTAAGCGTCGAGGATCAGCAGATACAACTGCAAAAAAGGGAACTGAACGAGAGTAACGGCCCGGCGACGATTTACCTGCTCAGGGCGAACAGCGACGTGCGCCCGGTATCGCTGCGATTTGATTCGAGCTATGACATGTTGCACCGCGAACTTGAGCGAGAGGGCAGGATACATCACACTCTGGAAGAGTGCCCAGAACGGCTGCATCCCCGACCAATAAAAATGTGGACGCCGACGGGAGGCTGGGCGGAAATTAATCTTGGGCCGCGCCGGGCGAGTGAATAGTGAACACGAACCTAAAAATCAAGGAAGCTTCAACGGGAATCCTTAGGGGGGTGGTGGCTCGGCTCTTGGTCCTTTCCCATCCCGTCCAGGAACGAGGGGCACCCAGTGTGTCAGCGGGATCAAAAGCTGGGCCACCACCTCCGAACCTTTTCCACAGCCTTCCACAAAAAGATTTCCGCTTCTTGTGACGAACGACCTTTACTGAGAACTCCAGAAAGAGCAGGCTGGTAGGGATGCGCGAAAGCTCCTTCAACCAGTTCTCGGCCAGCGATCCCCGCAGCGTCCCTGGATTCAGCGCTAAGTCCTTATTCCGGAAGATTTTAGCTGTAAGTCCTTGCGGCTCAAGATTTTGGCCGTATCTCCCCTGGCCCGCGTCCGCAAACCCTTAGCAATGAGTATTTTACGGAAAACGGCAAAAAAAATGGAAGGGCCCCCCAGACCACGCCGAGCCTCGATGCGAGGGGTTCCGCTTTTCGTCCTTTCCCGTGCCGTTCCGGGGACAGCGGTGCCCCCGAAATCAACCAGCCTGGGCCATCCGCCGCCGAGGTGCGACTTGGTTTAAACTGGCAAAGAAGCGATCAGTGTCCCCGCAGACGAAAAGTGTAAGCATGAACCCCCCCAAAGCGAAGCCGCTCGCCGTCCTTTTCCTGCTCGCCTGCTGCCTTCCTGCCCTGAGTCAGTCGTCAACTCCCGGCACTCCCCACGGCGCGCCTCACGATCCCCAGACCGACGCCGCCTTTGACGACTTCTACAACATGCAGTACGACCGCGCCACCGCGGAACTCGAGAAGATCGTCGACAAGCATCCCAACGATCCCTTGGCCATCAATCACCTGCTCACCGTGGTGCTCATGCACGACCTCTACGATACTGGAGCGATGAACACCGGCGATTACGCCAACGACAGCTTCATCGGCCGCGCTCCTCGCCCCACCGACGCAAAAATCAAAGACCGCATCAAGGAACTGGCCCGCCGGGCGGAAGATCTCGAAGAGCAACAACTCAAGGCTGACCCCAAGGACGTGAACGCTCTTTACTGCCGCGGCGTCACCCGGGCGCAGTTCGCCGTCTACACCGGCCTGGTGGAGCGGGCGTGGTTTTCGGCGCTGCGCAACGCCGTGGGCGCGCGCCACGACCATGAACGCGTGCTCGAACTCGATCCCAACTATATTGACGCGAAGATGGTTGTGGGCACGCACAACTACGTGATCGGCCGCCTGCCCTGGAGCGTGAAGGTGGCCGCGGCCCTGGCCGGGTTGAGCGGATCGGCAGAAAAAGGCCTCGACTATCTCCGCGAGGTCGCGAAAAGCGACGGCGAAAACTCGGTCGACGCCAAAGTCGTGCTCAGTCTGTTTCTCCGCCGTGAGCACAAGTATGACGAGGCGCTCGGCTACATGACCGATTTGTCAGCGAAGTATCCTGGGAATCATTTGTTTCCCTCCGAAGCCGCCAACCTCGAGCGCGCCGCGGGACATCTCAACGAGGCCGAGGCCACGTATCGCAAAGTATGGCAGACCGGCCGCGAGGGCAAATACGGCAAGCTGCATTACGAACTCGCCGCCTGGGGCCTGGGAGAACTGCTGCGCAGCAAGAAAGACCTGGCCGGCGCGGCCGCCGCGTATGACTCGGTCAACGAGGCTCCGAACCCCGATCCCGACGTCCTGCAAAAAGCGAATCTTGCTGCTGGAGAAATGTACGACCTGCTGCAGAAGCGCGACCTGGCCATGAAGAAATATCAAACCGTGCTGGCCGGTAACGCCAACACCGGCCCCGCCGATCAGGCCCGCCGCTACATCAAAGAAGCCTACCGGGAATAAAACCAAAGGGTTTATGCTATCATCAATGCATCAATTAATTGATGAATGGAATCATCCTATGAATCGCCGCGTAGACGCCCACCTCGCCCGCACCCAATTCGGCCAGATTATGGATCGTGCCGTCGAGAACAATGAACGCTTCGTCGTCGAACGGCGCGGAGAGCCGGCTGTGGTGATCATGAGCATCCAGGATTTCATTCGCACCGCCGCGCCTCCTCCCGGCTGGCTGGAAAAGGCCTGGACCGGGGCGAAGAAAAGAGGTCTGGACAAGCTGTCCGCGCCAGACATCGACACCGAAATTTCCGCACACCGGCGCGAGAAACGGAAGTGATTCGCGCGGTCATTGACACGAATGTCCTCGAAGTCGATGCCCTGCTTGCCATGCTTCGTCGCCGAGGCATTCTCGTCATCCCGTCCCCAATGGCAGGCTTCTCCCCTGACCCGGACGACGACAAGTTCGTCGCCTGTGCTCTGACTGGGGAAGCTGACTTCATCGTGACTGGCAATACGCGGCACTTCCCGCAGACCCAGCCCAGTCGCGCAAGAGTCGTGAACGCCGCCGAGCTGCTTGAGTTCATTACCCTTGAGTTGTGAGAAGAGTGAGGTCGGCTGAGCGTGTACGGTACGGAACTTTCGAGCCGCAATTGCGTACTGTCTACCAGAGGGTGACCCATGTACTGCAACTACTGCGGAAAAGCGATTCAGGATGATGCGGCAGTTTGCGCTTACTGCGGCGTCCGCGTCGGCGCGTCGCTGGCGCGAACCCGACTGGTGCGTCCGCGCGTGGGGCGCAAAGTCGCCGGCGTCTGCCTCGGTTTCTCGGAATACTTCGACATCGACGTCAGCCTGGTACGCGTGGTGTGGCTGGTCACGGCAATCATGACCGGCGTCGGCTTCATTCCGTACTTTATCGCATGGATCGTCATGCCGGAAGAGCCGTTGCTGCTTCCCACCCACATCGTGGCGCAGCCTATAACCGACCCGTGATCCTCGTCGGTTCATGTAGCGGCGGACGCATTTGCCCGCCCCCACGCTTCGACGCTCATCGCGTCCTGCCATCACTCGGACGAATGCGTCCGGGTCTGCGCGAGCTCTGGTGGCGCGATTGTGATTTAATTCCCTGATGGTGCCCGTGCCCTCCCAGCGCATCAAAAGCGGCGATGCCGAAATCGTTTACTGGTCCCTCGGCGATGGCGCTCCGGTCGTCCTGCTCCATCCTTTCCCCGCCCATCATGAATTCTGGCTGCCCGTGGCCGAGACTCTGGCCACGCGCTATCGCGTGATCCTGCCCGACCTGCGCGGCCACGGCGAGTCCGGTGTAGGCGAAGGTCCCGCCACCATGGAAAAGCACGCCGCCGATCTCGTCCGCGTCATGGACGACGCCAACGTCGGCCGCGCGCCGCTGGTTGGAGTTTCCATCGGCGGCTACCTCCTGTTCGAATTCTGGAGAAAACATCGCGGCCGCGTGGCAGCGCTCGGGTTATGCAACACGAAAGCGCCCGCCGATGGCCCTGAAGCCCGCGCCGGACGCCTGCAGGCCGCCAACGACGTGCTCGAGCGCGGCACCGAGCCGTTTTTCGAAGCGATGATTCCGAGGCTGTTCGGCAAGACCACGCGAGAAGCGCGCCCCGACCTGGTGGACGGTGCGCTGCGCATGATGCGCCAGATGTCGCCCGAAGACATCGCACAGGTGCAACGCGGCATGGCTGCCCGTCCCGACTCCGTTGAAACCTTGAAGACCATCAATGTGCCCACGCTGCTGGTCACGGGAGACGAAGACATCCTGACCGGAGTGAACGAGGCAGAATTGATGCGCCAGCATATCGCGAACAGCCAGCTGTGCGTGATTCCGAAGGCAGGCCACTACTCGCCCTGGGAGCGGCCGCACGACGCCGCCACCATTCTCCGCCACTTTCTCGATGGCCAGCGCTGACCGAACTCTCTCCATGGTTGTTGTTGTCATAATCCTTAAGCTTTGTCATTCCGAGCGAAGCGAAGAATCTGCTTTCTTGGGCATCGCCGAAAACGCGTGACCCGTCGTGAATGCGCGCCGCGTGTGGAATGCCTGAACAGCCGTGGAAGAGCGGCGCTGGAGCGCCGCGTGAAAGCGCGAGAAATTAGCCGGGCTTTAGCTCTTGAGGGTCCGCTTGATCTAGAATCATGACGCCATGAAGAAGATCGCCATCGTGTTCTCTCTCACCGCGCTTAACATCTTTGCCCATGCTCAGGCTCCCCTTCAGCGTCCCCACATTCTCGGAATCGATCACGTGGCGTTCTACACCACCGCCCCCGACGGCGTGAAGAAACTCTACGGCGATGTCCTCGGCCTCGCCTCCGCCGAGCCCGTCGAACCCGGCGGCACGTTGCGCTACACGATCGGCACGCAGTGGGTCGGCTACAGCGCGGCTCCCGACGCCAAGGCCACCGATCGCTTCGATCACGTGGCCTTCACTACCGACAATATCGTTGGGCTGCGCCGGTATCTCGCCGAGAAGGGGGTCAAGGCTACGCAAATCGAGAGTCGTTCCGACCACAGTATGGCATTCACTGTGAATGATCCGGAAGGCCATCGCATCGAGTTCGTAGAGTGGGGCCAAGGATTGATCCTGTCCCCCAATTCTTCCGCCGTTTCGCGCCACATGATTCACGCCGGCTTCGTGGTCTACCACCGCGATGCCGAAGACCATTTCTACCGCGACATTCTCGGCTTCCGCCCTTACTGGCACGGCGGAATGAAGGACAGTGAAACCGACTGGGTGGCTCTACAAGTTCCCGACGGCACCGATTGGCTGGAGTACATGCTCAACCAACCCGAGCACATGGACCTGCGGCTCACCGGGGTGATGAACCACATTTCGCTGGGCGTGGCCGACATGAAGCAGGCGCAGGCCACACTGGAATCCCACGGCTGGAAGCCGCACGGCGACGAAAAGGCGCAGATGGGCAAGGACGGCAAGTGGCAGCTTAATGTTTTCGACCCGGACCTTTCGCGCGTCGAACTGATGGAATTCAAGCCCGTGCGGAAGCCGTGCTGCTCGGATTTCACCGGGCCGCATCCGGCGGAGTAGATTTGCTAGAATTCTCCCGCGACAACCATGACAACCATCGATACAACTCTAGCTGCTGCGCAAACGGTTAGCGCCAAGGGCGACGGCCCCACCGTCGACGTGGGTGGCGCTGCCAGCCGCATTTTCCTTGTGACTTTGGCCATCACCAAGATCATTGAGCAGGAATCGCTCGACGTCAGTATTTTCGGTTCCGCCGACGGCGCAACCTGGGGCGCGAAATCCATCGCCGCATTTCCTCAGAAATTTTATTGTGGAGAGACTCCGCTTCTGCTTGATCTGACCGCGCATCCGGATGTGAAGTTTGTCCGCGCACACTGGGAAGTCGCGCGCTGGGGCCGCGGCACCGAGACCCCCATGTTCGAGTTCGGTGTGGCGATGAAAGAAGTACCCGCCAACATTCTCAAAGAGGCCGCTGCCGAAGCCAAGGCGCTGGTGTAGTGGTCTTTTGATTTCAGATTGTTGATTTCAGATTGCAGATTGAAAACCGGGATCTGATTGCTTTCAATCTGCAATCTGAAATCAACAATCTAAGATCTGGCTTGAGCCCCATCCTCCCGATCCTCGATCCTTTATATTGATCTCAGAATGAAAAATGAGGCCCCTGTCATCGTACGTCCAGCGCGCAACGTGCGCGGGAGTGTGAGTCTGCCCGGAGACAAGTCCATTTCCCACCGCTACGCCATGCTGGCGGGCATTGCCGAGGGGCCGTCGCGTATCGAGAATTATTCCACCGGCGCCGACTGCGCCAGCACGCTCGGCTGCATGCGCGCTCTCGGCGTGAACTGGCAGAAAAAAGAAAATGGTGTGATTGAAGTAAAGGGAAGCAGCCTGGGGCTGGCCGCTCCCGCCGCCGCGCTCGATTGCGGCAACTCCGGCTCGACCATGCGCATGCTGAGCGGCATTGTCGCTGGCCAGAAATTTTCGAGCGAAATGGTCGGCGACGAGTCGCTCTCGCGCCGACCCATGGAGCGCGTCATCACGCCGCTTACCGCCATGGGCGCCTCGATCGAGTCGCAAGCGGGCAAGCCGCCGCTGCGCATCACCGGCGCGGCGCTGAAAGCCATCGACTACACCATGCCCGTGGCCAGCGCCCAGGTGAAATCCTGTCTGCTGTTTGCCGGGCTGTTCGCCGAGGGCGAGACCCGCATCGAAGAGCCGCTGCGCACGCGCGATCACGGCGAGGTCGCGCTGCGTGCCTTCGGGGCGAGGCTCGATCGTAGAAACAGTGGTCAAGGAAACGAACTTCGGATTCGCGGCGGCCAGCGCCTGCGCGGCATCGAAGCCCGCATCCCCGGCGATCTGTCGAGCGCTGCGTTCTTCTTGTGCGCGGCCGCCTTGTTCCCCGGCTCGCAACTCACCGTGCCCAGCCTGCTGATGAATCCCACACGCGCCCGCCTGCTCGACATCCTCATGCAGATCGGGCTGCGCATCTCGGTGACGCAACTCGACGAGATTCACGGCGAACTGGTCGGATCGCTGCAAGTCGAGGGCGCCGGGCTGAAGGGAGCCACCATCGCGGGCGCCGACTCGGCCGCGCTGATCGACGAGATTCCCGTGCTGGCCGCGATCGCTCCCTACACCGAGCAGGGCATCGAAGTCCGCGACGCGAAAGAACTGCGCGTCAAGGAATCGGACCGCATCGCCGCCGTGGCCGCTAACCTGCGGCTCATGGGCGCGCAAGTGGAAGAGCGCGAAGACGGTCTGAAGATTCCCGGAGGCCAGGCGCTGCACGGCGCCGAGCTCGATTCCTTTGGCGATCACCGCATCGCCATGGCCTTTGCCGTCGCCGCACTGCGGGCCGAAGGCGAAACCCGAATCCGCGGCGCCGAATCCGCGGCCATTTCCTACCCCGCCTACTTTCAGACATTGGAAGAAGTAACCGAACGATAGATTCAGTCGCCATTGGGGCACAGCCGCCCCAGCCTGCCTGAGCGAAGCCGAAGGAGTTGTCCGGCGAGCGCACTTAGCCGCTTCTCCTCGACCCGCCCAGTAACTTCCGGTCTATTACTGCCGTGACCTGTCTTATCCCCCCGCTCCATACAAGAATGTGAATCAGCCAAGGGAATTGTTTCCCCGAGCTCGATAACTGGCGATAGCCATCTGTGGAGGGTTTGCGGAATGCGTTCGAACTGGATGCTGTGCGTAGTCCTGGGCATGACCGCGACGGCTTATGCCAAAGATCCCAAGCCTCACCAGACCGGAAATGTCCAGCAAATGGATTCCGTGCAGTGCGGCGCCGCCGGCGAAGCGCTGGGCGCCGATTCCGGTGGCAAGCAGGCGCAGCAGCTCCTGTGCCAGGAATATGTGTTGCAGGCTGAGCAAGTGACTTACCGCATCCGTCCGTGCGATCAGAAGCATCCCGTGCTTCTTCCCGTCGGAGGACGGGCGCAGTTCCGTCTGCAGAAAGACAAGATGTTGCTGCGCGTGGAAGGTCTCGACAACGAAGGCCTCGACAATAAAGAGCGCGAGTACATCGTGGTCTCGATGGCGCCGCGTTCCGACGGCAGCACCGCCGACGCCACTCCTGCCCGGCTGAATCACCTGCAATAGCGGAACTCGCCAGCTCTCGGATTAAGAGAGCGCGGACCATGGTCGGTAGTGGCCTAAGAGACGATCCGCGCTGTTTCATTTTGCGCCTTCCGAGCGGTAGAAGGCGTCTTTACCGCCGTTCGCCTGTGATAAAGTATTTGCCACCGCAAGGCCGGCCGTGAAGGCTGGCCGAATCCTCGCGAGGTTCCGCTGTGCCAAAAGGAGTGATCCAGTGACCACCCTCCGCGATCTGGTGAAAGGCCGCAAGATTTATTCCGTGGAAGCTACCCGCACCGTGCTCGAAGCGGCGCGCTATATGATGGAGCATAACGTCGGCGCCGTGCCCGTGCTGCGCAACGGTGAGCTTGCGGGCATCCTCTCGGAGCGCGACATCATGAACCGCGTCGTGGCCGTGGGCCGCACTCCCGGAACCACCGCCGTCTCGGAAGTCATGACCGCGAACCCGCGCGCCATATCGGCCGACGAGACCATCGAGGAGAGCCTCTTCATTATGCGCGAGTTCGGATTTCGCCATCTCCCTATCGTGGATGGCAAGGATTTGAAGGGACTGGTCTCGCTGCGCGACGTCCTCATGCAACACGCCGCCGACCTGGAGCGCCAGGCGCGCAAGGCAGCTTCGTGAAGCCGGCTTCCGGCTTCCGCCTGTCGGCTGCCGGAAAAAACCCGGAAGCCGGAAGCCGAGAGCCGGAAGCCGCTCTTCACTCCCGCTTGCGCAAGGTCACTTCTCCGGGCTTGGGCGGAAGCTTAAAAGGAAACTCGAAAACCTTTCCCTGCAGCGGCACGCGCAGGATGAATTCTTCCTGCTTCTTCCATTTGCCGATCCACTTGCTATCGGTGCTGAACAGCACCCACCCGCTGGCTTCCGCATTGCCCGGCCCCAGCCGCGTTGCGCGCAAACTGTTCTTGCCGACAAACTCCTGCAGTTCGGCTGAATCTTTCAGGAACGCCTTCACGTAGGCTTCTTTTTCTTCTTTCTTTTCCGGATGCTTCTCCACCTCACGTGCCGTCTGGTCGTTCAAGGTGTCGGCGTCGTTCTGCACTTTTTCGGCGAACCCATCGGGATCGAGTGAAGTCTGCACCACCTGGAAATGCTTCATGAACTGCAGCGAGATCTGGTCGACGCCGACGTCGAGCGACTCATGACCCCGGTAGCGCACGTCGAGCAGCACGCCAAAAAACGGCTCATGCCGGCGGTGAACTTTTTCCAGTTCCTGGGAATCCACGGTCATCGTGATTCCGACATCCTCGTACCACATTCCGTAACGGTAGCGGCCGTCGTCGCCGCGCGAAAACGTGCAGCCTGTATTTTTCTCGTCCCAGCGCACGGCCGGAATTTTTCCCTTGTCTTTGTCCTTGCGCGGAAGCGCGTGCCCCGCATTCGGCAACAGCAGGGAAGCGATCGCCAGCGCCAGCCACAGCCCTCGCAGCGAGCGGTGCCGGAGCTGGTGCATGAGTCAGTTCGTCGTCTGGGTGGTGACGGTCAGGGTGACCGAAGGATTGGTGCTCGTGGTGGAACCGGTATTGCTGGCGATGTTGCCCGCGGCGTCCACTCCGGTCACCGTGAAGGTGTAGGTGTTGTCGGGAGTGATTCCATTGGGCGCCGAGATGTTCGGTTTAGTGTTGCCGCAAGCGGGAATCAGAAACAGCGCTCCGCTCATGATAAACAGGGCCAGCAGGGCCCACGCTTTCCGCGATCGCTTTCCGCTCACTGCCGCGCCTACTCCCACCAGCGCCAGCATCGGCAACGGGAGCCAGAGAGCATAGAAGGTCCGGGGATGCGCGGCGTTCGTGATCTGGTTGCCAAACGTGCTGATCGTGAGCGTCGAGGTGGCAACCTGCCCGCTGGTTATTATCAAGGTGGTTTGGCCCGTCGGATAAGTGAACGAACAATAAGGAGGATACGCCACCAACGGAAGAATCGAACTGCACGAAAGCGTGATTCCTGCCGAGCCCGCAGGAGTGATATATCCGTTGATCGGATTGATTTGGATGGTTGCCTCGGCGCCGCTCCCGGCCTGCACGCTGGCGGGCGCGACCGCCTTTTCCACCGTGACGGTGAATTGCTGCGTCACTGGCAGCACCGTTAGGGTCTGCGCGGGCGTAACCGTCGTCTGCGCCGTCGAAGGCGCAGTTCCCGTGATAGTGATCGAGTAGCTCACCGGGCTCGTTCCAGGCACCGTTCCCGATCCAGCGATAGTCGTGATCGTCGCTGCCGCTGACGCCGGAGGCGTCACCGTCGCCGGACTCACCGTGCACTGCGGCATGTCGTTGACGTTCTGCGCCTGTGTGGTCACCTGGCAACTCAGATCGACGGGCGCGTTGAATCCGTTGGTCGTCCCTACCGTGATGTTCGAGGACGATGTGCCGCCCGGGGCGACCGCATCCGGAGACAGCGGAGCGGCCTGCAGCGTGAACTGCGCCGACGCCGCCGACGGCAACGCCAGCAGAGCGGCCAGCAGGCAAAGCAGCACGATCCCGGCGTACCCGCTCCGGCCTTTCAGAATTAGCTTCATCGGCCTTGATTTCATCAGACTTGACTTCATCAGACTTGATTGCAACGGATTGGATTTCAACATGAAGAGGTTTCGGTTCAAGTAGCTTCGATTCCAGATGTTTCGATTCAAGGCACCACGTAAAGGCTGCCCGGTTCCCCCCACGAACTTTCCATCACTGGCCATCGCCAGCCACTCGACGCGCCGTCCGCCGGGCGGCACGACCAGCCGCCCCCTAAATTTTACCGCAAAGCCCCGCCCCGGGAATCAGCCACACCATGCGCCTGCAACCTTCCCGCGGAATCTTCCATACTACCATCCTGCCGGGACGAGTCAGCAGTGTCCGCCCCAAAAGAAAACGGCCGCCTCCCGCAAAGAAAGACGGCCGTCCTAATGGATACGGCTAATCGAGTTTCAGACCTAGTTGACCGTCAGCGTCACCGGGACTGAGTGCGACAGGTTGTTGGCATCCGTGCCGGTAATGGTGACGGTGTAGCTGCCCGCCGGAGTGCATCCCGTGCAGCCGCCTCCACCGCTGTTGTTGCTGCTGCTACTGCAAGCCGGCAGGAAGAACAGAGTCGCCATAACCATGCCGAGAAGCAGGAAGCCCAGAAGCCGCTTGCGCCGCGACCCGGTGGAACTGAACCGCATCCCCACCAGCGACAATCCTACGATCGGGAACCAGATGGCATAGAACATCCCCGCCGGACGATACAGCGCAGCCGTTGAACCCGTCGTCGTGATCGTCACAGTCGAGGTTGCGCCGCCACTGGTCGGCGTAACCGGATTGGTCGAGAACGCGCCGCTGGCGCTGCAAGACGGCGCTGGCGACCCGGTCCCCGTTACCGCACAGGCCAGGGTGACGGGCAGGTTGTAGGCATTCAGCGCGGTTAACGTGACCGTGGAAGAGCCCGAAGATCCGGCGCTCACAGCCGCCGGTGTGGTTGCCGTGATGGTGAAGTCGGGCGCAGTGGCCGGACCGTAGGCGGTCACAAAAGCATCCGTGCAAGGTACGTTGGCACCGCCTGAGTTTATGCAAGTTCCGCCGCCGTAGGTGCCATCGAGCGCGCCTGCGGTAGTAGGGAACACGACGGTCGCACCGTTTCCTGAGTCCGTGTCGCCCGTAACGTAAATGTTCTGGGTCGAATCCAAACCAACGCTGCCCTCGAGCTGATCTTCATCCCCTCCACCGCCGAGATAGGTTGAAAACAGCACTTGACCCTGGCTTAGCCCAAAGACGGTAAGGAAGGCGTCGCTGTTTCCACTTAACGCCGCCTGGGTTGGATTCAGAGTTGGAAAGTTCGAGGAACTGGTCTGCCCCGTCACGTAGGCATTGTCAGAGCCATCCACCACGATGCCCAGACCATAGTCAGAGCTTGTTCCGCCAAGGTAGGTGCCATACGTGGCCGCGGTGCCGCCGCTGTTCAGTTCTACGAGGAAGGCGTTGGTGACGCCGCCGAGCGTGCTCTGGAACGGTGTCCCGCCGCCCAGCGGGAAATTCGAGGAGGATGTGGTGCCGGTGATAAAAGCATTTCCGCCGGCATCGGCCGCCAGAGCGAAGGCGTCGTCAACCCCGCTCCCTCCATAGTAAGTCACGTAATTGTAGTTGGAAAGATTCGCCGCGATGGAGGCGACGAAGGCATCGTCTTGCGGACCGGCGGCGCCAGCATTGCAGGTGCCATCGGTTCCGCACTGGCTCTGTACTACGCCAGCCGTCACCGGCAAATCGGCGGAAATTGTTTCACCCGCGACGTAGATGTTTCCGCTGCCGTCCAGGGCCACGCCAGTGGCCAGGTCGCCGTTGCTTCCCCCGATGTAGCTGACCAGCGAATAAGCGGTGCCAGCGGAGTTCAGTTTCACGATGTAGCCGTCATCGTCGCCACTGTTGGTGCCGAGGTTCACAGCGCTTCCATTCGGAAGAGGATTCACACCTCCGGCCGCGCCTCCCAGATCGTTCGAAAAAGTTTCACCGACGACGTAAACATTGTGACCGCTATCCACGGCCACAGCCAAGCCGGAATCGCTGTCGCTGCCCGCAATGTAAGTGCCCCAGGTAAGGGATCCCGTCAGCGCAAGCTTCACGGCATAGGCATCATTGTTCCCGTCGCTGACGCCCCCAAGGAACGTCATCTGCCCCACCGTTACCGGGAAATCACTCGAGTCCGTGGTTCCGGAAACGTAGATTCCAGCGCTGTCGATGGCAATCCCACCCGGAAAATCATCGCCACTTCCCCCAAATTCCGTGGTGAATTGTAATGCGCCCGCAGCGTTGATCTTGGTCACAAATGTGTCAAAGCTTTCATTGTTCGTGGGGGTCACAAAGCCAGGGATCGCATCGGAATCCGTGGCTCCCGCTACATAGGAGTTCCCGCTCGCATCCACCGCGATACTGATCCCGTAGTCGGCAAAATCGCCGCCGAACAATGTCGAGTAGGTAACGGTCGGGTCGATCACCAGTTCCCGGGTGTGATCGTACGCGCCCAGTTCAAAAGCCACCCGATTCTTGCCGGTCATCACAAACCGCGCGGCGACTTCTTGGCGCGCACCGTTTTTCGACTGGTACGCGACAGGCTTGTGCAGTTGCACCGGTCCGGCGCTGGTTGCCAGCACCAGATCTCCGGTTTCATCGGCGCGCACGCTCTGCGCTCCCTCGAAGCTCAGCGCGATGGGCGCAGCGCTGGCTCCCGGGCTTACCAGGTAGTCAAACTCCAATTGCTGGGACGCGCCGTGAAATGCCAGGTCGATTCCCGGATAGACGTTCCGGTAATTCACCCTCCCATAGAGCGCTACATTCGACTGCCACTTCGAGGGATCGTTGCCCCGGAAGTAATTCACGATGCCCGGCTGCCGGTCCTCGGCCACGAGTTGGCTCTGAGGATTGGCGCCCAATAGATTCATCCGCACCACGGCCATCGAAGACGCTTTCTGGCCATTGAGAGCCCGGTTTTTCAGCAGGGCCTTCACCCGCGCTGCGCCCCGCCGCTTGTTCATCAGCATGTCCCGAACTTCGGACTGCCTGCCCCTCGAGGGTAGGGTCATGATGGCTTGTCTGGATGTCAGAAAGAGCCGGTATCCGCTACCCCGCGCCACGTACTTCACCTGAGGGTCGGCTTGACCCTGGTTGGCTTCGAATGCCAGAGGAAGCGCGGCATAGCTGGCGCGGACGCGGTCCTGCGCCGTCGCGGTCTGAAGCTTCAACGCTGGTTTGGAGGCCGCAGCCGTAACGGCCGGGCCACTGCGGTGCCAGCCCGACTTCGCGGAGCCGGCGCTCACCACGACAGCGATAGCCACCAGGGCTACCGCGACAACCCAACCAGCAAGCATGAACTTTTTTGTGGCAGATGGCTTGGACACGAAAATCCTCCTGGGGTGAAACCTGAACCGATGAGACCTGAAAAGGTGAAACCTGAAACGACGAAACCTGAACCGCTGAGACCTGAAACACCGTTCTAAACAGAATCGACTCGGTCTGAAGGAAAAAAACAATCCTGAAACAGCGGCTTCGAGCCTGGGGCTAGAGAGGGTGCAATTTTTTGCACCTTAGCCGCAAGTATGGATTGCGCAACCGGCCTTGTCAACGAATGGTGGATAGCAATTAAGGTACCACGGACTCCCTCCGGCCGAACTGGCACGTCGTCCAGAGGCGCATCTTAACGGCCGGAATTCGTACGATTTTGCGTGAAATCAGCGCAGAAAAAGGCGACCGGAGTTTCCGCTCAGGGCACGGTAACAATCACGCCGCTGCACGGTTTCGATCCCCGCCGGCGATAGCTGTGCGGCACGGCCGACTCGAAATAAATGGCGTCTTCCGGCTCCAGAAGAAATTCTTCGCTGCCGATCTTGATGGTCAGCGACCCCTTAAATACATAGAGAAACTCAACTCCGGGATGCTGATGCGGCTTGATTTTATCCAGCGCCACTTCTTGAAAATCCGCCAGGAAGGCGCTCAACTTCCGTTCCGTGGCCCGGTAATCCAGGCACTCGAAGTAGTATTGCACGTCCGGCAGGTTGGGCTTCTCGGGGAAGCGCACCCGCTCCTGTTTCCGCACCACCCCGACTACCCGGCGCTTGCGTTCGTCGGTAAAAAAGTAATCCAGCCCCACCCCGAATACCATGGCGATGCGCAAGAGCGTGGGCAGAGTGGGAAACAACTTTCCCCTTTCCAGCTTCGACAACAACGCCGCCGACAGCCCGGTATGCTTGCCCAACTCGACCAGTCCCAGGCTCTTTCGCAGGCGCAGGGAGCGCAGTTTTTCGCCAATCGAGTAGCGTCCCAGGCCTTCGGAGATCGCTTCGGTCATCCCGGTTGTCATTTCTCTATGTTAAAACTTTTGTTCTCCATAGTAAATGCCTCGAGGGAGATCACTGCGGCTCCTGCAGCAACTCAGGAGACGGGATCGTTTCCGAGTCGGTCTGCTTCTCTGTTTCGGAGTGGTGCTGGTTGGTGATGCGAATTGCCGCGTCCAATTCTTTTTTCGCTTCGGCCTTGCGTCCCACGTGCAGGAGCGCCTGTCCGAGCACGTAGCGGGCTTCGACGCGTTCCGGATCGAGTTTCGCCGCGGCCTCAGCCTCGACCAAAGCCGGCTCGTATTTTTCCTGGCGCTGATAGATCTTTGCCAGCCCCAGGTGTGAATTCACCAGCCGGGGATCGCGGCGCAGCGCATCACGATAATTTCTCTCGGCGCTCTTGTCGTCCTGCATCAGCCAGAAAACGTCGCCCAGTTCGTCGTAGTCGAGGGCCAGGTCCGGCTCTACCGCGGCGTCTTTCAAGAATTCATCGCGTGCTCGCGCGAAGTCCTGCTTCTTGAGATAGGTGAGTCCCAGATTGAAGTGCACGAAGGCAAGTCTTGGATCCGCATCGGCCGCCGCTTGAAATTCCGCCAGGGCCGCGTCGTACTCCTTCAGATTCAGATGAGACTTGCCCACGAACAGCCGGTAGGTGGGCGAACCATCGGCGATTCGAAGCAGTTGCGCCGTGGCGCGGTCGTCAAGTTCTTTTCGTCCGGCGCGATGGGCCGCGTTCGACAAAACGTAGAGGTAAGGGAACTGGCCCGATTCCTGCGCCCAGAGCGGCTCCAGCGTTGCGGCCGCATCGCTGTAGCGCTCGGCGAAAAAATAGCAGAGCCCGAGTAGATAGCGGGGCTGCAGAGCGTCCGGCTGATCGCGCACCACCGACTCAAACGGCGGAATCGCCTGCAGAAATTCATTCTGCCGGTAGTAGGCGAGGCCAATGTTCAACCGGATTCCCGCCACTTGCGGCAGCAAGCGCTCCCCCTTCTGCAGGTTTTCCAGAGCTTTGTTCCATTGCTTACGCCGCATCTCAACCACGCCGAGATTGGCGTACGCCGCGCCCGATTGCGGATCAAGCGCCAGAACCTGCCGGAACCGTCGCTCAGCCTCACCGAGTCTTCCCTGGTTCAGAGCTTCCTGCCCCAGCTGAAACAGTTTCGCGGGATCGTTGAGCGCGGCGTCCCCCGCATTCGACGACGCGTTTCCGGAACCGCCGCTGCGCCCATTTCCCACGGGAACTGGCGCACTCTGCTGCGGCGGAATCGCCACGGCTCCTGCCGCCAGCAGAAGCCAGACATAACATCCCCGCATGATTCGCGCCCTTGACACTGGTGTGATTCCCTGCTGTAGTGTCCGCCAGTGTACGCTTTTAATACAAGCGGTAACGCGGATGCGGGAACCCAATCCGCAATGGCGATCTCCGTCGTGATCTCCAGCGAGATGTCCAGGGAGCTGCCGTGCCTCTCCGTTCTGGCGCAAAGGCCGCGATGGTGACCATTCGCGACGTGGCCAAGGAAAGCGGATTCTCCTCGACCACCGTGTCGATCGTGCTCAACAACGCACCCTTGGCTCGCTACATTCCCGCGGCCACCAAGAAGCGCATCGAGGGCGCGGCGCAGAAACTCGGTTACCGCCCCAACCAGTTCGCGCGCTCCCTGCGCAGCAAGCGCAGCCACACCGTCGGCGTCATGGTGTTCGACATGACCGACCCCTACTGCACTCTGGTGCTGCGCGGCATCGAAAACACTTTGTATCAGTCGTCTTATCTTCCCATCCTCACCGATGTGCACAACGACCGCGCCCGCTTCGAGCGCTATCTGGAGATGCTGCTCGACCGCCGCATCGAGGCCCTGATCGTTCTGGCCAACTGGCTCTTCCTCGACATCAACCTGCTCGGCGATCTGGAGAAGAACAGCATCCCGACCACCATGATCGGTTGCGAGCTCGACACCGACGCCATCAGTTCCATCATCGTGGATAACGAGGTCGGCGGCCGCATGGCGCTCGAACACCTGCACTCGCTCGGCCACCGCAAGATTGCATTCATCCGCGGCCCCAAGGCGCTGACTGATAGTGCTCCGCGCTGGCGCGGCGTGCGCAACTTTGCCAAGGAGTGCGGCCTGGAACTCGATGCTCGCCTGATTCTCGATCTGCCGGAATCCCGCGATCCCAGATCGAGCTTCGAAGCCGGTCATAAACTTACCGAGGAACTCATCCGCCAGAAACGCCCGTTTACCGCGCTGCTGGCTTTCGACGACATGAGCGCGTTCGGCGCGATCCGCGCCCTGACCCGAGCCGGAGTGCGCGTCCCCGAGCAATGTTCGGTCATCGGCTTCGACGACGTCGCCACTTCGGCGATTTATACCCCGTCCCTCACCACCATCCGCCAGCCCATGGAAGCCATGGGCGCATCGGCCGTCGGCATCGTAGTGGACGGAATCAACGGCGTGCTCGAGAAGCGGGAAATCATCGCCACTCATCGCAAGGTTGCACCGGAACTGGTGGTGCGCGAGTCCACGCGCAGCTTGCTTTAAAGTTTGCCCCAAGGTTTTTGCCCCACCCGGATCGCTTTTTTCTTGACAGAGGCTATCCCATAAAAGCACTATTCATACGTTTTAATACCCGCCTCGGGGTCTCACATCCACAGGTGGAACTGTCCGAACGAAAACGCGAGCCGCGAAGCTCGCATTGGCCAACGGCAAGCTGACTGAACTTGCGCGGGCAAAGCCCGCGCCAACGGGAGAACGTGACTATGAAATCGCATCGGGTGCTGCTGGGGTTGGTTTTGTTCGTAACGTTCTGCGGAGCCGCCTGGGCTCAGACCGGCTCGATTACCGGCACAGTCAAGGATTCTTCGGGGGCCGCTATCGCAGGTGCCTCGGTCATCGTCACCAGTCCCGAGCGCGGCATCACCCGCCAGATGGCCACGAATTCCAGCGGCGACTACGACGAGGCCGCGCTGCAGCCCGGGTCCTACAACATCATCGTCAGCGCACCCGGTTTTAAGAAATATCAGGCCAAGGGCGTGAAGCTCGACGTTGCCGAGAAAGCCCGCGTCGACGTCACCCTTGAGGTTGGCGCTGCCAGCACCGAAGTGGTGGTTGAAGGCAGCAACGTGGCTCAGGTTGAGACCCAGTCATCCGAACTGGCCGGCACGATTACCGGGAAGGAACTGACCCAGCTCGAACTGAACGGACGGAACTTTACCACGCTGGTCACCCTGGTTCCGGGCGTGAGCAACCAGACCGGAATGGATGAGCCGCAGGTCGGCATCAACGGCAGCGTCAGCTTCAGTATGAACGGCGGCCGCGTCGAGTACAACAACTGGGAACTCGACGGCGGCGACAACATGGACAACGGCAGCAACGGCACGCTGAACGTTTACCCCAGCATCGACGCGATTGCTGAATTCAAGGTGCTGACTTCGAACTACGGCGCACAGTATGGCCGCAACGGCTCCGGCACGGTCGAAGTCGAAACCAAAGGCGGGACGAATAAGTTCCACGGCGATGCCTATGAGTTCGTGCGCAACAACTATTTCAACGCGCAGAACTACTTCAACAGCGTCGCCGCCGGTGGCACCGGCGTTGCCCCCGAGTACAAGAAGAACGATTTCGGCTATACCCTCGGCGGCCCGGTTTACATCCCGAACGTCTACAACAACAAGAAAGAAAAAACCTTCTTCTTCTGGTCCCAGGAATGGCGCCGCGAACGCGTCCCGGCGACTTTTGACGAGCCTGTGCCGTACAGCGCTGAACGTGGCGGAAACTTCAGCGACGTCTGCCCGGGGTCCGGGGTTGAATTTGCACGCAGCTCGGACCCGAGCCTGCCCACCGGCTTCGCCGTTGACCCCGACTGTCCTGCCACCGGCCCTGGGCCCAACAATGGGAATTATGCCGTGCCCACCTACGTCGGCTTCGCCAACAACTCGTTTACTCCCAATCCCACGGGAGCGGCACTGCTCCCCCTGATCCCACTGGCTACTGCGGACAATCCCGGCGCCGCGATTTACAATGCCAATATCACGCTCCCCACCGGTTGGCGCGAGGAGTTGGCGCGTGTCGACCACAACATTAACGATCACAATCGCCTCACGTTCCGCTACATCCACGACTCGTGGAATACCATCGAACCCGGCCCCATATGGGATACCGCGTCCTTCCCCACCGTACAGACTGGCTTCAACGGGCCGGGAATCAGCATGGTGGCGCGTTTGACCAGCACCATTTCCCCTACGCTGCTCAACGAATTCGTCGCCAGCTATACCACTGACCACATCGCCTTCCACTCCATCGGGTACTGGCAGCTTTCCCAGGCCCCCGGATTTACCATGGGCTACCTCTATAACAATGGCGCTGCCGGCAAATTGCCCGCCATTAACATCAGCGGCGGTGCTGCCTACGGCGGCGGGTTCGGCGAAGACCCTGACGGTATTTGGCCTGAAGGCGCCTACAACTCCAATCCCACCTACACCTATCGCGACAACGTGACCAAGATTATCGGGCGACACAATCTGCAGTTCGGCGCTTATTTCGTTGCCGCTCAGAAAAATGAGTTGAGCAGCGTGCAAGTCAACGGCTCTCTCACCTTCGACAACGGCGCCCCGGTCAGCACGGGCAATGCGTTCGCCGACATGCTCATCGGGAATATCGCCAGCTTTTCCCAGGGCAGCAACCAATTGAAGTTCTACAACCGCTATAAGATTATCGAGCCCTACTTCCAGGACGACTGGCGCGTCACCGACCGCCTGACCCTGAACCTAGGCTTCCGGGCGAGTCTGGAAGGCACCTACCGCGACCGTTATCATCACGCGTACAACTGGGATCCGGCTGTCTACGCTGCAGGTATCGCAAATGCACCGACGGTCGATGGGACCGGCGTGCTTACGCAAAATGCCGGCGCGCTTGCTCCTCCGAGCCAGGGCGGCAATCCGCTGGGCAACCCGTTCCTTGGCCTTGTGGATTGCGGTGCCTCAGGAGGCCCCGTTGCCTTTGCTCAATTCCCGAATGCGTCAGTTGGTAGCACGTCTAACGTAGGCTGTTCGGCGGGTCACCTGTTCAACCCAGCTCCGCGCGTCGGTTTCGCTTTTGATCCCTGGGGCAACGGCAAGACTGCCCTCCGCGGCGGCTACGGCATCTTCTTCGAACACGCCAACGGCAACGAAGCCAACACCGAGGGCATGGAGGGTCAGTCCTCGCCTCTTCTCCAGAGCTCAACTCAGATCAACGTCGTCGGCTACCAGAACATTGGATTGTCGTCTAATGCGGCTCCTCCCCAATACCCGCTCAGCTTCCTTTCGATTCCTAACAAGGTTGTCTGGCCGTACATGCAACAGTGGCACTTCGACATTCAGCACGAGTTCCCGACGCACACCGTGCTCACGGTTTCCTACGTCGGCAGCAAGGGCACGCATCTCGGGCGCCAGAGCGACTTGAACCAGCTATACCCGACCCCTGCGGGGCAGAATCCCTATAACGCAGGGCAGCCAATCAGGGCTGCGGACTGCAACAGTCTTGTCAACATAGGTGCTCCCAACGTACAGGGTGTGGTCAACGGTCAAACGATTACCGGCCAGACTGCCATCAACCTGCAAACCGCTTGCGGCAACGATGCCGACCCCTATCGCCCGTTCCTAGGCGTCTCCACCATTACCCGCCTTACCGACCAGGCGTCCTCCAACTACAACGCGCTGCAGGTTTCCGCCCGCAAGAACGTCGGCGCTCTGAGCGTCGTGGCAGCTTACACCTACAGCCACGCCATCGACGATTCCTCGGATCGTTACGATGGGACGTTCGTCAACTCCTACGATTTTTCCACCAACCGCGCCAGCTCCACGTTTGATGAACGCCACATGCTCAATGTGGGCTATATCTATGACCTGCCGTTCTTCGTCAGGAAGGGACTCACCCACTCCCTGCTCGGCGGCTGGCAGTATTCCGGTATTACCACCTTTGCCACCGGAACGCCTCTGACCGTCGGCAACGGCACGACCTACGGCGACAATGCCGGCGTTGGCAACGCTGTCGGCTCAGGCTCTTATCCGGATCTGATTGGCAATCCTAACTCGGGCGTTCCACCGACAAGCGCGGTCAACTCCCCGAGTTATTCCAAGTTCGCCCTCAACCCGGCTGCCTTCGCCTTGCCCACTGGACTCACCTTCGGTGACGCAGGCAGAGACGACGTGCGCAACCCCGGCCGCATCAACTTCGACATGGCCATGTTCAAGCACTTTGCCGTCAAAGAGGACATGGCGTTCGAATTCCGTGCCGAGGCGTTTAACGTCTTCAACCACACCGAATGGAGCGGTTTCTCCGGCTCAATGAGCTGCACCGGCGGAGCCAATAATTCTGCCGGGGACCCCAGCTGCATTCTGCCAGTAACGCAGGGAGGAGCTGCCGCCAACCTATTCGAGATGAGTTCGGCTCACCTCGGCCGCATCCTGCAGTTCGGCCTGAAGTTCATCTTCTAACCACCAGCAGCCCAAGCAAAATCCCGGCCTCCCATGAGGCCGGGATTTTTTGTCTCAATTCCCGTCAAAAAGCTGGCCACTGCCCACTATCCACTGACCACTGCTTCACTCCCCACCGCCTCCAGTGCCCGCTCCAAATCCGCGATCAGATCATCCCCGTTCTCGATTCCCACCGACAGCCGCACCATCTGCTCGTTCACTCCCATCTGTGCGCGCTGCTCCGCCGAAATCATGGCATGCGACGTCAGCACCGGAATCGACACCAGCGATTCCACGCCTCCCAGGCTCGTCGCCAGCGTAAACAGCCGCATCGCCTCGCTCACCCGCCGCGCGTCTTCGCCCGTGCCCTCCACTTCAAACGTCACCATGCCGCCCCCGCCGCTCATCTGCTCGCGCGCAATCGCATACTGCGCATGACTCTTCAAGAATGGATAATGCACCCGCCGCACTTTTCCATGCCGCCCCAAAAACTCGGCCACCCGCAGCGCATTCTCGTTCTGCCGCGCCACCCGTACCGCCAGCGTCTTCATCCCCCGAATCAGCATCCACGCCGCATGTGGATCCATGCAATTGCCCAGCGTCGTCCGAGTCTCCCAGATCTGATCCATCAGTGCCTGCCGCCCGCACACCACGCCGCAAGTCAAGTCCGCATGCCCGCTCAAATATTTCGTGCCCGAGTGCATCACCAGATCAATGCCATGCTCCGCCGGATGCTGGTTAATGGGCGTGGCGAATGTGCTGTCAATCATGCTGATCAGCTTGTGCTTCCGCGCCAGCGCCGCCGCCTTCTTCACGTCAACCACCCGCAACGACGGATTGGTCGGCGACTCCAGATACAGCATCCGCGTATTCGCCCGCATCGCCCGCTCGTGCTGCCCGAAGTCGTCGGTATCCACGAACGTCGTCTCAATCCCCACCCGCGGCAGCCACTCCGAGAAAAACTTCATCACCCCGCCATAAACTTCGCGCTGCGCCACAATGTGATCCCCAGCCTTCAGCAACGCCAGAAGCGTCGTAGTAATCGCGCCCATGCCCGAAGCGAACGCGAGCGCCGCCTCCACGCCCTCAATCGCCGCCACCGCCTGCTCCGCCACCGTGATCGTCGGATTCCCCCACCGCGTGTAATAGCGGTCCGTCGTGGTCACGCGCTGCTGCTCGTCGTTGTCGGTCACTTCAAACGTAGACGTCTGATAGATCGGCGTGCCCACCGGACCGTTCTTCTTTTCGAGATCAGCCCCGCCATGCACCGCCGCGGTCTCAGGACGCCGTGTCTTCCGTTTCATGTTTGCCTCACTTCCTTCCAGACTAATTGCGCGGATTCCACTCCCGCAAGTGAAACGGTGCCAAGTTCCGCAGCGTTTTCCTTCGTGCACCTTCGTGTCCTTAGTGGTTAACGCCCTTCGCCGATTGCTACGGCAACTCAGGGACCCATTTATAATTCCCGGCTCATGGACCTCGCTCTGAAAAACCGCGTCGCTCTGGTAGCTGCGTCCAGTCAAGGACTCGGCCTCGCCACCGCCGCAGCCTTCGCCGCCGAAGGCTGCCGCGTCGCCATGTGCGCCCGCAATCCGCAGACGCTCGAAACCGCCGCCAACAAAATCAGAACGCAGCACAACGCAGAAGTCTTCGCCGAGCCCTGTGACGTTACCGCCTCCGCCTCCGTGACTCGCTTCGTCGCTGCCGTCACCGCCAAGTTCGGCAGCGTCGACATCTGCGTCACCAACGCCGGAGGCCCGCCCGCTAAAGGCTTCCTCGCCGCCACGCTCGACGACTGGAATCGCGCCATCGCAGCCAACTTTCTCAGCACCGTCTACTTCGCCCGCGAAGTCATTCCCCGTATGCAGCGCCAGCACTGGGGCCGCTTCATCACCATCACCTCCATCACCACCAAGCAGCCTGTCGCCGACCTCGTGCTGTCGAACGCCGTCCGCGCCGCAGTCGTCGGGCTAGTAAAGAGTCTCGCCAACGAGTTCGGCAAAGACGGAATCCTCGTCAACAACGTTGGCCCCGGCTTCACCGCGACCGACCGCCTGAAAGAATTGGCCAAAGCGCGTTCGGCCGCGGCTGGAAAACCCGCCTCGGAGAAAAATGTCCAGGAAATTTTCGCCGCTTGGGCCGCAGACGCTCCGCTCCAGCGCCTGGGCGAACCGCGCGAACTGGCCGAAACCATTGTCTGGCTCGCCTCCGACCGCGCTTCCTACATCACCGGCCAGACAGTCCTGGTCGACGGAGGCATGTATAAAGGTTTGTGAAATTCCAACGTTCTGATGTTCTGCAAGCAAACACACCTCTGTGTAGGAAATGGTTTTGGGAAGGGCCCGGCTTCAGCCGCGCCATAACGGCCGCAAGAGACGCGGCTCTAGCGGCTGAGGCTAGCTTGGGTTACTGACGCTGGCTTTTGGGTGGCGCAGCGCTTTCAACGCTGCGATCACAGCCGCAACGATTGTGGGCTTTGGCCCCCGGGGAACCCAATGCGATTCGCGATTCGAAGACTGCTTCTCACTGCGCTCCTTGGCCTGTCACCTTTCGCCGCCGCCCAGGCCCGTCCGTTCCCCGGCCCCGACCTCCAGCAGATCTACAACCGCCTCCTGCCCCAGATCGAAAAAATTCCCGCCTTCGACCACCACGCCCACCCCGGCTTCTCCGATGATCCCGACGTCGACGCCATGGCCGCTCCTCCCGGCTTCAGTTCGGCCCTGCGTTCCAGCGAAGACAATCCAGAACTCGCTGCCGCCGCCAAAGCCCTGTTCGGATATCCCTACACCGATTTTTCTCCCGAGCACGCCAAATGGCTGCTCGACAAGAAAGCAGAACTGAAGAAGCAACTCCCCGGCACTGCCTATTTCAACATGATTCTCGACCAGCTCAATACCGAAAGCTCCGTGGCCAATCGCGCCATGATGCCCAACTACCTCGATCCCAAACGTTTTCCCTGGGTCTTCTTTGTCGACTCTTTCCTGTGGCCGTTCAACAACCAGCGCGAAACCGCCCGCAATCCCGACGAAGGCGTCTACATTCCGCTGCAGGAAAAAATGCTGCACCGCTGGATGCAGCAGGAAAACCTCAGCAAACTCCCCGCCACTTTCGCCGATTATCTAAAGTTCATTACCCAGGTGCTCGAAGAGAACTCAAAGCGCGGCATCGCCATGAAGTTTGAAGTCGCCTACTTCCGCCCCACGACTTTCTCCGATCCCACGCGCGCCCAGGCCGAAGACCTTTACCAGCGCTACATCGCCGCCGGAATTCCCAGCGAAAAAGACTACCGCACATTTCAGGATTTCATCTTCCGCTATCTCGTCACGGAGGGCGGACGCCTGCATCTGCCCGTGCACATCCACACCGCCGTCGGCATCGGAGATTACTTCAACCTGTCGCAGAGCAACATCATGAATCTCGAAAGCGTGCTGCGCGATCCCCGCTACGCTTCCACAACTTTCGTCATGATCCACGGCGGCTATCCGCTCGAGCGTGAGGCCGTCTGGTTGGCCGCCATGAAAAACGTTTATCTCGATTCTTCCTTTGGCGAACTCGTCCAGTATCCTTCCGCCTTCAAAGACACGCTCAAAATGTGGCTGGAAACTTTTCCCGACAAGATCACTTTCGGCACCGACTGTTTCCCTTACAATCAGGTGTTGGGAGCCGAAGAGAGCTACTGGCTGGGCGTGCAGTCGTCACGCACTGCGCTGGCGGCGGCCTTGGCCGAGATGGTCTCGGAAAACGAAATCACCGAGGCCCGGGCTCTGGAATTAGCCCACGCCTACCTGCACGACACAGCCGTAAAGTTGTACGCAGGCAGAGTGCATTGACTTGGAAATCGCTGTGCGAAGACCCGAAGCGTCATGCTCCGACGCGACGGCCGCGAAGCGGCGACAGATTGCAGCCCACGGCGCAAGCCGTGGGTAATCCCATCAAGGTGGAACCCAGTCCCGGAGGGACGGCAGAGAACAAACCGAGCCGCATACTCATGGCAAAAACGAAATCAAAATCAAAATCGCGCTCCAAACCGAAACCCGCCCTACCCCGCGCCCCACACGCCGCGCTGCAATACATCCCCTGGCACACCATCCCGCTCGAAGACCTTAACCCTCTGTTGCAACGCCAATTCGTGGTCGGCCAGGAAATCATGCTGGCCCGCGTGCTCTTGAAAAAAGGCTGCATCGTCCCCCAGCACAGCCACCCCAACGAGCAACTCACCTACATCCTCGAAGGCGCGCTCAAGTTTTGGATTGACGGCCGGGAAATCGTCGTGCATGCCGGCGAGACGCTCTGCATCCCCTCGAACATGCCGCACAAAGCCGAGGCGCTCGCGGACACGATCGATCTCGACGTCTTCAATCCTCCCCGCGCCGATTGGATCAACCAGACCGACCAATATCTCCGAGGAAAGAAATAATCCTGACCATGCCTCCTCCTTCCACTTCTGCGCCGGATGTGTCGCGAAAAGCGCGTCAGGCCAACTTTCGCTTTCGCTGCATCGCCTGCGGCGATCTGAGCGACTGCGCCAGCCAGGATTTTCGCTGCGCCCGCTGCGGCGATCTGCTCGAAATCATCTATCCGTATTGGAAAGAAGCCGGCCTCGAAGCGCAGAACCTGAAGTCCACGTGGCGTCAGCGCCGCCTGTCCCAGTCTGCAGTCGACCTCAGCGGCGTGTGGCGCTTCCGCGACCTGTTGCCCGCGATCGCGAGCGACGACCAGGCCATCACTCTGCGCGAGGGCAACACTCCCCTCTATGAACTGCCGCACTGCGCCCGCATCACCGGCGTGCCGCGCCTCTTCGCCAAACATCAGGGATTGAATCCCACTGGCTCCTTCAAAGATGCCGGCATGACCGTCGCCGCCACTTTCGCCCGCCTCGCCGGATTTCGCTGGGTCGCCTGCGCTTCCACCGGCAACACCTCCGCGTCCATGGCCGCCTACGCCGCCCGCGGAAACATGCGCAGCCTGGTTCTCGTCCCCGAAGGAAAAATATCCTGGAGCAAACTTTCCCAGGCCCTCGACTACGGCGCCGTCACCTGCCAGCTTCGCACCGACTTTGACGGCTGCCTCAAGCTCCTTCAAGAATTAGTCCTGCGCGCGCCCGTCTATCAGTTGAATTCGATCAATCCCTTTCGTCTCGAAGGCCAAAAAACTCTCGCGCTCGAACTACTCGAGCAACTCGACTGGCAACCGCCCGACCACATCATCGTCCCGGGCGGTAATCTAGGAAACAGTTCTGCGATTGGCAAAGCTTTGCCGGAAATGCACGCCCTGGGCCTGATTTCCAGCCTGCCTAAGTTGTCAGTGATTCAAGCCGAAGGCGCCAACGCCTTGGTGCGTACACTTCGCGAAGCCGGCGGCAAGCATCTCGTCGGCGTGCATGCCGAAACCCGCGCCACCGCCATCCGCATCGGCAATCCCGCATCATGGAAAAAAGCGGCGCACGTTCTCCAAGCCACCGGCGGGGCCTGCGAACAAGTCACCGAAATCGAAATTGCTCAGGCCAAGGCCGAGATCGGCGCGGAAGGCATCGGCTGCGAGCCCGCGTCGGCCGTTACGCTGGCCGGCCTGAAAAAGTTAGTGCAGCAAGGTTTTGTCAAACGCGAAGAAAGTGTGGTCCTGGTGCTGACCGGAAACCTGTTAAAGGATCCCGACTTCACCATGGAATTCCATCGGGGAGATTTGTTCAAAGGCGGCGGAGATGAGGGTGCGAGTGCAGCCTTGAAGCCATTGCGCCATCCGCCCATCGTCCTCGACGCCACGCTGGACGCGGTAATCCGAACGTTGGAGCAAGCCGAGAAGGAGCAAGCCGAGGAATAGCTCTGCGATTGATCCTCAGCTGCAAGCGGCGAGAGAATAAAGCCCACTGCGCAAGCTGTGTGGCAAAGCAAATTCGAGCCAGCCCCGAAGGGGCGGAAGAAAACGCGATCACGTGCAGAAAAGCTTCGAGGTTAATCGCAACGCGCTTTTGGGTGGCGCAGCGCTTCCAGCGCTGCGATCAACCTCTGAGGAAAAAGCAGAGCTTTAGCCCCTGAGGAAATCCGAAACTGAACTGAAGAACATGCCCGCCAAAACTCCAAACCCGAAACGCCTTCAGCTCGCCCTTCCCGCCACGTCCGCCAACCTCGGCCCGGCGTTCGACGCCGCCGCGCTCGCCATGGATTTCTACATCAAGCTCGACGCCCGCGCAGCAAAAACATTCTCCATCGTCGCCACCGGCCGCGACCGCGAAATCTGCGGAGACATAAGGCCGCACCTCATCCTGAACACCTACCGCGAGTTGCTGGAAGCTGCGAGCCGCGAAATCATTCCGCTCTCCCTGCGCATCGCGAACGATATCCCCATCGGGAAAGGTTGCGGGTCATCCGCCGCCGCGCGTTTGGCCGGCGTCGCTCTCGCAGTACACTTTGGCCGCTTGCACTGGACCGACGCCCAGATCATCGGCGAGGCCTCCCGCCGCGAGCATCACCCCGACAACGCCTCCGCCTGCTGGATGGGCGGCCTCACCGTCGCCCGCCTGTCCAGCGGCCCTGAAGCCGAAGCTCAAGTCGTCAGCCTCCGTCCGAAAGGAAAGTGGCCGCTGCTGCTCGCCGTCCCCGAACCGGGCCTCGCCACCGAAACCGCACGTCGCGTTCTCCCCGCGCAATATTCGCGCGCCGACGCCGTCACCAACGTGCAAAATTCCATGCTGCTGCTCGCCGCGTTCATGCTAGGGCGTCCCCAGCTTCTTTCCGCGGCGCTGGAAGACCGCATCCACCAGCCTTATCGCGCCGCGCTCTGCCCGCTGCTGCCCTGTCTGCAGGAATTGAAAGGAACGCATGGCATTCTGGGCGCGGCTCTCAGCGGTGCCGGCCCATCGGTTCTGATCTTTGTTGATCCGGGGAAGAATCCCCGCGCCGCGCTAAAAAAAGCGCGTCGCCGCGTCGCCGATCACCTCTCGCGCCACCAGCTCACCGCGGAACTGATTCCCACTTCCATCACCTCGCGCGGAGCACGCTCTTCGTTAGCGACATCCTGATCAGGCCCGCAACCCACGCCGCATCACCGGCTGGCCGGCGGCACAATCCCGTTCATTCGCAAATACTCCACCATCTGTCCATAGTGGTCGAAACCATGCGACGACACGCTCGTCGCCAGTCCCAGGCGCGTCACCGCGCCTTCGCCGAACGGGCTCTTCACCGTGCCCACCAGATTCTTGTCGTTGATCGTCGCGATCGCCTTGTGCACGTACGCAAACGACTCCTTCAGGAATTGAATGATGTCCGCCTTGCTCGTCATCCCCGCCGGTCCCGATTCGTCGCCCGTGTCCACCGGCGGTTTCTGTTCCAGAATCGCCGCCCCAAAAATATAGTTCACCGCCGCCACGTGCTTGATCTGCTGGGCATACGTCCGCACGCCTTTGAACTCGCCGCCGCTGGGAGCAAATCCAAACTTGTCTTCCGGCATGGCCTCTGCCGCCGGAACGAACTCGTGCTCCAGATTACTGACCGTCGCGTCGAGCACCTGCGTCACCGTGCGATGCTCGTCTTTCATCATTCCCGCCTGCGCCACCGCCGCAACCGTCAGCGTTAGTAAACTGCACGCCGCCAATCCTAGTCTCGCCCTCATAGTTCCCCCAAAGTTTGTCGATCCCGCATAACTGCCCGCATCATCTTACGGCATACTCGCGCCAATGCTTCCCTCTTTGTTCCTCAGTCTCCTCTGTGGTTAAGCTTTTGCCTTCGCAAACGGCCACTCCGCGTCCTTCCAGGCCCGCACCATATAAATGATCACACCCGTCAGCAGAATCACCGCCGCATACCGCATCTCCTTCTCCCAGTTCTCCCGATTGAATAGGATAAATAGAAACCCCGCGATCGCCAGCAGCGCGGGCAGCGGATACAGCCACATCCGAAACGGCCGCCGCATCTCCGGCCGCGTGAACCGCAGCACAATCACTCCTACCGCCTGCACCAGAAATTGAAGAATCAGGCGGATCACCACCAGCGCCGCGATCGCGTCCTTCAACCGCAGAAAACAAAACGCCGCCGCCACCACTCCCAGCGCCAGCAGCGAAACATACGGAAACCGTTGCACCGGATGCACCCTGGCAAATACCTTGAAATAGTTGCCATCCTTCGCCGCCGCATACGGCACCCGGGAATACCCCAGCATCAGTGAAAAGACTGACGCAAACGCCGTTACGATCACTAGTCCCGTCACCAGCCGCGCCGCCCACGCGCCATACACCCGCTGCATGAACAGTGACACAAAATACAGGCCGCCGTTGTTCTGTCCCGCCTGCAGCATTTCCCGCCACGGCACTACCGCGAGCACACACACGTTCATCATCAGGTATAGACCGGCCACCAGCAGAATGGAAAGCAACAGCACCCGCGGAATATTCTTTTCCGGGTCTTTGATCTCGTCGCCCAGAAAACTCACGTTGTAATATCCCCAATAGTCGTAGGTCGCGATCAGCATCGCTCCCCCCAGCCCGGTCAGGAATTTGTGCGAGATCGTGAACGCACCGGGAGGAAAATCAAACGCCCGCGCGGCGTTAAAGTGGGTCAGCCCGGCGAAGATGATCCAGCCAATCGTTCCCATCACGCCAAACCATAATATTTTCGAGAGCCGCCCGATGGCCGTGATGTTCCGGTAAAGCAAGAGCACCGTAAAAAAACAAATCGATACCGCAACCGCTGTTCCCGGTGTCACGATCCAGTTCGCCTGCAGCGTTCCCGCCCACGGAATGTGCAGCGCAGCTTCATGATGCGCATACACCGTATCCAGTTCCGGCCAGTAATACGCCGCATATCCTGCCAGCCCGATGCACCCGGTCGCAATCGACAGCGGCGCCGAAAACGAAACCTGCCAGATAAACAGAAACGAGATGAGCCGTCCCCATTTCCGCGGCCCATACATCTCGCGCAAGTAACGATACGTTCCGCCCGAGCCCGGCAAAGCCGCGCCCAATTCCGCCGACACCAGCCCGTCGCACACCGCCAGCAGCGCCCCAGCAATCCATCCCAGCAGCGCCTGCGGCCCGCCCATGGCGCTCACCACCAGCGGCATCGTAATGAACGGCCCCACGCCGATCATGTCGATCATGTTCATCGCAGTCGCACTCCCCAGCCCCATCCCGCGGATGAGGCCCGGAGAAGATGCGTCGGGTTGCGAAGAAGATTGCGAGGAAGACTGCATTTCGTGGAGACGCGTTTGCAATCGATTGTGGGTGCCCCACCTTTAGGGTGGCGTAGCTATTGGGTATCGCAGCGCTTTCAGCGCTGCGATAAGCCTCCCTTTTCTTGAAGGCCTTTAGCCCAGAGGTTTCGCCGCTTCACTGGTCACTGACCACTGTTCACTGCTTCTCATGCCCCGCACTCAACAAATTCACATACAGCCGCACCGCACCCGGCACGCCCGCCGGCAACTGCCGGAAGAATGCATACGCTGCGTAAATATAAGTTCCTTTGCCATACCGCGCCCGCAGCAAGCCGCCCTTCTGCGCGTCTTCTCCCGGATCATGACATGACAGCAACGCCGTAAAACGATCATCCCACTTATCCATAAAATACAACCCGCGTTCCTGCACCCAGCCGTCGAAATCTTTCGCAGTGATTGCATTCGGATAATGAAACACCGAATCCTCCGGCTTCAGAATTTCCACCGGAGCCTCTTCCACCGAAACCCGCGCCCGGCTCAGGTCCGCGGAATAAGGCGTGAATTTCCCGCGGTTGAAGTCGTCCACTCCCGAGTTGTACTGCACCACCAGCGTCCCGCCAGCCGAAACAAAATCGAGCAGCCTCTTATTGTTCGCGACGACATCTTTCTGCGTGTCGTAGGCGCGAATCCCCAGCACGATCGTCCCGTACTTGCCGAGATCCTCGCTCGCGATCTTCTCCGCCGGAATCAGCGTCACATCCATCCCCACTTGTTGCAGCACCGTAGGAATGTCATCGCCCGCGCCCATGATGTAGCCGACCTTCAAATTATGCGGCGCCTTCACGTCGACGATGCTTACTCTCTGCCGCGCTGGCTGGTAGTAATAAAAACTTCCCAGGTCCTCACGCGTTACCAGCGTGTAGCCTTCGCTGTATTCCTGTCCGCCCCCGGTCAAGACCGCTCGAATCGTTGCTCGCCCTTCCTGCAACGCCGGCGGAATAATCTTGAACGTGCGTTCCTGTTTCTCACCCCGCCGCGTGAACTCCACGCCGAACTGCTCTGGCTCCGACTTCCATCCCGCCGGCAATTCCAGATGTAGCGAACCAATGCGCTTGATTCCGTCGCCCGTCACGTTTCCCGTGATGCCGACCACGACGTTCGAAGTCCCTCCGTTATGCGTGGAAATCACCTGCGTCCCCGGCTCCAGCATCACCGAAAATGCTGGCACAATCGCCAGCGGACGCGTGCGTTCCTTCCCGGCGTCATCCAGAAACGGCGTCACCACCACCGCGTTGATCCCGTTCCGCGTCGCCGCCGCCCCCGCTCCACCTGCCGCATATTCCACCCGCGCCCGCAGCGCCGGAGGCGGGAAGGGAAGCGTCGCATATTTCTCATCATCAATGTGATTGACCGCCTCGGTCTCCGGATTATCCTGATGCCAGTACGGCCGCGTATACCCCGTAGTCTTCGGCACGCGCAACCGGAAATTCGCGTGCAGATCGTCTCCCGGCTTCACCGTCTCGGGCCGGGTCTTGCCGCTGATCGTGTTCCACCCCGCCGGAACTTCCAGCTTGATGTGATCAATCACCAGCGGCACCTTCGATCCGTTATGAAAAGTCACCGCCATCAGAAATTCTTGCCCCGGCGAAACCGTAGTCAACGCGTCCGCCTCTTTCACCGCGCGAATATCGGGTGCGCCTTCGCCGCCTTTGCCGCCAACGGTTTTCCCGCTAGAAGACACATCCGCCGTAAGGCTCACCCCCAGCGCCAGATTCAGCGCCGTCTCCGCCTGCTGCCGCTTCTCTTCGAGGATGTTGATCACATCCCCCGTGATCCCCCCGCGACCGGATCGAAAGAGAGCGACGACCTCCTCAATTTCGCTTATCGCCGCCATCAGCGGCCCCGCCGCAGTCGTCCCGTCCTTTGCTTTCGTCGCGTCGGCAACATCCGTCGCAATCTTCTTCAAATCCCGCGTTATTCGGGGATCAATCTTCCCCCTTTCAACCCGACCGGTCAGCCCCGTCCAGCTCGTATCGATCCCGTCAAAGAAACTCTTCTCGTGCCCATCCTTGCCCGCCGCCGAAGGCACCACCGAATCCACCAGCTTATAAAACGTGAATCGATCTCCCGGATCAACCGTCCAGTTCGCCGCGCCCTGCGACATCTGGTGCCGCAGCCCCTGCATCGCGAACTGGATATACCCCGTGCCCAGGTCCGCGTTGCGCTCGCCCGTATTGAATTTCACAGTCCATTTTTCGTCGTCGCACTTCGTCGCGCCCCAGTCGCACACATTTCCGATGTAAAACTTTTTCGCCTGCCACGGCTGCAGCCCCGCCGCAATCTGCTCCGGAAACCGCTTGGGATCGGCCGCCGCGCGAAACGCCTCCTTCGCCAGAATGCTCGACGCCTGATGATGCCCGTGCCCGTCCCGCTCCGTCCCCGAAAACCGCGCCACCAGCACATCCGGACGGAACGTCCGAATCACCCGCACCATATCCGCCAGCGCCGTCTCATGCCCGCCCCATTTCTGAAACGTCTCGTCCGCTGATTTCGAAAATCCAAAATCCGCTACGCGAGAAAATCTTTCCTGCACTCCGTAATACTCATCCGACGCCAGCAACTCCTCCGCCCGCAGCACGCCCAGCACGTCCGACAAATTGCTGCCAATCTTGTTCTGTCCGCCCTCGCCGCGATTCAGCGTCATCAGCAGCGTGCTCACCCCGCGCCCCCTCGCCTCCAGCGTCAGCATCCCCCCATCCTCATCATCCGGGTGCGCCACCACCTGCATCAGCCGCGCCGTCGTCCCCAGTCGCAACAACTCCAGCCGCAATCCCGCCGCTCCCTGATCCTGCGGAATCTCCGCCGGAACTCCCTGATACAAAAGCCCCGGCGGATCGACGTTGATGGAATCAGAACTGGGTGGCCCATCCTCGCGCGCACTTTGCGCAAGGGTGGGCGATGGTGACAGGAAGAAAAGAATCGTGAGAAGATAAATCAACTTCACGCCGAAGAATTGCATCCGCTGAAGTATAAAAGAAGCGCGGCGCCGATCGGCGCGCAGCAGGCTAAACGTTCCCGAATGTCTCACGTTACAAGGATGGGCCCTAACCCCGCTCCGACGCAAATTCTTTCCAACAATAATGTGCACCGGGTGCCCCATTTCTCGCGCGTCCTTGGCGCGAGAAATGGGGATTTCCGATCCTCCTTGGGAAAATCTCTAAGCGCCGGAAGCCAAGAGCCGAGAGCCGGAAGCCGCTACACATCGCACAACTCCGCCGCCTTCCGCAGCGATTCCATCGCGTCCCCCGCCGGCAAAAATTCATGCGCCACATACCCGCGATACCCCGCATCCGCTATCGCCCGCATCACTCCGTCCCACTGCACTTCCTGCGTCCCGTCCAGTTCATGCCGCCCCGGCACTCCGCCGGTATGAAAGTGCCCAATCCACCGCAAATTCCCCCGGATCGTCTCGATCAGATCCCCTTCCATAATCTGCATGTGATAAATGTCATACAGCAGCTTCACGTTCGGCGAGTTCACTTCCTGCACTACGCGCACGCCCCACGCCGTGTGGTCGCACATATAGTCGTGATGATCGCGCTTGCTGTTCAGCAGTTCCATGCAGATGGTCACTCCCGAATCTTCCGCAATCTTCTTCACGCGATTCAATCCCGCAATCGTGTTGCGCGCGCCCTCCTCATCCGTCATCCCGCCGCGGTTCCCGGAAAACGTAATCACATTCGGAACTCCCGCCTTCGCCGCCCGCGGAATATTCAAACGAAGCCCAGCCTCGATCGCCGCATGATTCTCAACCCGGTTCAGCGCCTTGCCAATCTCTCCGCCCCCGGCGTACCCCATCGTGCACACCAACCCATAGCGCCTCGGGATTTCATACTCCTCCGGCTGCAGCAGATCAACTCCCCGCAACCCAATCTTCGCCGCGTACTCCGCCAACTGATCAACCGAAATGTGCGGATAGCACCACTGGCAAACCGACTGCCGTATGCGCCCCTTACGCACCGCGCCCGCATCAGTAGCACTCCCAAGGGCAGGCATCCCCACCGCAGCCACGCCCAATGCCGCACTCTTCAGCAGCGCCCGCCGCGTAACCTTTTTCATAGATTGAGCAGAGATTGTTTCGGGAACTGGTAACTGGCCACTGATCACTGGCAACTGCCTACTGTCTTCCTTCCTTCAACACCGCCTGGCAGTTGCTCGACGCCGTCAGCACTTCGTTGAACGCCGTCTCTTTCCGCAAGTCCTTCAGCAGCGGATCATCCAGCAGCGCCGAGTGCGCGCAATAATTCTGTTGCACCGCCGCTTTCAGCAGCCGCAGCGACGGCTCCTTCTGCCCGCAATAGGCCATCAGCGCCCCCACGTGGTACCAGTTCTCGGCGTCCGGTTCCATCATCACCGACGCTTCGTTTTCCCGCACAATCCTGTCCAGATCCGCCGGCTTCTGAGGCGCCGTGCACGCCTCCATCAACTCGCGGTGATACGTAACGCCCTTCCCCATATTCCTGGATGCGGCTCGCGCCTCCATCACATTTCCCTCCGCCAGGTAGACATACGGAGTCACCCACGCCGCCCACTCCGACCCCGCATCCAGATGCACGAAGTCCATCGCTCCGTCGGTCTTGCCGTCCTCCAGAAACGACCACGCGCACGACCGGAACGCGAAATTCCCCGGATCCAGTTGCCGCGCCGTCTTGCACTCCTGCATCGACAACTCCAGCATCCCCGCGTAGCGCAGCACATAGCTCATGGCAAAGTGCGCGTCGGCGCTCTGCGGACGCCGCCGCACCAGGTCCGTCGCCGCATCATAAGCCCGCCCCAGGTCCCCGCGTTCCACCCGCGCCGTGATCAGGTTGCCCGCCGCCATCATTCGATTCGGGTCCAGGCTCAACGCCCGTTCATACGCCGAATTCGACCTCTGGAACATCGTCTCGCCGCCCCCGCCGTACGTCGAGTCGTAGTAATATCTCTGTCCCAGAGCCTCCCACGCCGGCGCGTACGTCGGATCAATCCCCACCGCCCACTCCAGCATCTTGATCGCTTCCTTGTTCGGCGCCGGATCATGCGGCACCGCCACGCTGCGCAAATAGAAGTCATACGCCTGCTGGTTCTTCGGCCGCGATGCCGCCGCCTCGCCCGCACCCGATGCTCCGCCCAGTATCGGCATCAGCCCATGCTGCACCTGCGTCGTCAGTTGCTCCTGCAGCCCGATCAGGTCGTCGGCCTTCGCCGTCACCGTCGCCTGCCACAGCAGCCGCTCCGTGGGCACGTCAATCGCCTCCAGCGTCACCGAAAGTTGGTCGCCCTGCTTCATGAAATGCCCCTGCAGCAGCCGCCCCACCCGTAACTCTTTGCCCACAACTCTCGGATCCATATCCGCCGACACATACCGCCGCGTCACCGACGACGGCCGCACCTCCAGCGAACGTGAATACGTCAACACGTTCGACAACTCATCGGCCAGCGCGAAACGCAGGTAGTCGACGTTGAAATCCCCGTTCATGTTCTGCAGCGGCAGCACCGCAATCGCATTGCGCTGCTCCGCGTTCGCCACTTCCCGGTGGTTGTACCACCACGCTCCCACCGACGCCAGCACTGCCACCAGCAGCCCCGCCATCCCCAGCAGCAGCCAGGTCAGCAGCCGCGAATTGTGGCCAAAGGTTCGCGACGCCGCCCGCAGCTTGAGGGTGCCGCTTCCACTCTTGATCGTCCCCGACTCCGTCTCCCGCTTCAGCAGCGCCAGGTCCGACCGCATTTCCGCCGCGCTCTGGTAGCGGTGGTTGCGGTCTTTCTCCATCGCCTTGCCGATTATGCCTTCCAGCTCGATCGGAATCTTCGGGTTCAACTCCCGCGGCGGCACCGGCTTCGCATGCAGCACCGCATCCAGCGTCATCAGCGAATTATTTCCCGTGAACGGTTTCTTCCCCGTGGACATTTCATACAGCACCACGCCAAACGAAAACAGGTCGCTGCGCGCATCAATCGTTTCGCTGCGCGCCTGCTCCGGCGACATATACACCGCCGTCCCCGGAATCACTCCCACCGCCGTCAGCGAATTGTCCGCCCCCGCGTCATCCTCGTTGCCCAGGTGGACCAACTTCGCCAGTCCGAAGTCCAGCACCTTCACCTGGTGGCTCGGAGTCAGAAAAATGTTGGCCGGCTTAATGTCGCGGTGCACAATCCCCTTGGTATGCGACGCCACCAGCGCGTCCCCCACCTGCACTCCCACGTCCAGCACTTCCTCCACCGCCATCGCCTGCCCCGCGATGTGCTGCTTCAGGCTCTCTCCGTCGAGCTTCTCCATCACGATGAACGGATGCCCGCCGTTGTCTTCAATGCCGTGGATAGTGCAGATATTCGGGTGATTCAGCTGCGACGCCGCCCGCGCCTCGCGCGTAAACCGCTCCAGCGTTTTGGGGTCGCCGGTAAGATTTTCAGGCAGAAACTTCAGTGCAACATGCCGCCCCAGCTTCAGGTCTTCGGCCTCATACACCACGCCCATACCACCTCCCCCCAGCTTGCCAAGGATGCGGTAATGAGAGACCTGCTGCCCGATCATGAGAGGATGCGACTCTGCTTGGCGGTAATGTTAGGCCCCCGGCCGAATCCGGTCAACTCCCTTATTTCCCAAGGCCTACAGCCGCGCCGGCGCTCGCAAATGTGATGCAGATTCCGGTAATGGTGCAGTTTAGATTCTGCCGGCAACATCATCAGGGAGTCATTCCTGAGCGGAGCCCGGCTTCATCGCAGAAAAGCCCAGGCCAAGCGAGGGATCTCCCCCAGACTTTCCCGTTCCCGACCCGCTTCCCACTCCTGCCCTCGCCTACGTCCTTCTGTGAGATCCCCGCCCGCCTCCACACCCCTCGTCCAAATATCATGAACAGAACGAACCCACGAGGAGACATCCATCATGAACGCCACTCCCCAAGCCCCCTCCACCCGGCATGAAGCCATTCGCCGCCGCGCCGAACAAATCTTCATCCGCAGCGGCAGCATCCCCAGTCGCGACCTCGACAACTGGGCCCAGGCCGAACAGGAAATCCTGCGCGAATCCCCCGCCCACCGGGCCGCCATCGTCATCCGGGTCAACGGTGCCGAGTTTGTCGGCGAATACAATCCCGCCTCCGCCGGCGGCTACCTTCCCGGCGAACTCGGCTCCGGCGCCGCCGTCCCCGTCAGCTTCCTTGGCGACAAGATGTTCGTCAAGCGCCCCAACGGAGGAGTCCTCGAAACCACCATCATCCGCAAAATCGGCTGAAGCCGAGCTGCGCCAGCGCCGAAGTGCAAGCCTGCGCGCCATCGCGAAAAGTGGAAGACCGGCGCGTCAGCGCCGCCTCATCGTGTCGAAATGAAGCGGTTCTAGAGTGATCGTGAAAACCAAATTCTCGGCGTCGCGGTGACAAAAGGATTCCGTGCTCAGCCGCGAAGCGGCGCAAGAATAAAGCCCACGGCGCAAGCCGTGGGTCGCCGAGGGAAAAGATAAACCAGCCCCGGTGGGGCGAAAGAACAGCTCTCACGCAGTCTCTTTAGCCCCCGTCGAACCCCCCCCCCACCCCTCTTGATATATTCCAAGCAGACACATTTCAAACAGCCATACCCCAATCATGCTGAACCTGCTCGCACCCAAGCCCC